>Ga0316600_10000404_pt1 | contig 21529 bp, 23 predicted proteins | sample OWC_soil_day5_CT_FD_207652 | JGI IMG/M metagenome (GOLD analysis project Ga0316600, IMG submission 207652) | Wetland soil microbial communities from Old Woman Creek delta, Ohio, United States - OWC_soil_day5_CT | ecosystem: Environmental > Terrestrial > Soil > Wetlands | place: USA: Ohio... | reverse complement strand
AATCTTTTTGCCTTTACCTTGAGCTTCAACTTTAGCTGTTACTTTAGCGCCTGCAACAACAGGTTTACCAACAACAACTTCGCCTTCTTTAACAACAGTAAGAACTTGATCAAATTCTACAACGTCGCCTTCTGCAGCTTCAAGTTTTTCAATGATTACAACATCGCCTTCTGTAACACGATATTGTTTACCACCAGTTTGAATAATTGCGTACATCATTACACCTCCCTATATGTATACTCGCCGATTACGGTATAGCATAAGCTATTTTCTAACCTCACCGTGCGGTTTGGGAAAGCAATCACCTTGCTTACATCATAGAATTTTATCATAAGAAAATATGCTTGTCAATCATCAGTTGCTTGTAAAATACAATAAACTTCTGGATGAAGCGATTCTACTGCCTCAATTGCTATTTTGCAAGCGATTTCTTTTTCTAAATTTACTGCAAGTCCCAACTTTTCAAATACGACTTTGACTTGTGGATGCACTTGAATATGATAGCCGTTACCAAACTTCTTTTTCTTGGCTAGTCGTCTAAGGTCACGACTAATATTAATACTAACTGTCTCCGGCGATTGCACCCGTCCGCGCCCATCGCAATAGGGGCATTTACTATAGATGATTCCCTCAAAATTTTGTCTAGATTTTTTACGCGTCACTTCCACTAGTCCAAGTGAAGTAATATCTACGATATTCGTTTTTGTCTTATCACATTTTACCTTTTCTTCTAAAACTTTCAATATTGTTCGTTTTTGTTCTTCCGTCTCCATATCAATAAAATCTATAATAATAATTCCACCGATATCACGTAAACGAATTTGTTTTGTAATTTCCTCAGCAGCTTCAATATTGGTACGAAAAACAGTATCCGATAAATTTATCTGTCCTACGAATTTACCTGTATTTACATCAATCACAGTTAAAGCTTCCGTCTTATCAATGACAATAGACCCGCCCGACTTCAATTCAACTTCTCGTTGACCAAGCTTGGCAATTTCATCATTTAGGCGGTAGTGTTTAAAAATATTTTCTGTCGCTTTATATAACTTTACACGCTGCAACAGCTCTGGCGAATTATGCAGCAAATCACAAATACGCATATACGCTTCATAATGGTCAATTACTAGTTCGTCAATATCCGTATTTAAATAATCTCTCACGATTCTAATGACCAAATCAGCATCACGATATACAAGAGTTGGTGAATTTGACACTTTATTTCGCGCAACAATTGCATTCCACAAATTAAAGAGATATTCCATATCCTTTTTTAAGACATCTTCACTTTTTCCTCTCGCAACGGTGCGCACAATCATTCCCATACCGTTCGGGCAAACTTTTTCTGCTAAATCCTTTAAGCGTTCACGTTCTGCATGTTCCTCGATGCGCCTAGAAATGCCAATATAGTCAACAGTCGGCATTAGTACTACATAGCGCCCCGGTAAAGTCAAATGTGTGGTCGCACGAGGGCCTTTCGTTCCAATGGCATCTTTTACAATCTGAATCAATACATTTTGCCCAACATGAAAAACATCGCTACTCGAAATAGAACTTACCGCATTTTTCGGTAATCCATCACCAATATATAAAAATGCATTCTTTTCGTAACCAACATCTACGAAAGCAGCCTGCATACCAGGCAATACATTTTGCACTCTTCCTTTATAGATATTGCCAACTACATGTTCACTTTGCGTACGTTCTACTGCAATTTCTAATAATTCATTTTCTTCTAATATCGCCATGCGAGTTTCTTCTGGAACAACATTAACGATAATGGACTTCATAGCGTCACCTCTCCAAACTTACAGCTCAATTGGTGTTTTGCCATCAGAATATAGTCCTACACGATGAATAAATGCTTCTGCTTCATCGATTGGCATAGCAAAATTTTCTACCAAAACTTTTAACACTTCACCTGGTTTTATGCTACCAGCTGGGGTAACTTTAACCATAATATCAACTATGATATCGTCATCTTTCTTTGTTACCTTAACTGGTTTATCCATATATTGTTTGATTTCAATTTCTTTCTTGCCTTTTTTGGGCGAATAACGAGTATAGACTACGGATTTTGTTTGATTATATTCTTCTACCGCTTTTTCTACTGCACTAAAATCACCAGTAAACGGAATCGTAATTTGATATGTCGCCAAATCAATCAGCGCCATCAGCGCTTGGTGTTTTCCTTCTAATGGCTTTGCTTGTAATAATTGAATTCCCGGTGGCAATTGTGGTTTAATTTTCTCGCAAAACTCATCTAAATCCACATCTGTTTTAAATTCCACATCCATATACTCAGTCGCACTTGTAACGCCTAAAGCCAGCGCTGAGGCAAAAGAAATTTTCATATGTGGATTAAATCCTTCAGAAAATGCCACCGGCATTTTCGTCCGTCTGATCGCTCTTTCAATCGCGGAAGCGTAATCAAGGTGAGATATATAGCGCATTTCTTCCCCTTTGGTGATTTCTGTACGAATTTTTTTCATTACGCTTCACGACTCCAATCTACGACTTTCACATTCAGGTTTGGACAAACGCCACAAGCACTACACTGACCACTCCGACAATCTGGCGTGAATTTTTCGGCTACAGCATTTTTATACTCGCGTATTAAAAATCCTTTATCTACCCCTGAACTAATATGATCCCAAGGAAGTAGCTCAGCTTGATCACGCTCACGTTGATTATAAAAAGTTGGATCAATATTACAAGTTGTAAATGCATTCATCCATACATCATATTTAAAATGTTCTGACCAACCATCAAATTTAGCCCCTTGCTTCCATGCTTCTAATATTACTTGTCCAACTTTTCTATCTCCACGAGCGATAACGCCTTCTAAGAAACTCGTCTTTGAATCATGATATTTATAATTAATCGAACGATCCTTAATCGCTTCTTTTAATAACTGTTGTTTACGCGCCAATTCTTCTTCGGTGTTTTGAGCAAACCATTGAAATGCCGTATGCGGTTTTGGAACAAAGGAAGAAACGCTGACTGTAACCCGCGCACCACGTCTGCCCTTTACTTCCTTATATAAATTCACTACTTTATGCGCCAAATTGGCAATTCCAATGATATCTTCATCGGTTTCCGTAGGTAATCCGATCATAAAATATAACTTAACGCTTGTCCACCCTTGTTTAAAAGCCGCAGTTACCGCTTGCTCTAAATTTTCTTCCGTAACCCCCTTATTGATTACATCGCGCAAACGCTGTGTACCCGCTTCTGGAGCAAAGGTTAGACCACTTTTTCTTACCTGTTGTAATTTATGGGCTAAATCGATAGAAAAACTATCAATACGAAGGGATGGTAACGATACACTTACTCCGTCCTCTTTAAAAGTATCCATAAGATTATTTACCAATTCCCCAAGACATGAATAATCTGCCGAACTAAGCGACGTCAAAGACATTTCATCATAACCAGTCGTATCGACCAGTTCTTTAGCAAGAGACAATAACCTTTCTGGCGTACGCTCTCTCACTGGACGATATAGTACACCTGCTTGACAAAAACGACAGCCTCGCGTACAACCACGGAACAATTCAAGCATAATCCGATCATGAACGATATCGATATAAGGAACAACTGGATTTCTAACAAATTCAATTGCATCCATATCCGCAACCAAACGTTTTGTAATCACAGGTTTTGCTTCTTCGCAAATTGGCTCTACACTGCTCATCATCTGCTCTTCATTATAAGTAACATTATAAAAAGATGGTACATAGATCCCCTCAAGCATTGCAACACGACGTAAAAGTTCCGTTTTCCCACCAATTCTGCCTTCCTTTTTCCAAGCAATAACCATATCTGCAACTTCCGTAATAATTTCTTCCCCTTCACCAACAATGAAAAAGTCAAAGAAATCCGCTACAGGCTCTGCATTATAAACACATGGTCCCCCACCAATAACAAATGGGTCAGCTTCCGTACGATCTGCTGTCATCATTGGAATGTCTGCCATATTGAGCATATTAAGGACATTCGAATAACTCATTTCATACTGCAGAGAAAAACCTACCATATCAAAATTACGAATGGGTGTAAAGGTTTCTAAAGAATAAAGCGGTATATTGTGTTCTCGCATTTTTTCTTCCATATCAACCCAAGGAGAATAAACGCGTTCTGCCGCTATATCCGTACGGTTATTGAGCACTTGATACAAAATTTTTAAACCTAAATTTGACATGCCGACTTCATATACATCTGGTAATGCTAGGGCAATCGTAAAATCAACATTCTCATGCTCTTTTTTCACTGCGTTCAGTTCATTGCCAGTATACCGCGCTGGTTTCGTTACCGCATTGATTACAGCAGGTGTAAGTTTTATCATTATAAATTAATCATCCTCCAAATTTTAATATCTAATAAAATTATCTATAGTTTTACCAAAATGGTTTAACTCTTTACGCTACAACTTTATAAATTTCTACAAAATAAACTAAACTCCTTCATTTCATGTAACTAGCATGATTCACTCCCCATACTTTAAATAATATCACCAAAAGAAACTTGATAATCTCGCTCCGATAATTTATCCCATAATTGAAATTCTGTCAAGACCGCACAAATTTGCGAAGTATCATCTAGTATTAGAATAATATAGTATCGCTGCGCATCCAACTGCTTAATGAAATCTTTTACTGGTGTATTTTTAAAGACTATATATTGCCTTGTCAGCATCATACCATGCCTTATAAGATTTTCTTTTTTTCTCATCATAATCCGAATAGCACGAAATGAAATCTTTCTTAATTCAGCTCTAGATGCACTTAATAAAAAAACAGCAATAATCCCCAGCGAAATATTGATCTTATTGTCATAAAAATAATCATAAATAACTTTACCAATCATAAAAAATGCAATCATATAACTCATTCTCACCATACAATGTAATGATTTTTTATACTCCATATGATGCGTTAAAATTGCCTGTAAGATTCGTCCGCCATCAAGCGGTAATGCTGGCAATAAATTCAAACCCACTAACATAACATTGACCTCAGCAACAAATCGAAAATAATAACTATCCTCTAGTTGATAAAAATATAAAATTAGTACAATCACCAGACTAACCACGGGGCCTGCACTAGCAATTAAAATCGCATCTAACGTTCCAGCCTCAGCTAACCCCTCAATTCGTGCCACACCACCAAATGGCAATAATTCAATTTCGCGCACACAATATTTTCTTTTTATCGCTACGATAACATGAGCTATTTCATGCAGCATGATCGATAAAAAAACCATAATTACTTGATACCATAAATGGAGCAATATAAATACTGTTAGGACGCAAAAAAACCATCGGTTTATACAAAAAGAAATACCGCGTATCTCACATAGCTGCAATTAATTCCCTCCTTGCAACGGAACATCTCCTTTGATTCTAGTTAACGGATCAACTGCTATACTTTTTTCACGCAGTTCAAAATAAAACATAGGTTTATTGTCTACTGGCTTTTTACCACTTTTCCCGATCGTTTGTCCTTGACTTACCCGATCACCTTCTTTAACAAAAACCTCATCTAAATAGCCATACACTGTTTCTACTGACTGGCCATGTTCAATCACTAATAATTTTCCGTACTTCGCATGATTGGTCACGGTTTTCACCCGACCAATACTTACAGCCTTTATTTGCGACCCTACATCAGCTTTATACTCTATACCATCAGAGTTCTGCCCAAATGCAGTTACAACATCCCCGTGAATAGGCATACTCATATAACTAAGGGGATCAGCAGGCTGCGCTACAACACTTTTGACCCTTTGCAGCATTTCTCGATCAAAGCCTTTTGGAATATAAGGTTCAAATTGCTTACTTAAAGCAACAAAATCAGTTTTTGTGCTTAATATATACTCAATTCCTTCATCCACTATCAATCCTACACGCGTTCCCGATACATGCAGACCATACAGAATAACAAATAAAACAACAGCAACAAGTAGTTTTTTTACTTCAGTGTACTCTATTTGGGGCTCTTCAAAATCATATTGCCAACTATCTTTTTTTTCGAAGTAACTTTTCCATCGATTCCATTTTTTCGGCATACCCATCGCCTCCCGTACTAAGGTATATGCCAAAACAAAATAAATATACTAGCAGTCATACAAAAAGAGCTGTTACAAAAGTAAACTTAGAAATTTTACTTTTGTAACAGCTCAAATTTTAAAACATAATTTTTTGTCGTCGCATATAAATATTGAGTAATATTCCAACGGAAACCAAGTTGGTGGTTAATGAACTAACACCATAACTCATTAAAGGTAAGGGAATTCCAGTAACAGGCATAATCCCTGCAGTCATTCCAACGTTAACCAAAACATGGAATGTTAACATAGAAGTAATACCTACAGCCAGTAACGATCCAAAATTATCACGTGCCTCATTAGCAACCTTTGAACCACGATACAGCATAATAAAATATAAAATCAACACAAATGTTGCTCCGATAAAGCCAAGCTCTTCACCAATTACAGCAAAAATAAAATCCGTATGATTTTCTGGCAAGAAATTCAATTGGCTTTGTGTTCCGCCAAATAAGCCCTTACCAAATAGCATACCGGAACCAATTGCAATCTTCGACTGAATAATGTGATACCCGGAGCCTAATGGGTCAACATTCGGATCCATAAACACCATGATTCGCATCTTCTGATAATCTTTCAAAAAGTGCCAAAAAATCGGCAGGCAGGCAACTCCTGCACCAAAAATAATCATCAAGAGCCGCAAATTTACTCCGGCAGCAAAAATCATTCCAAAGAAAATCGCCATAAATACCAAAGCAGTCCCTAAATCTGGTTGCTTCATTACAAGTAAGAATGGCAAACCAACATATGCCGCCACAGGCAATAGATCTTTAAACGTGTTAAGCTTTCCTATACGCTTATCCAGCATTGTCGCCAGCGATATAATCATAATAATTTTTGAAAACTCCGATGGCTGCAATGTAATCGGACCAATCTGAATCCACCTTTGCGCCCCCAATGCACTCTGCCCTATTACCATTACAGCAACCAACATCACAAGATTAAAAATATAGAGTGCATTACCATACCTTTGCAATATTTTATAATCAAAATGCAACATAAAAAAAACGAGTGCACAATCAACAATTGCAAATAAACCTTGTCTCTGTACATACCAATACCGTTCATCACTCGGCGTGTTGATGTGCGTCGCACTTCCAATAATAATCAAACTAACTGCAACAATTCCCACAACTGCGGCAATTAATGTAAAATCTAGTTTTCGTATTAACCTATTACTCAGCATCTGCTTCCATTACCTTCCATCACCTAGTAAATTCTATAAAATATCCACGTATTATAATATCATTTTCGAAAATCATATACAATAGTGAAGTACTACCATAAAAATCATTTACAAAGAAAAAAGCACAAATAAATTGTGCTTTTCATTATTTTCTAAACTCAGCGCTATGTTTCATTCGTTCTATTGGAATATTTGCAACCAAAGCAACAGAAGAATTATCATTTGTAAAAGCGACTTCCATATCGCGTTCATTAATTTCCATGTAATTTGAGATGACCTTAATCATATCATCCTTCAAAACTTCCATCAATTGCGGCGAAATGTTGGCCCGATCATGTACCAATACTAAGCGCAGACGTTCTCTCGCTATATCTTTAGATGATTTCGATTCTTTCCCAAAAATTTTCATAATTGCATCTAACACACTTAGTACTCCCTTCACATTTTAAATATTTTTTTAAATTTGTCAAAGAAACCTTCTGGAACAATCTCCATAAATGGAATATTCTCACCGCAAAGACGGCCAACAATATTTTTATAAGCCTTCCCCGCCGACGAAACAGGATTCGTAATGACTGGCTCTCCACGATTTGTTGAGGTAACGACTAATTCATCATCGGGAATTTGACCAATACAATCAATCGAAAGTATTTCATCAATATCATCCATCGTAAGCATGTCCCCCTTTTTCACCATATCGGGACGAATACGATTAACGATTAACTTAATATTATCTTTTTCTGCTCTACCTAATTCACCAATAATTTTATCTGCATCACGCACTGCCGATATCTCAGGAATCGTAACAACAACAGCGGTGTCCGCCGCTGAAATCGCGGTTTGAAAGCCTTGCTCTATACCTGCCGGACAATCAATAATGACATAATCGAAATCTTTCGCAAGTTCGCTACATAAACTATTGATTTGTTGAGCATTCACTGCCGATTTATCTTTTGTTTGCGATGTTGGTAATAAATATAAAGATTCATGACGTTTATGACGAACAAGTGCTTTTTTATATGGAACACGACCTTCTGTTACATCAATTAAATCATACATGATACGATTTTCAAGTCCCAATAACAAGTCTAAATTTCTTAGTCCCGTATCGGTATCAATTAAAACAACTTTTTTGCCTCTAGCAGCAAAACCAACACCCAAGTTTGCTGTTGTAGTAGTTTTACCAACCCCACCTTTGCCAGATGTAACAACGATAATTTCACTCATTAATTAGCAAACCTCCTGTCTATTCACCGTCTCAATAACAATAATTCCATCTTTTATCCGCGCACACTCTGTTGTGTCCACAGTTTCTAAATTATCTGGTGCCCTAGCAATCAAATCAGCAATACGAATTTGCATTGCTAACATTTTGTCAGCAACAATCGTTGCCGTTAAATCACCAAATGCACCGGCATGAACAAGACCACGACAAGTTCCTTTAATATCAATATTACCACCTGCAATAATTTTTGCACCTGGATTCACGTTGCCTAGAATAACCACTGAGCCATTACTAATAATTTCTTGACCACCACGCACTGTTCTTTCAATGATTGTGATTTCTTTGGAAGCTTCTACGTCTACCTCTTCAAATTTAAATTCATTTACCTTCGATATTGAAGTATCAATCGCTTTTAAAGTCAGCCCATACCGCTGAAAAAGTATAACCAACTCTGCTTCCTGCTCTTTTGTTATTTTATCAACAGCAACATTGACAATTGTGCCCTTACCAAAAAAATCAATTGCAGATTCCAGTTTCGCTTTTAATTGTTTTAAAATGCTAGTAAAATCTACTGTTTGATCAAATATCAACTGTAGTCCAGAACGACTACCCTTAAATACAACATCTTCGCTCATCATTACTCCTACTTTACACGCGTAGTATGTCAATAATATAGATAATTTCGCCTTTTCTTTCCATACTCCTGCTTATATAAAATAAATTATCATATTTACTGCTTTAGTCCTGGGTCTTCTTTCGTCGGCGGCTCAATATGAAATGCCGCTTCTAAAATCTTCTTGCCAATTGGAACTGCCGAAGTAGCACCATATCCACCTTGTTCAACAACTACAACTACTACATACTCTGGATTTTCATATGGTCCATATGCCACAAACCAGCCGTGATCATTACCATGAGGATTTTCCGCAGTACCCGTTTTACCAGCAATTGCTACTGGGAAATTTTTAAATACTTCTCCAGCTGTACCACCTTCCAAGGCTACATTTCGCAAAGAATCGCGAATGATGTCCATCGTACGCTTAGAAATGCCTAATTCACCCAGTTTTTCTGGTGAAAACTTTTTAACAACAGTGCCGTCTGGTGCAGTAATTTGACTCACTAAATAAGGACGATACCGTGTACCACCGTTGGCTATCTGACTATATACTTCAGCAATCTGAAGTGGCGTTACTAATTGGAATCCCTGTCCAATTGCCGCATCAAAGGTTTCTGATAAATACCAATCTTCTTCGTATACTTTTTCTTTATAGCGACGATTCGCTACCAATCCATCCGTTTCATATGGTAAATTAATACCCGTGATTGCTCCCAAGCCAAACATCCTGGCATATTTTTCCATTAAATCAATACCTAAACGATTACCCATTTCATAGAAATACACGTTATCTGATTTCGCCAAGGCTACCCTAAAATCAATCCAACCAAGCGCTTCGCCATCAGCATTTACTTTGGGAATAATCCAATGCTTTCCTGTATCGAGTATTTTTTCTTCTGGTGTTACTTTATTTTCTTCTAATGCTGCTGCACCAGTAACAACCTTAAAGGTTGAACCTGGCGGATATTCCCCTGAAATTACTTTATTATCAAGAGGATGATATGGATTGTTATTAATTACATTCCAATCTTTTGTGGAAATACCACGGGCAAATAAATTCGGATTAAAAGCCGGCCTGCTTACCATTGCAATAATTTCACCAGTTTTCGGATTCATCACCACCGCAGCAGCCGCTTTGGCTTTCTTATATTGTGTTTTTGCTTGCAAATAAGCAAGCTGTTCATCAATTGCTTTTTCTGCTGCTTTCTGAATATTTTCGTCTATGGTAAGTGTTAAATTGCAACCTGGTACTGGCTCTTTTTTACCTAAGATTTGTACTGGTTTACCAGTAACATCCACTTCAACTTGGCCGCCACCATCAATACCACGTAATTCTTTATCATAAACTTTTTCCAAGCCAAATTTACCAATGATATCACTGGATTTATACCCTTGCCCTTTACGCGCTTCAAGTTCTGTATCATTAATTTCACTCACATAACCAAAGATATGTGATGCAAGTTCCATATTTATATAATTTCTAATCGGCTGAATCTCAATAACTACACCTGGAAATTCATCCTTTTTTTCTTCTAATACGGTAATGATTTCCGGCCCGACATCACTCTTAATATGTATCGGATCAAAACCTATATGCTGGTTCACTTTATTGTAAATATCTTCTTTACTAATCTTTAATAGATCTGCTAACCGTTCAACTACATCATCGGAAACCGGCCCTACAAGTGAAAGTAAAGATACCGTAAAACCAGGTCTATTAGATACCAAGAGAGCGCCATTTCTATCATAAAAAAGGCCACGTGGTGCCATAGATGGAATAAGTCTTATACGATTTCCATCGGCCAGATGACTATAGTAATCTCCTTCTAAAACCTGCAAATAGCCAAGTCTAGTGATCAATGTCAACATGACGATCATTACGATAATAGACAATGTCTCTAAACGTACTCTAAATTTATTTGTTATCACCACTATCTCTCCTATAATCAAGAATTAAGGCACCTTAAAATAGGTGCCTTAATTCTTGATTTATTCTTTCAACAATATATGAATCCGATAAATTAGTTTATGTATTGGAAAAGCTAGAATTAAATTATAAACCAATAAAGGAAACATCATATAAATCATATTATTCAATAAGTCAAACCTATATCCCAATAATAACATAATTATTGCAGTTATAAAACTATTCCCTATTGTAGCAAGTGAAACTGATATTAGAGGTAATAAAAAATGTTCTTTAAAAACTTTTTGCTCAGCCATTCCAAAAATATAACCAATTAACATTTTTGATAGAACATTCATACCAACAAAGGTTCCCGATGCTAAGTCTTGTAATAACCCAGCGAAAAAACCAATAGCAACACCATGTTCCTTGCCTAATAACAAACTGGAGGATACCACCACAGCCAATAACAAATCCGCATGAATTCCATTATAATTAATTTCTGCAAACACCGTAGACTGCAATATTAAAGAAATAATGAGTACAATGCTCCATACGATACCTGGCTTCATTTGGAACCTCCTGCACTTTTAGTTACAGCAGTCTTATCGTCTGCAGGTAATACTGGTTCCTGTGTGATTGGCATTGGAGGTGCTTCTCGTGATGTTACAATGACCGAAACCTCTTCTAATTTTTGAAAATCTACGGATGGTTTTAACACTGCATATTTTAGCAAACCACCATCATCATTGACAATATTTTCAACTTCGCCAAGAGAAATACCTTTGGGATAAATACCACCAAAACCTGAAGTTACAATTTGATCGCCTTCGACGATATCAGCATCCCGCGGAATATTGATCATACGAACCATCATCTTATTGTTATTATCACCGGCGATAATACCGGCAACTCTTGACTCTGGTCTTTGTACCAATCCACCAACAGAACTGCGCCGATCTAAAATCAATTGTACCCTTGCAGAATTTTTAGCTACACTTACCACATTACCAACAAGTCCTTGAGGTGTAACTACAGCCATATCTTTGGCAATTTCATCATCCGTGCCGCGATTAATTACAATTGTACTCGTCCAGTTACTAGGATCACGAGCGATTACTCTCGCTGTAATCAAATCAAATTGCACTGCTGCTTGCTTATACCCGAGCACATTATGCAATCTCTCATTTTCAGCTGTAATTTCCGTAATATTCACTTGCGTTTGTCTCAATTGCTCTATTTCTGATTTAAGCATTTTATTTTGTTGATAAACAGTAACAATTTCCCAAATAGCAGTTGTGCCTTGACGAACTCCATTACTTATACTACTCATGATTCCTTGAAAAGGTGATAAAATCGTCATCGTAATTTTTTCACTAAGCGGCAATTGATATTTTCCTTTAGCTACGCCAAAAATTAAAAGAACAACAAGTGTAAAAACTGCAACTAATACATATATTTTTTTATTTGAACCTGGTTCTCTCCGTACTCTACTCATTATTTTAACTTTTTAGAGTTCATCACAATGCGTTTTAAAAGCTCAATACTTTCTAGTGATTTACCCGTTCCCTCACCAACACAAGATAAAGCATCCTCAGCAATGTGTACAGGCATACCTGTTTCCTTACTAAGAAGTATATTTAAATCATGAAGCAATGCTCCACCACCTGTCATCATAATACCATGATCCATAACATCAGCTGCCAATTCTGGCGGTGTTTTTTCCAATGTACTTTTTACAGCATCAATAATTTTTTGTACAGGGTCTTTTAGTGCTTCTTTAATCTCACTCGCTCTTACCGTAATTGTTTTTGGTAGTCCACTCACAAGACCACGCCCACGAATATCCATTTCTGGATCACCAGCTGGTACAATTGCTGAGCCAATTGTAATTTTAATTGCTTCGGCAGTACGTTCACCAATCATCAAATTATAAGTGCGTTTGATATATTGAACAATGGAATCATCCATTTCATCTCCACCGATGCGAATAGAACGACTTGTTACAATCCCCCCCAAAGAAATAACGGCAATTTCCGTTGTACCACCACCGATATCAACAACCATATTACCAGTTGGTTCATGTACAGGCAGACCTGCGCCAATTGCTGCTGCCATTGGTTCTTCAATCAAATAAGCTTCCCGGGCACCAGCTTGAATTGAAGCATCAATGACTGCTCTTTTTTCTACTTCCGTAATACCAGATGGTACACCAACCACAAGGCGTGGTCTTACAAAGGATTTTGTATTCATCGCTTTTGAAATAAAATATTTTATCATTGCCTGCGTTACATCAAAATCAGCAATAACACCATCTTTTAGCGGTCTAACTGCTACAATATTACCAGGTGTACGACCGATCATTTGTTTTGCTTCTTCGCCAACAGCCAACACTTCACCAGTATCACGTTGAATCGCTACCACCGATGGTTCACGAATGACAATCCCTTTTCCCTTTACATGCACTAATGTATTTGCAGTACCAAGATCGATACCCATATCATGCGATAACCCGCCAAAAATATTCCACATACTAAAAATAACTCCCTTCAAAATAAACAAAATACCTTATGAAAATGAATCTATAATGCCGTTTTCCTTCAAACTGATATACTTATTATCACCGATAATCACATGATCTAACACAGCTATGTCCATTAGGTTACCAGCTTTCGTTAATTTCTCGGTAACAAACAAATCTTCTTTACTTGGATTTGGATCACCACTTGGGTGATTATGAATGAGAATAATAGAAGCCGCAGCATATTGAATTGCTTCACGAAAAATTTCTCTCGGATGTACAATAGACGCATTAAGGCTCCCTATGGATATGGTGGGCGATGCTAATACCTGATTTTTGGTATTCAGCAATATGCTAATAAAATATTCTTTATTCTCATACCGAAGTCTCGCCATCATATAATCAGCAACATCTTTAGGCGAACGAATGACATAACGTTCATTAGTAGGATTTGTTGCCAACCGTTTGCCAAGTTCCATTGCTGCAATAACCGTAATTGCCTTCACCATCCCAATACCCTTAATTTTGCTAAAATCACGTGGCGATAAATTAGCGATCGAAGCAAGCCCGTTTGCTTGGTACTCACATAGTAATTTTTCTGCTACTCGCATAACGGAATCTTCTTTTGTACCAGTTCTGAGTAATATTGCTAACAACTCTGCATTGCTTAATGACTGAACACCTCTTGTAAGTAGCTTCTCCCTAGGTCTTTCATCGTTCGGTAAGTCCTTTATCATGAGAGGTTTTGCCAATGTCATAGCAACTTGATACCAGCTTTCTTACAAAGATTTGCTAATTTGTTTAGCGGCAATCCGACAACATTCGTATAACAACCGTGAATTTCTTCAATAAAAATTGTAGCAATCCCTTGAATTGCATAGCCTCCCGCTTTATCCATTGGTTCACCGGTCGCTATATATTGGTCAATTTCTTCACTTGTTAACTCACTTAGTTTTACAGCTGTTTTTTCAAACTCACGCCAAATCGTATGATTTTTAATGACAGCTATCCCTGTATAAACTGTATGCACATTACCAGATAAACTTGATAACATTCGTTTTGCATCGGCCAAATTTATCGGTTTACCATAAACTTCACCTTGCATCACTACGATCGTATCGGCTCCAATTATTACATCATTGCCAGTTAGTTTATCAGCTACATCTTTTGCTTTAGCCACAGCATTATTTATTACTATTTGTTCTGGTGGTAACGCTTTACTATTATCTTCTTCAGCCTCACTTGGTACAACTTTGAAATTACATCCAATTTGGGTCAATAGCTCTTTTCTTCTTGGCGATGAGGAAGCTAAAATAATCAACGTAAAATCCCCCATTATACAAAAATAAACTTATACACGTTTAAATAAAAAAATTGCCAACACAACACCCAAAATACTAATTAAATTGGGATGGAGTGCAAAACCAAATGATAACTTAATCACATATAAGTTAATCATAATTGGCGACAAATCAAGAATCGCATATTGATGCACCAAATAAGGCGCTATACTTGACAAAGCAGGTATATCCATTATGATTTCACCAAGAATACCACCTAAAACTGCCCCAGTAATAACAAATAAAATAAGTACACCATAGCCTTTCGTCGCATTACCACGCAATATCTTGCCCTCCAACATAAATAAACTTTAATTTTAGTTTCTAAACTTAAACTAACTTCTACCTAAATAAAAAAAATCCTTGCTAGTTTTAAAAATTTTGTTAAAAAACATAAGTTATTGGAGTATTATTTATATCTAACCACACGACATTATATCACATTATTTATGTATTAAACCATAATTAAATTAATTTATTATGATATCAATATTTACCACAAGCCATTATACTATACAATAAAAAATTTTAACTAAAAAGAGTTTTCAATCAGTATTGCAACGCCATACATTGAGTGAAAACTCTTTGCAAATTCACAATCTAAATTGAGTAAATTTAGATTAAAAATCTTATATAAATATAAATTGTTGATAAAACAATTGTTAAAATCATCATTGGAAAACCAATTTTTAAATACTGTATAAAAGAAATTGTATGGCCACGTTCTGCCGCCATACCTGCTACAATCAGATTGGCACTTGCCCCAACAATTGTACCATTACCACCAAGACACGCCCCAAGCGACAAACTCCACCATAATGGTTCAAGGTTACTAACCCCCATAGTCCCCATATCTTGAATCAGCGGAATCATCGTCGCTACAAACGGAATATTATCGAGAACCGAAGATACAATTGCACTGAGCCAAAGAATCAGCAAGGATGTTTGAGTTATATCTCCACCAGTAAACTCTATTCCATAGATAGCGATTTGCTTAATAATCCCCACCTCAATCAGACCACCAACTGCAATAAATAGACCAATGAAAAAGAAAATCGTTGTCCACTCTACTTTATCCATAGCATGCTCAATAAAACTGTGATCACGGCTTGCAATTAACAGTAATAAAAATGCGCCACTTAATGCTACCGTAGAAGATTCTATCTGAAATGTTTGATGGAGAAAAAATCCTAATATTGTAATGGTTAGAACAGTTAGACATTTTTTTAACAGTTTTTTATCTTTCAATTCTTTCGTTTCATCTAATGACATTAACTCAGCTTTTAAAATTTTCGTTGTCGTCAAACCTTTACGGTATATAAAAGTCAACACTGTTAATACAACGCCTAAATTGATGATTGAAATAATTGCGAGGTTATTGATAAATGCACCAAAAGTAAGTTCTTTTACCGCACTCCCAATCATAATATTAGGAGGATCACCAATTAAGGTCGCTGTCCCACCAATATTTGATGCAATAATTTGGATGATCAAATAAGGTATAGGGTCCACCTGCAATTTATTCGTAATCCCAATTGTTACTGGAACAATCAACAATACTGTTGTAACATTATCCAAAAATGCTGAAAACACAGCCGTAACAATTGCCAAATAAATCAAAATTTTAATTGGATTTGCCTGTGCTCTCTTGGCCGACCAAATCGCTATATAGTTAAACAAGCCTGTTTGCCCGGTAATTGCAACAATAATCATCATCCCAATCAATAAACCTAACGTATTAAAATCAACATGATGAATTGCCATTTCTTGTGAAATAATCCCTGTTAAAATCATCAGAATTGCCCCTATCATCGCTGCAATTGTACGATGAATTTTCTCCGACACAATGAATATATACATCATGATGAAGATTAGTCCCGCTAAAATAACTTTATCCATGAATACCTCCTAAATAATTTGTATGTAAAATAACCACTCAATAATTTTTATTATTTTGGGGTCGTAATCATAAACTCTATGTCTCTTCTCTATAAAATACTGATGAAACGCCAAAATTCATTGTAGGGTATCACTTATTTTATATTATTTGTTTTATAAAAAATAATATAAAACAAAACCACGATAATAAAGCCATATAAAATCAAAGAAGTTATACCCCTATTACCAGTTTCAATTCCTTTAAAAGACCCCTTAATCGCTTTTCCTACAACATCATCTACATATGCAGCTAACTTAGATTTTTCATTTATATCATCTACCTGATTGCCACATGTATCACAGCTCTTTTTTTCATGATTTAATTTATTCCCACACTTTGAACAAAACATCTTCTAATCTCCCTACGACAATAAATTGATCTACCTTTTATTATATTGTAATTTACAACATTAACATAACGCTTAAACATAAAAATTGCAAGCCAACTTGCATCTGTCACAAGCTTTTCTGTAATATTCACTAAAAAAGAACAAAGAGGAGCCTGTTTGAACAGACTCCTCCAAGATTAAAACCTATTTTGTTCTATGACAATCACATAATAACGATGTGATTTTTCTACAAGTCAATTAGCCAATCACAGCTAAAACTTCACCAGGTTTTACGTTTTGGCCAGCAGCAACGTTGAAGCCTTTTAAAGTACCATCAACTGGAGCACTGATTTCATTTTGCATTTTCATAGCTTCAAGGATAAGAAGAACTTCACCTTTTTTCACAGCTTGACCTGCAGTAGCTACAAGTTTTACAATTTTACCAGGCATTGGTGCATTTACTGGAGTATCACCAGCAGCAACAGCTGTTTGAGCTGGCGCAGCAGCTGGTGCAGGAGCAGCAGCTGCTGGTTTTGCAGGTGCTGCAGGAGCGGCTGCTTTAGGAGCCGCAGCGGCTTTTATTTCTTCAACTTCAACTTCATAAGCAGTACCATTAACTTTAATGTTAAATTTTTTCATTTAATATTCCTCCAAAAAATCATATTTAAAAATTATTAAAACGCATTCATTAAGTGTTGACGACCAGACATAGCCCAAGTAGAACCTGTCTTAAAGCTAACTGCTCTAACACCAGCAGGATTTATTGACAAAGCTCCAACATTCCCCATCATTTCGTGAACCGTTGCAGCAATAACAGCAACCACTTCAGGGCTAACGTTTTTTGCATCGATTTTCATTACGCTATCACCCTTTCTTATAATGGTATATTACCATGTTTTTTAGCTGGACGACTTTCGCGTTTGCTAGCTAACATGTTTAAAGCAGTAATAATACGAGGTCTAGTTTCAATTGGTTCAATAACCAAGTCAACATAGCCACGTTCAGCAGCTTTATAAGGAGTTGCAAATTCCTCAATATATTCTGCAGTTTTTTCTGCAACATTAGGATCCTTACGGAAAATAACATTTGCAGCTCCAGCAGGTCCCATAACAGCGATTTCAGAAGTAGGCCAAGCCATAACCTGATCAGCACCTAAATGTTGGGAACACATTGCGATATAAGCTCCACCATACGCTTTTCTAGTGATTACTGTTACTTTTGGTACAGTAGCCTCAGAATAAGCATAGAGCATCTTTGCACCATGACGAATAATACCGCCATATTCTTGATCTGTACCTGGCAAGAAACCTGGAACGTCAACAAGACTTAGAAGCGGAATATTAAAAGCATCACAGAAACGAATAAAGCGAGCTGATTTATCTGAAGCACTAACATCTAAACAACCAGCCATTACACTTGGTTGGTTAGCGATAATACCTACTGTTCTACCATCAAAACGTGCAAAACATGTAATAATATTTTGTGCGAAATGTTCATGAACTTCATAGAATTCACCATTATCAACTAGTGAAGTAATGATATCTTTCATGTTATAAGGCATATTAGGATTATCTGGTACTAATGAATTTAAAGCTTCATCCATACGATTAGGATCATCACCGGTTTCCACTACAGGAGCTTCTTCAAGGTTATTGCTTGGTAAGAAACTTAATAGATAACGAATTTGTTCAATACAATCTTGTTCATTTTCAGCAGCAAAATGAGCTACACCAGAAGTACTATTGTGCGTCATAGCGCCACCAAGTTGTTCTGCTGTAACTTCTTCCGCTGTGACTGATTTAATAACAGCTGGACCTGTAATAAACATTTGGCTTGTGTTTTTTACCATGTAAATAAAATCAGTTAAAGCTGGTGAATATACTGCGCCACCAGCACAAGGTCCCATAATAACTGAAATTTGTGGAATAACACCTGATGCTAATGTATTTCTGAAGAATATTTCGCCATATCCACTCAAAGCATCAATGGCTTCTTGAATACGAGCTCCGCCTGAATCGTTAATACCAATAACAGGAGCACCCATTTTTAATGCTAAATCTAGCACTTTGCAAATTTTAGCCGCATGCATTTCACCAAGAGAACCACCCTCAACGGTGAAATCTTGTGCAAATGCATAAACAAGGCGTCCATTTACAGAACCATAACCAGTTACAACCCCTTCACCTGGAAGAGACTTTCTTTCCATACCAAAATTTGTGCAACGATGTGTTACGAATTGATCCAACTCTACAAAAGTGCCTTCATCAAAGAACATATTCATACGTTCACGAGCAGTCATTTTACCTTTTGCATGTTGCTTTTCAATACGGTCTTCGCCGCCACCAAGCATAACTTTTGCTTGTTTTTCTCTCATAAGATCAATTTTTTCTTGAACAGTAGACATTTTATACCTCCTATTAAAATACATCTAAAAAGTGTCAAAGCCGCCCACATAAAAGCGGCTTGCACTGAGCCTATTACCTTTATTACTTAATTTCAAACTAAAACTAGTTACGTTGGCATAATTCTACTAATATACCACCAGTAGCTTTAGGATGAACAAAAGCAATGCTAGATCCGCCGGCACCATAACGAGGTTTTTCGTCAATCATACGAACACCTTTTGCCATTAAATCAGCGATCGTTTGTTCGATATTATCTACTCTTAAAGCAATATGTTGAATGCCATTTCTGCCACCATTTTTTTCAATAAATTTTGCAATAGGGCCATCTGGAGAAGTTGATTCTAAAAGTTCAAGTTCACTATCTCCGGATGGAATAAAGCACACTTTTACTTTTTGTTCTTCAACAACTTCTTCACCGGAAGCTTTCATACCAAGCATTTCAGTATAAAATTTCTTGGCTTCCTCTAAATTATCAACAGCAATCCCAATGTGATCAACTCTATCAATATTAAACATAAATAATATCCCCCTCTTATGACTAACCAACAAACTAAATATTATTTTAGCATATCTTTAACTATAGTATTTACAACACTATATGGGTCGTTTTTACGGCCTTCGACATCTTCAACCAGCTTGTCAAATTGGCCTGATTCAGTGACTTTACCAAAAACATAATTGCCAATTTCATTTTTCAAGATATTTAGCAATTCATTTTTAGTACGTTCTTTACGTCTCGTAGTCAATTGCCCAGTTGTTTTTAACTCCTGATAATGCTCTTCTAAGGTTTCTAGTAGCTCTACAACGCCTTCATTTTGATTAGCAACTGTTCGTTTGATTGGCGGACGCCAATTTTTATTCATATTACCATCTAAATCCAGCATCATATTTAGTTCGACATTAAGTCTGTCAGCACCTTCTCGATCGGCTTTGTTTATTGCAAAAACATCACCAATTTCCAAAATACCTGCTTTAATCGCTTGGATATCATCACCAAGTCCAGGTACCAACACTACCAAAGTAGTATCTGCAGCACTTACAATATCAACTTCAGATTGTCCTACACCAACCGTTTCAATAAAAATAATGTCCTTGCCCGAAGCATCCATGATTTTTACTACTTCAGCTGTTTTTCTCGACAATCCGCCTAAACTACCTCTTGTCCCCATACTTCGAATAAATACGCCCTCATCTAAGGTCAATTCATTCATACGAATACGGTCACCTAAAATTGCACCACCAGAAAATGGACTTGTTGGGTCGACTGCTACAATACCAACTGTTTTACCCCTGTTACGAAACTCTTTTGCAAGCTTATCCGTCAATGTACTCTTTCCAGCTCCAGGAGGACCTGTAATTCCAAGTACAAAGGCTCTACCAGTGTGCGGATACAATTCTTTCATTATATCTACTGCGTCATCATGTTCATTCTCAACTGCAGTAATCGCTCTCGACAAAGCTAATCGTGAACCGTTTAAAACTTCCTTAGCTATATCCATTTTATCGCACCACCCTATGGTGCGAGTTGCCCAAAAAGACAACTCACGATCCATAAACTATATTTACTTATTGAACATTACTTTTGATAAACTCAACAATTGCACTTGTCGGTGTACCAGGTGTAAATACTTCAGCAACGCCAGCTTCTTTTAATGCTGGAATGTCGCTATCAGGGATAACGCCACCACCAATAATAAGTACATCATCCATACCTTTTGATTTTACTAAATTGACTACTTTAGGGAAAAGATGAGGATGTGCCCCAGATAAGATGCTCATTGCAATTACATTTACGTCTTCTTGAAGTGCAGCTTCTGCGATTTGTTCAGGAGTCTGACGAAGACCTGTATATATTACCTCAAAGCCAGCATCACGAAGTGCACGAGCTACTACTTTAGCTCCGCGGTCATGACCATCTAGGCCAGGTTTTGCTACTAATACTCTAACACGTTTTTCCA
>Ga0316600_10000402_pt1 | contig 21644 bp, 21 predicted proteins | sample OWC_soil_day5_CT_FD_207652 | JGI IMG/M metagenome (GOLD analysis project Ga0316600, IMG submission 207652) | Wetland soil microbial communities from Old Woman Creek delta, Ohio, United States - OWC_soil_day5_CT | ecosystem: Environmental > Terrestrial > Soil > Wetlands | place: USA: Ohio... | reverse complement strand
CAAGTTTATCTGGTAAATTTTGAATAAACTCGTATAATTCTGCCATTTTCAAAACTTTTTCCAGCTTATTTCTATCTAATTCTTTTTCCGGAATCCCTAATGCAATATTTTCAGAAATCGTACCATCTATTAGATATATACTCTGTGGCACATACGATAAAATTGCCTGCTATTTATGAACACATTGAAAAATGTTCTGACCATCAACTAAAATTTTTCCATTCGTCGGCTCTAACAAACCAAGTAAAATATCCACAAAAGTTATCTTTCCAACACCTGATTGTCCTATAATACCTACAAAAGCTCCCTTTGGAATTTTAAACGAAATATCTTTTAATACAATTTATTCACCCTGAGAATAAGAAAATTATAATTTTTTATATCGACATAGTTGATAAAACTCACTTATTTATATACTTGGATATTTAGTCAGTCCAAGGCGGGAGTTTTATTATCTCATATTTTAGATAGTCTAAAATGTGCCTAGGTGACTTATATCTTGCTGGCTGTAAATAGTTGTTAGCACTTATGTTCATTTATAGATTTTAAAATAAATCTTAAAAATCTGCTTAAATTTGCTTCATTTTCTTCAAATTTTATATTTTCTACACTTGCTATTAAATCATCTCGATAGATCCCTATTGCTGTTTTTTTCATAAACAAATTTGTTATAGTATTTAATCGTTCATGATCGATCTTATATTCAAGTACATCTTCAACTTTCAAATTTTCACTATACTGAAAGACTCCAGGAAAATTTTTATACCATGAATATCCAAAAATCACTGTATTTTTCCCACCACTAATAGCCTCCCACCCTGCTGTTCCTGTAATAGTTGCAACAAATTTACAAGTTTGAATTAATTGATATGTATCAACTGATCGGTCTACAAAACAAAGATTAGAAATCAATTTTAACCGATCAAAAAAATATTTATCGCGCATATAACTCGTCTGCTTAGGATTCTCTTTGACGTAAATATACCAATTATCCGGTAAAAGTTCCCTCAATCGTTCTATTGCCAACAACTGATCACAATATTTTCCCCCTAAGGTTGCCGTTGTCATCTCTGGTTGCAAATGTAATGGAAAATATACAAAAGGACACATTAAATCTACTTCAGAGACACTTATCTCTTTTATATTTTTTTCATATTCTGTTTTTCTATGATATCGTATTAAATATTGACTAATTTTTTTACATAAAAAATTTAATATAGATGGATACTTGCTTCTATTTTTCTGTATGATTTCTTTTCTTTCTTTTTTCCATCCCTTAAAATCAAAAAATATTCTATATCTTTCACGCCACCCCTTACAAAAAAATGATGAATTCATATAATATAAGTTCTTTTGATAAGTTTTTTTTATTGAAATTTTCTTAGATTCATATTCAAAAATAGGACTTTTATCGAATATTCCATAGTCTTCTATGTCAAATATATAATTAAAATGATTAGAGAATTTTGTTGGCACCAAAATTAAGGTCTTTATTGATAATTCTTTACATAGATAGTATAGTATGCTATCAGGTGCTCCATGCGGAATATCTTCAAAAATCACTAGATCAATCTTCTCTTTTTTCAAAACAAAATTAAAATTATAAATAAGTAAATAAAGTACGTTTAAATTTTCATAGATAGAATTATTGGTGAAATAGGATTCGCGGACCAATCGATCTAGTAATGTATAAATTTTTAAATATAGTTTTGATTCTATAGAAAAATCAACATGTTTACTTTCTTTTAACATAGAACCTTTCAAAAATTCTTGAAACCAAGCAATAGCATCATTACGTTTAGAAAAAAACTCTCCTTTTTTTTGTGTTTCTGACACAACCCACCTTTTAATCTTATAAAGTCCTTCTTCTTCTAATTCTTCCATTACGTTACGAACTAAATGCGAATCAAATCCCCATAAAACTACATTTTTCATTAATTTAAATCTCCAATATATTTTTATTTAATACTTTTCCACGATCCAGCAAAATGATGAATACAATAACTGTTTTCCGTTAAAGTTTCCCTTGGACAAAAATAATTTGCCGGATACATATGAACATCATCTTTCAATATAAAATATTGCCCATTTAACTTCACACCATAATTCAAGGCTGTAATCTTACTTATAATTCTTGTATTTGCGGTTGTCGCATCATACTTTTGAAAATGACGGTTATCATACCAATTCAGTAAAAGGGCAATCCACGGATGCTGTTTTTTTGCTCCCATCAATCCTGTTGAAATTAAATGATCTGACTCATAACCAGAGAAAACACCATGATGCAGAAACACATCTAATGGTTTTATGATTTCCACATCTGTATCCATATATATGCCACCTTCATTATATAAAGCATGTAACCGAACAAAGTCTGAAACAAATGCATATTTTTTATTTTCATAAGCTTCTTTTGTAAATCGATAAGTTTCAATAGGAAAACTATCCTCATTCCATAGCTTTAGCTCATATTCCGGTAAAAATTCTTCCCATGAAGCTATACATTTTTTCATCAAGTCAGGATAAGGATTTCCTCCGAACCAACAAAAATGTAGAATTTTAGGGATATTGCTCTGCAATTTTTGATTATAGGGGATTTGCTGTGAAAATTTATTTTTAAAGTAATGCTTATATAAATCAGAATAAAATTTTATTTGTTCACGCATATTACTCATTACCTCCATTGCTCTATCTTAAAATATAAATATTTATCCAGTAAAATCTATTACATAAGTTTCTTATGCATTTCTACTATTCACATGCATATTATTTTCATCGTGAAATAAATATGACCTTAATTTTGACATTAAATATGAACTTCCTCTTCTTTTAAGAATCTGAAAAGCTGAACGCCCCTGCACTGAAGTACAGGGGTTATTATTGCGACTGGAAGCCGTTGGGTTCAACTAAAGCATTTCGGACTGAAGTCCGTGGTTTTTACCAAGCGCATTGAAAATAAAGAGAACAAATACCATTAATTTTTGTACATGCACTCCTTCTTTTCGCAATAATAACTTATATGATACTTGCAAAAAGTTATTAAAATTCACAAAAACTATCATCAAATTGGAGGTTTAATAATTCACCACATTATCTCCTCATTTTTACACAATGGCTCTTTGCAATAAATACAATCCAATCCGTTTTCTTTGTGATTAGTACAGCTCTTTACGCTAACAAAACTTCATCAGTTCTTTTGATGATAAATCAACTAAATAACTTTGCTATAAACAGAAAAACTACACTTTTATGATCTTAGCAATTATATCTTTTAACTCATTAAATTTATCATTTCCATATTCCGCAGTATATAGAAGCAATTTAGGCTGTGCCATAAATTCATCATGTACTTTATCATTTGATTTCAAGTCTGCAAGTAACTTAAGGTTTGATTCATTATTGCCATTTTGATTCCATAATATTGTAGCAGGTTTATTAAAAAAATCAAGTTCAGGAGTATTATTGACGCCATAGTAAATAGTTACCTTTTGTAACTGCCTAAGCTCTTGATATTATTCAAAAAATATATTAACTTTTCGTTTTATATTTTAAATCACCTTGTTCATTAGTAATCTTTTAACTTACCAAATTATTTTTTATATAATTTTTAACCATTGCTTCAATAGTACAATCCAACGTATCTAGAACTTCAAAACATTTACGGTATTGACCACGTTTATGCATTTTAACCTCTTCGATACTTTTACGATGTTCTACAACTGGAAGTTCATAGAATCTTTCATCTTCACAAATAATCCCACCTGTTTCCTGCCAAAAATCATCTAAGGATGTCTTTAATTTGTGATCAATACGCATATGATTATTTGCATAGTAACCACTATTTGATACAGCATACATAGTATTAATACCTGCTGCACGAGCAAAAGCTCTAGTCGCATATAGAATAAGATTTTTTGTACGATATCCCCAAAAATACTTTGTTAGTTCTTTGATAATCTCCGGCGAATTTTGTACATTAGGGCCTTGCATTGCGCCAATCCACAAAGCAGATTTTCCTGTCTTTCTATCATTAGCAATCCAAAATATAATTTGATATAGATGAATTTTTCCCATATGTAAAATAATAGACATTAAATCTTCTTTTTTTGTCCCGCTTCAAATTTCATAATCAATGATAATTTTTGTTCTTGATATGCTCCCCCACAAGGCTAACACCTGCGCAGAATAAATACTTTTTATAAAAGCAATAGTAAAATTTCCAGTTAAAAAATCAATATAATTTCTAATTATAGAATACCGTTCATTATGCGTAGAAATTTTATAAAAAAATTGTCGTGTTGCTTTTTCAAAGAAAAAAGGGGTATTGGTTGATATTTGTCGTTTCAACGGAGTTTCATGAAAAAACTCCATTAGTTTTTTCATTTTGTCGCACATACCTTCTTTATGTTATAAAAATTAATAGTGCCCTTCATTTTTTGTGCTATTAATAAATTGCCTTACACAGTCATTAAACAAATTTCCACCACTAAATTGAATACCACGAATACCAGCTTTGGCAGCACATTCCATATCCGACTCTTTATCGCCAATCATAATAGAGCGGTCCTTATCTATCGAATATTCTGCAAAGGCTTTGTCAAGCATACCTGTTTTAGGCTTACGACACGCACAATCACAACTATATTCAGCGACTATTCCTTTTACATGATGTGGACAATAAAAAAATTCATCAATATGGGCATCATATTTAGCTAGCTCTGCGTTCATCCATCCATGAAGTTTTTGCACATCAACTTCGGTATAATACCCCCGTGCAACACCACTTTGGTTGGTAATGACAAAGACAAGATACTCATGTTCATTAAAATATTTAATGGTTTCAATTGCCCCTTGCACCCATTTAAAATCTTCTTTTTTATACAGATACCCTATATCTTCATTTAAAACGCCATCACGATCAAAAAATACTGCGGGCCTATTTTTCATATGTAAAGTAACCGCCTTTGTCAAGGAACTGACAATATTCATAAACTGCATCTTCCAGTTTATGAAAACCTTGGTCATACCCGGCATTCAATAATTTTGTTAGATCAGCCTCAGTATAGTTTTGGTATTTACCACGTAAGATTTCTGGGAAATCAACATATTCGATATGCCCTTTGCCCATATAATTGATCACAGCTTCCGCTACAGCCTTAAACGTGTTAGCTTTCCCTGTACCACAGTTATAAATGCCGCTTGGACCATTATTTTGCCAGAACCATAAATTTACTTTTACAAGGTCTTTTACATAAACAAAATCACGAAGCTGCTCGCCATCTGCATAGCCGTCAATTCCTTTAAAAAGTTTTACATGTCCATTATTTTTCACTTGGTTATACAGCTGATATACTATCGATGCCATTTTACCTTTATGATGTTCTTGCGGACCATATACATTGAAGTATTTTAACCCAACAACTTGGCTTTTTGCTTCTGGCAATAACTTACGCACATAACGATCAAAGGTTAATTTAGAAAATGCATAAATATTTAAAGCATCTTCACATTCATCACCTTCACGGAAGCCATTTTTGCCACTGCCATACGTAGATGCAGAGGAAGCATATAAAAATGGAATACGATGGTCTAAACAAAAATGCAGTACTGTCTTAGAGTATTCATAGTTCGTAGCCATCATAAAGTTGCAGTCATATTCCATCGTATCAGAGCATGCGCCTTCATGGAATACGGCATCAATTGTTGCCCCTTCGTACAGACCTTCTTCGATATCTCTTAAGAAATCATCTTTATGACGGTAATCAAAATATTTTAAACCAATTAAATTTTTAAAATTTGTCCCACATTTTAAATCATCAACGATTAAGATATCTTCTATTCCTTGTTCATTTAAAGTTTTTACAATATTACTGCCAATAAAGCCAGCTCCACCAGTTACAATAATCATTTATTTAGCATCCTCTCATTTAGCAAAATAGACTGTATACACACTGCGCTCAATCCCCAATATAATTTTATAACCGCAGAGTTACCAAAATTAAATTCCGTTAATCCTTGCAATAACAGCCCTAATGTAATCCCCAAAAACATCAAAGCATAAATATTTTTATTTTTACGCCATTTATATATACCAAAATAAAGAAAATACCCCATCATGCTACAAAAACCTATAATACCTACAAAACCAGCTTCACCTAGCATTTGCAGAAAATTATTATGAGCATGACCCAATCCACGTTCTTTTGCCTCTGGCAATATATAATTCGTCTGATACTCATAAGTATATCGTCCTAAACCAACTCCAAATATCGGGTTATCCTGAAGCATATGAATAGCGCTTTTCCATAGAAGCAATCTTTCGGTGTTTGATTGATAATTTGTATTCGTTAAAGTATCAATACGACCTTTTAATTGCGGTACAAATGCAAATAATATTGTTAACAATGTTATACTCGTTAAAAATATCACACCCGCTTTTTTTAAATTTTTAATTAAAGGTAAACTCAAGATAGGCACTAGTAAAACTATTGCACCCCAACTTCCCCGCGTTCCATTAAATAACAATGCAAGAACTGATATTATTAATAAAAAAACAAAACTTTTGTAATATTTTTTTAATGCTATATGATCTGCAACTAATACGACCAATACTGGAATCATCATTGCTAAAACCCCACCTAAGGACATTGCACTTGCAAAAAATCCATTGGCTCTAAAATTTCCGTTTAAACCTTGCCATATAGCATAGCTATCCACAATTGCTAATGATAGTAAAAAGAAACCTCCTAATATTAAAATTTTTTTAAAATCTTTTATACAACATATAATAATAAAGAACGGAAACATCCTATATACATAGGCCTCTAACAAACGATTTATCCCTACAATCATATCAACACTAAATATTACTGATAACAACATAGAAGTTAAAAATATGCCAATCACCTTAAATATTGTAAGATAAGATTTTATATACAAATCATCACGCTTTATATATAAGCGGTAAAATGTCATTAAACTGGCTAATCCAAGAAATACATTACTTCCCGCAATAGAGATACAAGACAGAAAAGCAAATCCACACATACAACCAAAAATTTGATTTTCCACTTTTTTATAAATATTACCATTCCTTCTTTATCATTTATTCAATGCTTCTAAAAGTTCCTGTTTACTAATTGCATACGTACCCAATTTAGCAACAACGACACTTGCCGCTAAATTTGCTAAATAGGCAGCATCCGCTGGTTCGATTTGTCCTGCAAGAGCAAGCCCCATTACTGAAATTACAGTATCCCCCGCCCCAGACACATCAAATACTTCCTGCGCCAGCGTTGGAATATGAACGGCTTTTTTCGAACCAATTAAACTCAGCCCGCGTTCAGAACGCGTTACCATGATATTTTTAATTTTATTCTTACGTTTCATTGACTGCGCTGCTTTTTTTACTGCTTCATCTTCATTTGGCACAGTAGCTGTCATCACTTCATTCAGCTCTTTAAGATTTGGTGTAATATAATCTGCACCTTTATACTTACTCCAATCGCCGCCTTTCGGGTCAATGATTACAGGAATTTCTTTTTCATTACAAGCGCGAATGATATGCTGACAAACACTGTTTGTGCATACACCTTTAGCATAATCAGAAATAATCACACTATGTATCCCATTTGCAATCGCCTGATCAATATACGCACACAGCTCGATTTCATAAACACCGGCAACTGGAGCCGTTTCCTCGAAGTCAAGCCGCATCATCTGCTGGTGCCCGCCCATAACACGAAGTTTTGTTGTTGTTGGCCCAGGAGTGCAAATAAGACCGGTATACTCAATATTTTTCTCTGCCAGCTTTTCTTCTAGACTCGTGCGATGATAATCATCGCCAACCACGCCTGCAAGATAGGTTTGACAGCCAAGCAATGCTAGATTGTGCGCTACATTGGCAGCTCCGCCCAGCGTTTCTTTTTCACGAATAACACGTGTAATCGGCACCGGTGCTTCTGGAGAGATACGTTTTACTTCTCCAAAATAATATTTATCCAGCATAACATCGCCTACGACGAGTACCTTGCAATGCGCTATTTCAGATTGTACAAAAGCCTGTAACTTTTTGTAGTTCTTATACATTTCTTAATATACCTCATCAACATATTGGCAAACCATGTGACCGATTAAAATATGACATTCCTGCACACGTGCAGTCACAGGCGCAGGTACCTTGATTGTTACATCAGCTACCGCGCTCATTTTGCTATCCTTCAGACCTGTTAAAGCAATCGTCTTTGCCCCATTTTTCTTGGCTTCTTCTAATGCGAATACTACACTATCACTATTTCCTGACGTGGATATGCCAATGACTACATCGCCTTCACGAACTAAAGCTGTTACTTGACGTTTAAATACTTGATCATAACCATAATCGTTGCCGACCGCTGTTAATATAGAGGTATCCGTTGTCATTGCTACTGCTGGCAGTCCGCGCCGTTCTTTTACAAACCTGCCGACAAATTCAGCAGCAATATGCTGGCAATCCGCTGCGCTACCACCATTGCCACATAAAAAAATCGTATGGTCACTTTGCACCGCAGCACGGCAAAGATCAGCTATTGCCTGAATATCCTCGATGCAATTGTCCATTAAATCTTCTATGGCTTTTTGATGTTCTTGAATAAGCTTTTTAAAATACATAAAACACCTCCACATATCATGGCTAATTAAATTATATTGTTATTTATTATGACATTTTCCATTGAATCATATTACAATTCTACAATTTTACACAAGTATTGTCCATGATCACGGGCAACATTTCCTGCTTGATTTTCATATTTTCTTAGCGATTCTAAAGTATAGCGCATAACTGTATCTACACTGATTTTTTTCATGCAACTTAAATGGTCACAGGTATGGATACCGCACGGATGACATTTTACCGGTGTTTTGATTAGTACAGATTTATTGTTATATGGATAAAAGCCTGGAACTGGTGATGCACCAAACATGGTAATCAATGGTACATCTAATGCTACTGCAATATGCATCGGACCTGAATCATTGGTTATAAATAGTGCGCATTTTTTTAATAATGCCCCTAGCTCCTGTAGACTCATTTTACCAGTGAAAATTTTGAGATTCTTATGATTTTTATTTTTCATTTGCGCTACAGCTTGATTTACAATTTCAATGTCCATCGGGCCGCCAAAATAAACGATTCCATAGCCCCTTTCTAGTAAGCGATCCGCAAGCTCAGCGTAGTATTCACCGCACCAGCGTTTTGTTTCCCAGCTTGCACCAATATTTAAACCGACAACTTTAAGATCAGTATCTTTTCCAAACGCATCCGCCCATATTTTATCAGCCGTTTGGTAAGCTGCCTCATCTAACCACAGCTCCAGCCCGCCATCATCTATTTTTTTTACACCAACGGCTTCTTTTAAAACATCAAAATGTGAATGGACTTGATGTTTTATCGCCTTCGTATTTTTCATCACTTTGTCGAAAAACACATTTGCTCCAACTGTCGAATAACCCACAATTTTCTTTGCGCCACTAAGTGCAGCAATAAAGGATGCACGTTCATTGGCATGTAGGTTTACAACCAAATCAAATTTTTTCTTGCGAATATCACCAATAAATTTAAGATAATTGATTAATTTATTATGATAGCCTTTTTTATCAATTTCGATAAGCTCATCTATATTTTCATTATATTTGACTAAATCACTCAGCTTCTTATCAGCGAGCAGTGCTATATGTGCTTCTGGATAATTCGTTCTCAATGTTTTTAATGCTGGAGTTACGAGCATCAAATCACCAATATGCATTAAATTAATTACTAATATTTTGGAATACAAGATCTATCCCTACTTTCTTTCACTCGTAGCAAGATCAACGATATTTTCAGCTAACTTACTAGGTGCAAAATCAGCGTACGCACGTGCTAGTTCAGCTTTATACGTTACTTGTTTTTCGTCATATGTATTTACAAACTGCTCTAGCGCATTTTTCAATGCTTCCGGATTACCATTTTCAAAGGTTACTCCAATATCATATTCCTGTAAGATTTCAGGATTTACATTATTGGCACTTATTACCGTTTTACCATAACCGATCGCATTTGATAGAATTGCTGAAGTATGATATAAATAGCGATCGTTACCATATGGCATAACCAATGTATCCACACTAGCAAGGCCTTTTTGCCATTCTATACCAATAAGTGGTCTATGCCAAAATTCTAAATTTGCCGTGTTTTTATACTTATTAATAATACGTTCAAAATCTGCTGCATCAGTCGGGGTTTGCGTAGACCCCTGAACAACTAATTTTAAACTTCGATTGAATTTACATTTTGCGAATACATCCAAAAATGCATCTAAATTTTTTTCTTTTCTATATTGTCCAAAAAAACCTAATTTTAATATATTTCGATCTTGATTAAATTCATTAGCATTAATATCCCGGGGTATATAATTAGGCGGCCCATAAAGTTTGATATTAGCTCCTTCTAAAGATAATTTTTCCTTGGCAAAAGTTTGTACACCAATTCGAATATTTGGCATACTGATAAACTTTTCAGCTTCTGCATTTAGTTTATCACATTCTTTTGGTGTCACTCCATGAATTAAAAACAAAACTGGTACCGGAGAATGCTTTAATGAACTTAAACTCAAAGCACGCAAATAACGATAGGTAGCGGATGGAAATATAATCGCATCAAATTGTTTTTCAACTGCTAATTCATTCATTTTTTTATACCAGCGTTGGCGATTAAGCTCACGTTTTGCTGATAAATACATTTTTTTCAAGCCCCTTGCCCCTGCATATGAAACCCCTCTTCCGGGGATATGATGTGTAAGTACACCATAATTCCATTTAAATTCATGCCCTTCTGGCACATAAAACTCTACTGTATGTCCTAGAGCTGTTAATTCTTCAACTAAAATTCTATCAAAATCTATTTCGTGCCCACCTGGTGTGACAACACATTCCATGATTGCGAATTTCATTTTAACACCTTACTTTCCTTGCCAATAATACAACTTAACATACTTTGCTAATGTATAAAAGCCATGAAACATCGCAAAGATAAATCCCATTTTACCATCGAGAAATCCAGCTTTTAATATATAAAATCTAAAAAAAGCATAACCTGGCCTAATTGTAATATCGATAAAGTTTGCTTTTTTCCCTTTTTCTTTCATTTGCTTTGCCATTAAAGTTGTATATTGATTAAATTTTATAAAATAGCGATCCCAATCAGTATAAGTGTAATGATACATAACATTCTTAATCTTTCTTATCGGTACTGTCACGATTGCTTTTTCATGTACGACACCTTCCCAGCGTATTACTGAACGCGGATAAAGTCTGAGCGAATAATCTGGAGCATGTCCACCATATTTTAGCATTTGTCCAAATACGATATTTATTCGTTTTATTTCATACCCATAAGGCTGACCTTCACAAACTATTTTTTGTATCTCATCGGCAGCCTCTGGTGTAATTCTTTCATCTGCATCAAGATAAAGTACCCAATCCGCATTTGTTTGCTCTAAAGCAAAATTACGTTGGTCGGCAAAACCAGTCATTTTATGAAAAACAGCTTTTGCTCCCAAACCTTCAGCAATCTCCTTTGTATGATCCTCACTGCCAGAATCAACAAGAATAATTTCATCGGCAAACTTTACACTATTCATACAATCTGTAATATTTTTTTCCTCATTAAAAGTCAATATTAAAACTGCCAATTTATTCATAACTCAGCCTCACCTTTAGACTTACTTAAAATTTCTTCTGCTGTATGTACAACACTCGTAGCAGTAATATTTTTCATACACGAATGATGCGTACATTGTCTCGGCATAATACATGGCACACATTCTAAATCAGAACGTATAACAACATCATATTTACCGCAAGGTCCCCATACTCTTGGATCTGATCTGCCAAATAAAGCTAAAATTGGTGTTCCAATTGCGCCTGCTATATGCATTGGTCCAGTATCTACTGTTATCATTAGATCACAAGTAGCAATGAACGCTGCTAATTGACTCATCGTTAATGTTCCAGCCAATATAGTAGCTTTATTTTCACTTAATGTATTCAATTTTTCTAATGATATTTCTTCATTTTTACCACCAATCAAAAAACATTCTGCAAGACTATTTAATTGATTGATTACATCCACATATCCAACATCAGTCCAGCTATTCAATGGGTGTCTACCATAAGGGCATATTGCAATACGATACTTTTTATCTTTATTTGTAAATTTATTTTTTATAAAATCAATATCTACTTGATTCAACCTATATTCTAAGCTAGTATCATCGGTCGTAATATCTAAAGGTTTAAGTATTTCCAGTTGATTTTCTGTTTCATGCTTTACAGTTTCACGTTTTGCACTAACTGTATGAGTTAAAAATAATCCCGCATTTCTAGTATCATAACCAATTCTATAAGGTATTCCACTAAAAAATGCAACTAGTGCGCCTCTAATTGCAAAATTACTCGAAATAGCTAAGTCATATTTTTTTCGTCTTAAATTTTTGATCAATTTATATAACTCAAAAATATTTTTATGTTTTCCTTTTTTATCATATAAGTTCACATGGTCGACATAAGGGTTCCCTACAGCAACTTGCCCTGCCCACGGTGTAACTAGCATATCAATAATAGCTTCAGGATATTTTTTTCTTAAAGCTCTAATGGCAGGTGTTGCAATAATTACATCCCCCATAAAAGCTAAATTTATATATAGTATTTTTTTTATTTCATTTTTACATATAGCCATAATTTTCTCCTACTTCATAGAAGTTTTGCCGCATTTTATCTCTATTTGTTCATAATCATCGTTAATTTTTCTATCACTTGTACTAAGCGAATGTTTTCTAAACAATCTTTGCCAAGCCTGCACTCTCGTTTCCAACAATGCTTGCAGTTTAGGTCAATTTCAATTGCATTTTGCGGTTGTCCATATGGACCATTGCGATTCGCATCCGTTGGCCCCATCAGTGCTACAACCGGTTTGCCAAGTCCTGCTGCTAAATGCATTGGCCCAGTGTCGCCACCAACGACTGCCTTGGCCTCTTTGATTATATAAGCAAGTTGTTTTAGCGTTGTTTTCCCCACCAAATCTACTGGTGGAATTTCAGCTTTTTCATTAATCTCAGCAATCAGTCTGGCATCGATCACACCACCACCAATCACAATTGGTATGATTTCTTTTGAATACAAATCATCCACAAGCTCGGCATACAGCTTGGTAGGCCAGCGTTTATTCGGCCAATTGGCCCCCACCGCTAATACCACATACGGATTTTTCATATCCATGCCCGCTTGCACCATCAGTTTGGTTGCAATATCGGCTTCTTTTTCCGTTATCACCATAGGAAATACTACTTTTTCTACTTTACAGCCCATTTCACGTACGACATCTAAATAGCGTTCCACGATATGTCCGTTTTGATTTGGTCCGCAAACTGGTTTACTCACCCAGTCGCTCAGTTCACGCATGTTACAGCAACCCAATTTCAAAGGTGCTCCACTTAGATAGGCAATGGCAGCACTTTTTCCCAATCCCTGTAAGTCAAGTGCGACATCATATTTTATTTTTTTTAGCTCAACTAAAAAAGAAGGCAAATTTTTAATAAAACCACCTATAGATTTAAACTTTTTCTTTTCAAACACGATGATATTGTCTATATATGGATTATTGGTTAATAAATCATAGGCGGGCGGTTCCACAACCCAAGTCACTTGTGCATCGGGAAAGGTTTCCTTTAACGCATAGGAAACTGGTAAAGCATGGATTACATCGCCAATTGCACTTAATTTTACAACCAAAATATTTTTAATTGACATAATTATGTTAACCTCATTACCAAAATAACGATAACCACAAGGGTATAAAACAAAAGTTGCTACTTTTATCTATTTCGTACCATTGTGGTTAAAGTATTGTTATATTTATTTTTCTTCTGTTAATTTTATTTTATTTATAATATTACTAGAGGAACGTCCAGCAACTAATGGTATAAATTCAACTTTTCCACCATAACTTAGGACAATTTTCGCCTCTGGCAGCGTTTCTATTGTATAGTCGCCACCTTTTACATAAATAGCAGGACGTACTTTTGCAATGAGATTTTCTGCCGTTTCATCACCAAAAATGACTACGTCATCGACTGCTCTCAAGGCACCAAGTACCTCTGCGCGGTCCTCTTCACTGTTGATTGGACGTGATTCGCCCTTTAACGCCCGTACAGATGCATCACTGTTCAGCCCAATGACTAAATAATCACCACATGCCTTTGCACTCTCTAGATACCGCACATGACCTGCATGTAAAATATCAAAACAACCATTGGTAAATATAATTTTTTTATTTTTCTCACGTAATTGCTCGCACCAAACTTCAATATCAGATTCAGGTATTATCATTCTTTATAAATCCCCAATCACATTTTTTAATTCCGCCGCACTTACGGTCGCTGTGCCCAATTTACGGACAGCAATACCTGATGCAATATTAGAAATTTCCGCGGCGAGCGCTGGTTCTACCCCTGCAGAAAGTGCTAAAATCATCGCTGCTACGCAAGTATCACCAGCACCACTTACGTCAAATACCTCGCTGCGGCTTGACACAGGAATGTTATGAACCGCACCATTTGATTCGAACAATGTCATACCTTTATCACCACGTGTAATAAGTACTCCCTTGGCTTGCATTTTTTCTAATAAAATTGCCCCAGCTTCTAAGAGTGATTCTTCATTTTTTATGATAAAGCCGACATTGGCGGATGCCTCAGCATCATTTTGCTTCACATAATCCACACCTGCAAAACTTAAAAGATCATATCGAGAATCTACCATACAAGGTATATTACGTTTTTTACAATTGTAAATAATTTGTTTTTTAATACTACCTGTTATCGTTCCACTGCCATAGTCACTAAGAACAACGCCATCTACATTTTTTAAAATATCTGCCAAGGAATTCATTAACTTTGCTTCTACTGCTGCACTCATTGCCATATTATTTTCTTTGTCAATACGAACAATCTGTTGACTAACGGTAGCTGCCCCACCAGCAATGATCCTAGTTTTCGTTATCGTCGACCAATTTTCTACCGTCAAAAGGCCTTCTATATGAACACTTTTTTCGGCAAAAATTTCTTCTAGTCCTGTGCCTGCTTTGTCTTTCCCTAATAAACCAACTGCCCATACTGCGCCACCTAACGTAGCAATATTATGCACAACATTGGCAGCACCACCAGCAATAATCTTTTCCTCAGCCTGCTCTAGTACCAAAACTGGTGCTTCGCGAGAAATACGAGAAATAGTACCATGCAAATATACATCAGCCACCATATCTCCAATAACTAGAATTTTCTTTCCTTGCATTTGATTGATTACATCCACTAAATCACTTTTCACGGCCTTCTCCTTTACCAATTTACTACTGTAAACTTAACTTTGATACTATTATCCTTAGCTTCGTAGTCTTTATGATAAGTCAAAGCCATATCGACGCAATGCAAATTATGATGCCAAGTATAATACATATCCGCGACGCTTCCATGCGCTAAATCAAAACTTTGACTAATCGACAAGGCATTTTTCGCATCAAAACGATAACTAATACCGCTTGCAAGTTCTTGTCCAACACTTGAGTTATCATAATTAAATAACGAATTTTGATTATTGTTTTTTGTATAGTGATAGCCAGTATAAGCATTAAATTTTTTATTAATTTTTTTATTAAAAGTAACATCATACTTCATCGTATTGATTTGCGATCCATCATAAGATTCTTTTACAATTTCATAGCCTGTACCAAGTGATAAACGAAGTGTCTTACTCACTTGAATCGGATCACGGCTAAAATATAAAGTATAATCTTGGTGCCAACTTGTTTTATAATCATCGTCCCATTTACCATAAACAGCATCAAAATCATATTTCCACGGACCACCAGCGATTCGTTTTTTAGCATACGTAAACTGTAATTCTGGCTCTTTTTTTATCCAATTATCATCATCATCTAGAAAATCGCCTGCTGTTACTGCCAAGCTATAATTAGGATCTCGTTTCGTAATGCTGTAATCATTTTTAAAATCATATTTGCTATAATAGCCAATATTTGCTTCTGCTATAATATTGTCTGATATCGGTGCTTGAAAATTTTGTATAACAAAAACGCCAGTATCACTCTCATATCCTACACGTGGAAAAGGCGATTTTTTTTGTTTATTTTCACCAATTTCAGTCTCATACCGCGAAGTAGAATAAATAACCTTTCCTTTCACTAAAAACTGGACCTCATGAGCAACCATTTTATTGTTCGGCCAAATCTCAATTTTTTTAGCCCGCATATAATAATCTGGTTTTTTTGCTGGACATTTGGTTACCGTACCATTGTAAATAATATATTCATCAGGCAAAAATTCAATTTGTTCAGCTGTTACATATTTTTCATAATCAACAACGCCTTTTGCTCTCCCCATATTTCCAACATGAGCTTGATAATTATAAAAAGAATCCTCTCCATCCAGATTCATACCTGGCTGTATAATCTTTGCTTTACCATCTATATTAACTTCGGTACGCTTTGTATTGCCGCGAATATCATCCGCATAAAGTGCTGCTGGATTTTGTCTAATAACAACATTCCCTTTTGCATACACGTCACCACTTGCATTATCAAAGGAAATATCATCACCTTCAATCGTCACTGGTGCTGGCGTTAGGGGAGCTTTTTCTTTGGTTGTATCCTTGGAGATAGTTTCTGTCTTCACTTCTGATGTAACACCTTTATCAAGTGTAGTTTGCGCTACACTAATCGGTTCATTGATGTTTTCTGCTGCTTGTGCAACCACAGAATGTCCCAATAACGTAGATAACGTAATCAAGCCACAAAGAATCTTGGTTTGCTTTACCATACATTTCTCCTATTCTAGTCTAAGCAAATGCTTAGCGATGTTATTAGCATTTGAAAAAATCAAAAAATAATTCTTAACTTTTCTCTATTCTACAAATATACCTCATTTCCTGCCCTAAAACCATCGGTAATATGTAGAAAACCACAAAGTTCGCAAAATTATTACTTTTTTCTGCGGCTTTGTGGTTTCTTAATTTAAAATACTGCTATTTTATAAAGCTTGCGCCTGAACACCGTGGACAACATTTTCTAATTTAGTTTGAATATACAATTCGGCACCTTCGTCAATTTTAGCATCTTTACCCTTAACAAATATACCACCGACCACCCCAACAGGTCCTAGTATAGCTAAACCTGCTACCGAAGCACCAGCAGCCATCGTTAGAGATTGTGTTTCTTTTTTCGATTTTTCACCTAAAAAGGTAGTTATCGTGGACCCATCAATGGCTTTTATTGATGTAAAATCTATTTCAAGCTTCGCATCGCGACCAAAATTTTGTGCTTGTGATACTTTGGTTACTTTACCAACACCTTCAGCACCTTTGGCAAACACCAAAACACCATCCACCAACACATCTTCAGCTACTTGATACGTAACAACATCACCAACTCTTGCTGTTTTACTATCGATTGCTGTATTTAGCTTAATTTTAACTAATGTATCAGCGACCACAACTTTATCCGCAACAACAACCGTTCCATTAGCAAAGGCCAAGGTTGCTAATTTACTAATCCGATCATTGTAAGCACCTGTTTGCGAAATACCATCAATTAATCCTTCTAGTTTTTCAATACGCTCTTTTACCGGCAGGCTCGTAACTTTATGGTTAATTTCCCACTCTATCCCATTTACTTTGGTCAAAATAGATGGCGTATTCGCAGAACTATCAAAAAATCCATTATACAAACTGTCAACTCTTGTTATAATCGCACCGCTAGTGGCAGTACCATATAGATCAGTCTCCAACTTTGAAAGACGTTCAAGCAATGAACCCGTTTGCACGTTGCCGTATAAAGTTGTTTCTACTGTAGCAACTTTATCAATGATCGTATTATCCGATGCTACTTGTGCAGAAACTATTGTTGTAAACATAAACATGCATATAATTGCTAGTGATATTGCTTTACGAAACATATAGTTTAATCCCCCTTAAAATCCATACTGTGTTTTATATTAAAATTCTAAGTTTATTTACAAACTCCTGCTAAATAGGCAAAAGAAAAAAGCAAGACATTTAAAAAATCCTGCTTTTGAATATAAATACGCAGATAATCTATCTGTTCAGCGCTCTATCAAATCTTCACATCGATTTGCGCCGATACCCCTACCCCTTGTACTCTATTAAAGCTTGTTGGATTTTTGCTGTCGATCGGAATCAAAGCTTTTATACGAAATCTATCACCACTAAATTCGCCTTCAATTTGTAAAACTGCCTGTGTTTCATCCACTGCACTTTGTGGTCCAGTAATTTGTGCTGCCCCAGTATATGTCCCACTACCGACCACAATAATTGGCACAACCTTTGTTGCATACTCACTACTAACCGAATGTTTCGCTGTCAAGGTATTGATAAAATTATTGAGCGGCGTAGCAAATTTATCCACTAAAATCGCGATCCCGCCAACTTTTAAAATACTACCAAGACTAAACGCTTGTGTTGTTTGCACTGCGGCAGTAGAAACGATACTTAGGGCGATAACTGATGCAATTAATGTTTTTTTCATATTCATACTGAGATACCTCCTAAAATATACTATATGTATTGTATATTTAAAAATTCGACATGACAAAATAAAACCCTGCCAAAATGAATTTAGTACTTTATTCCTTTATATATAGCAAAAAGCCTCCTGCATAAGCAGGAGGCTTTTTATTATTAAGTTGATTCTTAGAAGAAGAATTCAACTTGACCACGGAAATGTTTGTAGTGATCAGCAGCACTATCATCAATGTCTTTACCATCGAAGTAAACGGCAGTAGCCACAACATTTTGAGCAAGCGTATATTGTGTACCAACTTCCCAACCTTTATAACCTACTTTATTAGCACCATCCCAAGTTGGAGCAATCGTTGTTCCTTCAGCAATTTTACGATACCCTGTCCAAATACCAAAAGAGCCAGCGTCTTTAGCATCTGCACCTTTATATGTAAAATCAGCAGAATAACCATTATCAACGTCTACATCTAGATTGGTTTTTGCATAAACAGCTTTTAAACCAAAAGTATCTGTCAACTTCGTATCAAAGCCAAGTGTATAGATACCAATATCGTCACTAAGTTCGCTACTATTTATATGATGGTAAGCAGCATCAAGATCAGTTTTGTCAGATACTGCATATTTAAAGTCAATTGCTTGATAATCAAAAGTTTCTGCCCCTACATTATCATTAGCAGCACGACCTACAGTTGCTGTTGTTGTTAAAGTTTTACCTTTCCATTGCAACTCAGCACCACTTAATGTATCATCAAATACATAACCTTGTTCGGAGAAAGAAGGTAATTTACCTAATTTAGCAGTTGCACCAAATAAAGGTCCTTCTACATAAATACGGTCAACAGATGTTGTTGTTGTAGAAGAAGCATCTAAATCTAAGTTGTCTGCATCAATACGAGCTTTTGCTGTCCATTGATCATTTACTTTCGCTGCAGCGTCTAAACGAAATAAAGCTTGAGTTGAATGATCGCCATCTTTTACTTGATCATTACGGAAACGAGCTTCACCAGTGAATTTCACGTTGTCAGTTTTCTTTTCAAGAGCAGCAACGCGAACACCTAAATTATTAAGTTCATCTGCATATTCTGCGGATAATTTGTCAATTGTTGCTTTGTCAGCAGCGCTAACGTCTGTTTTAGCCATAGCTTTTGCTACCATTTGAGCCATTTCATAACGAGTGATTTTTGCATCGCCACGGAATGTATTGTCGCCATAACCTTCGATTACGCCTTCGTGTGCTAATTTAGCTACAGCATCAAAAGACCAATGGTCAGTTGGAACGTCGCTAAATGGGTTTGCAGCAGCAAATGTTGTGCTAGCTACACCGATTACTAGTGCTGAAGTGATTGCAGCAGCAAGTGTTTTTTTCATGATAAAAATCCCCCTTAAAATAAATTATTTTTTGTGAGCTTTTACTTTAAGGTGAGAATCAATTCTAGAGTATCCACGTTTCCTCTTAAATCTTTCTCGCCTATCCAGTCTAAACTCTCTATATAAGATATACTTTTTTGTAAAGTATATACCCATATCATTTTTAAAAACGATATATTTAACATATATTTAATAATCAATTTACTTTTATAATAATACCACTTTTTATCATGGAAAACAATACCTAAAATAAAAATAACGATTTGAGGCAAAACAAAAAAACTCCTGCTATAGCAGGAGTCTTTTGTTATGAAACCAAGGAATACTTCTTCTTAGAAGAAGAACTCAACTTGACCACGGAAGAATTTACGATCAACATTAGTAGAATCCACTTGCTCACCATCGAAATAAGCAACTGTACCAAGGATATTTTTATCAAAGGTATAATTTGCACCAACTTCATAACCTTTTGCACCAGTTCTTGCACCATTCCAAGTGTTACTGATTGCAGTAGCATAAGGAACATCACGATATGCGACCCATACTCCATAAGAGCCAGGATTTTTAACGCTTGCACCTTTATAGTCAAGTTCTACGGAATAACCGTTATCATTTTCTACATCAAGGCTAGATTTTGCATATACACCTTTTAATCCCCAATTGGAATCAAATTTCGTAGCAGCTGCAAATGTAAAGATATTATTAGTATCTGATACACCATTAGTTTCATCAAAACCTTGGTTATAACCAAGATGATGATACGCTACACCAACATTAGTTTTAGCCGATAGTGCATAGTTGAAATCAATTGCTTCATAATCAGCAGCAGTAGTTTTAGCTAAACCACCATTAAATGCTTGATCACCATCTACAACATTTACTACTTTTTTAGTAATTACACTGTCGTTAATACGAGCAGCAGTTATAGTAGTTGTTAAAGCTTTACCTTTCCATTGGAACTCAGCACCAGAGATTGGATCATCTAATACATACCCTTGTGCGGAATATGAACCAAATTTACCCAATTTTGCAGTTGCGCCAAATAAAGGACCTTGCGCCCAAACTCGGTCAACAGAAGTTGAAGCTGAAGTTGAAGCATCTGTATCCAACTCAGAATCCAAACGAGCATTTGCTGTCCATTGATCATTTACTTGAGCAGATGCATTCAAACGAAATAGACCTAAAGATTGATGATATTTTGTAGAAGACTCTCCCGTTGGCTCTATTTTATCTTGGTTGAAACGGAAACGAGCTTCACCAGTGAATTTTACGTTGTCAGTTTTCTTTTCAAGAGCAGCAACGCGAACACCTAAATTATTAAGTTCATCTGCATATTCTGCAGATAATTTGTCGATTGTTGCTTTGTCAGCAGCACTAACATCTGTTTTAGCCATAGCTTTTGCTACCATTTGAGCCATTTCATAACGAGTGATTTTTGCATCGCCACGGAATGTGTTATCGCCATAACCTTCGATTACGCCTTCGTGTGCTAATTTAGCTACAGCATCAAAAGACCAATGGTCAGTTGGAACGTCGCTAAATGGATTCGCAGCAGCAAATGTTGTGCTAGCTACACCGATTACTAGTGCTGAAGTGATTGCAGCAGCAAGTGTTTTTTTCATGAGAAAATCCCCCTTAAAATATAAAATATT
>Ga0316600_10000401_pt1 | contig 21676 bp, 23 predicted proteins | sample OWC_soil_day5_CT_FD_207652 | JGI IMG/M metagenome (GOLD analysis project Ga0316600, IMG submission 207652) | Wetland soil microbial communities from Old Woman Creek delta, Ohio, United States - OWC_soil_day5_CT | ecosystem: Environmental > Terrestrial > Soil > Wetlands | place: USA: Ohio... | reverse complement strand
GTAGTCTTTGCGTAAGGATGAGAATCATGAGATGAAAGCGCTCCTGCGAAATGTCTTGAATGGGCGGCATATCCTGAGGACCATGGTCATTAAAGACTTAAAAGGACGGTATACCGGCTCCCTGTTCGGCCCCCTCTGGATAATCGCTACACCCCTTTACCAGATACTTCTTTATACATTCGTTTTTTCTGTTATCCTGAGGATGCGCTTCGACGAGGGGGCCGGCACTTCATCCTTTGTGGTCTACCTCCTGGCAGGTCTTATCCCGTGGCTTTTTTTCTCAGAGGCAACTATGAGGGGGATATCTGCCTTCATCGACAACGCGCACATAATCAAGAAGGTGAAATTTCCCATGGAGGTCTGTGTCGCAACGGTGATCATCTCGTCGGCAGTGACGTTTCTTATCTACATGTTTTTTTATCTGTCTATGCTTCTCGTCATGGGTATTCTGAAATTTGAGACCCTCCCCCTTTTTATTCTGCCTGTAATTATTGTGGTACTGCTGATATCGGGGTTTTCCTTTGGCCTGGGAAGTCTTGCGGTTTTTTTCAGAGATATCACCCAGGCAGTCGGCATGATCTTGAACCTGGTATTTTTTCTCACGCCCATTGTCTATCCTGCAAGTACTATTCCGGAAAACCTGCGTTGGCTGTTCAACCTCAATCCCTTCTATTTCATAGTGGAGATGTCGAGAAACGTGCTCGTGCGGGGTAAACTCCCTGATGTGGTTTCCATTCTTTGTCCCTCCCTATTCGCCCTGGTGATATTCTTCGCCGGGTATTACATTTTCGAAAGAACGAAAGAGGCATTTAAGGATATTCTGTAATGAAGGATTGTGTAATAAGAACCGAGGGGCTTTTAAAGGAATACCACATCTATGACCGTCCTTCAGAGAGGCTGAGAGAACTCTTTTTTAAGACAATAACACACAGGGTGTTCAGAGCCCTCGGGCCTTTGGACCTCGAGGTACGAAGGGGTGAGACGTTAGGCGTGGTGGGTGAAAACGGTGCGGGTAAGAGCACCTTTCTCAAGCTTGCGGCAGGCGTCATAGAACCCTCGTCGGGCACGATTACCGTACACGGAAAGGTTTCATCAATCCTTGAATTGGGAATGGGGTTCAACTCCGACTTTACAGGGAGAGAAAATGTGTTTCTTAATGGCGCACTCCTCGGACTTTCGTCAGGACAGGTGAAGGAGAGGATGGAAAAGATAGAGAGATTCGCGGACATTGGAGAATTCTTTGACATGCCTGTGAAGACGTACTCTTCAGGCATGTATGTCAGGCTGGCCTTTTCGCTTGCGGTTCATGTCGATGCGGACATCGTGGTAATTGACGAAGCCCTTTCCGTGGGCGACGGTGCATATCAGAAAAAGTGCATCGACAGGATATGGGAGTTGAGGAGGAAAGGAGTAACGATTCTCTTTTGCTCCCACTCTCTTTATACTGTTTCGACATTTTGTGACCGGGCACTCTGGCTTAAGGACGGCAGGATTCAGTCTATGGGAGATACCAAAGAGGTCATTGCGAGATATGAGGACTACCTGAGGGAAAAGGAGCCCCTGGGAAGCACGGGGCTGACCGTTTTGAATTCCCCTACCGAAAAGAAGGTCGCTCAGGTGAAGAGTGTCAGGGTCGGGGTGAATGGGGTGCCTGTGGAGTCTTCAATTCACCATTTGTCCGATGTCGAAGTCTCTGTGGATTTTGAAATTTTCGACGAGACCGATGTCTATGTGGGATTTGCAGTGGACCGAAATGATGGCCTGTGTTGTTATGCGGACGGTATGCAGCGGCAAGGAATGGAACCCTTCCGGGGGCCTGGCAACGAGACCCTCACCATAGTTTTTAGAAACCTTCCGCTCCTGGGCGGGGCTTACAAATTTGTTATTTTTCTTTTGGATGAAACAGGGATATGTATCTTTGACAGACAAGAAACGGATATTGTGAAGATTGATACCATAGAAAAAGAATGGGGAGTATGCGTCCTCGCCCATGAATGGAAGAGGTGATGCTCTCCATCATCGCGGTGAACCATAACAGCTCAGCCTTCCTGAAAGAATGTTTTTCCTCTGTAGTCTCGACCATTGGAGGTGAGTCCTTTGAATTCCTTATCATTGATAGCGGCTCCAGGGAGGAGGAGCTTCGTAGTGTGCAGAATCTCAAGGACGATAATGTCAGGCTGGTAGTGAGCAGGGAAAATATAGGCTATGCAAGGGCGGTGAATGAAGGGATACGACATGCAAGAGGCGATGTCATACTAATCACAAATCCCGATGTGCTGTATAAGCCCGGCAGCGTGGAGAGCATGTTAGATGCTCTCTCACAACTTCCCCGATGTGGTGCGGTCGCCCCGAAGACATGGTGGAACAAGGGGATGACGTTCCTTCTGCCGTTCAGCGAACTTGTGACGCCATACAGTGTGTTGCGGACAGAGCTCATGAGGGGTTCCCTTACCATGGGGAAGATGATTCAAAAGAGATGGATAAAGAAGGCCCTGGGATACTGGCTCTCAGAAAAACCCATAGGTCAGAAGATGCTCTCGGGTGCATGCATTATGACTACGAGGAGGGTTCTTGATGAGATTGGTGGTTTTGACGATTCTTTTCCCCTCTACTTCGAAGACACTGACTGGTCTTTGAGGGTGAGGAAGGCGGGATACCGCCTTTATATGGTGCCAAAGGCCAATATCATTCACTATTACAATCAGAGTGCAAAACAGGATATGCAGGCTTCGCAGAAAAAGTTTCAAGAATCGTCGGGAAAATACCTCGGGAAGCATTTCAGGGGCCAACTTTTTTTCCTCCGGCTGGTTCAACGACTCCACGCGGCTGGCCGCAATACCATATCCGCAATGTATGAAGATATGGGCGTACTCACTGTACCACCCACATTTACTTTTCAGGATAGTTCCAAGAAAGTGCTTTTGCTCTCCCCTCTTGGGTCCTTTATCCCGTCCGCGGGGTCTCTCTTTGAAGGGAAGTTTTTCGCAATCCCTCAGGATTTATGGGGTTTATTGGGCGCTGGCAGATACTTTGTGAAGGTGGTAACGTTTGATCGATTTGCTGATCGCGGGTCATGGAGCTGGGTTAAGCGATAGGCCGGCAAATAGGAAAAGGGGAGAGTTGAGCAGAGAGTGATAATAAGAGAAGTTACCACGGAAGATGAAGATAAGGTACGGACCCTCTTTGCTCTCTGTTTTGGTAAAGAGTTGTCCCGTGAGGAGTGGGCCTGGAAGTATAAAGACGCACCCTGGGGAAGTACTGCCGCGGTTGCCGTGGATGGCGAGGATATCATTGCGCATTATGGCGGCATGAAGACGGAGTTCTATTTCCGGGGAAAGACCTTCATGTCCTTTCAGCCCTGCGATGTCATGACACATCCCCGGTATCGTTCCAGGATCTTCTCTAAAAGGGGGGCGATGGTACAGGCAGGCGAGCACTTCTATCGCACGAATCCCATGGATTTTGCCTTCGGGTTCCCCTCGGAGAGGCATGCGATCCTTGGGACCAAACAGCTTGGTTATACCGCGCATGATTACGTTACGGCCATGAATAAGTACGTGTCCGGGTTCAGACCGTTAAGGAATCCATTCTTGAGGATAGAAACCGGGTGGGACTGCATAAGGGCGACGGAGCTTGATGCATTGTGGGCGGAGGTGAGGGATACCACCGCCCTTTCAATTGACAAAAACAGCCGATATATTTTCTGGAGATACCGGGATAATCCTGTAAGGCGATATGTGCCGGTCATGGTGAGGTCCCGGTATACGAAAAGGACTAGGGCATTTGCCGTATGCGCTGTCGGAGAAGATGAACTATCTGTTCTTGATTTCTTTTGCACGGGTGGCTTCAAATTAGGGACTCTTCTCAAGGTATTCGAACACCTTGCAGCCAAGCATGATCTCCACACGGTAAAGGGATGGATAAATCCGGATGAAGATATCTTCCAGACCTTTATCGAGAACGGCTACGTGCAGGAGAAGGGAGTTCCCTTTATCTTCAAGATAATAAATAAAGAAGTGACCTCATCATTTCTCTTTTCTCACTATTGCTACAGAATGGGAGACTATGATGCAAGTTAGGGTAGGTTATCTGCGTTCGACAAACTCCTAATGGCTTTTTGCTTTCTCACGCTGGATCTTTGTGCTGCCTGGGCAGAAATACCCGCTTGAATCTCTGACAAAGAAAAATTGAGGACCGTATGGGAAAAAGGCAGTAACCTGTTACCTATTCACCAGAATCAGCCTCTCTCACTCTGCTGCTTCTCGGTCTTGCGGCCCTTCCCTGCCGTTGAGAAGGTGTTGGAGGAGTCTTGGGTGCAGCGACCTGCGCCGGCTTTTCCTGTCTGGCATGTCCCGATACCTGCACCTCAATTTTTTCCTCGCCCCTCACCATTACCACCTTGTCCGCCTCGATTTCTTTCAGGGTGAAGCCGCTCATGGTCTCTCCTTTTTTCAATGCCTTCTGCTTTTTCCCCTTACCCTGAGCAGCGGTGGATGCCTTCTGGTCTTCGAGATATGCGAGGCTGATATCACCGGCGATTAACGTCCCGTAGAGTACAAAATCAGGCTTTGGAAGAGGGGCCGCCTCAGGTTTGTCTACGGGAATCTTCCTCTCTGGATGCAGGATGTTTTTCTCTGCGATTATGGTATATTCCATGGGTGATGCAGGAGGGCTCTCAGCGCTTTTTTCTTCTTTGCTCTCCAGCGCTTTTTTTGGTGAGGGCAGGGTGAACGCGGCCTGCGGATAGAGCAACGGGGAGAGGATGTAGAGCGCCCATAACATTATCGCTGCCATCAGCACTACATTCAGCACATTCACATTTCTCATCAGTATCTTGAATCGCATGGTATTTTTCCCTCTCTTATTCATATTACCTCAGATGAGAAGGGTATGTCTATTCTCTGCGTTCCTGCTTACCCGTGCCCTTCACACCATTCCCTTGCGTTCTGAAACATCCTGAGCCAGGGTGAGGCGACAGGTTCCCCTTTCCATTTCTCCGGCATCCACGGCCACTGCCATTTCAGGAATGCCCTCTCGGGATGGGGCATGATGGCAAGATGTCTGCCCTCGGGGGAACAGAGGGCAGCGATGCCGTCAGGAGAGCCGTTAGGATTGAAGGGATAGGATAGGGTTATATTCCCTTCATCATTCACGTATCTTACCGGCGCAAGGCCTTTTTTTATGATATCCTTTTTTACGGCATCGTGGGGAAAGTAGGCCATCCCCTCTCCGTGGGCAACCCAGATGCCAAGGATCGATCCCTCCATTCCCCTGAGCAGCAGGGAAGAGCTGGGAAGAATCTTCACTGTGGAAAAACGGGACTCGAAACGGCCAGATTTGTTCCTTATGAACCTCGGCTGGAATCTGTCTTCTATCCCCTGCCAGGGAACCCACCCAAGGAGGGCCATGAGCTGGCAACCATTGCATACGCCGAGGCTGAAGGTATCTTCTCTGTGATAAAACCTCTGGAATTGTTCATATATCCCTTTATGAAACCGTATAACCCCTGCCCATCCCTTTGCTGAGTCCAGCACGTCCGCATAGCTGAACCCGCCCACAAAGGCAAGGCCCCTGAATTGATCGAGGGATATATCGCCATGTACGAGGTCTGCCATGGAAACATCCCATGCCTCGAACCCTGCGTGGTGGAAGGCAGAAGTCATTTCCCTGTCCCCGTTGCTCCCTTCTTCCCGAATGACCGCCAGTTTCGGCTTCCTTTTCGCATGGAGAATTTCTGGCGGAGTGGGAACAGGGCTGAAGGTGAGATGGAAATGAGGTCCCGTCCTCTGATAACAGTTTTTCTTTTCCTCATCGACACATTGGGGATTTGCCTGCAGCCTGTCCAGATGATAGCTCGTCTCCTCCCACACAGCCCTCAGGTCTTCCATGTCCTCATCGAGAACGCTCTGACTATTTATCTTCACGATAATCTTTCTTTCCGCAAGGGTCTCCCCTATTGTTTGATAAGGAATATGCATGTTGTCCAGAATTGTGAATATCTTTTTCCCGTCCTGAGGCAGATACTCCATTACGAGTCCTGCCTCTTCGGCAAACAAGACACGAAGCACGTCAGCCCGGAAGTCCTGAAGTTCAGAGGTTCCTGGTTCCGGGTCTCCGGCTTTCTGTTCACGTGTTCCTCTCTTGATGGTTACATGAAGGCCGCAGTTTCCGGAAAAGGCCATTTCGAGCAGTGCCACAATAAGCCCTCCGTCACTTATATCATGGCCTGAAAGGATAAGGTCCTCTTCAATGAGCCTCTGGGTTGCCTCAAAGGCCTGTTTCAGCATCGCGGCATCGTCGATATCCGGAGATTCATGCCCGATCTGTCCATACACATGGGCTAGAGAGGAACCGCCGAATCTGTACCTTCCCCTTCCCATATCCACATACAGGAGGTTCGTTGTGCCCGGCCTCCTGATATCAGGGGTTATGACCTTGGTGATGTCAGGACTGGGTGCATATGCGGAGATCACCAATGAGCCCGGTGCTTTGACGACTTCCCTCCCGTCACCTTTTTGAACCACTGCCGCCATTGAGAGACTATCCTTACCTCCGTCAACCGCAATCCCCAACTCCACCATTAAATCCTTCATGGCAATGGCAGCGTCATAAAGGGCAGCGCCCTCTCCGGGAAGTTTGGCAGGCCACATCCAGTTGGCGGAGCAGCGTATATCCCCGATGCTGCTCACCTTTGCCCAGACCATGTTCGTGAGCGCCTCTGCCACCGACATCCTCGCCATGGCTGCGGGGTTTATCAATCCCTTAATGGGTTGTTCTCCTACGGAGAGCGCGGCGCCCGTTGTCCCGAAATGGCTCTGGCCAATCACCGCAACATCAGAGACGGTAAGCTGGAGCGGTCCTGCACACTGCTGTCGTGCGATCAAGCCTGTGACTGATCTGTCCACCTTGCTGGTGAGAAATCTCTTGGAGCCTACCGAGATGAGCCTGAGTACCCGCTGCAGGGCATCCTTCACCGTGACATCGGGACTGAACGGCTGGAGTAGCGGCTTGATTCTGCTGAAAGAAAAGGTTTTCTGGGGCATCTCACCAAGAACCTTTTTCAGGTCAAGGTTAACCGGTGTGCTTCCATCCTTTTCATCATAAAGCACAATGTACCCGTCCCCTGTGATCACCCCTACCACCGCATAAGGGACCTTCTCCCTGTCGCATATTTTCCCAAACATCTCGGCCTTTTCGGACCTTATGAGAAGGGCGTTGGCTTCCTGGTATTCAGCACCCCATATCTCGAGAACGGAAAGGGTATGGTCTCCCAGGGGGATCTTCCTTATCTCTATCTTCGCCCCTGCAGGATAGATAAGCTCCTTGATCACGTTGCAGTTCCCTCCTGCTCCCTGATCATGGATGCTTATGATGGGGTTTTCACTCTCCATTTCAATGCAGGCGCGGATGACCCTGTTCATCTTCTGTTCCATCTCCGCGTCGCCCCGCTGAACCGCGTTGAAGTCGAGTTCTTCCACATTCTCTCCCTGTATCATGCTGGACGCGGCTCCGCCACCTATTCCTATGCGGTACGCGGGACCACCCACTTTGACCACGAGCATGCCCTTCTCGGGTTCACCTTTTTCCACGTGGGCTGCGTCCATCTGGCCAACCCCGCCCGTGAACATGATCGGTTTTATCCATTCCCTCCGTTCTCCATTGGGGAGCTTCATCCCAAAGGATCTCGTGTATCCCTGGATGACCGGCTCTCCGAATTTGTTCCCGTAGTCGGACGCCCCATTGCTCGCCTCGATCTCAATCTGGAGGGGGGTCGCAAGGTTTTCCGGATAAGCGAAGGCCTCATCCTCCCACGGGAGCGCATACCCCGGAATCCTGAGGTTGCCCACGCAGTACGCAGCCGTGCCCGCGACCACAAGACCTCCTCTTCCCACGGCCTGCACGTCCCGTATTCTCCCCCCTGTCCCTGTTTCGGCACCAGGGAAGGGTGCAACACCACTGGGAAAGTTATGGGTCTCTGCGGTAAATATGAGGTGATAGAGCTTCTCCTTTTCAATGAAGGGTGAAGGACTGCCCGGGTTTCCGGGAAGAATCGTTTTTATTCTATAGCCCCTAATTGCGCTGGAGTTGTCGCCGAACGCGATGATGCTGTTGTTGGGGTTCCTTCTGTACGGTTCCTTTATCATCTCCATAAGGGTATGGGGAACCTCTCTCCCATCGATGACAAGCTTTCCCTTAAAGAACCAATGCCTTGAGTGCTCGCTGTTTGATTGGCTGAGATCAAAGCATTCAACATTCGTAGGATTCCTCTTCATCTCTTTGGCGAAGAGGAGGTAATAGTAATTGATGTCCCATTCATCAAGGCCAAGACCCAATTCCCTGTTTATCTTCTCGATGGCGGTTTTTCCCTCTTCAAGGATTCTTACCTCGTATACCGGCTCGGGCCGTATCCCGGGCTCAAAGGACGTTAATCTCTCCCTGTAGGGACATTCAGTCATGCGATCATGAACCATTCCTGTAAGGTGCTTCTTGAGTTCTTCTCCCGGCTGCCCACGAAGTACCAATCGGTATCTCCTGGAGCGTTCAATGCGGGACACCTTTGACAACCCGCAGCCATTACACACAGAGACCGCGTTTGTCGACCAGGCCGTGGTGAAATTCATTCTCGGTCCCACTTCAAGGATGGTCTGGCCGTTGTCCAGAAAGGATTGGGAGGAGAGGCAGTGGGGCTCAAAAGTCTCCCTCAAAAGCCATTGCAGGATATCCTTTTCATCCGGGGAGAGCGGCTCTTTGCTCTCGATATAAAAGCAGTACTCTGTCTGAATATCCTCGAGCTCCCGAGAGAACTTTTCTCTCACAAGAAAGAGGAGGTTATTCTTCTTGGATTCTGAAAGGACCGGTTTCCTGTAAAAAGAGATCAACGGCAATGTGGTAACCCCTCCTGCAAAAAGATACAGTTACTGCATTCACTATCATTATAGCAATAATGCATTATTACATAGGACAGGCAGATGAATAATTTTTATCCTCCCTGGTCGTCTCAGCGACTCGCCCAGGTAAGCGGATTCGCCGAGGCGAATACGACATCTTACTAAAGAAGACCTTTGCGTCTCCTCCTAAATACTCTCCTGAAAATATAATCCACATTCCTGAAGTAATGGTTAAGGGAAAAGAGTTTATCCATTATCTTGGGTGTCAGGTATCTTCTCACCTCTTTATCGACGAGCAACAGTTTCCTGAACTCCTTCTTCTCCTTCCAGCTTTTCATGGCATTCTTCTGCACAATGGCATATGCGCTTTCTCTTGAGAGCCCCTTCTCCGTGAGGGCAAGCATCACCCGCTGGGAGTTATACAGTCCGTAGCTTGCTGCAATATTCTGCTTCATTCTCTCGGGGTACACCTGGAGTCCATCCAGTATGGTGGTGAGGCGATCAAGCATGTAATCAGCGAGCAGGGAACTGTCGGGGATGGTGATACGCTCCACGGACGAATGGGATATGTCCCTTTCATGCCACAAGGCAATGTTCTCCAGTGAAGAGAGGGCATTTGCCCTGAGAACTCTCGCGAGACCTGACAGGTTTTCAGAACCCACAGGATTTCTCTTGTGCGGCATGGCAGACGAACCCTTCTGCCCTGCTTCGAAAGGCTCTTCCGCCTCCAGGACTTCTGTCCTCTGGAGGTGGCGAATCTCTACCGCGATCCTTTCGACGGATGCACCAATGAGGGCCAGGGTCGTGAGGTACTCCGCGTGCCGATCCCGCTGGATTATCTGCGTCGCTACGGGTTCCGGCGCGAGGTAGAGCCTTTTACAGACCTTCTCTTCAATGACCGGGGGGATACTGGAGAAGGTGCCCACCGCGCCAGAGAGCTTCCCAATACTGATGCGCTCCCTCGCCGCCTCCATTCTCTCCAGATTCCTCCTCATGTCCTCGTACCACAGTGCGAACTTAAGGCCGAAGGTCATGGGTTCTGCGTGAACGCCGTGGCTGCGGCCCATGCAGGGCGTGTCCTTGTATCTGAATGCCTGCTTTTTCATGACGCCCAAAAGACTTTTGATATCCCTTATGATGATGTCCGAGGCTTCCCTCATGAGGAGGGACTGTGCGGTATCAACGATGTCTGATGAGGTGAGACCTTTATGGATGAATCTCGATTCCTGACCCACATGTTCCGCCACGGAGGTGAGGAAGGCGATGACATCATGTTTCACGGTCTTTTCTATCTCATCGATCCTGTTCACGTCAAAGCGGGCCTTTTTCCTTATGGTCTGTAATGCTGATTTCGGAATCTCCCCGATGGATGCCCATGCCTCACATGCAGCGATTTCCACCTCGAGCCACTTCATGTATTTGTTCTCCAGCGTCCATATCCTGCCCATCTCCGGTCGCGTATACCTTGGTATCATGGTGTCTCCTTACTCCTGTAATAGTGGCGTGATGTTCACGCGGTGATTCGTCATAAAAGCACCGGAGAACCGGTGCATCCGGTTCCGGAACGCGTACGCTCATTTACCTGTGATGCGTTGTGGTTCTGCTATGTTCCGTTTGAAAGTCTTTCGATCAATAGGAGAGGAAGCCCGGCATCATGCATCTTTTTCTGCGTCTTCTCGATGGCATACTCAAGCCTCACGAACTCCAGCGTATCCCCGGTGAATATCGCGTAACATGCCCTGGGGTCCCTGTCCCTGGGCTGGCCTACGCTCCCGGCATTAATAATATACCTCTCATGCTTCCCCAGGCGTACTTCATATTTATGGGTAATCATCTCTCCTGATGGCATTCGTTCTATCACAAAAGGCAGATGGCTGTGACCGATCATGCATACCCGATTGTTAAAATAGTGAAAATTGATTTCCGCATCCCATAGGGTGAGGAGATAATGCCACGCCTCGGGCTCCTTCGGGGTTGAGTGTACAAGCAGCATATTTTCCTTTTTTATGTATTTGGTAACAGGCAAGGTCTCGATGAATCTCCTTGACTCAGGAGTAAGTACCTCCCTTGTCCAGAGGATAGCCGCCTTTGCATATTCATTAAAATACTGTATGTCCGTCAGACCAATGGCTGCCCAATCATGGTTTCCCGCGAGAAGGGTTTTACAGTGTTGCTTCAGCAGCTCCACACATTCATTGGGATTTGGTCCGTACCCTACTGCGTCTCCGAGAAACATGAGTTCGTCAATCCCCCTCTTGTTGATATCACTGAGGATCGTCTCGAGGGCCTCGAGGTTCGCATGGACATCTGCAATAACCGCATAGCGCATTATCGCACCCTTTTGCCTTCTATTCCCTTACCAATAGTATCAAGGATTCCGTTAATAAAGGATGCTGACTCATTGGTGGAAAACCTCTTCGCGATCTCGATGGCCTCGTTTATCGTCACCGCAGAAGGAATATCAGAGCGGTAGAGGAGTTCATACGTTGCAAACCTGAGAATGTTTCTGTCAACCGCAGCCATCCTCTGAAGTACCCAATGTTCGGCTGCCTTCTGTATTGCAGAGTCTATTTCAGCAAGGTTATGAAGGGTACCGCCAACGATATCCTCTGTGAATTTTCTAAGGTCAGCATCCACGTTCTTGTCAGCCCAGAACAGGTCAAAATCTTTTTTTTCCGGCCTTGCGCCAGTAAAGTCGAACTGAAAGAGAAATTGAAACGCATACTCCCTTCCCTTTCGGCGCTTCATGCTAATTTCTTCATCACCTGGGCCATCTCTATGGCGGTAATTGCCGCGTCCCACCCCTTGTTCCCGCTCTTGGTTCCTGCTCTTTCCACCGCTTGTTCAATAGTATCTGAGGTGATCACCCCAAAGGCGATGGGTATCCCTGTTTCCATGGAGGCAGATGCAATGCCTTTGGATACCTCTGCCGATACGTATTCGAAATGTGGTGTTGCACCCCGTATGACCGTACCAAGGCAGATGAGAGCATGGTATGTGCCTTTGGCTGCGAGCTTACGCGCAACCATGGGAATCTCAAATGAACCCGGAACCTTCACCACCTCTATGTCTTTTTCACCAGCACCATGTCTGCGGAGCGCGTCCAGGGCGCCGTCAAGGAGCTTGCTTGTAATGAAATCATTGAACCTGCTGACGATAATGCCAAACTTCAATCCCTCTGCCTGAAGCTCACCTTCTATTACCTTCATACCGCCCTCCATGAATCAAGAATATGCATATTTTAGCATAAGTCTGGATGATCAGCACTCCAAAAATATGGCTTCATACCTAGGCGTTTCAATGGACGTGATCTGGTTCTTTTTTCTTTCGAAGGTACAGCCATGCGCTGAATCCACAGAGGAAAAAAGTCAGGACAACAATTATGGAACGGGAAAGCTCGATATACACTATCTTTTGCACATAATAAATGATGAATGAGTAGGGATAGGCAGCGGCGAGGCTCTGTTTCGACCTCAGCCATGCCTCAAGGTACGTCAGCGGACAATACCAGTCAAAGAGCTGAATGACAACAGCAAAGACGAGGCCAGAGATATGGAAAATCCTTACTGCCCTGTTGTTTACCCCCCAGAAAACACCAAGAACAAGAAAAAGTATCCAGAGAAAATGGATGAGGACGACCCCATCTGCAAGAATTCCGTAAGGCATCCGCTCAGAAGCATTGTAAAGAGCTTCTGTTGGTGCGTTATTTCACCGGTCCTCCTGAGAAGATAATTTTCTCGAAAGTGCGATTGAGGGTTTTGCTGTGAAAATTTGTCATTACCGAGCCAGGCAGAAAAGACATGTTCGATCCTTTCACTATCTTTGTGGTGGGCATGGCCACCCACGTCTTTTTGCCTTCATTTTCAAGTAATGCATAGGTGTAACCTCCGCTATCCATGGTTTCCACCACCTTGCCGGATAATGGAGATTCCTTTTGGGACTGTGCGATCCCTTGTCCGGCTACCCATGATACCATCACAAAAACCGTCACCAGCAATACTAAACTCTTCTTCATCTTCTTGATTCCTCCTGAGACTGTTGACAATTACAGCTGTGTTTCATGTTTTAGGTTAACACTAATGGTTCCAAAAAATACAGTCCCTCATACACGATGGAACAGAAAAACTGAACAGGCGGCGTTTTTCAGTGGATATCATTCTTGAAATGGTCATCCTAAAACTCTACCGAAAAAAAACAATTTTATATATAATTGATACGGGAGTATTGTATATTTCTATTCTTGGAGGTTTATATGAAGATCGAACTTGAAGGCACCCTCATTAAGATGACGCCGGAAAATGACAGAGAGAAGACGCAACTGAACCAGCTCTGGACCATTATCATCGGCTGCATAGATGAGGGAAAGAAACTTGTTCCCGTTGGCCAGTACATACCCGGTGTTAAGGAAGTGGCGGTATTCAATATCGAATAGCCACTGGTGCGTGCCGTGTGGTCAGATCCGATTTTGATGGACAGGTTGTTGGACTGAGACACAATCCTGCAGGGCTTAGCCCCGAATCCCCTTAAAGGGTTAGGGGCCGTATGGCAGGAGCAGCGGGAGCAGTATGGGGATTAGGAGGGGTGTTGCTCCTTCTCGGCAGCGCAATCTACCGGTTGACCCCTCTGGCCATCGAGGGTTTTTCGCACCATTTTTTTGTGGTACCACTGGATGACGCTGGTATTCGTTGTCCTCAGCGTTCTCGCATTTACCTCAAAGGTGTTTCCCTATTCTCCGGAAGTTCCCGAATTAAATGGATAGCGAACGAGAATGCACCATGTCAAACATACGATGATCCTGATGACGTGAGATTATCTCTTACACACCGCTTCCTGAATGGTCTCCCCGACGCTTCCCTGAATGATATATGACCACTCTGCGTCAGGGGTGATATGGGACGCGATGATCTTATCTTCCTTACTGTAGGCACAGAAGTATAAAAGTCTGAACATGTTTTTTGTACAGTCTAATTCCCATAATCCTTTGGTATATTCGTAATCCCCAAAGTATTTCCCCTGGATCTTCTTCAATATGGTCTCTGTGCTTTCCTCATCTCCTCCATATTCAGTATTCACCTTCTCGGGAATACTCTTTACCCAAAGAGTAATGATATCTCCAGAAGGTCCTGATGCAGTTTCTCTATCTATATACCAGGATGTGCCTGTTCTGCTTTTGCCTATGAATTTCCATTCCCCCTCTCCCATTCTTGTGGTGAGAGAGGCGCATCCGACCAGGGAAACCAGCAATGCTGCGGCAAGGATAGTGACAGGCAGAGAGATTTTCATGATCATATTATACTGCTTATACTGCAGTTCATCTTGACAAGATTCATGAAGGAAAGGGTATCGCCCGATCCTGTTCCCTACTAGAGCGTTCTCTTGAACGCAAAGGTAAAAGTAAAGTCAGGTGCCCCCGCAGTATTGGGGTCCTCGGTAAAGGAGAGCTCAAAACTGTTTTTCCCTGAGGCATATCTTCCCCCGAAGGAGAGGAGGGCAGAGATCCGGTCTATGGACGAAATGCCCGTCTTGGGAAAGGGAGAATTTTGGAATATCACCTGTCCGAGGAGGCTTATATGTTCCCAGGGTCTTGCCTCAACCGCTACTCCCCCATACACAACGTTTTTGAGTGTGACCGTTTCGTGCCCTTTCAGACTGCCGGGGAAAATGGCACCAAGGTTAAGGTACGCCTTGATCTTTTCAGATATTCTTTTGTCCATAAGGAGTGATATCCCGGCATCAACGCTGCCGCTGCCGTAACCTTTGGAGGCATTGCCTGTGGGAAGCTCTAAGGTCGCTTCTAGGCTCACCACAGGATCATCATTCAGTATCACTTTCTTTGCGCTAAGCCGTATATCGCCGATTCCGATCCTTCCGCCCTCGCCTTGTATGATAAGGGCCCCATTTTTGCGCACCTCGTAGAGAAATTCGTTGCTCGGCCTGCTGTCCCGTCCATAGTCAGAAAACCCAAAGGCGTTATGGTAGCTACTCAGAAAATTATCCATAAAACCGCTGTTAAAGCTCAGGAGGGGGATATCGATTCCCAGCTGAACAACATCACTGATATCCTTTCTCAATCTGAAGTTGAGTTCCGCCACTTCCATATCAAGATTCACCGACCATTCAGGGGAGTTCTTCATCATGAACACACTGGAATAGGAAAGGGTGGCAGACAATGAATCTTCATAGGACGCACGTTCCAGATATGGTGCGTTCAGAGGGAGAAAAAGAGGGAACTGATTACTCACCTGCAACGGACCTTCAAAGGGAAACGCACCAGAGGAGAGAAGGAGAGGGAACATGCACATGAGTGCCCATATCAATGCCCGTTTCTTCACTTTGGATATACCATAGCTATGGATACATCAGGATGTCAATAAGAGGGAACCCTTCAATGCAGTGCGGAGGAACAATTTAATGCGGTCATTATTCTTTACTAAAGAACCATTAAAATTTCTTATAGACCTACACGAACCTTGACATCCCTTAAGTTACCGTGCTATTAATTAAGGGCTTTTGGTCTTTCGTCATCCTGAGCAATTTATTTCGAACAGGAGGAACCCTTCATGAGCCCACTCACATTCAAGGGGGGAATACATCCGCCGGATAAAAAGGACTTAGCGAAAGACGCATCCATCAGACCAGCGCAAACCCCCCAAAGAGTGGTAATTCCTCTGAGCCAGCATGTGGGTGCTCCCTGTAAGGCTGTGGTTTCCATAAACCAGGAGGTCAGGAAAGGGCAGATCATAGGAGAGCCGGGAGGGTTTGTTTCGGCACCTGTTCATTCATCCATCTCTGGAAAAGTTGTCGCTATCGGAGAGTTTCCCAATGCCATGGGAAGAATGGTCCCTTCTGTGGTAATCGAGAATGACGGGAAAGAGGAATGGACCATACTCAAGGATGACCCCGATTATTCCAATCTCCCCCCTGATGCACTTAAGGAGAAGGTTAAGGCTGCAGGGATTGTGGGTCTCGGCGGCGCGGCATTCCCCACGGTAGTGAAGCTTTCACCACCCAAGGAGAAGCCGGTCGACACCGTGATCATTAACGGAGCTGAATGCGAACCCTATCTCACCGCAGATTACCGGCTTATGGTGGAGAACCCCCGGGAAATAGTCGAGGGCCTGAAGATATTAATGAAGATTTTGGGAGTGAATAAGGGGTTTGTGGGTATAGAAGACAATAAACCCGAAGCCATTGAGAAGATGAAAGATGCAGTAAGGAATGAGAAGGGAATCGAAGTATTCGGGCTTGAGGTGAAATACCCACAGGGTGCGGAAAAGATGCTCATAAAGGCTACCACGGGAAGGGAAGTGCCGCCAAGGGGGCTTCCCATGGATGTGAAGGTGGTAGTACAGAATGTGGGGACAGCCCTTGCAGTCTATGAGGCTGCAAGGTATGGTAAACCGCTCATAGAAAGGGTAGTCACCGTGACGGGCGAAGGGATACAAGAGCCCTCTAATCTTATGGTGAGAATCGGGACCCTCGTTTCCTCGCTTATTGAGGAGTGCGGCGGGTTTAAAGATGGCGTGGGCAAGGTGATCTCGGGGGGTCCCATGATGGGGTTTGCCGTTGCTTCCCTTGACGTTCCTGTGACCAAAGGCACTTCCGGAATACTCGTCATCCCTGAAGAAGGGGTCGTCCATGCAGAGGACTTTGAGCCATGTATACGGTGCGGCAGATGTATTGATATATGTCCCATGGGTCTGATGCCGTCCATGCTTAGTGTGCTTGCCGAAAAGGGCCATTATGAAGAGGCAAAGGAATATAACCTCTTTGACTGTTTTGAATGCGGGTCCTGTGCGTTCGTATGTCCGTCAAAGAGGCCCATTGTGCAGCTTGTGAGGTTGGCAAAATCTCTGGTAAAACCATAAAAAAAGGGTGAGGGACGTCTGTTCTTAAGCCCTTGATCCCTGGAGGATAGGTGGAGGCATTAAAAAAAGAACACGAGCTGATCGTCACAGTCAGCCCCCATGTAAAGAGCGAAGAGACCGTAAGCCGTATCATGTGGAGCGTGAATCTCAGCCTCTTCCCCGCGTTTGCCATGGGCGCCTATTTTTTTGGTATCAAGGCAATCCTGGTGACTGCGCTGTGTGTCATTACCGCAATCCTTTCAGAGTATTTTGTACAGAAATCGCTGAAAAGAAAGGTGACCATATATGACGGAAGTGCCTTCCTCACCGGTCTCCTCCTGGGAATGAACCTCCCCGCGTCGCTCTGGTCATTTACCCCTTTTACCATCCATGTCCCAATCATAGGGTCATTCGTCGCAGTGGTGATCACCAAGCACCTCTTCGGAGGTTTGGGATACAACGTCTTCAACCCCGCCCTCATCGGCAGAGCCTTCCTTCTTATATCGTTTCCCAGGGTAATGACCATATGGACCGAGCCCACCGCAGCGCTCTTCGCCTTTGACGCGAAAACAACCGCCACGCCCCTGGGGGTGTTGAAGGAAGAGGGGATAGGAAAGCTTGTGGAGGTCTTTGGAGATACATTGAACCTCTATAGTCAGCTCTTTGTGGGCCACAGGGCAGGATCTATCGGTGAGACCTCAGCCATAGCATTACTTGTGGGCGCAGCATTTCTGCTTTTCAAAAGATACATCAGTTGGCATATCCCTCTCTCGTTCCTTGGGACCGCAGCACTCTTGGCCTGGGTATTCGGCGGCAAAGATCCCCAAACAGGGAAAATGCTCTTTCTTGCAGGTGACCCTATTATTCACCTTTTGAGCGGTGGTATGCTTCTCGGTGCGTTCTTCATGGCAACGGATTACGTTACCTGTCCTTCGGTGAGAAAGGGCCAGATACTCTTTGGCATCGGGTGCGGGGCACTCACCATGCTCATAAGGCTGAAAGGCGGATACCCGGAAGGTGTCATGTTTGCGATCCTCATCATGAACTGTTTTGCGCCCATTATTGACAGGGGATTTAAGACAAAGGTGTTCGGCGCAGTGAAAACAAGGGAGGCTGCACCATGACCGCAAAGGACATTATCAAGATAGCCCTCAACCTTGTGGTGATTTACGTGATCGGCGGCCTTATCTTGGCAGCCGTGTACGCGAGGACATCTCCCATCATGTACAGGAACGCAGAGGAGCAGAAAAAGCAGGCATTGAAAGAGCTCATCCCTGATGCGGACAGGATAGAAAAGTTGGGCGACTGGTACATCCATGAGAAACACGCAGAGTATTTCATTGCCAGGAAGGGAGACGAGACAATCGGCTACATTGTGCAATCCTTCGGCAAGGGCTATTCGAGCTATATCAATACCCTCATTGCCGTGGATAAAGACTTTAAGGTGCAGAAGATTAATATACTCGGTCATGCAGAGACCCCGGGGCTGGGTGATGAAATAGAAGCGGACTCATTCAAGGGACAGTTCAAGAACAAGGATTTGGACCATTTGAAAGTGCTCAAGACGGACACAACCGAATACATTCAGGCAATATCTGGTGCCACCATTTCCACCAGGGCGGTGAGCGAAGATGCGGTTAAGAACGGGGTCAAATTCCTTATTGAAAAGGTGAAAGAAGGAGGCTCAGAAAGTGGCGCAGCAAAGCACGGTTAGTTACTGGGAGCTCATCAAGAACGGCATCATCGCGGAAAATACCATATTCAAACTTGCCCTCAGCCTCTGTCCCTCCATTGCGGTGACGAATAATCTGAGGAACGGGGTTCTGATGGGAGTTGCGGTTTTGTTTGTTCAGACCATGGTGAATGCCACTATTTCGGTCATGAGAAAGGTCATCCACCCCCGCATAAGGCTGCCCATTTTTATGCTCGTCATCTCGGGCTGGGTCACCATTGTGGACCTGTCTATGGCAGCCTTTGCGCCGGACGCATACAAACAAATGGGACTCTATATCCAGTTGATCGTCGCCTTTGCATCCATCCTCGCCAGGGCCGAGATGTTTGCGAGCAAGAACAAGATTGCTCCTTCCATGGTTGACGGTATCGGTATGGGGCTTGGGTTCCTTTTCGCACTCACCGTAATAAGCTTTTTCAGGGAACTCCTGGGAAAGGGCTCATTATGGGGCATGCCTATTGTGCATACCAAGCCTCTCCTTATCATGATCTTGCCTGCAGGAGGTTTCTTTGCGGTGGGAATTTTAATGGCACTCTTCAACTGGATTGATACAAGGTTCTTAAAAAAGAGCACCTCGGGTGCCCACTGAGTTAAGGGAGGAATTCCATGAGTGGTGAATTCACCAAGCTTTTCGAGCTTTTTATTGCGGCGTCTCTGATCAATAATTTTGTTTTTACAAGGTTCCTCGGACTTTGTATTTTCTTCGGTGTCTCGAAGAAGATGGAGACCGCCATAGGGATGAGCATTACCTTTACCGCGGTGATGATGATCAGTGCCTCGCTGAGCTGGCTTATTTTTACCTATCTTATGGTTCCCCTGGATATCACCTTTCTGAAGATAATTGTGTTTATCGGCGTGGTGGCCGGCTTTGTTCAGGCCTCGGACACCATTATGAGAAAGACTGCGCCCGGACTTTATTACAAGCTGGGAATTTACCTCGCGCTGATATCCACCAACTGCATTATCCTTGCTGTTCCGCTGATTAACGCGGGAGAGCATTACAGTTTTATCCAGAGTATCGCCTTCGGCTTTGGTTCCGGAATCGGGTTTGCATTGGCCCTGGTAATCATGGCGAGTATCCGTGAAAAGCTCGAGCTCGCGGATGTGCCGGGACCCTTCAGGGGGTTGCCCATTTCGTTTATCATCACCGGTCTCATTGCGCTGGCATTTACGGGCTTCTCAGGGTTGATTACGTTATAAGCACCTATGATAGTATAAAATTATGGAGAGTAGGGGAATGGGGAATCGCCTTATAAAAAGAGCGTATGCGAGTGGGGATTGCAGAGAGAAAAGAGGCTTCTTTTCAGACACCGGGTTTTTTGTGCTTCTTCTCTTTTGCGTTTTGGCGTTCTTCCTGAGCGTTGCTTCTCCCGTGTATGCCGGGGTCGGAGGAGGGGTTGAAGCGAAGGAACATGTGGAACTCCTTCCTTTGTTGAAATTCACGGCAATTTTTCTGGCGGGTGTGGGTTTGGTATTCGGCCTTGGGCTCGCCTTTGCGGCAAAAAGGTTCTCTGTCAAGATCGACCCGAGGGTTGAGCAGGTAAAAGACAACCTTGCGCATGCACACTGCGGTGCGTGCGGATACGCGGGCTGCGAGCAATACGCCGAGGCAGTGGTGAACAACCCCGATGTTCCCCCGAATCTCTGTACCCCGGCTGGTGCGAGGGGCGCTGAGGCGGTGGCACTGATCACAGGGAAAAAAGCTGAGGCGCGTGAACCCATATTCGCGAGGATAATGTGCCAGGGCGGATGGTCGAAATCTGCAAAAAGGTATAAATATGAAGGGGTTCAGGACTGCCGGGCCGCGGTACTGGCGGGCGGAGGAGACAAGGCATGTGCCTATGGATGCCTTGGATACGGGACATGCGCAAGGGTCTGTCCCTTTGATGCCATTACCATGAACGATGACCACCTCCCTGTGGTGGATATCACCAAGTGCACTGGATGCAGGAAATGCGAACAGGCATGTCCCAAGAAGGTGATCGAGGTTCTCCCTGCCTCAAGACAAGTACTTGTTGCCTGCCACTCCAGAGATAAAGGGGTTGATACAAAAAAGAACTGCCAGGTGGGGTGCATCGCATGCGGGAAGTGTGTGAAGGTCTGTCCCTTTGATGCCCCTTCCATTTCCTCTAACCTCTCAAGGATCGACCTTGACAAGTGTAAGGTGTGCGGGCTATGCGTGTCTCCGTGTCCCACGAACGCAATAAGAGATTTCATCCCGAAGAGACCGAAGGCGGTTGTTTTGGACAACTGTATCGGATGTCAGATATGTATGAAAGTATGTCCGGTGAATGCAGCCTCCGGAGAGTTGAAAAAGATGCATACCATCGATCAGCAGAAGTGCATAGGCTGCGGCATATGCACCGCAAAATGTCCTGTGCAGGCCATTGACGGAACATTTAATGCTCATGAAGTATTTCAGGCAGCTGCTGCAAAGAAGGCCGCAAAGACCGCAGCTGCGTAACCCCCTTTTTGATAACCATTTTTTGGGCAGGGAATAAAGATATGTCCTTTTGCAAAGAGGGTTTTGCTTATCTGCATTGGCCTCCGGGCTGCATGCATATTGCCAAAAATGTGTTTGATGCATTAAAATAGATAAATTTCGATTGAGGAGGAGTGAGTTGAAAGAAGGAATTCATCCCGATTATAAAGAAGCGAAGGTGGTGTGCGCCTGCGGTGAGACCTTTATGACGCAATCCACAAAGCCGGTGATTCATGTGGATATCTGTTCGAAGTGCCATCCCTTTTTCACCGGAAAACAGAAGCTCATGGATGCAGAGGGCAGGGTACAGAAGTTCAAGAGAAAGTACGCGAAGAAGTAGCGGAGTACATATAAAGGTCGTCGGTCTGGGTGAGTAGGCTGACGGCTTTTTTTTGACAAAAAAGGTTGGAGGATGAAATGAAGAATATCGGGGGCCAGGCGGTTATCGAAGGCGTAATGATGAAGTCGCCAAGGGGCTGGACCGTTGCGGTAAGAGACCAGAAGGGCGACATCCACATAAAGAGGGAATTGCTTAAGAAATTGCCTGGGTTCCTTCACCTCCCCTTCATTCGGGGATGTGTGGGTCTCTATCATGCCCTTGCCATTGGCATGAAGGCAATAGAGTTTTCGGCAAGCAAGGCATACAGCACAGAAGAGGAAAAACCCATGAGCAAGGCCGCTATCGTATCCACCATGGGGGCTGCCCTCCTGATCGGTATCGGCCTTT
>Ga0316600_10000399_pt1 | contig 21758 bp, 24 predicted proteins | sample OWC_soil_day5_CT_FD_207652 | JGI IMG/M metagenome (GOLD analysis project Ga0316600, IMG submission 207652) | Wetland soil microbial communities from Old Woman Creek delta, Ohio, United States - OWC_soil_day5_CT | ecosystem: Environmental > Terrestrial > Soil > Wetlands | place: USA: Ohio... | reverse complement strand
TACTCCATTGGAACCAACAATACCGATACGTTCTTTCGAATATACCTTTAAATCATCAATTTTAAATAAACAGCGATCTCCAATCGATTTCACAATATTTTTTAATTCTAATACTAACAAAAAAACCTCTCCTTTTTGCAAAGAGAGGACATACGTACAGAAAAAAGAGCGCAGCAACACGCACCTATACATAATCCTCTCTAGAATTCAAATGAGCACATGAACAGAATCCTGCGTACTAATACAGGAATGTTCTCTCATTTGATTTACTAAAAAAAGATTATTTGCGCATGTTCGTAATACCCTTTTCCTTCCGTTATATTTTGTGGTTCTAAAAGTATTTTACCCAATACATCTGCAAATAGCAATAGAATACTCTTCCAATTATATATTGGGAACAATTAACTACTTTGATTAAGACTTTGAAAAAATGATAAAGAGTTAGAGCAATCCCTCATGGTTAAAGATATGGCTTTAATTTTGTTGCGTGTCAAAAGTCATTATTTGGAGGACAAGAAACCTGTCTCCTTATCCCTATAGTCATCTATTTTTTATTTTAAGTTACTGTAAGTCCTGCATGAAAGGCTTCAAGGTTGATATCAACTGTTTTAGCTTTAACATGGTTCCTAATGGCCTGCTCCCAATCAATATTCTCCAAACTCATGGCTTTTACTAAAGCACCAAATAATACGATATTCATAGTCTTGGCATTGCCAAGTTGTACTGCAATTTCAGCGGCTTTCAGCACTGTTGTCTTCACTTTTTGCTGAATCACCTCCAGTATACCAACTGGGTAATCAATTTGCCCCATAAGAATAAGAGCGAAAGGAATCTGATAGTCATTAACAATCGCAGTTCCCCTAGGATTCATATATTCTAACCAGCGCAATGCTTCCATAGTCTCAAAAGCAACTAATATATCCGCTTGCCCCTTGCCAATTATCGGGGAATAGACCTTCTTGCCATATCTCACTTGAGTACTAACACTACCACCGCGTTGTGCCATGCCATGAACTTTAGACATTTTTACATCATATCCTGCGGTAATCAAACCATCCGACAATATTTTACTTGCAAGAATGGTCCCTTGCCCTCCTACACCTACTAAAAGTATATTTTTAACATCCATTTTATTTCCCCACCCTTGAAATTGCTTTTTGGGGGCATACTTGAACGCATATCTGGCATGCAACACATTGAATCGGATCTATTTTTGCTTTCCTAGCGCCTTTATCAAATCTTAAAGCCGGGCAGCCCGTCCAAATGCACAACTTACAACCAATACATTTTTCCTCTTTTACTTCACAAGTCGACATGTAATTCCCAAATTCATTCTTATCGATCTGAGATTGTTTTTTTAGAACACACGGCCATCGCGTAATGATAACCGATGGTTCATCAAGACTAAGCGCCCACTCTAACGCTGATTTCACTGTAGAAAGTATCAGTGGGTTGATTACTCGCACATGATCAATCCCCACTGCTTTCACCACAGCAGCAATATCTAGAGCCTTTGTCGGCATTCCCTGAAGAGTAAAACCAGTACCAGGATGATCTTGGTGACCGGTCATCCCGGTAATTCGATTATCTAGAATACAAGTAATTGTATTGCTGTTGTTATACGCAATATCCATGATACTGTTTATTCCCGTGTGGAAGAAGGTCGAGTCTCCAATTGTAGCAACTACTCGCATGTTTTCGTTAAACTTGTTGAAAATCTTTTGTGCTCCATGTGCTATACTCGGAGCTCCTCCCATGCAAATAGCGCTATCTTTGGCACTAAGAGGAGCAGATCCTCCTAGCGCATAGCAACCGATATCACCAGAAACCATAACATTTCTAATCTTAGACAACTCATAAAAAAAACCACGATGTGGGCAACCAGCACAAAGGACTGGCGGCCTAGAAGCAATAGAAGCAGAATCGTACTGAACTCTCTGTCTTTCTGTACCAATCAAACTTTTGGCTATAATATCTGGATTTAATTCATACATATTGGGAATTTTTTCTTTACCGATACAAGCAATACCGGCTTGCTTAATTTGTTCTTCTAAGTAAGGTTCCAACTCTTCCACAATATAGAGTGTTTCCATCTTCGTAGCAAATTCCCTTATTTTCATCAGTGGCAGCGGATAGGTGAAACCAAGTTTTAAATAAGAAACGGTATCTTCAAATACTTCTTTAGTATGTTGGTAAGCAATCCCCGAAGTGATAATCCCAATTTTACTTTCGTTCCATTCAAAATAATTGAGGCTTGTCTCGTTAGAATATTGCTCTAATTCTTTAAGTCTTCCGTTCAACTGAGCCCGTAATTTTCGCGAAATTGCAGGCATTAAATCGTATTTAGCAAGGTTCTTCACATATGGCTTTTTACCTACTTCTTGACGCTCGCCGATTTCCACTATACTTTTGCTGTGACAAACCCGTGTCGTCATTCTCATTAATACAGGTGTATCAAACTTTTCACTAATTTCCATAGCCACTTTGATCATATCTTTCGATTCTTGACTGTCACTTGGTTCAATCATTGGGATCTTAGCAAATTTGGCATAGTATCTGTTGTCTTGTTCATTCTGTGACGAATGTAGACCAGGATCATCAGCAGTGATCAGCAGCATTCCCCCATTAACTCCCGTATAGGCAAAGCTAAAAAGAGGATCTGCAGCAACATTTACCCCAACCATTTTCATTGCTGCTAATGACCTTGCCCCTGCAATAGAGGCACCAATGGCACTTTCCAAAGCTACCTTTTCATTAGGTGCCCATTCAGCAATAATATCCTTTTTAAATTCTGCAATATTCTCCAATATTTCCGTGCTGGGAGTACCAGGGTAAGCAGCAGCAAAAGTAACTCCTGCTTCGTATGCACCTTGAGCCACAGCTTCATTACCTGTTAGTAACTTTCTCATCTAAAGTTCTCCTTCCCCATTGCCCTTCGCAACTTTGACAGCTATATAACAAATAGCAAGCCCTAATCCAGTTCCAGTATCTTTCGTTGAAAAAAACGGAGTTCCTATCTTTTTCAGCATCTCCGCATAAAGCATGAAAAATGTAAATATATGTTATAATTGGTAATACATCATTTTAACCATTTGGTTTCATAATTCTAATAATGCCTATCCAAAAGCTCCCTTGATGTTTCGCTAATAGAGATACAGGTCAAAAATATAAAAACTTCAAGAGCATTTAACTCTCGAAGTTTTTTATTGATTTGCTTGATAGCTTATACTCACTGCTTCCCTTTCATTATTTTATACGTTAATAAAGCTATCAACATGATTGAGAGAGAGGCAAACTATTTTCTTATGGTAAATCCCTCCGCACTGCCTTGCCGCATAAGGCGATAATTGCCTCGGACAGGTTTTCGTGATGAACAAAACCATATAAAATCCCCATTAGTCCGGGATACAAACCATGTTACGGTGAAAAGCATGTATCGTTTTTATCGTTACCATAGCAACAATCAGCGTAGTCATCGTCAATAACAGCGTCGCCAGCCACGCAAACAGTATCAGTCCTGTAAACTTAAAAGCCAGGGTGGTGGCAATCGTTACGGCGCACATGGGGAACGTGTATGCCCACCAGGATACAAAAAAGTTTATCCTGGTAAAATTCCGCGCCATCGAGAATAACAAGAATACAAAGAAAATAGCCACATAAAATAGAACGCGAGCAAAGCCGTCCATCTCCCCGATTATTTTCGTATAGGCTATAAAGCCCACGGCAGGCGGTGCCATCAAAATAAATAGTGTAGGCATCAGTTGGGGTGAAAGCTGGCTATGAAAGATGATCCGAGAAAATATCACGGTAACCAATACAAACCAGAAAAACAGGCCCACGCTGAAAAAGAACCATGCGACTTCCTTGTGGGCGAACTCTACTCCGGCAATGGGTACTATGATATTGCCTACTACCGGGATAAACCATGCCGGGTTAGAATGGACGATCTCATAGCTGTGATTCATCCAGCGAGACATAATGATAATCGTAAAAATAATCTGCAGACCTGCTCCCGCTATCCACAAGTATTGCGCCGCGGCACGCCATACTTCCAGCGTGCCGATACTCAAAAGCAACAAACTTATAGATATGGCCGGAAAGAAACTGGCTTTTACTGGGTGGGTAAATTCATCTACTACTTGCCGTGTGTGTTTCACCAGTTTGACCAGATAAGTAGTGCTGACCATAGCAAATACCACGTAGGACACCATCAAAAGAACCAAACCGACCCCCAAATGTAAACCTAAGACTTGCTCAAACCGCTGGTAGGCAATCGACAAACCGCATAGCCCCATCACGCTGGTAAATAGTCCAATAGGAAAATAGGATACCCCACTTACCAAAATCAATCCCCCCTTATAAGTATTGCTGTTTATAAAAATCATCCCCCAGGCATCTGCCCTGCCACCACAGCATCCTGGCACATGCTACAATAATATTGTATAATGGTAAAGAAACATATGATTCTTTACCACAAGTCCACACAATTTGGAGAGATGATATCGTGCTTTTAACAATATTATTATTTTTATTAGGCCTAAGCGTCGGCGCAGTCGGCACATTAATCGGCGTCGGCGGCGGGTTCATTCTGGTGCCTGTGTTTTTGCTGACGCTGCACTACTCACCGCAGCATGCGGTTGGCACTTCGCTGGCTGTCGTCTTTTTCAATGCCCTCTCCGGTACGATCGCCTATATCAAACAGAAAAAAGTTTATTATGACGCAGCCATCCGGTTTAGCCTGGCAACACTGCCGGGAGCTATATTGGGTAGTTATCTGGCGCATTATTTTACCAGCCGCAGTTTTTATATCAGCTTTGGCATTTTACTGGTCATTATTGCGATCTTGCTGTATTCGCGATCCAAAACCGAAACAGAGCCTGTCTATGATCAAGATACCTTTTCTTACAACCGCTTTCTCGGAACATCGCTAAGCGTGCTGGTCGGTTTTCTCTCCAGTACCTTCGGCATCGGTGGCGGCATTATTCATGTCCCTGTCATGATAGGTCTGCTTGGATTTCCCACACATACTGCCACCGCCACTTCCCATTTTGTGCTGGCAGTTTCCGCCTTGTTCGGCGTTGCCACCCATTATCTTTTAGGAAATATCTTGATTACCCCGGCACTGGTCGTTGGCGGTGGTGCTGTACTTGGCGCACAACTAGGCGCATACTTAGCGCCTAAGACAAAATCACGGAAGATTACGCTCCTGCTTTGTCTGGCCTTATTGGTGTTAGGCTTGAAAATGATACTAAGCAAATGACAATATAACCTTGACAAGGAACCTACCAAAATTATATATTAATTATGAAATATATTCCACAACTATTTTTTAGAGTAAATATAAGCCCTTTTCCTTTCTTGACATTTTCCTTTGGATATTATATATTAATTATGAAATATATTTCAAAATTAGAAAGGAGTACTATGGGTCGTCCACATAAAGAACGCCGAGTTGAACAACTGCCTCCTACCACTCACTATAAACCTGTAGGGATTCCCCTGCGCGACATTGAGGAAGTCATATTAACCATTGAAGAAATGGAGGCTATCCGTCTAGCAGATATCGAACAACTAGATCAAGCATCAGCCGCTGACCGCATGGAAGTATCACGGCCCACTTTTCACCGAATTGTCAATAGTGCTCATCAAAAAATAGCTGCTGCCTTGTGGCAAGGACATGCGTTACGGGTAGATGGTGGTAACTTTCGCATCGCTCACCGATTTCAAGCAGATCTGCGTCATTGTATTTGCCATACCTGTGGTCACAAATGGTCCTTACCCCACGGTACCGGACAACGTTGCCATGATTTATCCTGCCCTCAATGTCAAGCTTCCACTGTTAGTCGTGACGATAGCTAAGCATATTTCACGTAATGATGAAATATGCTTCAAGTAAGTAATTATAATAAGGGGGTATTCAATGTATTCCGATACAGTGATTGATCATTTTATGTCACCCCGCAACGCATGGCAAATGCCAGATGCTGATGGAATCGGAACCATAGGTGAACCAGACTGCGGCGACCATTGCATGATGTTTATTAAAATTCGGGAAGAAATCATTCACGAAATCAGTTTTCTTATTTTCGGTTGTGGCGCCGCAGTTGCCTCTGGCAGCATGACAACAGTGCTGGCAAAAGGAAAAAGTATTAAAGAAGCTCTAGAGCTTACGGAACAAGACATCATTAATGCTCTGGACGGCTTACCCGAAGTGAAACAACATTGTTCTAATTTGGGCGTGGCTGCTTTACAAGCGGCCATCAAAGATTATCTAGCAAAACAGGGAGAAAGTTAGATTAAATAACTTTTTTTAGCCTATTTATGAAATATATTTCATAAATTTCGAAAGGAGGTGAATACTATGCCAAGAAGAGATGGAACTGGTCCGTTGGGTAATGGACCAATGGGCCGCGGTCGTGGCAATTGCCAAGGTACATTTTTAGGATGCAATATGCGAAGATTTTTTGGTTTTGGCAGTAATAATACTATGAACCAAAAATCTTTAGAAGTTCAGGCAGCTCACCTAGAAGAACAAGCTGCTAGCCTACGGAACATAGCCAAACAGAACCGTAAAGCCGAGTAATTCTATAATAAGTTGATTCTTCGCTTATTATGGATCAGAAGATATCACCACATCTGCAAATTTGCCTATTTCGCAGGCAAGAGTAACCTCAATTTAGCTATACCAAAGGAGGAGTCCATGTGCTTATCAGTATTGCCAGTGGCAAGGGTGGAACAGGTAAAACTACGCTAGCCCTACTACTCGCCTCCATTCATTCAGATATCACCCTGATTGACTGCGATGTGGAAGAACCAAACTGTCATTTGTTTCTCAAACCAGAATGGCAAGACCAAGGGCAAGAAGTTGCGGTCATGATACCACAGATTAATATAGAATTGTGTAATGGATGCGAAACTTGTTCAACTGTCTGTCTATTTAATGCCATTGCAATTTCTGGCGGAGCAGCCCTATTATTTAACGAATTATGTCATAGTTGCGGAGGTTGCATTCTAGCTTGTCAACAAGGTGCCATTACAGAAGATAAGAAACTTATTGGCACCATCACGACTGGAACTTCACCAATCTTTCCTACTATTCAATTCCTCAGTGGCTCATTAGATATCGGCACCCCCAGTGCTGTGCCTCTTATCAAAGCCATAAAAGAAAAAGTCTCTCATCTTGCGGGTGATATCCTACTTGATTGTCCGCCTGGTACCTCCTGCTCTATGGTTACTGCCGTCAAAGATAGTGACTTTTGCATTCTGGTCACTGAGCCCACCCCCTTTGGCAAGCACGATCTGGAATTGGCAATGAATATTACCCATCTGCTCAACATACCTACAGGTGTAGTTATTAATAAAAGTGACGAAAATATCGGCGATGAAAGTATTGAATCCTTGTGCCACATTCGCCAAATTCCAGTATTGGCAAAAATACCCCATAGTTTCTCCTTTGCTAAAGAATATGCTGCCGGCTTCATACCTGATGAATTTCAAGCTGTCGCCGCTACTATCTGGAGCCAACTAAATGCCAAAGGGAGTGAGGGAATATGAAAGAATTAGTCATTGTCAGCGGCAAAGGCGGTACTGGCAAAACTAGCATCAGTGCTGCCCTCGCCTTTCTGTCGCCACAAAAAGTGCTAATAGATTGTGACGTAGACGCCGCTAACCTTCACTTAGTCAGCGGTGCCATCATCCGTGAAACCCATGAATTTAAAGCTGGTTTTGAACCAAATGTTGATGAAAAGAAATGCACCTCTTGCGGCCAATGCACTGACTTATGTCGTTTTGGAGCCATTACCGCGGGTGCCATCACTACACCCCTAAATTGTGAGGGGTGCGGCGTATGTGCCTTCAATTGCCCTGAACATGCTATTTCCATGCTGGAAAAACAAGCTGGTCATTGGTTTTTAGCTGATACTCATTTGGGTCAGTTAATCTATGCTGAACTAGGTCTATCGGTGGAAAACTCAGGAAAACTGGTTAGTAAAGTACGACAAGAAGGCAAAAAAATTGCAAAAGCTAAAAAATTCCCTCTCATGATCACGGATGGTCCTCCAGGTATCGGTTGCCCAGCTATCGCCGCCTTATCGGGTGCCAGTTTAGCACTGGCTGTGGTAGAACCCTCCTTATCCAGCATACATGATTTAAAGCGCTTAGTCGATTTAGTTGCCCATTTCAAAATCCCCTTAGCAGTGTGCATCAATAAGAGCACACTGCATCAGGAAAATACCCGAGAAATTATCGCCTGGTGCCACAGTAAAGCCATTCCTATCATGGGCCAACTTCCCTATAGTGATGCATTTCGCATCGCTGTCCAGTCCGGTAAAACCGTGCTAGAAATGGAGGATGCCGCTGTCATAGAAGAGATGACAAAACTATGGCATAACCTTGCAAAACGTTTAGAGGTTTCCACAACTGAAAGTAATATTGACTTTTTTCGGAGAAAACTCAATATTTTTCAGTAAAAGCCTCTCTATAGGATGAAGTAAACAAAAGCATCTGGAGGTACTCTATTTGATATTAAACACCGGTATTGAATCTATGACTGAATCGGAAAAAGTAGCACTACAAAGCCAGCAACTACAAAAGCTAGTCGAGCGAGCTTACGAAAAAACAAGTTTTTATCAAGAGCGTATGCAAGCTATAGGTTTGACACCTAATGAAATTCAAACTATCAATGATCTCAGCAAATTACCCCTCATGACTTCTAAAGATTTAACCAACAACTATCCTTTTGGGCTGTTAACCATTCCCGTAAGTGGTATTGCTCGATTTCAGCAAAGAAGCGACTTCAATACCGCAGTGGGATTTACTCAACAAGATATTTCTCACCAAGTAGAAATGCTCTGCCGCACTTTAGTTGCCTGTCATATAATCACTAGTTCAGTGATTATGATTGCACCCCAATCCTTAGACACTGACAGTATTGTAGCATTACAACAAGCTGCAGAAAGTATTGGAATTACAGTCATATCCAGTCCATTACCTAATGTAACATCCCAAATTAAAACCCTATTGGATTTTGGTGTTACGACTATCTTTTCTACTCCTGACATTCTTTTTCAATTAGCAGATTTCTTGAAAAATGCAGGTTTTTCTACCCGCGACCTACCTCTTATGAACATTCTTTGCGAAGTACACCACTGCTCTGCTACAGTACGCAAAAGCCTGGAAGAACAATTTCAAATTCCCGTTTATACAATCTATGGACTGGCAGAGTTAATGAATCTAGGAATCGCTGGTGAATGCTATAAGCAAAATTGGTTACACATCCACGAAGATCATTTTTATCCAGAAATCATTGACCCTCACACTGGTTCTATTATTTCTAATAACCAACCCGGTGAATTAGTGCTCACCACCCTTTCTAGAGAAGCCATGCCCCTTATTCGTTATCGCACTGGCGACATGGCTCTATTGGAACATAAACCATGTACCTGCGGCAGAACATCGGCACGGTTAAAACTAGTTACTGATAAATAAGCTGCTTGTTTTAGCAAATGATCTATAAGAAACGAAAGTGAGGAAAACAGATTATGAAAATTGCCATTACATCTTACGGTGATGACTGCCACGCAGCAATCGACTCTCGATTTGGTCGAGCTGATTATTTTTTGATTTACGACCAGGAAAAAGAGGCTTGGGAGAGTCTGCCAAATACACAAAACCTAGAAGCTGCCCATGGAGCTGGTATCCAAGCCGGTCAAGCCATAGCCAAAACTGGAGCTAGCGTACTCATCACGGGGCATGTCGGCCCTAAAGCCTTCAAAGTGCTAGAAGCAGGGAAAATCGCCATGTATTCCATAGGAGATATGAGTGGTACCGTAGAGGATGCGCTAGCGGCTTTCCTTGAAGGAAAACTTGCAGTAATCGACGTGCCAGGTGCTATGAATCACGGTAAATAATATACTCATTTTTACAGCAAAATCGAAGGAGATGGATGTTAGAATGTCTTGTAACTCAACTACTACAGATCATGATTTTGAAGCACAAAGCCAAAAAATCAATAATTTCTTGCAGAATGTCGACCACAAGATCGTTGTCATGAGTGGTAAAGGCGGCGTCGGGAAAAGTACGATTGCCACTAACTTAGCCGTATTTCTTAGCAGCCAGGGCTATAAAGTCGGCCTATTGGACGTGGATGTACACGGCCCAAGTGTTGCTGGTCTTTTAGGACTTACTGACCTAAAACTAAATATTATTAACAATCGAATACAACCTTATTCTTATACCGATAATTTAAAGGTAATCTCTATCCAAGGATTATTAAATCACCCAGATGAACCGCTCATCTGGCGGGGTCCAATGAAAATCGGCATTATCCGCCAATTTCTAGGCGATGCAGATTGGGGTTCCTTGGATTTTCTCATTATCGACAGTCCACCTGGAACTGGCGATGAACCTTTGACAGTGGCTCAAACAGTAACTGACTGCCAAGCTGTTATCGTAACAACACCTCAAGAGATTTCGCTGGCAGATGTACGCAAGTCTATTCAGTTCTGCCAAAAGGTAAATATGCCAATCTTAGGTCTAATTGAAAATATGAGTGGATTCGTATGCCCCTCTTGCAATAGCCTGCATGCCATCTTCAAAAGCGGTGGTGGCGAACAATTGGCAACGGCTGTGAATATTCCATTCCTAGGTCGCCTACCCATTGATCCTAGCGTGGTCACTGCTGGCGATGCTGGTCAATCCATTGATAGTTTGAACAATCCCAGCAAAGAAAAACTGCAAGGGATTGTCGATCAAATTATTAACCAACTTCCCAATAAAAAGAAAGGTGCTGATTCAACTATGAAAATTGCGATTCCATTAGCTGGAGGTAAACTTGCTACCCATTTTGGTCATTGCCAAGAATTCGCCATTATGACTATCGATAATGGTAACGTTATCAAACATGAAACTTTGACCCCGCCTCCTCATGCTCCTGGTGTCATTCCTAACTGGGTGGCTGATCTAGGATGTACTGACATTTTAGTCGGCGGCATGGGTGAAGCGGCCCAGGTCATTTTAAAAGAACGTGGCGTAAAAGTCTCGTGTGGTGCCCCATCGGATACTCCTGAAAACTTGGTTGCCCTCTATCTGCGCGGCGAACTTGTCGACTCTGGCAACGCCTGCGACCATGACGCTCACGGCCATGACTGCGGCAGTCATTAAGTAAGTATTAAGTAAGTCTTTCAGACGCATCTAGAACGATTTTCCATCATTCTAGATGCGCCTTTATCTATGAAAACGTAACTCATCATCACTAGACTTCACCTACGCAAACCACTAACCGAATAACTAAGCGGGACTATTGCTTATCTTTCTACCGCCTTGTTAGGCTGTTCATCCTTCGTTATAACTCGAACACCAAATCGATATCGTTGCTTCATGGCTGAAGCAGAACTATTGAAAAAGGAAAGTGATAATAGTGATTATAACTCGTATTATTAGTGCCCCTCGTCCCGAAACCATGGCTTTGTTATTGCGCCGGATGGTACAAGAAGCAAGAAAACAAGTAGAAGATAACCATTTTGATGCCATAGGATTAATTCAAACTGATATTCCCAGTTTATTTTACTATACTGATATCGGCCAAAAGGCGGGAAATATTATCGCTGTTGAAATTCCTGGCAACTGTCCCCAGCACGTGAGTACCATGGCCTTCTTTGGTAGTAATGAAGCAGTTAACGCGGCAATTGCAGCAATCAATGCTACTGATACACAAAAAAACAGACTTTAGATTTAAGTCATTATATTTTATAATCTATATGATATAACCTAATGAAAGGCAGGAGAAATTGTTATGAAATCCTTGTTAGAACGTACTCGTAAAATTAATAAATTGTTACAAAAATCTGAAAAAGTAGAGTATGTTGAAATGTCTACTTTGCTTAGTACGGTAATGGGTGCTAATGTATATATTATTAGTAAAGATGGTAAACTACTTGGCTATGCTTGTTTGGATAACTTTGAATGTGATTTGATGCGTGATAAAGTGCTGTTACTAGGAGTCTTTCCAGCGTACTATGTGGAGTGGTTGCTGAGAGTTAATGAGACTTCACCAAACTTAACTCTTAAAGATGGACTGTGTGCATTTAGTAAGGGAGAGCCATGTCTCTTCAACGATAAGTTTACGACTATTGTACCTATTCATGGTGTAGGTCAACGCATTGGTACTCTAATTGTAGCTAAGTTCCATACGGAGTTTAATGATGATGATCTTATTTTAGCTGAATATGGAGCTACCGTTGTAGGGATGGAATTTCTAAGGGACCGAAGTGGGAAAATTGAAGAAGAAGCTCGTAAAAAAGCAATAGTCCAAGTCGCTATTGGCACCCTTTCTTATTCAGAACTTGAAGCTGTGACACACATCTTAAATGAGTTAGATGGCAATGAAGGATTGTTGGTAGCGAGCAAAATTGCTGATCATGTAGGTATTACCCGTTCAGTAATTGTAAACGCATTACGCAAATTTCAAAGTGCTGGAGTTATTGAATCTCAATCGTTAGGTATGAAGGGAACTTTTATAAAAGTACTGAATGATCGTTTATTTGAAGAATTAAAGAAACTTAACAAATAATAGCGTTTCTTAAAACAAACATATAGGAACAAGTGCGCAGTTTTTAGTGCTTTATCACATTAGAATTGCACACTTATTCTTCCAATGTATAGGTAGGGCAAGGATTTGTGTGAAAAGCAGCCGTCATACAGTTATCACCAAATCAAATCAATTACCCTGTATGGAGTCCTTTATTATTGCACCATGCCCTCCCCTACAAAAATTAGCGAACAATATCGTAGCTATATTTTACAAAAAAAGTCAAAAAAATGAAAAAACATTCTTGACAATAGACGTATAGAATTATATATTAATTATGAAATATATTTCACATATTGTTTTTTTAGTTACAAGATACAACGTAGTATTAGTTATCGTTGGTTTCAACCAACCCATAGCTGATACTATTTTTTAAAAAGCCCTTACTGTGAATAAACGATAATGGCACCGTAAAAATTTAACTATGTAGAAAGGCGTTGATAAACTATGATAAAGAAACCACTATTATATATAGTTGCCGCAGGCATACTCTTTCTAGCTAGTGCTTGTACCTACAACAAACAGATTGCCACACCTGCTCAGAATTCAACCAACGAGCTGATCGAATTAAACGTATCGGCGGCATTAGGTCTAAAAGAAGCCTTACTGGATATTCGAACGGAATATGAAAGCAACCACCCCAATGTAAAAATTATCTACAACCTGGCTGCTGCTGGAGTATTACAATCTCAGATTGAGCAAGGAGCTCCGTCCGATATTTTTATTTCTGCCGCCAATAAACAGGTAAACGCTTTAGCAGAAAAAAATTTAGTTGATGCTGGTACCCGAAAAAATCTCGTGAGCAATGAACTCGTACTTATTGTACCCAAAGAATCTTCGCTGGGATTGACCAGTTTCAACGACCTAACCCAAAACAGCGTTACCCACTATGGACTTGGCGAGCCAGATACTGTGCCAGCAGGCCAATATGGCATGGAAGTGATGAAGCATCTTGGTATTTGGGAAGAAGTGAAGAGTAAGGCAGTACTAGCGAAGGATGTCCGCACTATTTTATCCTACGTAGAGACAGGCAACGCAGATGCAGGAATTGTATTTTCCACTGTTGCAGCTACTAGCGACAAGATAAAAATCGTTGCAACAGCACCAAAAGATTCTCATGAACCAATTGTCTTTCCCGGAGTAGTATTGACAAATTCCAAACATCATAAGATTGCCCAGGATTTTTTGAACTATCTCACCAGTCCATCAGGAATGAAAGTGTTTCAAAAATATGGTTTTCAAACAACCGAGTAATCTTACTACTGTGATTCTACATTAAGCAAATTGAAATCAACCACTATTGATATAGATAGCAGTGTCATCAATACAGAAGGTCATCAAGAAGTGCTTCAAAAGGCATAATCCTAAGAAGTTGGCAACTGCTGTTTATAATATTCAATTTGCCTTTTGCGATGAATTGATAGCATATATCATTAGATTTTTGAAAAGTGAAAAACATATACTTGAATGCTGTAAAGATAATGAGTAAAAATTAAGCGGCACTATAAAACTTCAATACAAGACAAGGAGTATAATTATATGACACTATTAGAAAAAGCCAGAACTCAACTTATCCAAATAGCAGCAACTCATAAATGGGATGAGAGTGAAAAAGTTCTTATTGTATCAGCACGGGATCTCACTCCAGAAGAAGCGATTGGGAAACCAGATCGGGACGATTATCCCCTCCTTAAAGGGAAAGAAGTAATGATGGAGGCACGTTTTCTTGATGGCGTTGGGCAAGCCTTTACCGATCAGCCCGGTCGATTTGAAGGCACTCTCGGCGATGTGCTACGACTCCCGCAAGACACCAATTTTCACAGAGCGGTATTCGTTGCAACCTTGAATGCAATTATGCGTAGTTTAAATCAAGTAAAAGCAACGGTTCACTGCAAAGATAAAGAACCGTCTATTTGCGCTCAGAAACTACCTGAATATATTCAAAAACATTATGGTCGACCTAAAATCGCGTTTATCGGATTACAGCCTGCTCTCATCCAAGCCCTAAACAACGCAGCCTTTGACCTGCGAGTGACAGATCTTAACCCAGATAATATCGGCCAAATTCACTGTGGCGTGCGTGTTGCCGATGCAGCCCGTAATGCAGAACATGCTCGTTGGGCAGATATTATTCTATCCACTGGCAGTGTCTTGGTTAATGATACTTACCTCGAATTGCAGCAGGGAAAACCTGTGATTTATTATGGAGTGACCGCCGCAGGTCTAGGGAAATTATTTGATTTACCTAGGATTTGCTTTTGCGGGCGCTGAGCAATTGTCAATACCAGCAACCCCACCTACTCCATTTGTACTTCACTGCCGACACGCCTCATAGCTCTAACCCTATATTATTAACCCATCCATTGTCCTTTAGTCACCGGACAAAGGACGGCAAAAACATGGGTTGCAATGTATCAGAAGAAGATTTATAGAAAATCCGGTGTAAAATGACTCATTTATAAAAAAATATAATGCATTCAATAAAAAGATGGCAGGCGCATGTTTGACAACTATAATATCAAACATGCGCCTACTATCTTTTTATTATTCAACAATCATTTATTTTTATCACAGACAAAGGGCCAAGATACAATGCCACCTTCCAATACCTTGACGTTCTCAAAGCCCATGCCTTCCAAAATACCTTCCGCTTCATAGCCTCGTAAACTTATTTTACAAAAAGCTATAATTTCATCATTTTTATTCAGTTCAACTAATCGACTACGCAGTTGTCCTAAGGGAATATATGTAATATTTTCGTAATCAGCCAAACGTATCTGCTTGCATTCTTCTGGACTACGTACATCAAGAAAGACCGTATCACCAGACGTCATTTTTTCTTTGGCTTCCAGAGATGAGATACCCTTGAACTTGCCTGCCAGTTTATTCATAAGGGTATTGGCAGCCACTACTACGTTATCAATAGGAGAATTATAAGGCGGAGCATACGATAGATCAATATCAAACAAATCCTCAATACTTCCACCTAGCGTTAGCACTGTTGCCACAACGTCTATCCGTTTAGATACGTCGCCTTCACCGACTGCTTGCATTCCCAGCACTTTACTAGTGTTAGCATCGGCGATCAATTTTACAGTAATTAGTTTTGCCCCTGGCATATAATGAGGTTTGTCATGCCCCGCCACCATAGTGGTGATGTAGTCGTATCCAAGCTGTTTGGCGTCCCGCTCCGTCAGCCCCGTTTTGCCAACGCTAAGGCTATGTATTTGAGCCACCGCAGTAGTAAGGACACCTTTAAATTTAAGATGCCCACCGCACAAGTTTTCACCAATAATCCGGCCGTGCTTATTAGCCGTCGAACCCATAGGCGCGAATACTTTTTCCCCAGACATTACATTTACATTCTCCACGCAATCACCGCCAGCATAGATATCGGGATCACTGGTGCGCATTTCTTCGTCCACGACGATGGCACCTGTTGAACCTATGACCAGCCCAGCTGCTTTGGCCAATTCTACATTAGGACGTGCGCCGATTGCCAATATTACTAAGTCAGCAGGGATACTACGCTTGTCAGTCTCCACCGCTACTACAGAGGTATCGCCAGTAAAGCGTATCACTTTCTCCTCCATCAAGAGGGTAATACCTTTATCCTGTACATATTTACCCACAATCCCGCCTATTTCTGTATCCAAAAAGGCAGGAAATACTTGATCTTTCATCTCTACAACGGTAACTGGGATTTTCCATTTAGTCAATGCTTCAGCCATTTCCATACCAATCAGCCCTGCACCAATAATAACAGCACTCTTGAACTGATTGCCTTCTAAGCCTTGTCGTACAGCTTTTGCATCATCTGGATGCCAAAGTTGATAGATATTAGAGAGTTCCACTCCAGCTAGTGGTGGTTTGATAGCTGATGCTCCAGTGGCAATGACCAGTTTGTCATAAGGAATTACCTCTTCTTCCCCTGATATTAGCTTCTGAACCTTTACCGTTTTGGCCTCCCTGTCAATAGCAGTAGCCTCTGTTTTCGTCAGCACCGTAATATCCTTAACGTTTTTAAAAAATGTCGAGTTACGCATTGCCCCCACCGAAGTTTTCATCAAATCATCAATGTCCTTTACGTCACCGCCTACATAATAGGGCATGCCACAGGCACCGTAGGAAATAAGTTCTCCTCTTTCCAGCACTATAATGCTGGCTTTTGGGTCACAACGTCTAGCTTTAGCAGCCGCCTTCAGCCCAGCAGCAACACCGCCAATAATTACAATTTTTTTCATACTCTTTCCTCCCATTATTATCTATGATTTGTTATTCTGTAGTTCTTCCAGGGCCCTTGCCAATTGATCAGTGCAAGAAGTTTGATTACGACAAAGATTTCCTTTGAATTTTTGAATCACCTCATCCACCGGCATTCCCTCAATCAATTTGCTGATAGCATTGAGATTTCCCATACAGCCACCATCAAATTTCACATTTTTTATCCTGCCATTTTCCACTTCAAATTCAATTTTCTTCGAACATACTCCCTTGGGAATGAATGTAATCATTGTGCTACCTCCTCCTACTATATTTTAGAATACTATATAACAACTGTTTTATTCCCTCTGTTTTTTCCCTATGATTCCATAAAACTCGTCACCAAGATCTATTTTACTGATATCTTGAAACTTCATATGTTTTAGTGTTTCAATAAGTTCCGCTTCCGCAATTCTATGGCTAATGGGAGGACCCATATGACTCTCCTGTTTCTTCCATTCTATAATTGCCACTTTGCCATCCCATGCTAAGATCCTTTTTACTTCCTGCAAAAAGCTGCTTAAATCATTGGTCTCATGAAGTACATTGCAAATAAACGCATAGGTAACACTTTCATTATCAACTATTAAGCTATTCTCAACGGTTTTAACTATTTCAATATTGCCTACATTATTCTCCATTGCTCTTACATGTACTTCACTCAGCATCTCAGTGGAAATATCCATTGCATAAATTTTTCCTATTTCGCCAACGATAAGAGCGGCAGGAATACTAAAATATCCGATTCCACAGCCCACATCTGCTACAATATCTCCCTTGTACAACTGTAGTTTTTCTAACGTAGCTTCTGGAGGCAATAGTTTTCTTCTTTCAGGATTATCCAATTTATTTTTATCTTTTACTGAAAATTTATGAGACATGTGTATACCATCCTTTCTAATGAGAGAATTTCATAATTCTCTATTAAGCTATCTATGAACAAGGGCAAGGCTTGAAGCTAATTTTCATCGTCTTGAATGATAGTTGTATAGTTGACAAAAAAAATCAAAATTCCCACGACGATGACCAATATCTTGCGCATAGTCCTCAAGTGATAACATCCCTTTATTTTTGTACCAAAACCCAATATTGTACTACACGGATAGAGAAAGCAGTGAAACTTATGTAGCACTAAATATTTTGTCTGTAAACTTAACATACCAAGCCGCTGATTGTACCTGTAGAATGTAAGCTGCACATATTACAAGAGCGGCGTCGGAACCCGCGGCTCCAAAGGTGTTAATTGCTAGTGCAAGGGCAATTGATAAATTTCTCATGACAGTACCATAAACCAAAGCAATGGCTTGACCTCTGTCTAAAGTTAAGCGCCCGATAATGGTGCTGAGAAGGTAATTGGCTAAATAAATAAGTGAAACTGGGATTATAATGTAAAGTAATAATTGGGGCGAATCAGCTACTGCTTTTGCTTTTAATGCCATAGCAATAAATACAATCCCTAGTACACCAATTGTGGAAACGGCAGGAAACTTAGGTGCCATTTTATCTTGGAAATGTTTCTGCCCATATTTATTGAGAAGATATTGCTGAGTTGCATATCCCAGTGCCATAGGGATGAATACTATATATATGATCTGCGTTAATACTACAAAATAATCAATAGGTATCGTTGCACCTAGTAATAATTTTATATATAGTGGAGTAGCTAGAGAACCTAAGATGAGACCAAAAATCGTCATTTTAACCGCCGACTCAACATTACCTTTAGCAAAACCAGTCCATGAAATCGTCATGCCACTCGTAGGTAATAACCCTGCAAGGAGTAATCCGAGAAGTAAATATGGACTTTCAGAAAAAAAGAACATACCTACAGCATAAGTCAAAAAAGGAATCAACAAAAAATTAATAATTTGAGTTAAGAGCTGAACCTTTATATCGCCACCTGTAAAGACTTTTTTAAATTTTAAAGTCACCATCATAGGATAAACCATAAAAAAAGTAAGGGGTACAATCAATGTTTTTAAAGAAGTTACATTGGTATATATTCCTATGAAAAACCCTGAGATTAAGGCAATAGGAATCGCGAAGATTAAACTTTTATTTATTTTGATCAATATTTCCCACATAATATTCCTCCCTAAACTTAAAATAATTCATCATTGACTCTCTCCCTATATATCTCTTTAATTTCTTTTACTGTGATAGAAAATAATGTTTTAAATGTCATTACTGCTAGAATGGGATTCAAATGACAGAGATTTCTTAGGACAAGCATGAATGCATTCTTCACATTTGATGCAATCTGAATCGATAAACTGTGATCCTTTTGCTTTATAGGGTTCAAGCTGCATAGGGCATGCTTTCGCACATAACTTACAACTTACACAAGTATTCGCTACTGACATGGGCTTTTTACCGTCTGAAACCCAGGAGGCTAATGTTCCCATCGGGCAGAAATTACACCAGGTACGAGGGCTATACAGTAAAGCAAGAACCGCTCCAAAGAGAGTTGTGATTAAAATAATTCTTAGGAACACCAAGCCAATGGCATCTAAGTTCGGCCAAGCATAGTACATCTGTCCCCCAAAAACAATAAAAATAACCAACAACATGAAACTTCGAAACCGAGTTGATTTAGCCCATTGCGGAACGTGCTTACGAGGGTTTATTTTAGTAAAAACGTTATCCCAAAGACTACCTCTAGGACAATAAGATCCACACCATTCCCTGCCTCTCTTTAATGCTACAACTACAGGTGCTAACATACAGATTAATGCTACCACTCCAAGAGCCGGCCAGACAAAAAAGCCCACAGAAAGATATAGTAATAGAATGCTGAACCCATACTTTTTCCAAATCATTTGCACTAATCCCTTCCTTCTTTATACCCCCCCCAGGTGGAGGGGTATGGTAGTATTATATCTTTTTCTATTTAATTTGTATACCCAACTTTTATAAAATTTATGAAATAATTTTATTGATGCTCTTTTGGCGATTTATTTACCTTCTTTCATGACATAAATGTACCCTGCATTCATTTTACTCCATCCCCTTGACATAACTTGCCGTTTCATGCAAAATAAATTTACTACCCCCTCCCATAGGGGCACTACGGAGGTGATATCATGCCAAATAATAGTACCCAAAAAGAAGTGCTGAACCGATTACGTAATGTTAAAGGTCATGTTGCTGGAATTGAACGTATGGTTGGTGAAAATGCTCCTTGTAAAGATGTTCTTCTTCAGCTATTGGCTATACGTTCTTCAATAGAAAAGATAGGAATATTTATTCTAGAAAATAATGCTGCCGAATGTCTCATCTCCGATAGCATACCAGCAGAGGAAAAAGAAAAAGTAAATCAATTAGTCAAAGACATCGTTGCTTTCTTAAAGTGATTTTCTTGGTTTATGATAGGGATGGTAAGTACCAATCAATACTTACTGAAGAATGAAAAAGTGGCGAGAAAATATTCTCAGCCACTTTTATCATAATTCATTAATGAGACCCGGTGTCTTCCTCCTTTTCCTGCGAGCACGGTCATGGTTTTTCGTTTAAGATCAATATCTTGGATATCCAGAGCTACTTCTTAACGATAACCAATACACACTTGAATAAAATCATCTAACACAGGAAAAATAAATTTATTTTTATGACGAACAATACTAAACTGTCTTTTAAAATACACTCCCTCGATTTCTACAATAGCTAATTCATTCCTTTGCACTTCTTTCTTCACTGCCATCCTCGACATCACTGAAACTCCCAGTCCCGCCGAAATAAACTTTTTGATGCTCTCAGCATTATTATAGACTCCAGCGATCTGCCAATTTAGACATTTACTCGCCATCACTGACTCAAACAATTCACGAGTACCACTGCCTTCTTCCCTGACAATAAATTCTACATTATCAAGGTCTGCCAGCTTTACTTTCGACTTTTTTGTGAATGGATGAGAAATACCAGTCACTAGTACAAGCTCATCATCCATAAAGGACTGACTTTCTATGCCTTGAGAATGAATTTTTCCTTCTACCAGACCAATATCTAACTCATCCAGCAATAACATTCCTTCGATTATTTTTGTACTATTAACCACTACCGTCATTTTGACATGAGGATTATGCTTACTAAATTCTACGATGATATCATTCAAGATGCAGGTTCCAACAGTAACACTAGCACCAATCCTGATGACTCCATTATGATGAATCTCACGCATGGCATCTTCTGCTTCTTTACTTAAATGTATAATATGCCTAGCGTAGGTCATTAATTTTTGACCTGCCATGGTAATAAATAGCTTCCGTCCCAATCTCTCGAATAATCTTACATTATAATACTTCTCAAGCTCTCTGATTGCCTGACTCACAGATGGCTGCGCAATATAAAGTTTTGCCCCAGCTATTGTCATATTTCCTTCATCACAAACACATAAAAAAATCGTCAAATGCCTTAATGTCATAATCTCCCGCTTTTTGCATAGGTAATCACCTATCATTTTTACTACATTATAGTATTTTATATATTTATTTTCAAATGTTATAATCACAATACACAAAGGAGATGAACATATGACAGACAATAAAACATTTAATAACACACTACCAGGCATCATTATCGTTACTGTGATAGCCGTTCCGGCCTGGTTTTTGGGAACACTCATTCCATTAATAGGAGGTCCAGTATTCGGGATACTACTCGGCATGATGGCCGCTTTTTGGAAAAGGCCAATTACTTACGATGCGGGTATTGGCTTCACAGCAAAAAAAATACTACAAGCTTCTATCATATTACTTGGTTTTGAAATGAATTTATTTAACGTTTTTAAAGTAGGTAGCCAATCTTTATACATCATGATTTTTACACTAAGCAGCGCATTTATGACCGCATGGCTTGTCGGTCGTTATTTAAAACTATCAGGAAATACAAGTATCCTCATCGGCGTAGGCAC
>Ga0316600_10000398_pt1 | contig 21815 bp, 19 predicted proteins | sample OWC_soil_day5_CT_FD_207652 | JGI IMG/M metagenome (GOLD analysis project Ga0316600, IMG submission 207652) | Wetland soil microbial communities from Old Woman Creek delta, Ohio, United States - OWC_soil_day5_CT | ecosystem: Environmental > Terrestrial > Soil > Wetlands | place: USA: Ohio... | reverse complement strand
TGCTCGGAACCTTCGGCATGGCGGCCATCAACATCACCTATCTCTACGCCATCAGCAAACTCAACGTGGCGGCGGCCCTGATCCTGGAGTACCTGGCGCCCGTGATCATCGCCATCTACACCGCCGTCTTTCAACGGGAGCGGCTGAGCGTGTTGACGACCGCCGCCATCCTTGCCGCCGTGGCGGGGTGCTACCTGGTGGTCGGCGCCTACAACCTGGACATTCTCCAGTTGAACATCCCAGGGATTTTGAGCGGGCTCGGGGCCGCCTGCGCGTTTGCATGGTGGTCGGTGCACGGCGAGTACGGCATGCACCGCTACAACCCGTGGACGGTCCTTTTTTACGCCCTGCTGGTGGCGGCGGTCGAGTGGAACATTCTGCACCCGCCGCTCGAGGCGTTCCTGCAGCCCTATACCCCGGCCACCTGGGGCTGGGTCGTCTTCGTCGCCGTGGTGGGGGCCATTCTGCCCTTCGGCCTGTACTATGAGGGCATCAACCGCATCCGCGCCACCCGCGCCAGCATCACCTCCACCATCGAGCCGATCGTGGCGGGCCTCCTCTCTTTTATTTTTTTAGGCGAGGCCATGGCGCCGCTGCAGATGGCGGGCGGGGCGCTGGTGATCGCCGCCATCGTCCTGCTGCAACTCAAGCAGGAGCACGACGAGAAGGCGCCGGCGCTGATCCGCGCGAAAAAACAGGGAAGTTCACGAACATCATGACCGCAACGGATCGCCCGCCTCTCGACAAAAGAATCAAGCGCCACGTGATCGGCAAGCCGCATGGCTTCTTCGCCGTCACGCCGCCCGGCTTCGAAGAGCTCTGTCTGGCCGAACTGGCCGCGCTGGGGCTGAGCGGCCGCGCCGTCTCCGGCGGGGTGGAGTTCGCCGGGCGGCTGCCGGACGGCTGGCTCGCCAACCTCGGCCTGCGCACCGCCAGCCGCATTCTGATGCGCGCCCACGCGTTCCAGGCCGCGCATTTCAGCGAGCTGGAACGGCAGATCGGCGCTTTTGCCTGGGAGCTCTTCCTGAAGCCGGGAACCCTTCTGAAAATCAACGTCACCACCCACCGCTGCCGCCTTCATCACACCGATGCCATCGCAGAGCGAGTGCGGGACGGCATCGAGCGGCGGCTGCGGCCGTTCGGCAGCTCCGGTCCAGGCGCCGTCGGTCAGCAGGTGTTCGTGCGCGGCGCGCGCGACCGGTTCACCGTCTCGATCGACAGCAGCGGCAATAACCTCTACCTCCGGGGCATCAAAACCCACCCCGGCCGGGCGCCCCTGCGGGAGACCATCGCTGCCGCGGCCCTCCTGCGCGGCGGGTTCACGGGCGCGGAAACCCTCGTCGACCCGATGTGCGGCACCGGGACCTTTTCGCTCGAAGCCGCGATGATCGCCAAGAACATCCCTCCCGGGTGGTTCCGCGACTTTGCCTTCACGGGGTGGCCGGGTTTCAGCCCCCGGCGCTGGGATCACCTGCGGCGGAAGACGTCTGAAGCGTTCACCGTCCTGAGTTCGCCCCGCATTTTCGCCTCCGACATCGACTCCGAGGCCTGCCGCGCGCTCGAGGCCGGTCTGCAGTCACATGGGCTATCCGATGCCGCATCGGTCGCCTGCCGAGATTTTTTCGAGCTCGACCCGCGCGGCATCTGCGACCGCCCCGGGATACTCGTCATCAACCCGCCCTACGGTCGCCGATTGGGGAAGACCTCGGAAAGCCGTGAGCTGACCCGCGCCATCATTGCGCGGATCCGTGAGCACTACCCAGGCTGGGCCTTCATCTTGCTGGCCCCGGCGGAACGCGATCTGCCATTCGCCGGCCTGTCGGTCGAGGTGTATCCCTTCTTTCACGGGGGCTTGCGTGTGAATGTCGCGGTGGGAAAAGTGATGGCGCCGCGGGTCGCCGGCTGAGCGGCTGAGCCTCGCCGGCATTCGGCAACGTCATGCTCAGCCCTTCAGCACTTCCTCGATCGGGCCCTGGAGGTCTTGAAAATCGATGGTCATTTCCCGGTCCGGGTCGCGCTTCTCGCCCGGGCCGTAGGCCAAACCGAACGGCAGGTTCATCCGAATGCCCCTCTGCCCGCAATAGCCCGCCAGCGACGCCTTGGTCATGCTGCCAACGATGAAGGCGCCGGCCCGATGGGCCCACTCGAAATGCGGCCCGTCCCCGCCGCTGTCGCCCATGACGATCACCCGGCCGGCCGGGATTTTCATGTCGGCCACCACCGCTGCGGTGTTGCTGCCCTTGTCCCGGGTTTCATGCAGGTCGAGAACGGTGGGCGGGTCGGTGGAGCACGACGGGTAGCGGACCATCGGGTTAGCGGAGAGCACCGGGATTTTAGGCAGAAGGCCCTTGGCGAAAACCCGTTGAAAATAGCCGATCATGCCGGTCGTGTTGAGCATGAAGAGCAGGTTTTTGCCAAGGCACCACTCGATCAGCTCCGGGACCCCGCGGTAGACCGCAAACGAACGGTCGAGATAGGCGTCCATCATGTCCGGGGTAACCGGCTCCGGCAGAATCTTCTTGATCCGGAGGCACGCGTCCCCCAGCGAAATCAGGTTCCCGGTATAGCTGCGGAAGACCTCGTCCAATTCGGGTGCGAGCTGCGGGAAATTGAATGCGATGAAATCGAACGGGCCCGAAGGCGACAGGCACTCGCTCCAATCGGAGGAAATAACGGCATTGAATGCCGCAAACCGCTTTGCCATGTGGAAACCTCGCAAGGATTGACGCAAAATCCGACCCAGCCACGATTTAGAGTCTTGCGCAGTGCTGCGATATGAAAATGGCGACCGCCATTTTCATCGCAAGAATCGGGTGGCGCCGGTTTGTGGGGGTGTGTATAATGTCTTCAACCAAATGGCAACACCATCACCCGCTGCACCCGCGAGAGGACAACCACCATGAAAACCGCAGAATTCGCCCAAGCGTGTCGCGACTATGACCGCATCGAAAAGGCCGTCACGTACATCGAAAAAAACTTCGACCGCCAGCCCGATTTAAAGGAAATCTCCAGACACATCGGCCTGAGCGAGTTCCACTTCCAGCGCCTGTTCAGCAGCTGGGTCGGCATCAGCCCCAAACGGTTCCTGCAGTTTCTAACCAAGGAGCACGTGAAGCATCTGCTGGAGGCTTCCTCCAACCTCCTGGATGCCGCCTACGACGCCGGGCTGTCCGGCCCCGGCCGCCTGCACGACCTGTTTGTGGCCTGCGAGGCGGTGACCCCCGGGGAGTTCAAGGCCCGCGGCAAGGGGCTGACCATCACCTATGGTTTCCACGACAGCCCCTTCGGCGAATGCCTGATCGCCCGCACCGATCGCGGGATCTGCTGGCTGTCGTTTGTGCGCCAGGGCGGACGGAAGCCGCTGCTGGAGGAGCTCGCGGCGGCGTGGAAGAACGCCCGCATCGTCGCGGACCCGTCCACGACCCGGCCGCTGGTCGCCCGCATCTACGACCCGGGCCGGTGGAAAAGCGACAGCCCCCTGCCGGTGCTGGTCAAGGGCACCAACTTCCAGATCAAGGTCTGGGAGGCGCTGCTGCGCATCCCGGTCGGCACCGTGGTGAGCTACGAGGATGTCGCGCTTTACATCGGCTTTCCCAAGGCCGTGCGCGCCGTGGGCAACGCCGTGGGCAAAAACCCGGTCTCCTTCGTCATCCCCTGCCACCGGGTCGTGCGCAAGACGGCCGACTTCGGCAACTACGGCGGCGGCCCGGCGCGCAAGAAAGCCATGCTCGGCTGGGAAGCCGGCCTGGCGGCCAGGCCATAGACGTTGGTCCCGCTGGGCCGCTCACACACGGCAGCCCACATCATGCCAATACGCAGGTTTTTGGTAGATGCTCAGTCAGCAATCACCGGAGGAAAAAATCAGGTTCTCAAAAAACCGGGGGGATTCTATTACATCGCCGCCATACGCTCCACACTTGGTCGGCAATTCTATGCTGATATCACTCGCCGCAGGAAATAAGGACAAGCAGGAAGCGGGCTGTCAGTGACAATTGAATGACGGCAATCCCTTTTTGCTGGATACACCCCAGAGGCAGAATCTATCCCGGCTCGCCCCCACCCAGGATCATATCCACACTTTTCTGGAATAAATTTTGGTTGAGATTACCTGATCAACACCATCAGGGTTTGATAAATCCCCGGAGATTCTATCGCCGAAGTCTATAATTTTTGGTTTTCTGCAGTTTATATCTGTCATTCACAACTTTTGATAATAAAAAGCCGGCCGAAAATCGCTTTCCGGGTAATCACCTCAAGCTCAGGGGTCGGTTGCCCCTCTCCTTCCTAACTTCTAACATGGTTGTGTGCAAATCCCGCCCGATGAAAGCGACGTGACTGAATATGATAGCACAATTCACCCTACTGCGATAATTTAATGCCGATATAAAAAACTGCCGCTACTTCGATCATGAAGATGACGAAATACAGAGCGTACTTTGGAACCGGAAATTCCTCGAAAATCTTGTTTGCATGCTCCAAGATCCGCGGGCCGATGGAGGATGCATAGAGCGCGTAAGGGTCTTTGACGTTGTCGCTTTGCGATGGGGTATGGATGCTCACTGTCCCTTCCCTTCTTCTTAGATCCCCGGTGCCGCCGGTTGCGCACTGCGGGGTCATGGTTTCATTCGCCTCCGGAGATTCTCGACCTTCGGATCTTTTATCATCCGGGCTCGCCGGAGACTGCCATTGTGACGGGTTCATCTAACCCGTCAGCTCACCAGGATGAGGGTGCAATCGAAAGGGTGGTGGAGCATCTTTGCAGCCCGGCTTCCCAAGGTGAACTCTTTGATGGCCGAACTGCCTCGTCGGCCAAAGGCCAAGATGTTGTAATCACCCCGCCCTGCCTCGGCCAGAATATCACGGGCGATACCCTCGATTAGAGTTTGACTCTTGATAGAGATGTTTCTCTCGAGCACTCCCGCGGCAGTCAGTTCGGATTTGGCTTTCAGGAAAAAACCTCCGGTTTCTTCCTCGTATGCGGCTCGCCATTTTACCACAATCCTCTGACGCTCCGCGCGCTCGGTTTCATTGAGGATGTGGCCGTCGTCCCAGTACCCCGGCGGCTTGGCCGGCATGACGTGAAAGAGGGTGACTCGGGCCCCCGGAAGCGTCCCGAAATATTCTCCCACGTGCGATATGATGCGCCCCGCGTAGGGAGACTCGTCGAGGGATACAAGCAAATGGGGCGGCTTAATCGGCCGGATCCCAACCACCCAGACCGGCATTTTCTCAGCGTACTGACAGACCGTGGCCGTGGTGCTCCCCAGGAAGAAACGCTTGACGGCGGAGCGGCCTTTCCGGGCGAGTCCTATAGCACCCGGCTCCAGCCGTTCGGCCGCAGCGAGGATGTCCTGTGCGGCGTTGACGCTCTGCAAAGCCAGCTCATTTTCGATCCTAAAGTGCCTGAACCCCAGGTTCAGTAGGAGATCCGCCGCCCGCTCCAGAATCCCTCGCGCCCGTCCCTCTTGCGCCTTCTTCCACTGCTCGGGTTCTCCGCTGAGAGTGGAAAGCTCACCCGGGTAAAAGCGGGAAGTTTCCGGTGCGGCATGGAACAGGCGAAGCTGAACGTCAGCCGGTTCCAGCAACGCCCCCAAATTGCGGAGCGCCTGGCAGGTCTGCTCGGAATCGTCCAAGCAAAAAAGAATTTGCTTTGGCATACGACGAGTCCTTTCTGCGGCATCCCGACGCTGCACCAGGAGTCAAACAGCCATAGCCGTGCGGCATTTTCAGCCGCCCTGCAGAAGGCGAAAAACGAACTTTAGACACCGCAGCCAACGCGCATGGTTTTTTGGAAAGCTCAGCCCCACCGAAGGTGGGATAAGCAGTCCATTCCTAAAAGCCGTCCGACATCGAATCATGGCGATAGGTGCCGACTTTCGTCAGGCTGCTAAAGCGACGCGGCGTAAAAGGGTACAACCTCCATGATTTCGCGGTAGACCGAATGGGCATCTCCATAGCGGGCGCCTGAATGCAACCGCGCGATAAGGTCGGACAGAATACGCCAGTCCGGCAGAGTTCCTCCCGGCCTTGCCTTCACAGGCCGGAGCTGCCGAATCCGGCTTTCGATATTAGTGAAAGTACCATCCTGCTCCAAAAACGACGTGGCGGGCAGAACAACATGCGCACGTCCGGCACTCTTGCGAAGGAGGAAATCCTGGACCACCAGGAAATCCACGTGACCTAAAGCCGACAGGAAATCCTCGCTCTCCAGGGCATCGCCACCCAGAATATAGAGACCTTTCAGCTTGCCTTGACGAGCACCCTCCATCAGCTCCACAAATCCCAATCCGGCTCCGGCCGGTATCTGCGAACCCCAGATTTGGGCTATTTGCGCTCGTCTTTGGTCGTCGGTAAGCGGGACATGGCCCGTAAGGTGGGTGGGCAGCATCCCCATGTCCGCAGCCCCTCGAGTGTTGATATGTCGACAAAGAGGATAGATGCCGCTGTTCGGCTGACCGATACGCCCGGTCAGAAGGGCGAGGCTGGCCAGAGCCACCACTTTGAAATCGCCCTGGGCGTCATCGGCGAAATCCTCGGAATAAACTATCGCAAGAGAGGCCGCGCTGGCGCAAGCCCGAGCCAAATCGTCAAGGGTGGCTTCGTCCAAGCCAAGCTGGCCGGCCAACTGATCGGGTTTCCGATTTGCCACCGCTTTTCTGAGTTGTTCAACTCTGCCGGCATGCGCTTGCGCGAATGCGTGATCGAAGAGATCTTTTTCTATCACTCGATTGATCAGGACGCCAAGGAAATCGCCTTCGCGTCCACGGGGAACGAAAAGCGCTGGATTGGAAAAACTCCCAAGACTGAGCAGGCGGGAGGCCACGCTGATGAGCCGCCGGCCATGGGTGCGGCTGGCTCTCCGCAGTGCCGTTGCCACAATGGGATTGCTCTCCTCGATTAAATCGCCGAAAGCCAGGATGACCTGAGCATTCTCGATATCCCGCAGGGCGCTCGGCATAAATCCGGTACCGAGAACGCTGGAAAACGCGGCCATGGTGGTACGGTGTACATGACTTCCAGGGAAGTCCAGGTTGTTTGTGCCGAAATGACCCCGAAAGATCTTCTGCAGCAGGTAGTTGGCTTCGTTGGTGGCCTGGGGCGATCCCAGCGCGGCCAACGCCTGCCCTCCATGCTGGTCTCGAAGGCGTGTGAACTCACGCACGACCCGATCCAAAGCCTCTTGCCAGGAGCACTCCACGAGCCGTCCGTCTTGGCGAAGCAGTGGCGATTGCAGTCGCTCGGGGTCGCTCGCATAGGCAAAGCTGTCGAAACGTCCCTGACGGCAGGTATGACCATAGTTGGGCGGGGCATCGCTGCGGGTGGAGATGGTGAAGAAGCTGTCGCCCTTGAGCTTGAACACGAGGTGGCATCCACAGCCGCAGTGGGCACAAACCGTTTCCACCGTTCGACACTGAAAGGGGCCGGGCTTGCCGCCGATGCGGTCCCCCAGCGCCCCCGTCGGGCAAACATCGAGGCAAAGACCGCAGGAGACACAGCGCGCATTGAAGGAGGGCGTCTCGGCGAAATCGATGGCATCCGAACACTGGAAACGGGCGCAGGCCTCATAACATTGCTTGCACCGCACGCACTTGTTGGGATCAACGGCAATGAAGGGGTGCTGGTCCGTCCGGCGAGCTTCGTCAAAAGGTATTTGAGGCTGCAGCCGTGTGGTCGTCGCCACCTGCATGTCGTCAGCAAGCCTGCGCAGACGGCAGCCGAAAACATCCATGCACCCGCACGACAGGCAGCGCTCCGCCTCTTGAAGTGCTTTTTCTTCCGGGAGGCCGAGGTCTATCTGCTGAAAATTGGTGATCCGCTCGGCGGGTTCGAGCTCCGGCATGCGAGCTCGCGCCTGCTGCGCGAAAGCGCCGAAAGGCTCTTTGCTGATGGTCTTCAGATCGCCCTTGACAATGTTGAAGGCCTTGGGTCGGGGGTCGATCCTCTGTTCCTCCAGGTAGCGGTGGATCGCCAGCGCGGCCCGGCGGCCGTCCGCGAGGGCCCGCACCACCGTATCCGGTCCGCGATAGACGTCCCCCCCTGTAAAGATGCCTCCGATGCCGGTGTACAGGGTCTCCGGGTCGGCGCCAAGGGTTCTCCACCGCGTCACAGGGGCGTTCGCCGCAGCTTTGTCCGCCATGAGCGGGGAAAGATCGGGGACCTGCCCGATGGCGCTGATGACCATATCCAAGGCCACAGTCGTCTCCGAGCCTTTCACGGGGATGGGGCGGCGCCGGCCACTGGCATCCGGCTCCCCAAGTTTCATCTGCATGACTTCAAGCTGCTGCACCTTGCCGTTATCGCTCAGGACCTTTACCGGAGCGGTCAGGAAATGGAAGGTGATGCCCTCGGCCATGGCGCCCTCGATCTCTTCATGGCTGGCGGGCATTTCCTCCCGCGAGCGGCGATAGATGATGGACATCTCCTTGGCGCCGAGCCTCACACCGGTGCGGGCTGCATCCATGGCCACGTTCCCGCCGCCGATGACCGCCACCTTCTGTCCCATGCTGACGGGTTTCCCCAGGGCGACATCTGCCAAAAAGTCCACTCCGGAATACACGCCGCCAAGCTCCTCCCCGGGAACGCCTAGCCTGTGGGCCGCCCAGGCACCGATGGCCAGGAAGAAAGCCTCGTAGCCGTCGCTGCGGAGCGATTCCACCGTGAAGTCCCTGCCCCACCTGACGCCTTTCTTCACGGCAACACCCAGCTGGAGAATGCCCTCGATCTCCCAGTCGAGCACCTTCTTGGGGAGTCGATACTCCGGGATGCCGTAGCGGAGCATGCCTCCCAATTCCGGCATGGCGTCGAAGAGGGTCGGCGAGTGCCCTAACAGGCAGAGGTAATAGGCAGCGCTCAGGCCGGCGGGACCGCCGCCGATGATGGCTACGCGATGGCCCGAGGGCGACCGCTTGGCTGGGAAATGACGCTTTCCGAGTCGCATCTCATAGTCGGCCACGAAACGTTTCAGATGGTTGATGTTGATCGCCTCTTCCACGAGGTTTCGTCGGCACTGGGTTTCGCAAAAGTGAGGGCAGACCCGGCCGATGGTGGCCGGCATGGGAAGCTGCTCGCGGATGAGCTTCAGCGCTTCTATATATTCTCCTCTGCCGATGAGTGCGAGGTAGCCCTGAATGTCGATGCCGGCCGGGCAGGTCAGCTGGCAGGGAGCCACACAATCACCGTAGTGCTCCCGTAGGAGGAGTTCGACGAGGAGCTTCCGCGTTTCGTGAATATCCGTGGAGTCGGTGGTGACCACCATGCCGTTTCGGACCGGGGTGCTGCAGGCCGGGAGAAATTTCGGCTCACCCTCCACCCGGACAATACAAATCCGACAACCCTCCAGAGGTCGAAGAATCTCACTGTGACAGAGCGTTGGAATGGAGATGCCGTTCTCCCGGGCCGAGAGGAGAATGGTGGTCCCCGGCTCAGCCGCAACCCGGCGCCCGTCAATCGTCAGCTGAACTCGTTCCGTCATGAATGGTCCTTGCTTGCCATGTCAGGGCCGAAGGGCTGGCCGTGAAAAAAACATCTACTGGGCGGGGGATGATGGATGTCCCTCGGCATGCCCCCTTCCGCTCAATTTCAGGCACTCCCCTGCGGGGCAGTTCTTTTGGCTGATATGCAGCTCAAATTCTGACCGAAAGTGCTTGAGGATGGCCGCCAGGGGGCCCGAGCCGCGCCCTGCGTATTCGCAGTAAGCGGCCTGGCGCATCGCTTCCATGATGGCGCGCATGGTGTGGAGGTCTTCGGACCGCCCTTCTCCCCCGGCAATGGCGTTGACGATCTCTCGCAGATAAACGAAGCCGGCGCGGCAGGGAGTGCACTTGCCGCAGGAAACCCCCTTGTCGAACTCAAGGAAGTATTTGGCCACCTGGACCATGCATCGGTTTTCATCCAGGACGGCGATAAATCCCGAAGCATGATCATAGAGGAGGCGCCCGGAGGTGGATTGCAGGGGATCCAGGTGTAGCAGATCAAACAGGATGTGGCCTTTTTCGATGGTTTCGAAGACCATCTCGCGTGCCCTTTCGGGGGTGAGTCGTTGGTAGTAAAAACTCCCTCCGGGAAAACCCACGAGGGGCCCGTAAGGGCAGATCCCGTTGCAGCCCACCTTCATGGCGGCCACCCGCACGTTCAACTCGCGCGAGCGGATCTCCTCCTCGAGGGCCTCACGCACCTCTTCGCAGCCGCAACGGCACCGTCCGGCGCTGTTTCCGCCGCAAACGGTGACAAAGGGTCCCCGTCCGCCCGTACCGCAGAAAAAGGGGAGGCGGGGGCCGATGTCTTTCGGCGCTGGTAAAGATCGTTTGGCCTGTTTGCGTTTGAAAAGACCCACAGCCTTACCTCTTTTACATCAAGGACCGGGCGGCAGCCCTGGCCACCTCCAAGATTCGGTGCGGAAAGATACCGGCGGCTACCATGATCGTCACCAGGACGCCGGCAAGCACCCGCGTGGCGGCAGAGATTTTGAGCCGGGGCGGGTTCCCCTCCGGTTCAGCCAGGTACGCGGCCTTAACTACCAGGATGTAGTAATAAAGCGAGATCGTAGCGTTGACCATGGCCACGATCACCAGCCACAGATAGCCCTTCTCCACCGCCGCGGCGAACACCAAAAACTTTCCGGTGAAGCCGACCGTAGGGGGGATCCCCGCCAAACCGAATGCTGCAAGCATCAGCACCATGGCCAGGATGGGCGAACGTCGATGCAGGCCAGCCAGCTGGGCGATCTGCAGATCGCTCCCGTCTGCGGCCACCTTGACCACCACCAGGAAGCAGGAAAGATTCATCACCAGGTAGGCGAGCGCGTAAAAAATGGCGCTGGCGTAGCCGGTCGGGCTCATGCTGAGGATACCGATCAGTACGTAACCGGCGTGGGAAATGCTCGAATAAGCAAGCAGGCGTTTGAGGTCCTTCTGAACGATGGCCGCCAGATTCCCAAGGGTCATGGAGCAAATGGAGAGGGCCACCAGTGCATGCACGAGATACGTGCTGTCGCCGCCCAGCGACGCCATTCGCATGATGATGGCCACGGCCGCCACCTTGGAAGCCGTTGCGATGTAAGCAGTCACCTGGTTGGCCGCCCCCTGGTAGACATCCGGTGCCCAATAATGGAACGGAAAGACCGCCAGCTTGAAAAAAAACCCGCACAGGGTGAGGATCAGGCCGAGGACGGCCGCCGGGCTCGTGATGAGCCCGGGCAGCACTCGAATCAGTTCTGCCACGTAAGTGGTGTGGGCCACTCCGAAGAGATAGGAAAGGCCGAAGAGCATCACGGCCGATGCCGATGCGCCCACCATGAAGTACTTGATGCCCGCCTCCACATCGACGCCCTCCCCCGTGCGCAGAGGGACCAGGACGTAAAGCGAATAACTGGAGAGCTCGAGGGCGATGTAGATCGTGAGCAGTTCGACGCTGCTGACCAGCATCATCATCGCCAGGGTGCAGGTGGTGAGGAAGAGAAAGAACTCGGAATGGTGCCGTTCGTCGATGCCCGTGAGCTCGCTGCAGAGGCAGACCACCAGGAAGAACCCGGCGGCCACCAGGACCTTGAAGACCTGCGAAAAGAGATCCACCCGGTAGGCCTCGAAAAAAAGCATCCCCTCCAAGCGCAGCGAGGCCAATGTGACCACCAATCCGCCGGCAGCCAGGAAAACGCCTGACAGATAATCCCGTCGCAGATTCGGCTGCGCCGTCAGGGATAAACCGAAAAACACGGCAGCCGTGAGAGCGAAATAGAGCTCGGGGATGAATAGTGTCCACGTCATCGCGGCAACCCCTGGATAAGAGGTAGAGAAGCGGTTTGCACCAAATCCACCATCAGCGCGGGGAAAAGCCCGAAAAGCACGATCACCCCCACCAATATCATCCGCGGGATGCCCAAACCGAAGCTGACGTCTTTCAGGTGGGCGAGCCGCTCGTTTTTCTGGCCGTAGAAGGTGCGCTGCACCACCCGCAGCATGAAGAGCGCACTCACCACTAGGGCGCAGATGGCCAGCGCCCCCCTCACCGGATAGACTCGGAAGGAGGCGATGAACACCAGGAGCTCGGCCCAAAAGCTGGCCAGGCAGGGGACGCCGATACCGGCCAGCGCGGCGATGATGAAATACGAAGAGGCCATGGGCATGACCTTGCTCAGTCCTCCGAGCTCCGGAATCATCTTGGTGTGGGTGCGCTCATAAATGTAGCCTACGGACGAGAATAAGAGTGCGGTCATCACACCGTGCGCGAACATCTGGAACACCGCGCCGTTCAGCCCGTCGACGGTCACCGTTGCCAGGCCAAGGCCGACAATGCCCATGTGGGAAACGCTGGAGTAACCAATGACGTATTTGAGGTCGGTCTGGGCCAGCCCGACGAAGGCGCCGTAAACGATGCCGCAGGTCGCCAGCAGCGCCATGAGCTGGGACCAGTACTGCCAACCCTCGGGACAAAGAAAGATCCCGACCCGTAACACACCGAAGGCGCCGAGCTTCATGAGCACCCCGGCGTGGATCATGCTGACCGCCGTGGGGGCGGCCACGTGGCCGACCGGGGACCAAGTATGAAAGGGCCACACGCCGGCCAGGATGCCGAAGCCGAGGTAGAAGAGCAGAAACGCGAACTTCTGCTGGAACGGGGTGAAGACCCCCGGTTGCATAAGCGCGGTGACATCGAAGGTGTTCAACCCCGACTTCACGAAGAGGTAGAGAATCCCCGGTAGAATGAGGGCGCTGCCTGCCAGAAGATAGAGGGTCAGTTTCATGGCCCCGTACTCCTTGCGGGTGCTACCCCAGATGGCGATGAGCGGGTACATGGGGAAAAGCGAGACATCGTACCACACGAAGAGGAAAAAAAGGTCCATCGCCATGAAGACCCCGAAAACGCCGGCCACCAGCAGGAACGTGAACGCGAAGAACTCCTTGACCCGGTGGGTGAGCTCCCACATCGTGAGAACCCCCGTGAAGAGCACGATCCCTGTCAGGGCCAGCATGGGCAGGCTGAAGCCGTCGACGGCATTGAAGTAGTAAATGCCCAGCGAGTCTACCCAGAGAACCTTCTCAACGAACTGCAACCCCCCCTTACCCTTGTCGTAGGCGAAGAAAAGATAGACCGAAAGCACCATGGCGATCCCGGAAGAAACGAGGCTGACCTGCTTGATCAGCATCTGCCGCTCATCCGGGATGAAGAGGATGACCAGCAAGCCCGCGATACAGCTCAACAGGATGGCCGTCAGGTATGGAAACGTCGCAAATTCCATGCTCATCGATCTCTCACCCCAGGAAGTAGAAGCCCAGCGCCACCAGGGCCAGGGCGGCAAACATCACCATCAGGTTGTACTGCAGCATGCCCGACTGGACAAACGAGAGCAGGCGGCCGCTGCCGATCGTGGCCCGGCACATGCCGTCGATGGCACCGTCGATCACGCGACGGTCGTTACGCGTAAACAGGTTTGAGATGGTCCCATAGATCACGTAATCCAGTAGGCGCCGATACAGATGGTCCAGGTACCAGCGATTGGCGAAGAGCGCGCGCAGAGCCGGAAGCCGCTCCACGAACCCTACCTGGGCCGCGCCGTTGCGCCCGAATTCCAACCACGCCAACCCCGTTCCGGCCAAGGCCAGGCCCACGGCCGCAATCGGCAACCAGGCGTGATGACCGGTGCCGTGGCTTTCGGAAACGGTTTGTGACCCCGATAGAAAAACCTCCAGCGGTCCCTGGAAGAAACCCAACACCAGAGTGACGGCGGCAAGAATGATCAGAGGCCAGGCCATCACCCAATAGAGGCCGGCCGCGTGATGGCCCTTTCCGTGGCCTCCATGGGTCTCGGCGCGCACCTTCTCGCTCAGGTTCGGCCGCAGGATGATGAAGATGAGCCGGAAGGAATAGTAGGCCGTGAGGAAGGCGCCCATAAGCCCGGCCGCTAGCCAGATCGGGTTGCGCTGTCCGGCCAGGACCCCCATGATCGCCTCCTTGCTGAAAAATCCGGATAAGGGTGGAAGGCCGCTCAAGGCGGCCGACGCCAGGGTCATGCAGATCATCGGGATGAGGAGCCCACGGCCGCCGTGTCGTCCGATGACAAACATGTCGTTGGTTTCGTAGTGGTGAATGAAGACGCCCGAACACAGGAAGAGCAGCGCCTTGAAGCCGGCATGGGTGGTCAGATGAAAGACGCCCGCGGCATAGCCGCCCGCGGCCAACCCCATAACCATGAACCCCAACTGGCTGATCGTGGAATAGGCCCAAACCTGCTTGATGTCCCGGGTGACCATGGCCATGGTGGAGGAAAGCAGCATGGTGATGGTGCCGATGCTCAGGCAGACGGTCATGGCGTTCCCCGAGTGGCTGAAGAAGGGGAAGATCCGGGCGAACATGTACACCCCCGCCGCCACCATGGTGGCCGAGTGCAGCAGCGCGCTCACCGGCGTGGGGCCTTCCATGGCGTCGGGAAGCCAGGTGAGCAGCGGAAACTGCGCGCTCTTGCCCATGACCCCGCCGAAGATGAGCAGGGCGGAAACCGTGAGCAGAACGGGCGAGAGCCGCTCCGTGGCCTGCGGGCCGTTCATGTCGAGGATATTCAGGTTGCCGAAGTGGAGGAGCACCAAAAGCAGACCCAGGAAGAAGGCGATATCTCCCAGGCGGGTCATGACGAAGGCCTTCTTCCCGGCCTCGCTGGCGCTGAACTTCTCGTACCAGAACCCGATCAGTAGATAAGAGGCAAGCCCGACCAGCTCCCAGAAGATGTAGAGTTGGATCATGGTGGGTGAAATGCTCAGGGTGAGCATGGCCCAGGCGAAAAGCGACTGAAAGGCGTAATACCTTGAAAAACCGGGGTCGCCGGCCATGTAAGCGAGCGAATACACCTGCACCAGGCAGCTGATCGTCGCCACGATGGTGAGCATGAGCAGGCTCAGGGGGTCCAAGAGAAAGCCGATGGGAATGTGGATGTCCCCCGATATCAGCCAACGGCCCGTTATCTGTATAGGCGCCGGCAGGGACCAGTTTCGCACTAGCAGGAATACGGCACTTGCAAGCGATATTCCCACGGCGGCAATGGAGATCCCGGCCGAGAGGCGAGCATGCGACCGCGTGAACAGCATAATGAGCGCGAAGGACGCAAACGGTGTGAACGCGCTGAGGGCCGCGGCCAGGAGATTCGGGTCTTGAGTCCAGGCAAGGTTCACGGTTACCCCCTGAGGTCCCGGGCTTGCTCGATGTTGATGCTGTGGATGCGGCGAAAGACCGCGATGATGATGCTGAGGGCGATGGCGGTCTCGGCCGCGGCAAACCCCATGATGAAAAGGGTGTAGACCTGACCGATGATGGGGTCCGGCGCCAGGAAACGGTTGAAAGCCATGAAATTCACGCTGGCGCCATTGAGCATGAGTTCAATGGCGATGAGCATGCCGATCAGGGAGCGGCGCTGCAGCAGTCCGAAGATCCCGATGATGAAAAGCGCTGCCGCAATGAAAAGATAGGTAGTGAGGCTGTTCATGACGACCTCCTGCCGCTGGTGCCGGAGATGAGGATGGCCCCCAGGATGGCGACCAGGAGCACGATGGACATGACTTCGAAGACCAGGTCGTAGCGAGTCAGCAGATAGGACCCCATCGTCGCCACCGACCAGTCGCCGCTGCGCAGGTCCGCAGGCTTCCATGGGGTCTTGAAGATAATGCTCACGAGTACGCCGAAAACCAGGAGCGCCACGCCCCCGGCCCCGGCCACCTTGGGCAGGTGCCGCTTGGGAAGGCTCAAATGCAGCGGCCGCGACAGCATGATGGCAAACACGATCGAGATGCAGATCGCCCCTACGTAGATCAGAAGCTCCATGAGCGCGATGAAGGGGCTGCCGAGGTAGAGGAAGATCCCCGCCACACCGGTCAGGCACAGGATCAGCCCGAGCACGTTATAGAGGATGTTGCGCGGCAGGACCGCGATCGCGGCCCCCGCGAAGGTGCAGATAAGGATTACCGCAAAAGCCGTCTGGGCGAGGAAGGTCGGATTGAAGAAGTTCTGAAGCGGCGTCATGCGGATGCCTCCACCCGTCGAATGAGGTCCACGACCCCCTCCCAGCGGCACACGTGGGCGAGCTCGTACTCGTTGGAAAACTTCAGGGTTTTGGTGGGGCAGTTGGCCACGCACAGCCCGCACAGGCTGCAGTGGGAAAAGTCGATGAAGTAAAGCGTCGCGCGCTTTTTGGAACGGGCCTGTTCCTTCTCGCCCTGGACCTTGATCACGTTGGTCGGGCAGAAGCGAACGCAGGTGCCGCAGGCCACGCAATTGTGCCGGCCGCTGTCCTCAAAGCGCACCAGCTCAATATGGCCCCGGTAGGCGGGGCTCATCTCCAGCCGTTTGCGCGGGTACTGGACAGTCACGTTGCGCCGGCCGTACCGTCGAATCGTGACCGCCATGCCCGTGATCAGGCTCCAGCTTCCGACCAGAACATCCCGAACCAATCCCATCAAAACCCTGCTCCTGGCCTCGCGCGCGACCTGCGGCCGCGGGAGGGCCCGTATGGCCGCCATAGGCGGCTTCAACCGATGATTTTAATGATTCCGGCATAGACGACCAGGTGGGCCAGAGACACCGGAATCATGACTTTCCAGGAAAAATTCATGAGCTGATCGAAGCGCAGGCGAGGGAAGGTCCAGCGCACCCAGATGATCACGAAAATTAACGCGTACACTTTCAGAAAAAACCAGACGACCCCCGGCACGGGGAGGAAATCGAGCCATAGCGGGCTCTTCCAGCCGCCGAAGAACAGCGTGGTCGCCACGGCGGTCACAATGAACATGTTGGAGTACTCTGCCAGAAAGAACATGGCAAAGCGCATGCCGCTGTACTCGGTATGGAACCCGGCCACCAGCTCCGACTCGGCCTCGGGGATGTCGAACGGCGCCCGGTTGGTTTCGGCGGTGGCGCAGATCAGGTAGATGGCGGCTGCCACGGGCATCCAGAAGACATTCCAGATCGTGGACTGGGTCTCGACGATAATGGACATCTGCAGGCTGTTGGTCCACATCATCACGTTCAGCACCACGAGAAGTAGCGGGATCTCGTAGGCGATGTTCTGGGCCACCGAGCGGATGGCCCCCAACAATGAATACTTGTTGTTGGCCGACCAGCCGCCCATGAGAATGGCCAGCACGTTGAAGGTGGAGAAGGCGAAGATGAGCAGGACGCCGACGTCCAGGTCCCGGACCTGCAACTCCTTGCTGAAAGGGATCACCACCAGACACGATAGAACCCCCGTGAACACCACGATGGGAGCCAGCACATACAGCTTGCGGTCGACGTGGCGCGGGGTGATCAGCTCCTTGCCAAGCAGCTTGATGCCGTCCGCGATGGTCTGCAGGATGCCGTGAGGCCCCACTTCCATCGGCCCGAGACGCAGCTGGATGTGCGCGGAGACCTTCCGTTCCAGCCAGACGAGAAAGAGCGTGTTGATTTGCACCAGCGCCACCAGGCCGATGGCCCCGGCGACGAGGCGGGCCACGTCAGGGCCCAGGATGTCAACGGCGGTCTGCCACATGTCGCATGCCCCCTCAGCGATCCACTTCCGGCACAACGATGTCGACGCTTCCCAAGATGGCGACCGTGTCCGCCACGAGGGTCCCGGGCAGCGCCTCGGTCAGCACCTGCAGGTTGCCGAAGGAAGGCACCCGCACCTTGAGCCGGTAAGGATAGGAGGTGCCGTCGCTCACGATGTAATACCCCAACGCCCCGCGGGCCGACTCCACGGCAAAGTAGTAGTCGCCCTTGGGAGGCCGCACCTTGCGGGGCGCCCGCCCTTTGAACGGCCCTTCGGGCAGGCCGTCCAACGCCTGTTCGATGATGCGCAGGCTCTGCTCCATCTCCCTCAGCCGCACCATGTAGCGATCCATCGCGTCCCCGGCGGCCCCGGTCGGGATGTCGAAATTCAGGGCCGGATAAACGGAATACGGCTCCGCCCGGCGGATGTCATAGGGCACACCGCTTGCCCGCAGCACCGGTCCGGTGCACCCGAAGCGCAGGGCGGCATCCCGGTCGATCACGCCCACCCCGCGCGTGCGGTTGATGAAGATCACGTTTTTTGTGACCAGGGTGTGGTAATCGTCGAAACGGCTCCGCAGCCTCTTGATGAAGTCGCGGGTGGCACGGGCGAATTCGGGGTCGACGTCCTTGGCCACCCCACCGAAGCGACAATAATTGTAGGTGAGCCGTGAGCCGGTGATCCGGTCCAGGGCGTCCATGATATGTTCCCGGTCGTCGAAGGCGTAGAGAAACGGGGTGATGCCCCCGAGGTCGAGGAGGTAGGTCCCGAACCACAGAAGGTGGCTGCTGATCCGATTGAGCTCGGCGCAGATGACCCGGATGTACTCGACGCGCGGCGGCACCGCGATCCCGGCCATTTTTTCGACGGCCGCCACATAGCCGTGGTTGTAAATCAGGCCTGAGAGGTAGTCCATCCGCGAGGTGTTGGGGAGGAACTGCTCGTAGAAGTGGCTCTCCGCCATCTTCTCGTGCCCGCGGTGGCCGTAGCCGACAACCGGGTCCGCCTCCAGGATGTATTCGCCGTCCAGTTTGAGGAAGAGCCTGAGCACGCCGTGGGTGCTGGGGTGCTGTGGCCCCATGTTCAGATAATAGGTCTGCTCGAAGGCGGATTCAGGCAGTGGGTTCGCCATAGATCTCCTTCACGCTTCTGAACGCATGAACCTTGCCGAAATCCTTGCGCAGGGGATGAAAGTCGGCGTCTTCCGGCAGAAGCAGCCGTCGCAGGCCGGGGTGGTTGTCAAACCGGATGCCGAACAAGTCGAAGACCTCACGCTCGTACCAGAGAGCGGCGTCGTAAAGGCTGCTGATCGTGGCCAGCGACTCCTCTGGCCTTAGTTGCACCCGGACCTGCACCCGCGACGGGGCCTCGTAGGAGTTGAAGAGGTAAATCACCTGAGGGCCGTCCGTGAAGTCGATCGCGGTGATGGCTTCCAGAAAAAAGCCGACCTTGCGCGCCGTCCGAGCGATGGATTCCACCTGCCCGCGCTCGGCCTGGATCTCCAGGTGGCGCCCGCTCACGGCATAATCCAGGGAGCGGACGACCGCAAGCTCAGGAAGCTGGCGCCGCAGTTCTTCTCTGAAAACGTCTAAAGACATTGCGTTTCTCGCCTCGCGTGATCTTGTCCTGCAGGAGCAGGAGGCCCTGGATCAGCGCCTCCGGCCGGGGCGGGCAGCCCGGAACGTAAATGTCGACAGGAATGATAAGATTGGCCCCGGGCACAATGGCGTATTGCCCGTCGTACTCAAAGGGCCCTCCGGAAACCGCACAGTTGCCCATGGCGATGCACCACTTGGGCGCCGGCATCTGCTCCCAGAGCGTGACGATGGTGGGCGCCATTTTCCGGGAGATTGTGCCGGCGACAATCATGAGGTCGGACTGACGGGGAGATGCCCGGAAGGCGCCGCTGCCGAAGCGGTCCAGGTCGAAGCGGCTGGCGCCGGCCGCCATCATCTCGATGGCGCAGCAGGCCAACCCGAAAGTCATCGGCCAAAGCGAGTTGGCCCGGAATTGATTGAGAACGTCTTCCAGCATCGCCAGCCGGATGACCGGGCCGGGTGCTACCGTTTTTTCTCCCAAAGGAAAACTCCTTTGCGCCAGGCGTAGACGATGGCCAAGGAAAGAATCCCGATGAAGATCACGATTGCCACAAAATCTCGGATGACAAAGCCCCGGTTATAGGCCAGGGCCACGGGAAAAAGGTAGAGCACATCCACATCGAAAGCCAGGAAGATGAGGGCGAAAATGTAATAGGAGACGCTGAACTGAATCCAGGCGCTTCCGATGGTTGGCATCCCGCTCTCGTAAGTTTCGGAGCGCTTCTCACCCTCGCTGCGCCCGCCGATGAGCGCGGAGATAATCATCGGCGAAACCGAGAAAAGCACGCCGATCAGCAGAAAGATGCCGACATAGAGAAAATCGTGTAAAACATGTTCTGGCATAGATAGGCTCTGTGTAGCCGTTCAGAGCATCTGCCCTTTGAAAGGGGGGGGGTGCGAATTACCGCTGAATTTTTAAACCGGTAAACAGACTTCCGCACAGGACGCAACGCCAAGAATAAAATTACACAGCAGGATGTATATGCATTTCACTATAATGTTTGATTGTCAATGAAAATTTACATACATTAGTATATAATGAATTTAATTCACTACAATACTTTTAATTCCTCCAGCTTCAATCCCCCGCATTATCAGCCAACATGGGCATCCCACAGTGGTGATCGCGCTCGCTGACATCCAGGCTTCGGGCAGTAACATCGATTTTTGTGCCCCACACTGCGTTCACACAGATCCCCGCAGCTGCAGCAGACAATCTCTTCCATGGCCGCCACCGGTATCTATCGCGTGAAGGTTGCAAAATTGAAGGGAAGGAATTAGAGGAATGATGAGGAATGATATGGAAATTTTTATCTGATGGAGGGAATAAAATACAGGGAATCAGATTCTCGCAACATTATCGAACTGAGCACATAGCGTGCACTGGCATAAATCTTCTCTTATCTCATGGAAATACAGCACCTTTCGTGCCTGCACCGAATCTTGGCTCGGACAAAAAAGGATTGGGATTAACGGATCAAAGGCATCGATTCAGGGAATTGCAGATTCGTTCCGGCTTCGAGGGGTTCGAGGAGCCATAGGGTGGGCCGCCTTTTTTTATTTTGGTTCAGGTCTCCGAAACCAGAACCAGGCGTTGGAATTTATAATTATTTCTATCAGGCGGTGCATATGTTCTGCATTTTGATGTCGATGCACTGTCTTTCACATAAGTGCTTCCATCCATGCTCTTTGGCTAGGAGTTCGACAGTGACAAGGCGTTTTTCGTAGTTTATGCCGGGGTCGTCTCGGAGCGACTCGATCCGAAGTTCGTAGTGGTGTTCGAGCAATGTCTTTTTCATCGGCCGGCCCTCCCATAAGAGTTGTCAATTTTCAAAGCAATGAGCATACCATTCAATAACCGACATAAATAATTAGACAAATAGAAAAATAGAGGTGCAGCCGAATTTGCTTGGCGTAAACGATTTTTGCAGACACGCCTCTCTAATTGCATTGTAATTTGCCATTCAGTGGATTATCTGATTTTAGTGCCGAAATCATTCGACACCTCCGAAGAGGCGGTCTGCGACCGGATACTGAAACGGACCATTGCCTGGCTGAAGCAAACGATTTGAGGGAACGACCATGACCATTCAACTCCTGGAAGTCGACAAGGTGGAGATTCTCACCCTGCAGGACAACTACATCGACATCGCCGCCCACGACGGCACCGCCGTCGTGCAGCGACCGGCGTCGGAGGATGCCTCCGGCAACCGGGTGAGCATCCTGGCCGAGCACGGGTTTTCGGCCGTGGTCAGCCTGACGGCGGGAGGCAAAACCCGGAAGGCGCTTTTCGATTTCGGGTTTTCCGATCAGGGCGCCCTCCGAAACGCTCGCCTGCTGGGAGTGGATTTGGCGGGGATCGAGGCCTTGGTTCTCTCCCACGGGCACATGGATCATCACGGTGGGCTGCCGGCCTTCGTGGAAAGCCTCGGCGGGAAAGGTGTCGAACTGGTGCTGCACCCGGCCGCCTTCCGCGGCTCGCGCTATATCAAGCTCTCCGAGGAGAGCCGTCTGCGGCTGCCGTCGCCCGATCGCGGCCGGCTCGAAAAGGCGGGCATGCGGGTGGTGCAGTCGACCGCTCCCAGTACCCTCCTTGGCGACACGCTGCTCTTCCTGGGGGAAATCCCCAGGCGGACTGAATTCGAGAAAGGAATGCTGAAGGCGCGCTACGAGGAGAGCGGCGAAGAAAAGTTCGATCCCATCGAGGACGA
>Ga0316600_10000396_pt1 | contig 21892 bp, 25 predicted proteins | sample OWC_soil_day5_CT_FD_207652 | JGI IMG/M metagenome (GOLD analysis project Ga0316600, IMG submission 207652) | Wetland soil microbial communities from Old Woman Creek delta, Ohio, United States - OWC_soil_day5_CT | ecosystem: Environmental > Terrestrial > Soil > Wetlands | place: USA: Ohio... | reverse complement strand
CTCGGGCTCGGGGCTGATCTACCACGTGTTCGACCACTATGGCCCGGCGCAGGCCGGCGGCATCGCGCCGCGCAAGAACGGGGCGATGATCTCGAACGGCCAGGGCAAGGCGCTCGGCTATGCGCTTTTCAACCTGCAGGAGCGCGGGCGCCTGTTCGTCGGCCCCGGTGACGAGGTCTACGAGGGGCAGGTGGTCGGCATCCACGCGCGCGACAACGATCTGACGGTGAATCCCCTCAAGGGCAAGCAGCTCACCAACATCCGCGCGGCCGGCAAGGACGACAACATCCTGCTGACGCCGGCGCTGCGGCTGAGCCTGGAGCAGGCCCTCGAGTTCATCGAGGAGGACGAGCTGGTGGAGGTCACGCCGACCGCGATCCGGCTGCGCAAGCGTCACCTCAAGGAGCAGGAGCGCAAGCGCGCGGCGCGCGATACGGTGGGCGACTAAGGCGACTAAAGAGAGTTAGCGTGGGTTCATGTCGCTGCGGTGTCGCGGATGGCGCGCAAGGCCCGCCTGCGATCGCCACACGGCAGGCGGCCGCCGAGGCAACATACCGTCGCCGCGAATCTCGCTAGACTTCACCCATGCCAGACCTCTATCCCGACATCCTGCCCTACGCCGTCCATCGCCTCGCGGTCGACGACCGCCACGCGCTCTACGTCGAAGAGTGTGGAACCGCCAGGGGCATCCCGGCGCTCTTCCTGCACGGTGGCCCTGGCGCCGGCTGCGAGCCCTATCACCGCCGCTTCTTCGACCCGACCCGCTACCGCGTCGTGCTGTTCGACCAGCGGGGCGCCGGGCGTTCAGTGCCGCATGCGGACCTGAGCGACAACACCACCTGGCACCTCGTCGCCGACATCGAGCGCATCCGCGAGCATCTGGGTATCGAGCGCTGGCTGGTGTTCGGCGGCTCCTGGGGCTCGACGCTGGCCCTCGCCTATGCGCAGACACACCCGGAGCGCGTCAGCGCGCTGGTCCTGCGCGGCATCTTCCTGTGCCGCGACGACGAGATCCGGTGGTTCTACCAGGAGGGTGCGAGCCGCCTCGTCCCCGACTACTGGGCCGACTTCGTCGCACCGATCGCCGCGACCGATCGCCACGACATGCTGGCGGCCTATCACCGCCTCCTCACCGGGCCCGATGACATCAAGCGCATGGCGGCGGCCAAGGCCTGGTCGACCTGGGAAGGCCGCACCGCCACCCTGCTGCCGAACCCGTCGGTCGTGAGCCATTTCGGCGACCCGCACGTCGCGCTCTCGCTGGCCCGCATCGAGTGCCACTACTTCGTGCACCACGCCTTCCTGCGGCCGGGCCAGCTGCTCGAAGACACCGGCCGGCTGGCGGGCGTGCCCGGCGTCATCGTGCACGGCCGCTACGATCTCATCTGTCCGCTCGAGAACGCCTGGGCGCTGCATCACGCCTGGCCCGGCAGCGAGCTCGTGATCGTGCCGGACGCCGGTCACGCGGCGAGCGAGCCGACCATCCGCTCCGCCCTGGTCGAGGCGACCGACCGCTTCGCCCGCGCGCTGGCGTGATCGCGCTGATCCAGCGCGTCGCCGAGGCGCGCGTGGTCGTCGCCGGCGGCGTGGTCGGCGCCATCGGCCGCGGCCTGCTGGCCTTCGTCGCGGTCGAGCAGGGGGACACGGAGGCGCGCGCCGACCGGCTGCTCGACCGCGTCCTCGGCTATCGCGTCTTCCCCGACCGCGAAGGGCGGATGAACCTGAGCCTGTCGGACATCGGCGGGGGCCTGCTGCTGGTGTCGCAGTTCACGCTCGCGGCCGACACGCGCAAGGGCATGCGGCCGAGCTTTTCCTCTGCCGCGCCGCCCGACGAGGGCCGACGCCTCTTCGATCACCTGGTCGAGCGGGCGCGCAGCGTGCACGCACCGGTCGCGACCGGCCGCTTCGCCGCCGACATGCAGGTGGCGCTGGTCAACGACGGTCCGGTCACCTTCTGGCTGACGAGCTGAGGGCGGGTGCCTGTTCGCGGCGCGAGCCTTTCGCGTAGAATCCGGGCGCAAGTTCCTTTGCGGTCAACCGGTTCGCCCACCATGGCTCGCCAGGCCCAGATCGAGCGCAACACCCTGGAGACGCGCATCCGCGTGGTCATAGATCTGGACGGCGCCGGCAAGGCACGGCTGCAGACCGGGATCCCGTTTCTCGAGCACATGCTCGACCAGGTGGCTCGCCACGGCCTGCTCGATTTCGAGATCGTCGCCGACGGCGACCTGCAGATCGACGCCCACCACACGGTGGAGGACCTTGGCATCGCGCTCGGTCAGGCCTTTGCCGAGGCGGTCGGCGACAAGGCCGGGATCCGCCGTTACGGGCACGCCTACGTGCCGCTGGACGAGGCGCTGTCGCGCGTCGTCGTCGACCTGTCTGGCCGGCCCGGCCTGAGCTACCAGGTCGCCTATCCCCGCGCCATGATCGGCAGCTTCGACGTCGACCTGTTCCGCGAGTTCTTCCAGGGCTTCGTCAACCACGCGGCGGTGACGCTGCACGTCGACACGCTGCGTGGCGACAACGCCCACCACGTCGCGGAGACCTGCTTCAAGGCCTTCGGGCGCGCGCTGCGCATGGCCCTGGAGGCGGATCCGCGGCTGGCGGGCGCGGTCCCGTCCACCAAGGGCGTGCTCTGAGCGCGACGGCGGGGCGGGCATGGCAAGGCGCATCGTCGTCGTCGACTACGGCATGGGGAACCTGCGCTCCGTGGCGAAGGCCGTCGAGCACGTGGCGGGCGACGCCGAGGTGCTGGTCACCGACGAGCCCGCCTCGATCCGCGCGGCCGAGCGGGTGGTGTTCCCGGGCCAGGGCGCCGCGCGCGACTGCATGCGCGCGATCGGCGAGCACCACCTGAACCAGGCGATACGCGACGCCGCGGCGACGAAGCCGTTCCTCGGCATCTGCATGGGCATGCAGGTGCTGCTCGAGCACAGCGAGGAGAACGGCGGCACGTCCCTGCTCGGTCTGTACGCCGGCGAGGTGCGGCGCTTCCCCGGCACGGCGCGCGGGGCCGACGGGATCCTCCTCAAGATCCCGCAGATGGGCTGGAACCGCGTGCGCCCGACCGGCGCGCACCCGCTGTGGGCGGGGATCGAGCCGGGCAGCCGCTTCTACTTCGTGCACAGCTACTACGCCGATCCGGTCGACCGCACGCTGGTCGCGGCCACGACCGATTTCGGGCTCGACTACGCGAGCGCAATCGCCCGCGCCAACGTGTTCGCGGTGCAGTTCCACCCCGAGAAGAGCGCGCAGGCGGGTCTGCGGCTGCTCGAGAACTTCTGCCGCTGGCAGCCCTGAAGTCGCAGGGCGGAGCAACCGGGCGGCGACAGGGCATTTGGCTGAGGAGCGGTTTCCGTGCTGCTGATTCCCGCGATCGATCTGAAGGACGGCAAGTGCGTCCGCCTGCGCCAGGGGCGCATGGAGGACGACACCGTGTTCGCCGACGACCCGCTCGAGGCCGCGGCCCGCTGGGTCGCCGCAGGTGCGCGGCGTCTGCACGTCGTCGACCTCAACGGCGCCTTCGAGGGCCGGCCCGTGAATGCGGACGCCGTGGCGCGGATCGCCGAGGCCTATCCGCACCTGCCGATCCAGGTCGGTGGTGGCATTCGCTCGGAGGAGACCGTGGAGGCCTACCTCGCGGCGGGCGTGCGCTGGTGCATCATCGGCACCAAGGCGGTCCGGGAGCCGCACTTCGTGGCCGAGATCTGCCTCGAGTTTCCCGGGCACGTGATGGTCGGCCTCGATGCGCGCGACGGCAAGGTGGCGGTGGAGGGCTGGTCCAAGCTCTCGCGCCACGACGTGATCGACATGGCGCAGCACTTCGAGCGCGACGGCGTCGAGGCCATCGTCTACACCGACATCAGCCGCGATGGCATGCTCACCGGCGTCAACGTCGAGGCGACCCGGCGCCTGGCCGCGGCGATCAACATCCCGGTGATCGCGTCGGGCGGCATCACCAATCTCGACGACATCCGTGCGCTCTGCGCCGCGGGTGAGCCGAACATCGTCGGCGCCATCACCGGCCGCGCGATCTACGAGGGGACGCTCGACTTCGCCGCGGGCCAGCGCCTGCTCGACGACCTGTGCGGCGACTGAGCCGGAGGGGGGCCTGCATGCTCGCCAAGCGCATCATCCCCTGCCTCGACGTCGATGCCGGCCGCGTCGTCAAGGGCGTGCGTTTCGTCGACATCCGCGATGCCGGCGACCCGGTCGAGGTGGCGCGCCGCTACAACGAGGAGGGGGCCGACGAGATCTGCTTCCTCGACATCACGGCGTCCTCGGATGCGCGCGACACGATGGTCCACGTGGTCGAGTGCGTCGCCTCCGAGGTCTTCATTCCGCTGACCGTCGGCGGCGGGATCCGGCGCGCCGGGGACATCCGCCGGCTGCTCAACGCCGGTGCCGACAAGGTGTCGATCAACACGGCTGCGGTGTTCAACCCGGAGTTCGTGAAAGAAGCGACCGAAAGCTTCGGGTCACAGTGCATCGTGGTGGCCATCGACGCCAAGCGCGTGAGCGGGGACGGTGAGCCGCAGCGCTGGGAGATCTACACCCATGGTGGCCGCAAGCCGACCGGGCTCGACGCGGTCGAGTGGGCGCGGCGCATGGCCGACTACGGTGCCGGCGAGATCCTGCTGACGAGCATGGATCGCGACGGGACGCGGGTCGGCTTCGACCTCGGCCTCACCCGGGCGATCGTCGAGGCGGTGGCCGTTCCCGTGATCGCCTCGGGGGGGGTCGGCAACCTGCAGCACCTGGTCGACGGCGTGCAGCTGGGGGGCGCCGACGCGGTGCTCGCAGCCAGCATCTTCCACTTCGCCGAGTACACGATCGGCGAGGCCAAGCGCTACATGGCCGAGCGCGGCGTCGAGGTCCGGCTGTGAGCGAGGCGGGCGCGCACGACACGCTGCAGCAGCTCGCCGCCGTACTCGAGGCCCGCAAGGGCGCCGACCCGGAGTCGTCCTACGTCGCCCGCCTGTATGCGAAGGGGCTCGATGCCATCCTGAAGAAGATCGGCGAGGAGGCGACGGAGACCGTGCTCGCGGCCAAAGACGGCGACGCGGCGAAGATCGTCTACGAGACCGCCGACCTGTGGTTCCACACCCTGGTGCTGCTCGCCCACCAGGGCCTGGGGCCGGACGCCGTGCTGGCCGAGCTGCGGCGGCGGTTCGGGCTTTCCGGCTTGGCCGAGAAGGCGTCACGCGGCGGCTGACCGTCCCTGCGGGCGGGTTGCCGGTGGGTTATGATCCTGCCCCCGCCACCGGGCTTGGCCCGGCCGCCGGGGCATTCGTTTTCGGAGGACGCGATGGGAATCAGTGGAATCAGCATCTGGCAGCTGCTCATAATTCTCGTGATCATCCTGCTGCTGTTCGGGACCAAGCGGCTGAGCAACATCGGCTCGGACCTCGGCAATGCGGTGAAGGGCTTCCGCAAGGCGATGGGCGGCGACGAGGAGAAGGAACAGGCCCAGAAAGGCGAGGGCGCCGTCGAGCACAAGGTGATCGAGGGCGAGGCCACCCGCGAGAAGGAGAAGGACAAGGACAAGGACAAGGTCTGACGCCTGTCTGACATCCAGGCTTTCGTACTGGTACCCGCCTCGTGTTCGACGTCGGCTTTTTCGAGCTGCTGCTCGTCGGGCTGGTCGCACTGCTCGTGTTCGGCCCCGAGCGCCTGCCGTCGCTCGCGCGCACCGCCGGGCTGTGGCTCGGCCGCGGCCGGCGCTTCCTGAGCACGGTGAAGGCCGACATCGAGCAGGAGCTGAAGGCCGAAGAGCTGAAGCGGATCATTCGCGAGCAGCAGCTCAACAACCCGCTCCACAGCCTCATCGAGGACACCGAGAAATCGCTGCGCGAGGCGAGGGAGCAGGCCGAGGCCGCGCTGAAGCCCGTCGCGGGATCGACGCCGGCCGCCCTGTCCGAGCCGGCGAAGCCCGGTGACGCCCCGACGGCCGAGCCGGCCAAACCCGCCCCGGCCACGACGGACGCGCCGGCCAAGCCAGGCCAATGACCACCGAAGACACCGACCGGGAACTGCCGTTCCTGTCCCACCTGCTGGAGCTGCGCGACCGCCTGCTGCGGATGCTGCTGGTGATCGCTTTGGTGTTCCTGGTCCTGATGCCGTTCGCCAACGCCATCTACACCTTCGTCGCGCAGCCGTTGATGACGAACATGCCCGCGGGCACGACGATGATCGCCACGCAGGTGGCATCGCCGTTCCTCGCACCGTTCAAGCTGACGATGGTCGCCGCGGTCTTTCTGGCGATGCCCTACATCCTGTACCAGTTCTGGGGCTTCGTGGCGCCGGGCCTGTATCAGCACGAGCGCCGGCTCGTGATGCCCCTCGTGGCGTCGAGCGTGCTGCTGTTCTATCTCGGCGCCGCCTTCGCCTATTTCCTGGTCTTCCCGATGATCTTCGCGTTCTTCACGGCGACCGCCCCCGAGGGCGTGGCCGTGATGACGGACATCAACCACTACCTCGACTTCGTCCTGACGCTGTTCTTCGCCTTTGGGGTCGCGTTCGAGGTGCCGATCGCCACCATCCTGCTGGTGTGGATGGGCGTCGTGGAGCCGGAAAAGCTGAAAGGCATGCGGCCCTACGTGATCGTCGGGGCCTTCGTCGTCGGCATGTTCCTCACGCCGCCCGACGTCTTCTCGCAGACCTTCCTCGCCGTGCCGATGTGGCTGCTGTTCGAGGCGGGGGTCTTCATGTCGCGGTTCTTCCGGCGACGGGCCGGTGAGGACGGTCAGGCCGGGGAGACCGGCGGAGCTGCCGCTGCCGCGGTGCCGGCGGTTGCCGCGGCGCCGGACTACCGGAGCATGACGCCGGACGAGATGGAGGCCGAGCTCGACCGCATCGAGGGCGAGGAGCTGGCGGCGCGCGAGCGCGAGCGGACGGCCGCGCAGGCTGCCGAGGACGCGGAGCCTGCCGACGTCGCAGAATCCGAAACCGAGGCGGCGCCCGAGGGGCCGGATCCCGACGACCCGTTCGGCCGGCGCGCGGGGGCACAGGCCAAGCTCGAGCGGGTGATGGCGCTGCGCGCGTCGGGCGACGTCGTCAAGGCGCGGCAGCTGCTCTACGAGGTGCTGGTCGAGGGCGGCGAGGACCAGGTCTTCGTCGCCCGCAACATCCTCGGCCAGCTCGACCAGCCCGGTTGAGCCGAACGCAGGCGGTCAGCCGTAGCGCATGCGCGTCCCGTGCAGCAGGGACAGGGTGATCTCGTCGGCGCCCAGCTGCGTCGGGAAATAAGCCCCCGAGATCTTCGCGCCATAGATGCTCGCGCCGTCGAGGCGGGTCTCGCGCAGGTCCAGTCCGCGCAGGTCCGCCTGCCGCAGGTAGGCGTCGCTGAGGTCCAGGCCGCGCGGCTCGATCTCTCGCAGATCGGCGCCGCCCAGGTCGGCGCCGCACAGGTCGCAGGGAGCGCCCTCGCGGCGCGCCTGATTGAACTGCGCGACCTCGCCACGGCGTAGCAGGTCGTACAGGTTGTCGTCTTTGATTGTCGGTCGGGTCATGGGGTTTCTCCGGCGTGCGCCCCGCGCGCTGCGCGGACTTGATCGGGTCGCTTGCCAGCGCGGGCACGCATGCGCTTAGCTTGGGCTAAGTTTGAGGAGCAACTCCGCCGGGACGCAAGCCGATGATCGATCCCTTTGGCAGGCCCGTCACCTATCTCCGGGTGTCGGTGACCGACCGCTGCAACTTCCGGTGCAGCTACTGCATGGCGGAGGAGATGACCTTCCTGCCGCGCGAGGAACTGCTGACGCTGGAGGAGCTCGATCGCCTGTGCGGCGTCTTCATCGACCTGGGGGTTCGCAAGCTCCGCATCACCGGCGGCGAGCCCCTGGTCCGGCGCGGCGTGATGACGCTGTTCCGCAGCCTGCACCGCCATCTGGAGGCCGGCCGGCTCGACGAGATCACGGTCACGACCAACGGCTCGCTGCTCGGCCGGTACGCGGCCGACCTGGTGGCCTGCGGCGTGCGGCGCGTCAACGTCTCGCTCGACTCGCTCGATCCGCAGCGCTTTCGGAGGCTCACACGGCTCGGTTGCCTCGAGGAGGTGCTCGAGGGCATCGCCACCGCCCGCCGAGCCGGACTGCGACTGCGCATCAACGCGGTGGCCCTCGCCGGACTGAACGACGACGAATTCGATGCCCTGGTGGCCTGGTGCGGCAGCGAGGGCCACGACCTGGCCTTCATCGAGGCGATGCCGCTCGGTGAGACGGGGCCGGAGCGGGTCGCCCACTGGATGTCGGTGGGCGAGGTCCGCCGGCGGCTCGAGGAGCGCTGGACCCTGCAGGACATCGAGTACCGCACCGCCGGGCCGGCCCGCTACGCCAGGGTGGCCGAGACCGGCGGCCGCATCGGCTTCATCACGCCGTACAGCCACAATTTCTGCGAGGCGTGCAACCGCGTGCGCCTGACCTGTACCGGGACCCTCTACCTGTGCCTCGGCCAGGACGATGCGGCCGATCTGCGCGCCCCCTTGCGGACGGGTGAGGGGAATGCCGCGGTGCAGGCGGCGGTGCTGACGGCGATCGCGCGCAAGCCGCGCGGCCACGACTTCGATGCGGCACGGCTGGCTGCCGGGCCGCAGGTGGTCCGCTTCATGAGTCTGACAGGGGGTTGAGCCGGCCGGACGCCGGACGGCCCGTGAAAAAAGAAAGCCCCGGTCATGCCGAGGCTTCCTGCCGCCCGGTCCGTCGTCCCTGTGCCTGTCCCTGGCTCCGGTCCTCCGTCCCTGGCCTTCCCTGTAGCGGCGTCGACAACATGCCACGCCAGCCGCGGGGTTGTCTGTCAGACAAATCCGCTAACCGGCGTAGGATTTTTCGTACACGCCCCCAGCCGACCGGCGTGGGCGGCTGGCGCGGTGGCAGGAGCCCGGACGGCCACCGGCCGTCCGGGGAGCGACTGTCAGACGCAGCCCGTCGGCTTGGGCAAGGCGCCCCACTTGCAGATGAGCTTCATCGGGCCCCTCTTGAAGACGTCGTAGAGGTGCTTGGAGTCCACGCCCACCTTCTTGGCGAACTTGCGGATCGGCGGCACCACCCCGTCGTCGCTGTACATCGCGCGCGCCTGGCGGATGTACTCCATGATCTCTTCGGTCATCTCGTAGCCATCGGCCGAAGCGAGCTGCGCCGCGACCTCTTCCGTCCAGTCGTCCCGGTTGATCAGGAAGCCTTCACCGTCAACTGCCAGTTGCATAACGTCCTCCGCGTGATTCGAGTATCCGACAAAAAACCTAGGTTTTGCCGGCATTATCGGGAACGGCCCCGGGAATTCTACCCCATGACGTGAAGGGATTTGGTGTCAGTTCAGCTCGGGGGTCTCGCCGGAGACGAGGAACACGACGCGTTCAGCGACGTTCGTTGCGTGATCACCGATCCGCTCCAGCTTGTGCACGATCCACAGCAGATGGGTGGCGTGCGAGTGCACGTCCGCCTCGGTCGCCAGTCGCATGACCAGGGTCGCGAGGCATTCCTCGTGCAGATCGTCGAGCTCGGTGTCCATGGCACCGACCTGACGTGCGAGCTCGGCGTCCGCCGTGTCGTAGGCCCTCGCGACGGCCTCGAGCATGCGCCTCGCCACTGCGGCCATCTGCCACAGCTTTTCCATCGGACCGGAGATGTCGCTCGGGTCCATCTCCCGGACGATCTTCGCGACGCCGGCGGCGTGGTCGGCGATGCGCTCGAGGTCCGAGGCAATCAGCAGGCCGGCGACCAGCTCGCGCAGGTCGCGCGCGACCGGCTGCTGCGAGGCGATGGCGAACAGGCATTCGCACTCCACGCGGCGACGCAGCACGTTGATGACCTGATCGTCGGCGATCACCCGTCCGGCGCGTTCGGCGTCCTGCAGCCGCAGGCTCTCCACCGCCTCTTCGAAGGCCCGGGAGGCCAGCCGGGCCAGCTCCAGGATGTCGCTGTGAATGGCCCGCTCTTCCCGCGCCAGCACGCGTCGCACGTCGCTCATCGGGTCGGTCCGAGTGGATGAAGCTGTCATTCTAGTGTCATCGGCCGGCAGGCTTCCACGAAAGCGCCCAGCCGGCCGCGCCGGTTGAGAGCGGTCAAGGGGCGAGGGCCGGGTAGGCGGTACCCTGTGGCCACGTCCGGTGCCGGGCGCGGCCGCGCCCGGGTGAGCCGCTTGGGGACTGCGTTGGACTCGATGATTCTGGTGGCCTTCGTGGTCGGCCTGCTCAGTGCCCTCCATTGCCTGGGCATGTGTGGCGGCGTCATGGGGGCGCTCAGCGTGGCGCTGCCGGAGAGCACGCGCGCCCAGCCGGCCCGCCTGGTCGGCTTTCTGGCCGCGTACAACCTCGGGCGGGTGCTCAGCTACACGGTCGCAGGCGCGCTGGCCGGCAGTCTCGGCCTGACCCTGGTGCGCGGCTCGGGGTCGGTCGAGGTCGGGCTGGTCCTGCGGGCCGCGGCGGCGCTGCTGATGGTGCTTGCCGGCCTCAATCTGGCGGGGTGGCTGCCCGCTGTCGGCCGGCTCGAGCAGCTCGGCGCCCCCCTCTGGCGCCGGCTGGAGCCGATGGCGCGCCGTCTCGTGCCCGTGCGCACGCCGTGGCGCGCGGTCCTGTACGGCGCCGTCTGGGGCTGGCTGCCGTGCGGCCTGGTGTACACCATGCTCGGGGTGGCGGCGGGCCAGGCGACCGTGGCCGGTGGGGCCGGCACGATGGCCGCGTTCGGCGCCGGCACGCTGCCGACGCTGCTCGCCACCGGCCTCTTCGCCAGCCGGGTCTACCGGCTGCGACGCCAGCCGCTGCTGCAGCGGATCGGCGGCCTGGCGGTGGCGGGCGTCGGGTGCGCGACGTTAATCTATCTGGTCTTCGGGGACTTCTGGATCGCCCCGGACGTGGACAAGGGGAGGCTGCCGTGACAGAGCACAACCTCATCGGCCATTCCGCCACCTTCACCCGGGTCCTGAACGCCGCGCGGTTGGTGGCGCCGACGGATGCCACCGTCCTCCTGTCGGGCGAGACCGGGACCGGCAAGGCGGCCCTCGCCCGCGAGATCCACGCGTGCAGCACCCGCCGGCTCCGGCCGTTCCTGGGGCTCGCCTGCGCCACGCTGCCCGCCGACCTGTTCGATCACGGCCCCGATTCGGAGCAGGGCGCCACGCTGCGCGCGGCGGCGGGCGGCACGCTCCATCTCGACGAGGTCAGCGACCTCTGCCCGGCGGCGCAGGCCGCGCTGCTGCGGTACCTCGAGACGGGGGCCGTCGGCCCGCTCGGCAGGGACGCCTTGAGTCTGCGCGTCGTGGCGGGGACTGCGACCGAGCTGGCTGCGCGGGTCAGTGAGGGTGCGTTCCGCGCCGATCTGTTCCACCGGCTGAACGTCGTGCCGCTCGAGGTTCCGGCCCTGCGCGATCGGGCCGAGGACCTCCCGCTGCTGCTCAAGCACTATGCCCGCGTCTTCGCACGCGAGCATCGCCAGCCGGCCTCGAGCTTCCGGCTGGCCGCGCTGAACGCCCTCAAGGCCTATGCCTGGCCGGGCAACGTGCGCGAGCTGCGCAATCTCTGCGAGCGTCTGGCGATCCTGATGCCGGGCGCACCAGTCGGGCTGGAGAACCTGCCGTTCGAGATGCGGATGCCACTGTACGACGGCGGCCTGGTCGGCTTTCGCCTGCCGGCCGGCGGGGTCGACCTCAACCTGCTCGAGAAGGATGTGATCCGACAGGCGCTCGAGCTGGCGGCCGGCAACCGCAGCCGGGCGGCGCGGCTGCTCGGCATCAGCCGCGACACCCTGCTGTATCGCATCCAGAAATTCGGTCTCGCGTCGTAGCGCGCGGCCGCCGTAACGGCGACGGGCCGCAGGTGCGGCCCGTCGTCGCCCGACCCGTGCCGGTGTCCTCAGATCTTGCGCTCCACGGTGCGGATGCTGGGATCGGTGTCCGAGATGCGCACCGCGAACCCGAGCTCCCGCATCAGCGAGAGCATGCGGTGGTTCTCACCGAGCACCTCGCCCTCGATCCGGCCGATGCCGCGGGCCCGCGCCGCTTCCATGAGGTGCTCCATCAGCATCGAGCCGAGTCCCTGGTTGCGGTGGCGGTCGTCGACGACCAGGGCGAACTCGCAGGTCTGACCGTCCGGGTTCAGCGTGTACCGCGCGACACCGAGCCCGGAGCGCTTGCCCTCGTTGATGGTCACCGCGATCAGGGCGAGCTCGCGGTCGTAATCCATCTGGGTGAAGCGGACGAGCATGTCCGGCGTCAGCTCCTTGATGTTCTGCATGTACCGGAAGTACTTGGTCTCCGGCGAGAGCTGGCGCACGAACTCCTGCAGCATCTCCGCGTCTTCCGGGCGGATCGGGCGGACCAGGACGTCGGTGCCGTCCGGCAGCTGGGCGCGCGTGACCAGATGCGCGGGGTAGGGGTGGATCGCCATGTGCGCATAGGGCTCCGGCGTCGTCGGCGGCCGCTCCACCAGGATGCGTGCGTCGACCGCGATGACCCCGGCGTCGTCGACCATCACCGGGTTCATGTCGAGCTCGATGATGTGCGGTAGCTCGCAGACCATCTCGGAGACGCGCAGCAGGGCGAGCTCCAGCGCCTCGCGGTTTGCCGCGGCCATGTGCCGGAACGGCTCGAGCAGGCGCGATGCGCGCGTGCGGCCGATCAGGCGCTGGGCGAGCAGGCGGTTGAGGGGCGGCAGCGTCACGGCGCCGTCCTTGAGGATCTCGACGGCGATGCCGCCGGTGCCGAAGCGGATCACCGGGCCGAACACGGGGTCGCGCACCACCCCGATCATCATCTCGCGCGCATTGCGGGAGCGGTGCATGGGCTCGACGGTGACGCCGCGGATGGTCGCGTTGGGGCGCTGCCGGTGCACGCTCTCCACGAGGTTCTTGTAGGCGCCGCGGATGTCCTGCGGGCTGGTGATGTTGAGGTGCACGCCGCCGACGTCGGATTTGTGGCTGATGTCCGGCGAGCTGATCTTCATCGCCACCGGGAAGCCGACCGAGGCCGCGGCCACGAGGGCCTCGGACGGCGAGCGCGCCTCGAACGTGGTCAGCGTCGGGATGTGGAAGGCACGCAGCACGGCCTTCGACTCGGTGTCCGAGAGCATCTTGCGCCCCTCGGTCAGCACGCCTTCGATGATCAGGCGTGCGCCCTCGACGTCGGGCGAGCGGGTGTCGGTGAGCGGCCCCGGCACCTGCAGGAGGAGCTCCTGGTTGTTGCGGTAGCGCGAGAGGTAGCCGAAGGCCTCCACCGCCTGCTCGGGTGTGAGGAAGGCAGGGACCTCGTGCTCGAGGAACAGCCGGCGCGCCGCCTCGACCTGGGTGTCGCCGAACCAGCAGGTCAGCACGGGCTTGTGCGGGCCCGCCTTGATGGCGTCGATCACCGCCTGCGCCGCCTCGGTCGGGCGGGTCATCGCCTGCGGGGTCAGCAGCACGATCACGCCGTCGACGTTGGGGTCCTTCAGGCAGGTCGACACGGCAAGGCCGTAGCGCTCGGGACCCGCCTCGCCGAGGATGTCCACCGGGTTGGTGTGCGACCAGAACGAGGGCAGGGCGCCGTCGAGCGTCTTGAGGGTGTCGACGCTCAGCTCGGACAGGGGGATGCCGAGGTCGGAGCAGCGGTCGACCGCCAGCACGCCGGGGCCGCCACCGTTGGTGACGATGGCCAGCCTGTTGCCCTTGGTGCGCTGTCCGCGGGCCAGGATGGCGGCGGCGGCGAACAGCTCGTCCACGGTCATCACCCGCACCACGCCGGCCCGGCCGAGCACCGCGTCGAACACGTCGTCGGAGCCGATCAGCGCGCCCGTGTGAGTGGCGGCGGCCTTGGAGCCCGACGCGTGCCGCCCGACCTTGAGCACGATCACCGGCTTCATGCGCGCCGCCGCGCGCAGCCCGCTCAGGAACGCCCGGCTGTTCCGGATGCCTTCGACGTACAGCAGGATCGCGTCGGTCTGCGGATCCATCGCCAGGTAGTCGAGGATGTCGCCGAAGTCGAGATCCGCCGCGTTGCCGAGCGAGACGATGGTGGAGAAGCCGATGTTGCGCGGGCCCGCCCAGTCGAGGATGGCGGTGCACACGGCACCCGACTGCGACACCAGCGCCAGCCGGCCGGCCTCGGCGGGGGTGTCCAGGAAGGTGGCGTCGATGCCGACGCGCGGCCGCATCATGCCGAGGCAGTTGGGGCCGATCAGGCGCAGGTTGTAGTGCGCCGCGGTTTCCTTGAGCTGGCGCTCCAGCCTCACGCCCCCCTCGCCCGTCTCCCGGAAGCCCGCAGACAGCACGACGGCTGCCCGGACGTCGGCCTCGCCGCACTGGCGGATGACCTCGATGGTGGCCTGTGCCGGGGTGGCGATCACCGCAAGGTCGACCGGCACGCCGATGTCCCCGATGCGCGCGTAGGCGGTGTGCCCCTGCACGCTCGGGTGCTTCGGGTTGACCGGGAACAGCTTGCCCTGGTAACCGGCCTTGATCAGGTTGCGGAAGACGCGGGTGCCGACGGCGCCCTCGCGGTCGCTCGCGCCGAACACGGCAATGCTCTTGGGTTCGAAGAGGCGGGTCAGAAAGTGCGGGCCCATCGGTCTGGTCCTAACGGTTCGGGGGATTGTTGGGTAACATCATACGCTGAATTGAATGGATTTGTTGCGGCGCACAAATGCCTATCGCGATCATTTCGCACCCGGACTGCCGGCTTCATGACATGGGCCATGGGCACCCCGAGCAGCCGGCCCGGCTGTCTGCCATCTTCGATCGGCTCATCGCCTCCGGTCTTGAGATGATCGTTCGGCAGATCGACGCCCCCCTGGCCACCCGCGCGCAGCTCGAGCGGGTCCACGAGCCGCACTACGTGCAGAGCGTGTTCGACCGGGCGCCGACGGACGGCCTGGTCATGCTCGATCCCGACACGGCGATGGGCCCGCACACCCTCGCGGCGGCCCTGCGCTCGGCCGGGGCAGTCGTGCACGCGGTCGATCTCGTCATGAACCGGGAGTTCCAGGCGGTGTTCTGCGCCGTCCGGCCGCCGGGACACCACGCCGAGCGCGATCGCGCGATGGGCTTCTGCTTCTTCAACAACGTGGCGGTCGGCGCGGCGCACGCGCTGGCGGCCCACGGCCTCGAGCGCGTGGCGATCGTCGACTTCGACGTTCACCACGGCAACGGCACGGAGCACATCTTCGAGACCGAGCCGCGGGTGCTGTTCTGCTCGAGCTTCCAGCACCCCTTCTACCCCTTCACCGGCCACGAGACCGATACCCCGCACATCGTGAACATCACGCTGCCGGCGGGGTCGGACGGCGCCCGGTTCCGCGAGGAGGTGGAGCGGCACTGGCTGCACCGCCTGCACGAGTTCCAGCCGCAGCTGGTGCTGATCTCCGCGGGCTTCGACGCCCACGCCGAGGACGACATGTCGCACGTGCGGCTGCGCGAGCCCGACTACATCTGGATCACGCGCGAGCTAAAGAAGGTTGCGGACCAGTATGCGGGCGGCCGCATCGTGTCGACGCTGGAGGGTGGGTACAACCTTTCTGCGCTGGGGCGCAGCGCCGTCGCGCACATCGACGCCTTGCTGGGGCACTGACTCGAGCCGCGCACGACAAGGCCGCCCTCGGGCGGCCTTTTCGTGCGCGCGGTGACCCGGTGTCAGCGGTGCTTCTTGCTGACGTTCTCCATGTGGTGCAGCCAGTTCTGGAACGCTGCATAGAGCGAGGGTCCGCCGTGCCGGCGGCCGCGGAAGGTGCGGAAGCAGTCGTCGCTGCCCGCCGGACAACGCTGTGAGCCGGCGCAGAGCAGGCCGAAGATCAGCGCGACATCGAGGGCGATAGCGGCGATCACCAGGGGCGTGCGGAGGATCACGTTGTCGTGCATCCAGTCGAGCAGGGTGATGTGGTACTCGATCAGCACCCAGATGCTGGCGAACAGCAGGGCAACGGCGAGGAGCGAAAAGAAATCCGCCAGCCAGTGGTGGCGCTGGGTGTAATCCTTGACCGAGGTGCAGATCGACATGGTTCAGAGCTCCGGCGTCATGTTTTTGTAACTGCGAATCCTCAAAATCTACCGATCTGACGCCGCCGAAGACTTGCTCCAGATCAATAAAATACCAAATTCACTCCGCGGGGCATGGTTGGCGCCGGGTTTCCGACGGGACCGACGATGCCCCGGCGGGTGTCCGCCCCTCGGTCAGCCAGCCTTCGAGCCGCCGAGGCAGGGTGGGGACGCGGGGACGGCGCCGCCGCGGGCGAACCACTCCTCCGGCGTGAGGGTGTGCAGCGCCAGGGCGTGCACGGAGTCCCGGAGCTCGTCCGCCAGCGCGGCGTTGACGGCCCGGTGGCGCTCCAGCAGCCGACGCCCCTCGAAGGCATCGCTGACCAGTGTCACCTTGAAGTGCGATTCCGAGCCCGGTGGCACGCTGTGCATGTGGCTCTCGTTGACCACCTCGCAGTGCAGCGGGTGGAAGCTGTCGCCGAGCTTCGCTTCTATGCGTTGCTGAACGGACACGACTCGATCCTCGTCACGATGGAGGCAGAGGTGATTCTAACGGGGGGGCGCGAAAACGAACGGCGGGCCAACCCGGCCCGCCGTGGTGGAATGGCACTGCGTCGGTATGCGGCCGGCGGTCAGCTCTTCGGGCCCTCGCCGGATTTCTTCATGAACCAGATCAGGAAAAATATCGCCATCAGGATGACGAAGGCGATGACGAAGAGCGACAGCTGTCCGACCCAGTCGCTCAGCAGCTCAGCCCACAGTTCTTTCATCGTCGGTGCTCCCCCTTTGGTTGGCGTCGTGACCTGTCGGGCAGGCCTCGGCCGCGAACGGCCTGCGCGATTTTATAATCCTAACGACCCACCGTGCGGCCCCCCCCTGACATTTCGCAACCCGCATCGGGGATGTGGCAGCCCGATGCGGGGCCGGCGTTCGTCAGCGGTCGCCGCCCCGGCCCGGGGTGTAGACCGGGAAGGGGGTGACGTTGGAGCCGGCCTCGAGCTCGATGATCTTGTTCTGGCCGCGCTTCTCGACCTCGTCGATGCGGATCACCGCGTGCATCGGCACGAGGGTGCGCGTCACGCCGCCGAACTCGGTCTTGAGCTTTTCCTCGGCAGGGTCGATGACCATCGAGGCGTGCTCGCCGAACAGGATCCCCGACAGTTCGACGAAGCCGAACAGCTCGCCTTGCTGCACGCGCTCCGCGTAGAGGACGTAGACCTTGCCCTGGCTGATGAACGAGATGCGGAAGATGCGCATGGGTGGTGACCCTCGTCCGTGCCATTGTACGCGCCGGACGGATCGCCGTATGCGCTGGTGTATGATCCCGACCGGCCCCTCCGGAGGATTGCGGCATGGCGTCGCTGAAGCAGACCGAGCGGCTCGCGATGGGCGAGGGAATCCCTCTCGCCGAGGCACTCGCCGGCCTGCGCTGGAACGCCGACGGCCTGGTACCCGCGATCGCGCAGCAGCACGGCAGCGGCGAGGTCCTGATGATGGCGTGGATGAACCGCGAGGCCCTCGACGAGACCCTGCGAACCGGCCGCGTCTGCTACTGGTCCCGCTCCCGTCAGACGTTCTGGCGCAAGGGGGAGTCCTCGGGCCAGGTCCAGGTCCTCAGGGAGATGCGCTTCGACTGCGACGGCGACACCATCCTGCTCCGGGTCGATCAGACCGGCCCGGCCTGCCATACCGGCCGCCGGGACTGTTTCTACAACCTGGTTCAGGGCGACCGTGTGGTGGTGGACCGCGCCCCGCTGATCGACCCGGACACCCTGTACGGGCGCTGAGGCCGGATGCTGGACGTCTCCGCCATCCCCGCCTTCGACGACAACTACATCTGGCTGCTCCGCCGACCGGACTGCGGCGCCTGCGCGGTGGTCGACCCGGGCGACGAGGATCCCGTGCTCGAACGGCTGGCCGCCGACGGCCTCGAGCTCACCGCCATCCTCGTGACCCACAAGCACGGTGATCACGTCGGCGGCGTCGCCGCTCTCAAGACGCGGTTCCCGCGAGCCCTGGTGTTCGGACCAGCGGGCGAGCCGATCCCGCAGCGCGACGTCGCGCTGCGCGACGGCGACCCTGTCGACGTGCCGGGCCTCGATGCCCGCTTCACGGCGCTGGGTGTCCCCGGTCACACCGAGGATCACATCGCCTACGTCGGCGAGGGCGTGCTGTTCTGCGGCGACACCCTGTTCGCGGCCGGCTGCGGCCGGGTCTTTGGCGGCACCCACGAGCAGCTGCACGGCTCGCTGCAGCGCCTCGCCGCACTGCCGCCGCGCACCCTCGTCTACTGCGCGCACGAGTATACGGAGGCCAACCTCGGCTTCGCGAAATGGGTGGAACCGGAGAACGTCGAGCTGTCCTGCCGGGAAAGCGAGGTCAGGCAGGTGCGCGGCCGCGGCGACCCGACGGTGCCTTCCGTGATCGCCCTCGAGCGCGCGACCAACCCCTTCCTGCGCGTCGACCAGCCGGCGGTGATCGCCGCGGCGGAGCGCTGGGCGGGGCGGCGGCTGCAGCGGGGCGCGGAGGTGTTCCGGGCGCTGCGGACGTGGAAGGACCGCGACTACGATTGACACTGATTGGTGCGCGCTGCGCACCGCACGACTGGACCGGTGGAGCGATGGCCAAGATCCTGATCAAGAACGCCCGCCTCGTGAACGACGGTCGCACCGTCGACGGCGACCTGCTGATCGACGGCGAGCGCATCGCCCGCGTGGGCGGCGAGATCGCCGCCGCGGACGCCTCCGTCATCGATGCCCGCGGCCTGTTCCTGATGCCGGGCATGATCGACGACCAGGTGCACTTCCGTGAGCCGGGGCTGACCCACAAGGCGGATCTCGCGACCGAGTCGCGCGCCGCGGTGGCGGGCGGCATCACGAGCTTCATGGACATGCCCAACACCCAGCCGCAGACCGTCACGCTGGACGCGCTCGAGGCAAAGCATGCCATCGCCGCCGGGCGGGCCTGGGGCAACTACTCTTTCTACCTCGGCGCCACCAACGACAACATCGACGAGATCCGCCGCCTCGGCGCCAACCAGACCTGCGGGGTGAAGGTCTTCATGGGGGCGTCGACCGGCAACATGCTCGTCGACGACCCGGCGGTGCTGGACATCCTGTTCCGCGACGTGCCGACGCTGCTGGCGGCGCACTGCGAGGACACGCCGACCATCCGCGAGAACGAGATCGCCTTCCGCGCTAAGTACGGCGACGCGGTGCCGGTCCGCTTCCACGCGGATATCCGCAGCGCCGAGGCCTGCTGGAAGTCCTCGTCGCTCGCCGTCGAGCTCGCGCGGCGTCACGACACGCGTCTGCACGTCCTGCACCTGACGACCGCGCGCGAGCTCGAGCTGTTCCGTGCCGGCGCACCGGACGGCAAGCGCATCACGGCCGAGGTCTGCATCCACCACCTGTGCTTCGACGAGCGCGACTACGAGGTGCGGGGCATGCTGATCAAGTGCAACCCGGCGATCAAGACGCGCGCGGATCGCGACGCGCTGCGCGCGGGGCTACGCGAGGGCCGTCTGGACCTCGTCGGTACCGACCACGCGCCGCACACCCTCGAAGAAAAGGGACGCAGCTACTTCGGCGCGCCCGCAGGCCTGCCGCTGGTCCAGCACGCCCTGCCCATGCTGCTCGAGCTGGTCCACGACGGCCACCTCGCCCTGGAGCTGGCCGTCGAGAAGGTCGCCCACGCACCTGCGCGGATGTTCGGGATCGTCGACCGGGGGTACCTGCGGGAGGGCGCGTATGCGGACCTCACGCTGGTCGACCTCGACAGCGCTTACCAGGTGCGGCGCGAGGACGTGCTCTACAAGTGCGGCTGGTCGCCGATCGAGGGGCAGCGTCTGCGCTCGCGGGTGGTTGCCACCTTCGTGAACGGCCGGAAGGTCTACGAGGAGGGACGCTTCCTCGGCGAGCCGGCGGGGCAGCGCCTGCGCTTCGCGCGGTAGGGTGGCCCGAGGCCGGCGTTCGCCGGCGCGCGCGGCTTGCCCTCAAGTGTCATCCCGCGGGCGCCGCTAACGCTGGGAAAGCCGATTTCGTGAATTGGACAACTGCTTCCTCGTGCGAGCGTCCGACCGATCATCCCGGCGAGGCGTCGGTCCGGATGCCCTGGCGGTTTCCGTCAGCCCCGGGGCGGGGCTGCGGGCGCGCCGCACCCGGCCGGTCGGCCGCGGCCTGACGGCGGGTCCGGCATGAGACTGCGCCTGCGCACCGCCATCTTCCTGTCCCTGGTCGCGCTGGGGTTTATTCCCCTCGGCGCTCACATGGGCTTCCACGCGCCCGAGGTGTTCTCGCTCCTCGAGTCCTCGGCGACCCGGGCGAGCCGCGAGCACGTCGCAGGGCACGCCGGGCATGTCGCCCAGCACCTCGGGCGGCGGCTCGAGACGGCCCAGATGCTGGCGGCCCTTCCCGGCCCGCGGGAACTGCTCGGGGCGGAGCCCCCGCCCGGCGCCAGGGCACTGACGCCCGAGGAGGCCGCCGTGCGACTGGCGAGCGTGGTGCAGCGCTGGCTGGTGGGCGCCGAGGACGTGGTGGAGGTTTCCGTCATCGCCGCCGATGGCCGGCCTCACCTGCGGCTGGCGCGTTCTCCCGGTGCCCGGCGATTCGAGTCGGCAGACACCCGCGGCGCGGCGCCGGATCCGGCCCTGATGGAGGGCCTCACGCCGTCGCACCGGGGTGGCTGGGTGGGCAGCAGCGCGGCCCCTGCCGACGGCGCGGCGACGGCTCCGCACCTCCTGTACGTCGCTGCCCCCGTCACCGGCGGCGCGGGGCCTGTGATCGGTCTGGTGGGACTGGCCCTCGACGCCGGCCGCGTGCTGCCCAACGAGGAGAGCCTGCGGTGGGTATTGGCCGACGGGCGCTACCTGCTGCCGACGGCCCACGCGTCGGCGGCGGACGATTTCCCCGGCCTCCAGGAACGGCTGGCGACCGCGCAGCCCTTCTCGGCGCAGGCCTCGGGGCGCGTCGAGACCTCCTGGGCGCCCGTGGTGCTGCGGGACGGCGACGCACCGGTCCTGTGGGGCCTGCAGGCCGTCGACCTGGCGCCGGTGAAGTCGTTCGTCACCTCGCTGAAGCTCACCTCGCTGCTCACGACCCTGGCGCTCCTGCTGGGCGTGGCTGTCGTCGCTCTCGTCACGGCCCGGCGCCTCGACGGGGTCCGTGCCCGGCTCGTCGACGGCGTCCGCCGCCTGCTGGAGGGCACCGGCACGACGGTCACGTTCGATTGGGGCGGCCCGGTCGAGCTGCAGCAGCTGGGCCAGGAGCTCGGCAGGGTGGCCGATCGCTACCACCAGGCCCTGCAGAGCAAGCGCCAGGCGGAGGCGGCCCTGATCGACGAGAAGGAGCGCGCGCAGGTCACGCTCGCCTCGATCGCCGACGCGGTCCTGGCGACGAACACCGACGGCACGGTCGAGTTCGCGAACCCGCCCGCGGTCCGGCTGCTGGGGGTGGACCGGCGTGAGGTCGTCGGTCGCCACGTCGGCGAGGTCGTGCGGCTCGTCGAGGCGCGCACGAAGCTGCCGATGCCTCGGCCGGTGGATGTCCTCGCGGCCGACGGCCCGTCGGCCGCGGGACACGTCCAGCTCGAGATCCTGCGCCGTGGCGGCGACACCGTGCCGGTCGAGTACAGCGCGGCGCCCATCCGCGACCGCCACGGCAGGGTGACGGGCTCGGTCGTCGTCCTGCGCGACGTCAGCCAGCGCGCCGAGCTCGAGCGCCAGCTCAGCCACCAGGCGCACCACGACAGTCTGACCGGCCTGCTGAACCGCCGCGCATTCGACCAGCGCCTGGCGGAGGCCCTCCACGGCGCGAGGGCGCACGGGGCTTCGCACGCCCTGCTGTACATCGACCTCGATCAGTTCAAGGTGGTGAACGACACCTGCGGCCACCTCGCAGGCGACGAGCTCCTGAAGCAGCTGGCCCGGGTGCTGCAGTCGCAGGTGCGCGCCGGCGACTCGC
>Ga0316600_10000395_pt1 | contig 21924 bp, 20 predicted proteins | sample OWC_soil_day5_CT_FD_207652 | JGI IMG/M metagenome (GOLD analysis project Ga0316600, IMG submission 207652) | Wetland soil microbial communities from Old Woman Creek delta, Ohio, United States - OWC_soil_day5_CT | ecosystem: Environmental > Terrestrial > Soil > Wetlands | place: USA: Ohio... | reverse complement strand
AAGCTGATTTATGATTTGATTTATATACAAAAATGCAATGTCCTGACGGATTTGGTTATTATGCTGCAGACCCTAAGGGTACTTGTGTCCAAGAGTAGTACTGAAGGGGTTGGAAGCAGCCATAGAAAGACTGATTTGTCCAGGTATGAAATCGACCAAGTTGGCTGATTTGGTAACCGGAGGAGAAAAATTATGAAGTTAGCATTCGTATGCAGCAATTATGGCTCAATACAAGACGGCATAGGCCATTATTGCAGCAAAATAGTAGCAAAAGTCAAAGAGATATATCCAGCATTTACAGTAGAGGTGTTTACTGGGAATACAGTAGGGCGGGGCAAAACCAGTCTTATCATTTCTCTAGCAATGACTGCAGCATTATTTCGTACTGGGATTAGCGTAATTTCAGGTCGTACCAATTGTGTTATTATTGAGTATCCTTTTTATGAATGGAATCCAATTGTTTTGATTGCGATCTGGTTTAACAAAGTTGCTCTTTGGCTATGCAGCGGAAAACTGATCATTTCTTTGCACGAGTATAAGCGCGCAAATTTCTTAAGGCAGTGCATGATTCGGCATATAGTATCCATTAGTGACATCATTTTTGCAACGGAACCTCAGGACATTGCTGGCTTGGTACATCATAAGAAAATAGTATATCAGCGTTATATTCCAAGCAACATTGAGCCTGTGGTTAGGTCCTTCAAGCAGCGTTTTAAGCCTAATAGTTTCTGCTATTTTGGACTAATATCAAAGACCAAAGCTTTTGAAGAAATGCTTAAAGGCTGGAAGAAATTTAATTCTAAAGGGCTTTGCGAGCTGCATGTGTGCACGAGTTCTGATTATGTGTATCTTATAGAAGATATGATTAAGTACAATGTCTCAGTACACTTAAAATGTGATGAAAGGGAAGTATCCGATATATTGTCTATGTGTGATTTTGGAATACTGCCAATCATCCCCTTTGTAAGCACCAACAATGCAACCTTAAAGGCAATGTTACTTCATGGTTGCATTCCAATTGGCAAAATAGATCCTAGATGTGATGATTTTGCAAAACTATTTATAGAAATGGAAAGCTATCATCCTGATGAATTTGCGCTGGCTATTACGAAAGCGGTTTCGCTGCCCCATCAAGTAAAGAAAGATTTACGAGTCCAGGGGACTGCTTATGCGAAGAATTTTACCATCGAAAAGACTTGTCGAGAAATCATTGAGAATATTTCTGAGGTGTGTTATGAAAATTCTGCAAGTAAATAAGCTGTTTTATCCCCATGTAGGGGGTGTGGAAAAAGTGGCTTTAGACTTATGTGAGCAATTAGCAGGTGAGGTAGAGATGAATGTCCTGATAGCAAATAATTCTTTTGGCAGTAAAAATGAAACCATAGCCGGTGCTCATATTGAAAGAGTTCCGAGTGTAGGAACTCTGCTATCTATGCCGATTGCCCCGCTTTTTCCTTATCATATTGGAAAGTATAGCACAGTGGATGTAATGCATTTTCACTTCCCTTTCCCCTTAGGGGAAGTTTCATATCTGATGAATCGCTGGCACATAAAGGCTCGTACGGTGGTTACTTGGCATTGTGATATAGTAAGGCAGAAAAAAATATTAAAAATATATACTCCCTTGTTACATAAATTCCTTCAAAATATGGACTGTATCGTTACTACATCGCCTAATATGATTGAACACTCCGAATTCCTTCAGCCATATCGTGATAAATGTAGAGTCATACCGTTGGGAATTAACCCTAATCAGTTTGAACCTAATAAGCAAGTACTGGCGGATGCAGCTAAATTGAGAAATCGGTATAAGCGTCCAATCCTATTTTTTATGGGTAGGCTCGTTAACTACAAAGGATTATCCTACCTTATTGACGCTATGCAAGATATACATGCGGATTTGCTAATTGGGGGATCTGGAAAACTTCGTTTGGAGTTGGAGCAGCAGGTTCAAGACCGGGGCCTTCAAGATCGGATACATTTTACAGGCTTTATAAGTGATGAAGAGTTACCAGCGTACTATCATGCAGCCGATGTATTTGTGCTTCCTTCTATTGACCCTAGTGAAGCATTTGGGATTGTGCAGCTTGAGGCGCAAGTATGCGGCGTTCCTGTTGTTTCAACCAATCTAAATACAGGTGTGCCATATGCCAATCTTCATGGGGTTACAGGGATCGTTGTAAATCCGGGGAGTTCCAGAGAGTTGGCACAAGCTATCAATAGTCTTCTTAATAATGATAAAAGACGAAAAAAGTTAGGTGTTCAAGCTCGTGAACGTGTAAAGTCTGAGTTTACAGTGCAAGGCATGGGAAAGGCGTATTTGGAACTATACAAACAGCTTTGCAAAAATAAATATTGTGTCAATGGGGGTATGAAAAATGAATATTCGTGTTAGCCATATTTCCAATACCTACAACAATGGCAGCTTTATGATGGCTATTAATCTACTGTATCATCTGGCAGCAAAGATATCTGGTGATACTGTATTTTATACAGATGCGCCGAAAGATAACAATATGATGCGATTGCGCTCTGCGTTGCCAAACGTGAATGTAGTTGGTCGAGAATGTGATGATAAACTTTTTGCGAACCCCAATCATGGGTTAAAACCGATACGCATGGTGAAATTGTATATGAACAAGCTTTACCAAATCGTTAAGGATAAAGCCAATATGCATATTGTTTTAGGCGGGGACGACTTATCAGAGTATTACGGTACAAGCTACTTAGTGTATGGCTTGCTAAGTATTTATCTCTATTCACTAAAAATGCCGGTATATTTGGTTGGCCAAACAGTAGGACCATTTACTGGCTGGCGTAAATATATTGCAACTTTCGTATTAAAACGCTGCCATATTTATACTCGCGAAACATTAAATTGCAATTATTTGAGAGAAGAGCTGGGGCTAAGCACTGTTCAGGAATCGAGGGATCTTGCATTTCTTGCATTACCTGGGCAGAATGACCTTGCGCTAAAACAAAATGTATTAAGTCGTTACGGATTACAGGAAGAACAATATATAACCATTGTACCTTCGGGTTTGTATACTCATTACTGCAAGGATCAAGCAGCATATGTTCGAAATTTTGTAAATGTCATCCGCAAACTAAAAACAGGAAAAGTCCATAATTCTTGTAAAATTGTTTTGCTGCCCCACGTTATTCATACGGAATCTGATGATCGATTCATCATTTCTGAAATAATGAAGTTGCTTGATAAAGAGAAAGACATTGTTACGATTTTCGATGAATTAATGCCCAACGAACTCAGGATGATACTGGGGAATGGATATTTCACAATAACTGGGCGCATGCATGCGGCAGTCTCTACTTTTCAAATGGGAAGACCCGCAATCAGTCTTGCTTATAGCGTAAAATATAAAGGCGTTATTGCAAGCGGACTGGATATGGATGGTCTTGTGATAGATTGCAGTGATCATGGCAGGTGGGAGTCAGATTTGGTCACAGAAGACATAATGACTTGTATTGATCTTATTGATACGGATTATATAACGATGAGAAAAAAAATAGTCTCGAAAGTGTCTGAATCAAAAGATCTTGCTGAAAAGCAAATATCGGCGATTCATGAAAGACTAATTTCTCCAACAAGTCTGTATCCAAAGGTGTATGTCGATGAGTGTTAAAGTAAGTATCATTGTTCCTGTATTTAATGCGGAAAAATATCTTGATCACTGTTTAGAATCGCTTAGCTCCCAGACTCTTGATGAAATTGAAATATTGGTGATTGATGATGGAAGTACAGATCAAAGTGTGGCAAGAATTTCCCAGTATTCCCAAAGAGACTCACGAATTAAGCTGATTTGCAAAACCAATTCCGGGGTGAGTGATACTCGTAATGTGGGCCTTGCAGAGGCAAAGGGGCAATACATTGGATTTGTGGATGCCGATGATTGGGTTGATCCAAAGACGTACGAAACGATGTACCAGCAGGCAATCGCTCTAAACGTTGATATCGTAAGATGCGGTTTGACGATGAATCGGGAAGACGGCAGTCTTATCGAAGAAATTACACTGCCATATGGCCAAGATATACCCTATATAAATGATGAGGTATGGAGTAAATTTATTAGAATGCTGATCGGGACATCGTTCACGGAGGTAAATCTTAGGTATGATAAATCTCTTGCCGGATATTCGTGTGTACATCTGTATGATCGGAAGTTTCTTACTACATACCATATAAAGTTTGATACCCAGTTGAAAGTGTATGAAGATCTACTTTTCAACCTTACTGCATATAGTCATGCAAAAGCCGTTGGAATTGTTAATGAAGCATGCTACCATTATCGACAGAATTTTTTGTCGGCATGCAATCGGTATAAGCCTGACTTAGAGCATACCCAAGACTTGATGGTTCAGCATATCATGAATTTTATTAAAGAGAACGAATTAGATGAAGAGTATACGCGGGCGCTAAACTATCGGATCTTTTTTGATACACTTTGGGCGTTATCCAATATCTTCAGCCGCTATAATCTTGAGTCATGGAAGGCGAAGAGTAAACGTGTCAAAATTTTATTTTCTAAAGAATATGTACGTAACTCATTTTTTAGCCTGAAATCTACGGGGCTGTCATTTTCAAAGCGCCTGCTGCACCTAATGATTAAAAGTCGGCTGTATTCGTTACTTTCCATACTTTATTTTGCCAAAGGGAAGATGGGCGTTAGGAGTGTGTGTAAAAATGGATAGCAAACCTAAAATTCTTGTTCTTGCACAAACCAATATCATTAGCGGTGCCGAAACGGTTATGGGTGAGTATATGGCAAATAATCGTGATGTAGAGATATTGGTTTACACGAATAAAATATCCGAGGTTCGACGATATTTTGAGGACTTGCTAGGTTCTGCGTCAGTATTATCAGCGGAGTCCATGCGATCCTATCTTGTTAAGAAGAATCCCCTGCTTTTACCTTTATACCTTTGGAACCTTGTGTTAAATGTATGGCGTGCAATTAACATAGCTAACATGAAGGGTATAAGCGTAATCTATGGGAATAACAGTACGGATCTAGGAACGCTATGTTTCATAAAACTGCTCAAAGGTCAAAAATTTCGTGTAATTGCTCACTGCCATGACATGCTTACCATGAAGACGCTTCCCGGAATGTATCTGAAAATATTTTCCAGGCTGCTGGATGTGGTACTCGTTCCGTCCCTGGCTACCAAGAGTCGTTTAGAATTATTATGTCACAAAAATTGTGATATTAGAGTCATTTATAATGGTCTTTCCTTAAAAACGGCAATGTGTGATACCGAAGGCAGATCGAGTGGTGTTGTACAGGCAGAATCCCAAGAGAATAAAAAAGTAATCGGCTTTGTGGGCACGATCTGCCATCGCAAGAGACCTGATATTTTTTTAGATATCATTCGTGAGTTATTGCTGCTGCGCAATGATATTGCCGGTGTTATGATCGGAAAAGTAATTGAAGACGACGTAGGTACAGAAGTTGAAAAGCGTATTCAGGAAGAGGCCTTGCCTGTTCGTTTCTTAGGAGAGGTGCCTCATGATGAATTACTATCTTCGTATCAGCGCTTTGATTTGCTGGTTCTTACAAGTGATAGAGATCCTCTTCCCACGGTGCTGATAGAGGCAATGTCCCAAGGCTGTATCGTTTTTGCGCGAGATGTTGATGGCGTTAATGAGATAATTGTGGATGGCAAAAGTGGCTATATCTTTGATTATGAGTATAACATGCAGGAAATTGTTTTGCGGATCTGTCAGATAATTGATAGCAATGAACTTCGTAGTTACGTTAGTGAGCGTGCAAAAGAGGTTGTTGCCAATCAATTCTGTATAGAACGTAAGATAAATGAAGTAAATCAAATCATTCGTGAAGTCAGAGGCGGGACTAGCGCTAAATGCGGGGTTAATTAATATGAAAAAGCAAAGCGTAAATAATACCCTATGGTTTTTATTGGGATTTTTAGTTTTCTTCAATTTTTATATTGTGATGATTCCCATCGCAAAGCCACCTCGGGTGACGGATATCATCGGGTGCCTCTTTATCGTATTGATGTTCTTGCGACTGAATACAATTATGAAAATGAAATTTCACATCTTTGATTTTCTATATCTTGCTGCCATGAGCTTATGGTTATTGAAAGACATAATCATTACTGGACCAGGTAGCTTAATTATAACATTTCGGTGGATTATGGCATTTATGGTAGGGTTAGTTATTGCTCGATTACCGCCTCAATCAACGTATCGATATAAAGTACTGGTTGGTATGATTTTCGGTGCCGCCGCGAATATTGTAGTTATTATTCTGCAAATCTGTGGTTATTTTGATTCTATGGTCGCCCTTGGATTTGGTTCGAAAGATTCTTGGTACGCTAACATTGGCAGTTCAATTCGATATGCGGGTTTATTTGAATACCCAAATGCGTTAGCTCTTGTTACTAGTATCAGTCTGCCATTATCACTAGGACTGGTACAAGAGTTCCGCAAGCCATTCTGGGTGGTTATTGCCGGGTTTTGCATAACGGCATTAGGATGCGGGCTTACGTATACTCGCGCGCCGTTTATTGTTTCGTGCCTATTAATGTTAATTTGGCTGCTAAATGGGCAGAAGAAGCAAACCATTCGAAAAGTACTGGTTGTTTGTGCTATTATGTCCATCGTTTTACTCTTTGGTATGCCCGGTGGAGAGGATAGATGGTCTGATACTGCATATATGGAAAACAATAAAGATGATAGGCTGGCGTCAAATATGGATGGTTTAGGGTTATTAATCAACAATTCATTTGGTTTAGGTGCCCTATTTAAGGATCAAGTTAGTTTTGCTGTGCATAATGCATATTTACAGCTTGGTTTAATGGCAGGGATCCCTTTTCTAGGCTTTACGATGATTCAAATCTTTCGGGCTATTCAAAAATCCATTTCTTTAAAAAGAAGCGAACTATGGGTTGCGTTGACTCTTGCCTTAAACTTTTTCTTTGAAGAGCATCTAACAAATCCTACCATTATTATCTTGTTAATGTGGATCATTTTTGCTCCGAAATCTCTAGTGGATCATGAAATTGGTACCTTGGACAAGAGTAAAACAATAGGGATGCCTCCCGTTAGATAAGGGTAACGGCTGTATCAGGATTTTAAAAAGGCTGCAGGTGAAAAAGCCAAAGAAATAAATAAGAAAAGTAGGGTATTATTTTGAAAGTGAATCAACTTAAGGCTGGGGTATTGCTGTCCTATGTTTCGATATTCATGACCATTATGATTACACTTCTTTATACTCCCATAATGCTCAGAATCCTAGGTCAGTCTGAATATGGGTTGTACTCACTTATCGGTTCAGTGGTGGGGTATCTTAGCATACTAGATCTAGGTCTTGGTAATGCCATAGTGAGGTATACGGCTCGCAATAGAGCACTAGGGGATAAAGATGCGGAGTCAAACCTGAATGGGATGTTTTTGGTTCTGTATAGTTTTATTGGGCTTTTAACTGTTATTGTCGGTGCAGTATTGTACTTTCATATCGATGCTATGTTTGGTGGCACTCTGACAGTCGCAGAAATGGAAAAAGCTAAAATTATGATGCTGCTATTGATTTTTAATTTTGCCGTGTCATTCCCTTTAGGAGTTTTTGGCTCTATCATGCAAGCTCATGAGAGATTTGTATTTGTTCGGCTGATTGGAATTCTTCGTTCCATATTAAACCCCTGTATCATGCTGCCATTGTTATTTTGGGGCTATGGGTCAGTTGCTATGGTCGTGGTAAATACAGTATTAAATATTAGCTGTCTGCTAATCAATGTTGTTTATTGCTTTAGAGTTCTAAATACAACGATCTATTTTAAAAGCTTTGATGTGACTTTGCTCAAGGAAATAGCTGGTTATTCTTTCTTTATATTTTTGAATGTTATTGTGGATAAGGTTTATTGGAGTACAGGTCAGTTTATTTTGGGTATCGTATCAGGCACGGTGATGGTTGCGGTTTATGCAGTAGCTATGCAGTTAAACAACATGTACATTCTGTTTTCTAATTCTGTAAGTGGCGTGCTGCTGCCTAGAATTACTATGATGGTAGCCAACCATGCCAGTAATGATGAGCTGTCTCAGATGATGATTAAAATAGGCAGAGTGCAGTATGTGATCATGGTCTATATCTTAAGCGGATTCGTACTGTTCGGACAGAGCTTCATAAGCCTGTGGGCAGGGTCGAATTACAGTGATGCCTATTATATTCTTCTAGTGGTAATAATACCTATCACCATTCCGCTGATTCAAAATGTGGGTATTACTATTTTGCAGGCTAAAAACAGGAATGCATTCAGATCCGTTGTCTATCTTTCGATTGCGGTTCTTAACGTGTTAGCCAGTGTTCCATTGGCAAAAGTATGGGGAGGGATTGGTTGCGCCGTAGCTACAGGTGTATCATTACTTATCGGCAATGTGATTATCATTAACATTTATTATTACCGGCAGATAGGACTTAACATACCGCTTTTTTGGAAGAATATTGCTGGGATGTCGCTACCAGTGGTGATGTCTTTACTATGCGGATATGGAATCAATCATTTTATCGTGCAAAATAGTTTAATACTTTTAGCTGGTAAAATAGTGCTCTTTTCCATCGTTTATATCTCTTTAATGTGGCTGTTAGGACTCAACCGATATGAAAAAGATTTATTTTTGTCACCAGTAAAAAAAGTTTTCATTAAATGGGAAGCCAGTAGAGGTGTATTTTATGATTAACATAATCGATAAACCCAGTTGTTGTGGTTGCCATGCCTGTTATAATCGTTGCCCGCAAAAGTGCATCAGTATGAAGTCTGATGATGAGGGTTTCTGGTATCCGGTAGTGGATCGTAAAGAATGTATAGATTGTGGCTTGTGTGAAAAGGTGTGTCCTATTCTAAGTAAGTCTATGGTAGAAAATCATCCTGCGGCATATGCTTGCAGGAATAAGGATGATAAGATCAGACAGCAAAGTTCCTCTGGAGGCGTGTTTACAATTGTAGCGGCAAGCGTGCTTGCTAAACATGGCGTCGTATTTGGGGCAGGATTTGATGGGGATTTTAATGTACTTCATAGCTCGGTGGATAGCCTGGATGGTCTCAGCAATCTTCGAGGGTCAAAATATGTACAGAGCTCCATAGGTGATACCTATGAGCAGGCAAAGGATTTTTTAAAACAAGGACGACAGGTATTATTCTCTGGTACTCCCTGTCAGATTGCTGGGCTTAAATCATATCTTGGCAAGGACTATGAAGGGCTGATTTGCCTGGATATTATATGTCATGGAGTTCCCTCTCCTTTAGTTTGGAAGCAGTATCGCAGCAAGCTGGAAAATAATAATGAGTTGAAGTCTATTAGTTTCCGGGATAAGACCTTCGGCTGGAAACGGTTTAGCTTGAGACTTACTTATAAGAACGATGATGAGTATATAAAAGACCTGAATTCCGATGAATTTATGCAAGGCTTTCTTAAGAACGTATATTTGCGTCCATCTTGCTACCATTGCAGCTTCAAAACACTTGCACGCCAGAGTGATATAACATTGGCTGATTTTTGGGGAATAGAAAACATTCTTCCCAGTTTGGATGATGATAAGGGTACGTCCCTTATTCTCGTAAACTCCGATAAAGGAAAGGAAATATTTCTAGCCGCAGCAGATAAAATGGAATATAAAAAGATTGATATAGATCAGGCTATCGTGTATAACTCAGCGGCGATAAAATCGGTTGCTTATAATCCCCAGAGAGACAAATTCTTTCGGGATTTGCCGCACTTCGCAGATATTAGTCAACTGATAGCTAAGTATACGAAAGTTAGTTTTCCAAGAAAAGTGTATAGGAAAGTAAGACTGCTGCTTTCAAGGATAAAGAGGAAGATTCTTTTGTGGATGGAACAGACAAAGTCCAAGGGGCAAAGCATTAAACAGTGATGTATCTTTGGAATATTTTTAGCATTATATGACTAAAGTTGAATGTAATTTGAAGATGGGAGTGTTATTTGATGAATATTTTAGTTACTGGAGGAGCTGGATTTATTGGCTCTCATGTAGTAGAAAAGTTGTTAATGGAAGAATGTCATGTTGTCGTTATAGACGATTTAAGCACCGGAATTAGAGACCATGTGCCTGCTGGTGTAAAGTTTATTAAAATGGATATTTGCAGCGAAGAACTGCTAGATGTATTTGTTAAGGAACGTTTTGACGCTGTCATTCATTTGGCAGCCCAGACTATGGTGCCTGTATCTTTAAATAAGCCTGACTATGACTGCCAGGTTAATCTATTGGGTACTGTAAATGTACTGGAAGCATGCCGCAAAACGGGTGTGAAAAGAGTGGTGTTTTCATCTACTGCAGCGGTGTATGGTGATGTGGATATCGTGCCTATTGTAGAAAGTGCGGCAACTAGACCTACTTCCTTTTATGGGTTGAGCAAGTTAAGTGTAGAAAAATATTTACAAATGTATCAGCAGATATTTGGTCTAGAATATGTAGTGCTGCGGTATGCCAATGTATATGGTGAACGTCAGGGAGATGGAGGGGAAGGCGGAGTTATTAGTATTTTCACTCGTAAAATTGGTCAAAATGAAGTTTTGAGTGTATATGGTAATGGTGATCAGTCTCGTGATTTTATCTATGCCGGTGATGTGGCGGCAGCGAATTATCAGGCGCTTATGACTTCTCATGTGAATGGTGCATACAATATTAGTACGCAGACCGAGGTTAGTGTAAATCAGTTGATTAAAATATTGGGGCAGATTGCAGGCAGGGAAGTGCAAAAACAATATTGTCCAGTACGAGAAGGAGATATATACCGATCAGCGCTTTCGAATCAAGCAGCGCGGGAAAAGCTTGACTGGCAGTGTGAGATGCTGCTTGCAGATGGTTTAGCTCGAACGTATAGAGATATTAGAAAAGGGGTATGACCTTGAAAATAATAATTCTAGCAGGTGGCGGTGGTACACGGCTATTTCCACTGTCCCGTACTTGTTTTCCCAAGCAATTTATGAAAATTGGCAATGAGCAATCTCTATTAGCTCAGACGGTTATGCGGTTTGCGCCAGTGGCAAAGGCGTCGGATATGGTGATTGTGACCAATCAGGAATACCTTCATTATGTCAAGGCAGAGCTGACGGCTTGTGGAATGGAAAAAACACATATTATATTAGAGCCTGTAGGGCGTAATACGGCTCCTGCTATTGCATTAGCAGCAAGTTATTGTATAGATAAATTAGGTGCGGGTGAAGAGGAAGTCATGTTTGTTACTCCTTCAGATCATATTATCCGCCAGAATGACCTTTTTATACAGGCTGTCGGGCAGGCTGAGGAAATGGCTAAGCTGGATCATATTGTGACTTTTGGTATTAAACCTGATAAGCCTGAAACTGGGTATGGGTATATTGAAGCTGGTGAAGTCTGTGGTTGTGGATTTGCAGTACGTTCTTTTAAAGAAAAGCCTGATGAGGTGACAGCCGAGAAGTATTTGGCAGCGGGTTCTTATTATTGGAATTCTGGTATGTTTGGCGTTACCATGGGGCAAATCATGAGAGAATTACGAATGCATCAGCCGGAGATTTATCAATTATCATCGACCAGTTTTGCAGATACTTTAGCTCAATTTGAAGTTATGCCTAATATTTCTATTGATTATGCGGTGGCTGAGAAGTCTGATAAAGTAGTGACCATCCCGTTATTAGCCTATTGGAATGACATTGGCTCATGGGATGCTATTTATGATGTAGTAGAGAAGGATCAGGAGGGGAATGCCGTCAAGGGAGACTGCATCCCTATTGATTGTACGAATACACTAATGTTAGGACGTAGTCGTTTGATTGCTGGTATTGGACTTGAGGACTTGCTAGTAGTGGAAACGGATGATGTTATAGTGGTAGCAAAAAAGGGTGAGTCACAGAAGGTTAAAAATCTGGTAGGCGAGCTCAAAGAACGAGGGCGGCGTGAGGTAGATGAACATACTACTTTGTATCGACCTTGGGGAAGTACGACTGTATTGGGTGGGGGACCAGGATATAAGATGAAGCAAGTTAGAATCAATCCTGGTCATGGACTTAGTCTGCAAATGCATTATCATCGCAGTGAGCATTGGATTGTTACAAGTGGTACTGCGCGGGTGACTCTGGGAGAGGAAGTCAAGATGGTTCATGAGAATGAAAGTGTATTTATTCCCATGTCGACCAAGCACCGTTTAGAAAATCCAGGCCGAATTCCGCTGGAGATTATTGAAGTCCAAAATGGGAAATATCTTGAGGAAGATGATATTGTACGGTTTGATAGTGTGTGAAGGGAATGGTGATGAACACACCTCAGCAAGGGAAGTCATTCTGAACTTTGCTCGTTATAGTTGACAAAAAGAAGGTTATCACCTACAATAGTTCTAAGCTGATTGGGAAAACCAAAGGCATAGAATCTCTATGAGAATTAGAGATTCTATGCCTTTTTGCTATTTGTTAAGAGAGAAATTGGAGGTGTTTAGCGAAGAGGAATCATGTTGTTTTCCCATGAGAATCAGGATAGTTGTCTTTGGGAACTTTTTTTAATTTCTATAGTTATAAAATAATACATATTGTTAGGAGTGTTAAAAATGAGAAAGCGTTTTTCTACTTATCTTTTATCTGGTGTCTTGGCAGGGGCTTTGCTGCTTGCAGGATGCTCCAGCCAAAAAAGTGCGAATCCGGCTTCCGGAGCAGCGGCAAATGATACGAAACAGGTTAGGCAAGTACTTGTCGGAGCCGGATCTACATTTGAACCCTATGCATATATTGATAAGGATAACCAGCCCGCAGGCTATGATGTGGCAGTTTTAAAAGAAATCGATGCAAGGCTTCCTCAATATGAGTTTAAATTTCAATCAATTGAGTTGAAGAATCTATTATTGAGTTTGGATGCAAAGAAAATCAACATTGCGACGCAGCAGTTTGAAAAGAATCCGGACAGAGAAGCAAAATATCTGTTTACGAATGAAGGTTTTGCAAATTATGATAAGAGAATTGTCGTAGCGAAAGGGCGCACGGATATTAAAACGATTGATGATTTAGTCGGTAAACGCGTAGGCTGCTCACAGGGAAGCAATACAGCAGCTCTCCTGGAAAAATACAATCAGGGACATGATAAAAAGATTAATATTGTATATACAACCGGTGGAGCCAGCGTGGTATATGATGATCTTGTCAACGGGCGATTGGATGCAAGCGTTATGACCAAAAAAACATTCAACCGTAACAATGAAGCCTTTGGCGGTGGACTGGGGATTATTGAGGATGGCTTGTTCAGCCAATCGGAGGCATACTTTATTCTCAGCAAAAATGAGGTGCAGTTGAAGGATGATATCGATAAGGTCTTGAAACAAATGAAGGCAGATGGAACCCTTTCCAAGTTATCTTATGAATATACAAATACGGATTATAATGTGGAATAACGATACTATTGTCAGGTGAATTTTGAATCTTAGGGAGTCGGGATATGCCGATGAATACGAAAGGAGGGGGATGAAATAGTGGGAAGTTTATTTGACATAAAGCTGGTTTTTGAATATTTCCCTGCCATTGTATCCCGCTTTCACATTACATTGCTGATCGTAGTATTTTCTATTACAGTAGGTATGCTATTGGGATTGCTGATTGCAGCAATTCGCATTTACAAAATACCTGTGCTGAACCACATTGCCGTAGTCTATGTATCCTTTATTCGTGGAACGCCGATTATTATCCAATTATTTATTGTCTATTATGGGCTTCCGCTTTTGCTGGATGCAATTGGAATTGATATTAATCAGTGGGAAAAATTGTACTTCGTCTTAGCCGCTTATGGATTCAATAATGCGGCGTTTATATCAGAGATTATCCGTTCCGCTATCGTAAGTGTACCCCAGGGGCAGCGCGAGGCTGCTTATTCCATCGGATTAAGTAGATGGCAGGCACTTCGCCGGGTTATATTGCCGCAGGCATTTTTGATCGCGTTTCCTGTTTTTGGAACTCGAGTCGTGAATACCTTTGAATCTACGTCTCTTGCCTTTACTCTTGGTATTTTGGATATGATCGGTCAGGCCGAGGCCATTGGAAATCGCACTTATCATGAATTGGAAGGCTATGCTGTGGTTGCAATTGTTTTTATCGTAGTAAGTCTGCTATTGGAAAAAATGTTTTTGCGTGCTGAAAAAAGGTTGATCTTGAATAGGAGGTGATGGCATGATTTTTGATTTTCAATACGTTGCTGCATCCCTCAAGGTTGCTGTGAAATATATTCCGACGACACTGGTGTTGTCGGTACTTCCCCTTTTAATTGGGATCATTTTTGGCACATTAATTGCTATATGCAGGAGATTTCGCATAAGAATCATAGCAAAACTGGCAGATATTCTGATTCCTGTCATCAAGGGGATTCCCCTGGTGCTGCATCTTTTTATTATGAATTTTCTAATACTCAAACCTCTCGATTTTTTGGCGAAATGGTACGGATGGGCAGATGCTTTGCGGTTTATGGATAAAACCTATATCGGTATTGTTGCCATTTCCATCTATGCAGTGGTTGTTATATCGGAAACGATGCGTAGTGCTCTTATGTCGGTGGATGATGGGCAGTATGAAGCTGGTTATTCCATTGGGCTTACCAGGTGGCAGACGTTACGGCGTGTGGTTCTGCCCCAGGCGTTTCCTTTTGCAGTTCCTGTTTTGTGCAATAACTTTATCGGACTCATTAAAGGATCTTCTATTGTATACCTAATCACGGTAGTGGATGTGATGAATGGGGCTTTAACTTCCGCGCAAATCAATTATCGTTTCTTGGAAGCGTATATCGCTGCAGCAATTATTTATTGGGTGATGTGTCTGACAGTTGAAAGGGTTTCCGTTATTTTGGAGAAGCATTTGAAGAAATATCAGTACAGGGTGCAGGAAAATAATTTAAGAAGAGAGGTGTTATAGGTTGATTCAGTTAAAGGGTGTTCGCAAGTCCTTTGGGAAGAATGAGGTGCTTAAGGGCGTTGATTTGAGTGTAAAGAAGGGTGAAGTTGTTGTCGTCTTAGGCCCAAGCGGCTCTGGGAAAACCACATTACTACGTTGCATTAATTTTTTGGAGGCGGCAGATGATGGTGAATTAACGATCGGTGATACGAAAATAAGCTTTAAGCATGCCACCAGTAAAGAAATTTTAAATATTCGCAGGCAAACAGCCATGGTCTTTCAAAATTATAATCTTTTTAGCAATATGACTGCTTTGGAAAATGTGATGGAAGGACTTGTGACAGCCAGAAACGTTCCAGTTGCCCAGTCAAAGGAAATTGCTCAAAGAGCACTTGATAAAGTGGGGCTTAAAGATAAATATGACTCTTTTCCATTGCAGCTTTCCGGCGGGCAGCAGCAGCGTGTGGGCATTGCCCGTGCGGTTGCGCTGAATCCGGAAGTGATTTTGTTTGACGAACCTACTTCTGCATTGGATCCGGAACTGGTTGGTGAGGTGCTTGCCGTTATGCAGAAGGTTGCACAAGATGGAATTACGATGGTGGTGGTGACCCATGAAATGTCTTTTGCAAACGATATCGCCAATCACATTGTCTTTATGGATGAAGGGGTAATTGTGGAGGAAGGAAGTCCGAAGGAGATTTTTTCTAATCCGAAAGAAGAGCGTACAAAACAATTTTTGGAAAGAATTCTACCCAGATGGAGCTTTTCAATTTAAAAAATCCGAATGATACAATTCGGAGGAATCAGGTGTATGATGGAAAATTTTAATCAGCTCAGAAGAAATTTGAATAAGCTGGCAAAAGTACAATTGGGTTTTTATCCGACTCCTTGTCATCGTTTGGATAGACTTTCCAAGCGGTTGGGAGTTGAAATTTATCTCAAAAGGGAAGATTTATCGGGGTTTACCCCTTTTGGCGGAAATAAAATTAGAAAGCTTGAATATCTGCTAGGGGACGCCCTAGAACGGGGATGCGATCATGTGATTACTTTTGGGGCAACCCAGTCCAATCATGCAATGCAAACCGTTGCAGCTTGCAGGAAATACGGTTTAACTCCCATCTTATTTTTGCGTAGAGTAGTTACTCCAGATAGCGAATTGCGGGCTAATTTACTGATAGATGCTATAATGGGGGCTGAAATTCATATTGTGGACAGTCGTGAGGAAGCAGAGGCGGCAGCAAAGATACGGGTGCAGGGATTGGAAGAGGCAGGACATACATGTTATGTTATCCCAAGCGGCGGTGCAAGTCCGGTTGGTTCGATGGGGTTTATGGATGCTTTTCTGGAGCTTTCCGAACAGCTGCTGCAAAGTAACATCAAAGCCGACTATCTCTTTCATGCTACCGGCTCCGGGGGCACACTTTCCGGGCTGCTTGCGGGTAAAAAGATACTGGATGCTTCTACGAAAATTGTTTCCGTTGCGGTTGGAAGTAAAGATGCTGAGTATTCATCTAAAGTATTGCAGCTTTCCACTGATACATTGAAAAGAATTGGGTCTGATGTTTCGTTAACAGAAGAGGATCTTGCTATTGACCATGGATTTTATTTACCGGGATATGAAATCCCAAATGAAGAATCTTCGGCAGCGATCCGATTGCTGGCAGAGACAGAAGGTATTTTATTGGATCCGGTTTATACGGGAAAGGCATTTTCCGGATTATTGCATGGTATCCAAAGTGGAAAAATACCAAAAGGCAGTACGGTTGTATTTTTGCATACAGGAGGTTCCTTAGCCTTGTTTGCTGAAAAAGAGATCGTGGGAGAGTGGCTGACCTGACGAACACCCCGTCACTGCGTGCCACCCCCTCTCTAGAGGGGAATAGCAGGATTGAAGAATGACCTATGTTGATATGAGTATCAACATAGGTCATTCTTCAATGTCTCTTAGAGTGGATACCTCATTTTTTACGGATTTGACTTCGGTGAGGATTTCTTGTAATAATTGTTCAGTGGGCATTTGTGTATTCTCCTCTTTTTTGTTAGTTTAGCACAAATTCTAGTAAATGGGCGTTGGGTTATTTTCATCGTTAAACACAGTCTAGCATAAAAGTGTAAGAAGTTGCAATGGACATGTATATAGCAGCAGGATAAGAATCATGACTTGGCGAAGTTGTATAACATATATTACTTTCTTTGGGAATAAAATGAAAATTGAATATGGGAAGAGGAGGGTTTTCCAATGACACAAGATATTGTTGTAAAAAGAGATGCCTTTAAGGCCTATGATATTCGGGGCAGGGTACCTGATGAGCTTAATGAGGAAGTAACTTATCGGATTGGATGGGCTTTTGTGGATCTGTTTGATGCAAAGACAGTGGTAGTGGGGCGAGATGTGCGGTTGTCCAGCGAAAGTTTGACCAAGGCTTTGATAGAGGGTTTTAGAGATCGGGGCTGTCATGTGATTGATATTGGTTTATGCGGTACGGAAATGATATATTTCGCCACGTCTCATCTAGGGGTCGATGGGGGAATCATGGTAACAGCCAGTCACAATCCGATGGATTATAATGGACTTAAGCTGGTACGTAAAGAATCAAGGCCGATTAGTGGTGATACAGGGCTGCGAGAGTTAGAGGATCGTGTAGTTACTGGAGATTTTTCACGGGAAAAGAATGCTGGTATTGCCAAGGGCACAGTGGAGCAGTATGATATTATGAAAGAGTATGTACAGCATTTGCTTACCTATGTGGATGTAGCGGTATTAAAACCGTTGAAAATTGTAGTGAATGCAGGCAATGGTTGTGCAGGACCTGCTCTCGATGCATTAGAGAAGGTATTGCCTTTTGAGTTTATCAAAGTATACCATGAGCCAGATGGGACGTTTCCACATGGAATTCCCAATCCCTTGTTAGTTGAGAATCGGGAGGCAACGGCCAAGGCTGTGCGAGAAAGCGGTGCTGATTTTGGGATTGCCTGGGATGGTGATTTTGACCGCTGCTTCTTATTTGATGAACAGGGGCAATTTATTGAAGGGTATTATATTGTTGGATGTTTAGCAGAAGCCTTTTTAAGGCGTTATACCGGGGCGAAAATTATTCATGATCCGCGTTTAACTTGGAATACGATTGAATTGGTAAAGGAAGCTGGCGGTATTCCTATATTGTGTAAAACCGGTCATGCCTTTATTAAAGAGCGCATGCGCCAGGAAGATGCGATATATGGTGGGGAGATGTCAGCTCATCATTATTTTAGAGATTTTGCATATTGCGATAGCGGTATGATACCATGGCTCTTAGTAGCTGAGAATATAAGCGTATCAGGTAGATCGTTGTCCCAATTGGTGGGAGCTCGTATGGAAAAATTCCCTGTGAGCGGGGAGATCAATCGACGAGTCAAGGATGCCCAGATGGTAGTAGCAGAAATAGAAAAGCAGTTTGTAGCCCCAGGGGCTGCTGTTGATTATACAGATGGATTAAGTGTAGAGTATGATGACTGGCGGTTTAATCTGCGGATGTCCAATACAGAACCGTTGATTCGTCTGAATGTGGAGAGCCGAGGCGATGCTTCTTTGCTGGAAAAGAAAACAGCTGAATTATTAGCTGCCATTGAGAAGTTGGGGTAGAGGGGAATGAGAGAGAGCAGCATCTTCATGTCATTACTATAGCATCTTAATGTCATTGCGAGGAGGTACGACGAAGTAATCCCCCGGTGCACGGAGATTGCTTCACTCTGTTCGCAATGACAAAAAGATGCATCAGCGTTCTTTTGATAGAGTTTAAATAATTATTACAGCTAAGGATGGTGCTAGGATGAGAAAAGGATTGGGAAAAGTTCGCAAGGCGGTGATTCCGGCGGCAGGGATGGGGACAAGGTTTCTGCCGGCGACGAAGGCGCAGCCCAAAGAGATGCTGCCTATCGTTGATAAGCCAGCGATTCAATATATTATTGAAGAAGCGGTTCAGTCAGGCATTGAAGAAATCCTCATTATTACGGGGCGAAATAAGCGTTCCATTGAGGATCATTTCGATCGGTCAGTAGAGTTGGAACTACTGCTGAAAGAGCAGGGCAAGTATGATTTGCTAAATCTGGTAGAGGAAATTGCTGACGTTACCATTCATTATGTAAGGCAAAAGGAAGCCAAGGGATTGGGGCATGCCGTGCTATGTGCCAAGCAGTTTGTCGGGAATGAGCCTTTTGCTGTTCTGTTAGGTGATGATATTATTGATGCCGGTGTTCCTTGTTTAAAACAAATGATGAGTGTCTATGATGATTGTTATGGTACTATTCTAGGGACACAAGAGGTTCCTCTGGATAAGGTTTGTAATTATGGAATTGTAAAACCTATGGAGATTAAGCAGAATGTGTGGCAGGCTGTGGACCTTGTAGAAAAGCCAGATATGTCAGAGGCACCTTCTCGCTTGGCGGTGATGGGACGCTATATTCTCCAACCTGAGATTTTTGCTATCTTGGAGAAGACTCTTCCTGGTAAAGGCGGGGAGATACAGTTAACGGATGCGATCCGTACCTTAGCTATTGAGCAGCATTCAGTGTATGCCTATAATTTTGAAGGTCGTCGTTATGATGTGGGTGATAAGCAGGGATATTTGGAAGCGACTATTGAATTTGCTCTGAAGCGTCCTGATTTGCGGGAGGACTTTTTACGATATTTGATTAAAACGGTAGGGCCGCTGGTGGCAGGGAAAGATGGGAAGAGTGATTGCAGCAGGTAGTGGTTAAACACAGAAGTGTGCAAAAATATAGGGAGGTTGTTGTCTAATGAGTAGTAAAGAAGAAAGTTGTCTAACATTAGCCTCGGGTTTTTCCTTTGACTATGGTAATCTGTATGGAGCTGGTAAAGTAACTGCCAATGATGTAGAGGATTTAGCAGAAAAGTTGGCTGCTGCACAAAAGGCTGTTGAAACCATGCGGGCGACAGGAGAAGTTCGGGGGCATTTGTCTAAAGATGGTACGCCGGAAAGAGTGTTATTTACCCAACTGCCTTATGTGGCTGAAGGTAACTTAAACTCTCCAGCATCCATTGTCAGGTTAAAGGAATTTGGCAGTTCACTAAAAAACACAGTGGATGCTGTAGTGACGTTTGGTATTGGCGGCTCTTACTTAGGGAATAAGGTCTTATTTGATGTTCATTGTGGTGAGTTTTGGAATGCGAAAAGTGTGAAGGAACGCAATGGCTATCCGAAGCTATACTTTAATGGTAATAACATTGATGCGAGACGAACTGCAGATATGGTAGAACATCTGATCACAGAAGCCCGTCTGAAAGCTGTTCATGGACAGCCTAATACCTATAAAGTGGTCTTAGTGGTGATTTCAAAATCCGGCGGCACCCTAGATACGATGTCGACTTTCATGGTGATGTATGATGCTTTAAAACAACAAGAGCCATTACTGAATATTGAAGTGGTAGCGGTAACAGACCCTGCAAAAGGTGAGAAGGCTACTTTATTGGGAAAATTAGCTGAGGAGCAAGGTTGGCCGACCTTTAGTGTTCCAGATGGCGTGGGCGGCAGATTTAGTATTTTCTCGGAAGTCGGTTTAGTGACGGCTGCTTGCATCGGCATGGATATTGATGCGTTCTTGGCCGGTGCACAAGCCATGGATCAGGCATGTCAGACTTCAGATATATACAAAAATCCAGCGAAATTAAATGCAGCTTTAAAGTTTATTGCTGCAGAAAAGTACGGGCGAGACATTGAAGTGTTCATGCCTTATGCAGATTATTTAAAATCAGTAGCAGAATGGTATGTACAGCTGTTAGCTGAGTCCTTAGGCAAACGTACCAGCCGTGAAGGAGCAGAATTATTTTATGGTCGTACTCCAATTGTAGCCGTTGGAACAACGGATATGCATGCCCAGACACAGCAGCATCAAGATGGTAAGAAAGATAAGGTGGTTCAGTTTGTTAAGGTGGCTAAGTGGGAGCAGGATGCTATTATTCCCGATGTTTTCCCTACTGTCTCCAAGCTTTCTGAAATATCTTCTATCTATTTGAGTCAGGCTTTGGATGTAGCACGAGAGGCCAATGCAGAAGCTTTGATCAATGATGAACGCTTTAATGCCACGTTGATACTGCCTTCCTTGAATGCCTATCATTTAGGAGAATTGTTATATATGTTGGCATTGTCTGTCGCTTATGAAGGTGAATTGGCGAATGTTGATGCCTTTGACCAACCGGGGGTAGAAGCATATAAACGCCTAATGGGGCCTAGGTTAAAGGCTTTAAAAAAATAAAGAATATATTTCCAAAAAAATCCTGTTACTTGTAACAGGATTTTTACTGTTTTTGGAGAATTTCATTATTGAAAGGTAGGCGGTAGCTGTGGCGATTAAGATAGTGATTGCAGATGATCACGCCCTATTACGGCAAGGGATAATAAACGTGCTGAAATTAGAAGATGATTTTCAAGTAATTGGTGAAGCCTGTGATGGGGCCGAAGCGGTAGAAAAAGCCATTGCTTTAACTCCGGATATCCTTTTGTTGGATATAAATATGCCCCGTATGAATGGTTTGGAAGTTATAACAAAAATTAATGAACAAGAAAAAGCGATTAAGATCATTGTTTTAACTATGCATGATGATGAAAGTTATGTAATGGAAGTTATAAAATCTGGTGCTGTCGGGTATCTGTTAAAGGATATTGAACCGGGTATGTTAGTTGCAGCCATTCGTTCGGTATACGCTGGCGAATCATATATTTATCCAACCTTGGCAAAACGAATCTTTAATGAGTTTAATCGTACTCACCAGGATAAGGAAAAAGATAAGGTCTGTGAAGTAGTCAGGACGATCAGCCGTAGAGAAGAAGGCTTAACCTATAGGGAATACGAGGTATTGCAAGGGGTATGCCGGGGACTGAGTAATCAGGAACTTGCTAAAAGCTTGTTCTTAAGTGAGAAGACGGTCAAGAATCATCTTACCAATATATTTCGCAAGATTAGTGTGAATGATCGCACCCAGGCCGTACTATATGCCATAAAGCATAAACTTGTAATCTTAGAGTAAATCACCT
>Ga0316600_10000394_pt1 | contig 21931 bp, 14 predicted proteins | sample OWC_soil_day5_CT_FD_207652 | JGI IMG/M metagenome (GOLD analysis project Ga0316600, IMG submission 207652) | Wetland soil microbial communities from Old Woman Creek delta, Ohio, United States - OWC_soil_day5_CT | ecosystem: Environmental > Terrestrial > Soil > Wetlands | place: USA: Ohio... | reverse complement strand
CCATGGTATTACAGGATACGTTCTTATTTAACGGTACCGTGTATGAGAATATAGCCTATGGCTGGAAAGGTGCCACGAAAGAAGATGTAGTTGCTGCGGCAAAAGCTGCCAATGCCCATGAGTTTATAGAAAAGATGGAATTTGGTTATGATACAACCATTGGAGAAAGAGGTGTCCTGCTCTCCGGGGGACAAAGACAGAGAATTGCGATTGCCAGGGCTATTTTAAGAGATTCCCCCATCCTGATTTTAGATGAGGCAACCTCCGCCTTAGATACCAAAACAGAAATGGAAATTCAGGCGGCATTAAACGAGATTTCTAAGACCCGTACCACCATTATGATTGCACATAGGCTTTCTACAACCCGGGAGGCAGATTTGATTGTGGTACTGGATGGAACAGGTATTGCGGAAATGGGAAGCCACGATGAACTAATGGAAAGAGGCGGGATATTTGCAGGTCTGCATGGCGCCCATAGTAAATTTGTTTCCGACAGTAGGATTAAAAAATATGAATACACATGAAAAATATTTACTTCACTTTACTCAGAATATTAAATCAAATAATGAAATAACAAAATATTTTCTGGATCAGGAAAGGTTAAGCGGAACGATTATACGCTGTGAACTTGAAAAAGGTGTGGAAATGCTGTTCTTTGATTATTATTTGAAAGAAGATCAGGAAACAGATGTTTTTGAAAAGAGTAACTTTCTGGAGATATTCTATTGCTTAAGGGGAACCATTGAAATGAAGTACGATTCCGGCTCCGCTACTCTTTTGAAAAATATGATCGGTATCTATGATTTTAATACCTGTCCCAATCAAGTAATCCTGCAAAAGGGAAACGTAAAGGGAATCAGCTTACTCCTTGATATAGACCAGGCAGATACTGTAATCAGAAAACATCTGAGCCAGAAGACACTTACCATGAAGCAGTTTCGGGAAAAAATAGAGAAGCAAATGCAATTATTTTTTGTTTTTGGCAATGAAAATCTCAGAAGTGTATTTCTTAGTATAGCTGAGAACCCCTTTGACTATGATAAAGAGTATCTCTTATTAAAGGCTCTTGAATTGGTACTTATCAGCAGCAACAGCATAAGACGTGAGGGAATGAATGAGGCTTCTGGCATAAAAAGGACGGCAGACTACCAGATTTTCGAGAGGGCAGTCACCTGCTTGGAGTTCCGTATTTCTGAGCCAATCATCATACAGGAGCTTGCAAAAGAACTGGGGATAACAGAACGCAGGTTAAACCGATACTTTATGGATTACGCTGGGCAGACTGCTTATTCCTATCTGAAAGCTTTAAGACTTCAAAAGGGAAAGCAAATGCTGTCACAAACGAACATGACTGTAACGGAAATAGCAGGAGAAGCAGGCTGGCAGAATGCAAGTAAATTTGCGGGAGTTTTCAGGACGAAGTATGGGATGACTCCCATAGAATACCGAAAACAAAATAAATTTGTTTAAAACTGTATTTTTGGATTCATGCAGGAAGAAATGGAGTTGCAGAAAGAGAAAATGGATTATAAGATAAGCCTGTGGTTAACTATAACTAATCACAGGCTTTTTATAATTATCTACCATAAAAAAAGGGGGTAATGGCAATGAAAATAGAGAACTTAAAAAATTACGGAGTAGAGATGAATCTTATGTTTCAAAAGATTCCCCAATACCATCCTATGGTGGTAAAAGAGGCAAAGGGAATTGCAGCAGCTATTATTCGCAGAGAATTAGGGCTGCCCAGAATGATTGTGATGCTCTTTTACCTTAAAAGAGAGAAAAAACGTATCAATGAAATTTCATTTCCAGCAAACCAATTCATGTCTGAGGAAACTGCTGAGATGCTTGTAGATTCTTTTTCTGCAAAAGCAGCCATGTTCTGTGCTTTGGCTAAGATAACAGATAATAAAAGAGCTATGGAGATTATGAAAGAAATCACCAATGCAACAGCTTATCCCTCAGCTATGACAGAACTTCCGGAGCCGGAGGACTTTCTTGCCTGTGGTGACGGGTTCACAGCCTTTAAAGAATACATTCTGGAAATGTTCCAGGTAAGCAGGCAAGCCGGAATCCATGAATATGTGATTCATGAAAATACAGAGGATTGCCTGGAATTTGACATAACCTACTGTGCCATCTATGAATATATGAAAAAGATTGCTCCAAAAGAAGCCTGCAGAGCAAACTGCTATGGTGATGACATTCTGTTTCCAAAGTTATGTCCACAATTAGGAGCCTGTTTTAAGCGGAAGGGAAATATGGCGGAAGGTTATTCCTGCTGCAACACAAGATTTGAAAGGATGGGAGAAAACCATGAATAAGGATGGAAATCAGCCGGGAAAAGGGTTGAAATCTCTGGAAGAGAGCTATTTTGCAGCCCTAAGCTTAAAGGTGGAGAAAGCTCAGCAAAAGGAATTCAAACAGGGAATAAAGGAGAACCTTAACATAGCGCTTAAGGAATTTAAACAGAAAGGGACTATAAAAGAAGTATCTATATACAGCCATAAGAAAGCTGCCGAAAAACATGGGGATTTCCCATTATGGGATTATATGGTGCTGATTCAATTAAAGGATAAACAAACAGGATCGGATTTGCTGCAGAAGCTTAGAACGCTTAAACTTTCCTTTGTTCCTGAAATCATAAGAATGGAGCTGCTGGTCACGACACCCAACAGTACCTACCCCATTCCGGGAGAGGGTGCCAAAAAAAAGCGCATAAAACCATTTTACGCCGTGGAGTATGTAGACGTTAAGAACAACTATCTGGATGAGTTCCGGCAGATTATGGTAGAGAAAAATGGACCGGCCATGAGGTACATTATGGAACAGGCAAAATGGTGTCATAATTTCTATGCACTGGAAACAGTAGAGGTTTATTATCACAATCCCCAATATCCCACATGGAATCAGGTACATGTAATCGGGCTGTATCCCGAGGCCGTAATTCGGTATAAGAAGGACTTTTCAAAGGGATTGAAACTAGCAAAGGAGATTTCTTTTGAAGAGAACTTTGACAGGCTAAAGGAAATCAGAATCATGCGGTATAAGTCCATTGGAGGGAAACAGACCATTTTCAATTTGAATTACATACAGGAACCTTAGAAGAAAGGTTAAATAGATATCTGGGCGACTCATCACATAAAATCACCCCCAAGCAAGTTTTTATATGTCAATAACTGCCTGGGGGTATTATTTCATAGAGAGGGACTGCGTTTTTTCTATATTTTTGTGTTTATTTCCAATCCGAAAGCCAGGTCTTGTCATTTGCAACAGCAGTAACAACCTCTTCTCCGGATTTAAAATTATCAAAGGTTCCTTTGTCAATTTCATTTATTACTTTACTTAAAAGGTTCTCATAATAAGATTCCGGTGTGACCTCAGTTGTGGTCTGGTGGAAATGCTGCTGGGACTCTGATGAAGCAATTCTTGCATATTCGTTTTTTACCTGGTCTATAAGTTTGTCGCGGGTCATTTTATCTGCTCCTCTGCTTAAAATTGTATTCTATTACTTGCTATTCATAGAATTATTATATACAGGCAGTGGGTTATTATACGAAACAAGAAGAAAAATCAATCCTGTTAAAAAAGTCCTGTTAACGTAATGGAAACAGTTTCGGGAAATAAGAATGCTGTTTTTGTAACATAACCACAGGTTGCTCCAGCCACACTGGAAAAAGAAGTCTGAAAGGCGCCTGGCGTCACTGGAAAATCATTGGACACAGTGACTCCCCCAGTGTAAAGATAGCCATCCGGTCCCAATGCAATGCACCAGCCAGCACAAAAATCGCCCAGATAATAAGAGACCAGGAGCTGCTTAAGGTCATTAGAAAGAATGCTTACAGTTGAATTGATAAAACCTCCAAGAGATGATGGAATGATCTCTGGTGTAATAGGGTAATTTGCCGAGGAACTACCACCGGTGATATAAGCCCGGCCCCTTGAGTCCACTGCTATGCCCGCCGCGTCGTCGTAATTGCTGCCGCCAAGGTAGGTGGATCCAACAAGACCTGTACCGTCCTGTGTAAATCTAGTGACGAAAGCATCGTAATCTCCGCCGCCGTATACCGTTTGGAAAGCACTTGGCGTGATAGGAAAATCATGGGAAGCAGTAATACCCGCAACATAGGCAAACCCCTGTGCATCAACTGCAATTCCCGCTGCAAAATCTCTTTCGCTGCCGCCAAGGTAGGTGGAATATATAAGCGCAGAGCCATCTGAATTCAATTTAGATACGAACGCATCTGCTGATCCTGATCCGAATGAGGTTTGAAACGCGCCGGCTGTTACAGGAAAATCAGCTGAACTTGTGGAACCTGTCACATAAGCACAGCCGGAAAGATCTACAGCAATTCCATAGCCTGTTTCATCATTGTTTCCACCAAGGTAGGTGGAGTAAACAAGAGATGAACCGTCAGAACTAAATTTGGTTACAAACACGTCGCTGGCTCCGCTTCGTGCCGTTTGGAATGCACCCGAAGTTACTGGGATATCTCCATCCGCACTTCCTGTTATATAGGCGCACAGGTCGGTGCCCAAAGCGACACCGTAGCCCTGTATTGTGCCGTAGAGGCCCAGTAATGTAGAATATATAAGACTGCCTCCAGTTGGAGAAAGTTTGATTAAAAATGCGTTGGAAGCTCCTTTTTTTTCAGTCTGGAATGCACCTGGAGTGACTGGGAAATCATTGGAACTCGTGTAGCCCGATAAATAAGCGCAGCCGTTAGAGTCGATGACAATAGACTCCCCGCTGTCAAATGATGATCCGCCTATATAAGTCGAATAAATAACATTTGAGCCGTCGGGGGTAAATTTTGTCACAAATACACTTTCATTACCGGGAGAAGAAGTTTGAAACGCCCCCGGTGTCACTGGAAAGTCTGTTGAACTAGTCTTTCCAGTAACATATGCACAACCCTGCGAATCAGCTGTAATTCCATAGCAATAATTCAGGGCCAGGCTGCCGCCAAGGAATGTGACGTAGGAAAGAACCGGATCAATAATAAGCGGAGCAGAGGCATCAAACTCGCCTGAGAGACAAAAAGTGATCCTGTTGTTTTCCAGTACATGAGAACAGGCGACGTACACCTGCTTTCCGTCAATTTCCTGCCAGGCTATGGGTGCTTTATCGTGAAGTTCTCCGAGTGTATGGCGAATACTTAAGCTGCCGTCAGCGCATAGCTTAAGCTCCTGAGCTCCATCATACTGCAGGCGGATCGAGCTGATGCAAGAGGCTTTTTGCAATGTCCATAGAAATTTCAGCCCATTCCGAGAACCTGTAAGTGTAAGATCAATGCCATTCCATATGTTTTTATATTGCAGTTTCTCATATGATGGCAGATGTGTATGCCAGCCGGAAGGGCCGCCGCACAGGTAATGAATCTGTGTCATTGCCTGTGATGTGCCCTGCAGTATTGCGGAGGGATCTGTGTCTATGAATTGCAGTAAAAGCGTTGTACCTGAAACAGTGGCACTGGGGGTTGGAACATCAGTCTGGGCAAAATATACTGCAGTGATACAATTGCTTCCAAATAAATACTGATTCCCCTCTAACTGAGCGTAGAAGCGAGCATCGGCGTTTAATTGTCCATTGTTTGATATGAATAGCAGCGGTTGCTGCATTATTTTTTGTACATGAGACGATACGTTAACCATATTAATCCCCTTAAGAACTTATTTTCAATATCACAATGGATGCCTTTTCAGGTAGTGCAAAAAAATCTTTTGATACATAAGCATCTTCGGTTCCGCCATAGACGGTTTGAAACGCACCAGGCGTTACCGGGAAATCAGCCGAGGTAGTGGTGCCTGTGGTATATACGCCGCCAGAACTGCCAACGGCTATGCCATATCCGATATCAATCCCTGCGCCTCCAAGATAATAGGAGACAAGCAGACTGCTTAAGTCTGCAGAAAGAATACTCACAACCGAATCATAATTACCTGAGTACGATGACAAAATGACATCCGGTGTTATAGGAAAATTTGCTGAATTCGTGTATCCGGTGATATGAGGGCGGCTTTGAGCGTCCAGCGCTACGCCATATGCCCCGTCTAATTCGCTTCCCCCCAGATAGGTGGAGCCTGCCAGCCGGGAACCGTCCTGTGTGAATTTGGTAATAAACATATCGGTATTCCCGCCTCCATAGGTGGATTGAAACGCATTGGGCGTAACCGGAAAATTAGTAGAATTACAACTCCCCGCAACACATGCCTGCCCGATTGAATCCACGGCGATAGCATTGCCGCCATTAAAACCATTACCACCCAGGAAGGAAGAGTAATAAAGCGAAGAGCCGGCAGCGTTTAATTTTGTTACAAATGCATCCTGCCCTCCGGCTCCCAGTGTCTCCTGAAATGCCCCAGAGGTTACAGGAAAATCGGCAGAGTATGTGAAGCCTGTTACATAGGCACAGCCTGAAAGATCTACGGCTATTGCCGTGGCGGAATCGATATTTGATCCCCCAAGGTAGGTGGAGTATAGGAGTGAAGAGGCGTTAGTACTAAATTTGGTGACAAAAGCGTCAACATTGCCGTGGTATGCAGTTTGAAAAGCACCTGGTGTAGTGGGAAAATCGGCAGCCAGCGTAAATCCCGTTACGTAGGCACAAAACTGGGCATCTAATGAGATGCCGTGACTTTCGCTGTCACTGTTGCCGCCTAAATAGGTGGAATAGATAAGGTTTGCGCCGTCTTCTGAAAGTTTCGTCAAAAATGCATTGTTATAGGTTCCGCCTCCAGCGGGAGCCGTCTGGAAAGCGCCAGGTGTGACCGGAAAATCTGTGGAATTGCTAAAGCCCGTTACATAAGCGGAGCCTGTGGAGTCCACTGCAATTCCATGTGATTCATCATTGCCTGAGCCGCCAAGATAGGTGGAATAGATAAGGCTTGCACCGTCTGAGGCAAATTTGCTTACAAAAACATTGGAGTTGCCTGTTAGTACGGTTTGAAATGCACCTGGTGTTGTAGGGAAATTAACGGAACTTGTCAGTCCGGTTACATAGGCGCAGCCTTGAGCGTCTGCAGTAATGGCCTTACCCTGATCAGCATTACTGCCACCAAGGTAACTTACATATGAAAGAACTGGATCGATAACCAGTGGGGCGGACGCATTGTAATTGCCTGAAATTGCAAATGTTATTTTCCCATTTTCAATCACATAGGAGCAGGCTACGTACACCTTTTCGCCTCCTGCTTCCTGCCAGGCAACGGGTTTAGGGTCACGAAACTCGCCAATTGCATGGCGGATGATAAGATTGCCCGCATCATCCAGAGTCAATTCTTCAGCTCCTTCGTATTGCATACAAATTGCACCTATCCGGCCGGCCTCGTCCAGTGACCACAGAAATTTCAAACCATTGCCATCATCAGTAAGCAGTAGATCAACGCCTTCCCACAAGTTTGTATACTGTAACTTTTTATACATGGGAAGATTTGTGTGCCATGAATCCGGCTCGCCATATATATAATGAACCTTTGTGCCGGTTTCATCCATCCCACGAAGAGTGACGGTGGAATTTGCCTGTGGAAAACCCAAAACGAGAACAGAACCAAAGACGGAATTGTTACTATGATCGTTATTTATCTCGGAATAAAGGACTGCCGTAATTCCGTACTTGTGAAAATAAAACTGATGTCCCTTAAACCGGGTGTAAAAACAAGCATCTGTGTTAAGCTGCCCCTGGTTGGGAATAAAAAATTGAGTTTTGAGTTTTGAAATTTGCTTTTCAAAAATTTGCTCAGCCATATTGATACACCTCATACAATGGTTGTGGGTGAACCACATTAACCTTGAGAATTCCGCCCATTCTCTGCGCATAGCCGGGCATTTTAAAGGCACACAGATTTATTGGACTTCTTTATTATCTTATGCAGGCAGGGCAGGATAGGGTACATATAGTCATATTCCGGCATATTCTACAGTACGCAAAATACGCTCAGATGGGATTCAAACTGACGGCATTACATGGAAAGGATATAGCCATGGATGAAATAACACTGCAAATTAATTTAAATAATTCCTCGTCAATAGCAGCTGGTGTGAATGTATTATTTGATACCGTAGTATCTCAAACGGGAGATATCGGCTATGAACCGGAGACAGGCATAATTACCATTAATAAAAAGGGAAGGTATATTATCAACTGGTGGCTGGCCACACAGTCCAGTCAATCTGTAATCGGTAAGGTGTTCGCCATAGATTCTTCAAATTTTGAAAATATAATAGGTAACTCTCCGACAAAAACCGGAGAAGTTTATGGAGTAGCTATAATCCCGGTTGAGTCTCCGCCGGTTACACTTTCGCTGATTAATGCAAGCCTGGTAACCGTATTTTATTCTACCACAGTACCTCTTAAAGGTTCTCTTGCTGTCTCTGATATCACGGGGGGGGCGAAATGGGACCAACGGGACCAACAGGACCTACAGGTTCAACAGGACCAACTGGTCAAATGGGACCAACAGGAGTCACGGGTCCTACGGGGCTTACTGGTGCAACCGGAGCCATGGGCCCAACGGGAGCCACGGGACCAACCGGAGCCACGGGACCAACCGGAGCCACCGGTCCAACTGGAGCCGCTGGCCCAACAGGAGCCGCTGGCCCAACGGGAGCCACGGGCCCAACGGGAGCCATTGGCCCAACGGGAGCCACCGGTCCAACGGGAGCCACCGGTCCAACAGGAGCCGCTGGCCCAACAGGAGCCGCTGGCCCAACGGGAGCCATTGGCCCAACGGGGGGCACGGGCCCAACGGGAGCCACGGGCCCAACGGGAGCCACCGGTCCAACAGGAGCCGCTGGCCCAACGGGAGCCGCTGGCCCAACGGGAGCCACCGGTTCAACGGGAGCCGCTGGCCCAACGGGAGCCATGGGCCCAACGGGAGCCGCTGGCCCAACGGGAGCCATGGGCCCAACGGGAGCCACGGGCCCAACGGGAGCCACGGGACCAACCGGAGCCACCGGTCCTACAGGGGGGGCAGGTACAATCGGAGCCACGGGACCAACTGGAGCCACAGGTCCTACGGGGGGTGCAGGTACAATCGGAGCCACAGGCCCAACTGGAGCCACAGGTTCAACCGGTGATACGGGTCCGGTGGGGGGAGCAGGTCCCACGGGCGACACGGGTCCAACAGGAAATACTGGCCCCACGGGCGACACGGGTCCAACAGGAAGTACCGGTCCAACGGGCGACACGGGTCCAACAGGAAGTACCGGTCCAACGGGCGACACGGGCCCAACAGGAGATACCGGTCCTACTGGTGATACCGGTCCGACAGGAGCAACAGGTCCCACAGGTCCAGGAGCGAATGCCACTGTATTTGGATACGCATTTACTCCAGTGGGTCAGGGTACTGCCGTTCTGCTTCCGGGGAATCTGATTTTTGAAGATAATGGTCCTTTGGAGGGCATGACTCATACAGCAGGAACTGCGCAGATCACCATATTGGAAACGGGCAGGTATAACATTAGTTATACTGTGGTGGTCTCCAATAATTTAGATGTGGTCTTATCAATTGCTGTCAATGGTGTAGTGGTAGGTTCCACCTCTGTTCCAACCCAAGGACTTTCTGGTGAATTTTCAGATACGGCTGTCTTAAGTCTCACAGCCGGAGATATCGTGACACTTCGTGTAAATTAATGTCATGCCAATAAAAAATGTTATCGCGACATGTTTTAATGGAATAGACAGTCTTCCTAATCCTGTTTGATGATACAACAGGATTAGGAAGATGTGTAATCGACTTAGATACAGTAATGTCTGAAAACCCATAATATAATTAAAAGACTCCACCTGTTCATGTGGAAGTGTAATAGAAGAAGACGGTGAGAATTTTGGACTGGTTAACCTTTTATTTCAAATCCTCTCTTCTTAAATGGTGAAAAGTCAGATACAATTGCTGCAGAAAAGCTATATTTTTCCATGGTAAAGACAACGTGATACAGACCGCAGACGATAAAAATTCCTGCCCACAATTGCCTCTGCCCTGCTATATCAGTTTAAATCGATTCAAAGACTGGAAAGAGGAGATGGCAAAGTTCTGGCGAATCATGTGGAATGATTTCATTTATGGTATAATGAAGAGGAAGTGTTGAAAGAAAAGGGGGATTAACCTTGTGATAGATGGTACATTACATTTCGTTTCTATAGAAGGAAACTGGGATAAAGAGATACATGATGAAAGAATAGCGCGGGCAGCCATGATTTTGGAAAAAAACAAATTATCTTTTGCTATTGCATCAGCAACCTATGCTCCGGCAGCCTATTCCTCTTTTTGTGAGGGACGGCTGGGTGAATATACAAAAGATATCCTGATAAATAAATATGGCATTCCTGCTATGAGAATATTACCTGCATACTTGTTTCCTTATCCGTCTACCTATACAATTATTGATGCATTTGCAAATGCTGCACTTATAGGCTGGGTGAGCTGTGGTTTGAGGAAAAGAAGCAATCAGATAGATGTTCTGCATGAACCTGTTACTTCAGAATTTCATGGCTTACGAGTTGAAATGTTAAATAACCGTGCCTGTAAATATCTCCGTAATTTTAATGTTAGTACAAAGCTGCTATGTAAAAATAAACTTTCATTTATTGAACTGGAAAAAGAGTACCCGGAAGAAGTCATCAGATTATCTCAACTTCAATCCAAGGGAGGATTAATAGCAACTGGAGTATGGAGTGATAACGGGAAAACGAGAAGCTATGATGTTTTAGATAGCATGAAACATGATCTGGCGGAGGCTTTTAAATCCGTAACTAAATTTGCATTTTCTGATATGGATACCTGTTTATTATCTGATTCGGAACGGTTGATTTTCACTCTGTTATGGAATCATATTGCAAATAGTAAGAAGTTAACCAATAATGATATTGAAAATATTTGCTCATTTGCTGGTTTATATTTTGATGCTGATATTTCCGAATCGGGGATGCGAACAATCAATAGAATCATCCATGACCTGAAAATCTAACGATTATGAGCAGAAGCAGTCACTGGAGTAACCTGCACATATAACGAAACAGAGCCCTTGCATCTACTGGTGCAAGGGCTTAATTGCAGACTCTAATTTCCTCCAACTGATATTAGATTTGTTGTATAGCTTTTGATTTTGGACATTAATTCTGTATTTAAGTCAGAAGAAGTATCATCAACTGCGTTATTAAATTTCCAGATAAAGTCACCCTGATTTAACCGCCCCGCACTTGTTGTAACAATTCCTTCAACATTATTGACGGGATCAATATCTGAGAGGCTGGCGCCAATGTCTTTGCCGGTATCAAAATTATTGTAAGCAGTACTGCCTGCAATCGTTTTATAAAGACTGGGAACGGTTTCATTCCTTGCAGATGCTAAATATGCATCAAAGGATACCGCATTTTTGCCTGTGGTTCCTTCATCTGAGTTAGCATAGATCAAGCTGGAGGCATTTTCTATTTTGTTGTTAAAAGCTTTGATCATACCGCCGTCCTCTCCGGAAAAGGTACCCTGACCCAAAGCATCCGTGCCTTGTAAAGAACTCATCATAGGGTATTTGCAATGTCTGAAATAGTTTGCTTCCACAAATGCAGAACTTCCCTTTGTTACCCCAACGCCGTATTTTGCATTACCGTCAAAATAATTGTTGTAAATATGAACGGAGGCTGCACGGATTCTTGGATGGCGGGAATCGGAATGGTCGTACCAGTTATGATGGTAAGTTACGAAAAATTCCGCCGTATCTTTCATTCCGCAAAGAGAACATTTTCCCGAATCCCAGAAATGATTGTAGGATAGTGTTATATATGTGGATCCGCTCTTCACATCAGCAGAACCGTCTCCTTTGGCCTGATCCGCATCGGATCCTGCTTTTCCGTAAAAGATATCATTATTATGAACCCAGACATTACAGTTAGCCGTATCCAGTGAAATTCCGTCGTCAGGGAAAAGCATGATTCCTAAGTTTCTGATTTCTAAGTTTCCGCAATTTCTGATTAAGAATCCCCAGCCATAAGCAGTCGCATCATCTCCAATACCTTCTAATGTCATATTCATTTCTTTGAAGGATGTTTTTCCTTTTACCTCAAGGTATCCATTGCTGTTAAGCTCTCCATCCATATTGCTGTCCGTAATCTGCCCGATAAAGCGGATGGCAAGAGGTGTTGTGTCATATCCTTTCTGACGTAATGACAAAATCTCACCAATACCGGTACCTGTCTGCGTTTTACCGGAACTGTTTACCTTAACATCAAGGGATACGGTTTTCGCTGTTTCAGAAGTCACATAAATTACCTGAGCATTCTCTTTTAAGTTTCCGTTTTCCCTGTACGCGCCAGATCCGGATTTATACTGAGAATCAGGAGAAAAAGCAAATCCGGTTCTGTCGTTTGCACTTACGGTGAGAGCGCCGGAAACAATGGTTTCTTCCGTATTATTGGAGAGGATTGCCTCTGCTTTCATAATGTATTGTCCGGCTGCAAGACCCACTGCATCCGCTCTCCAATAGGTGGGATACTTTCTTATTAATTCATCATCAATTTGTACATAAGAAGAATCGTCAGCAGCGGAAGGTTTAATATAGACCTTGTAGGAGATTGCATTGCTGACAGGATTCCATTTTATATAAGCATTTTCAAACCACCCTCCGCTTTCTGTAAGCGAAATACCAGCCTGAGAAGCCGCAAGTATATTATTTTCATATATCATAGTTTAAAACCTCCTGTTATTTTGATTACAGAAAAGCGGATCCACGTTTTCTATGACTGAATATTATAATGATTGGTTCGTGCAATACAATGCAATCCATTGTAATACACAAAAAAAGACAGTAAGATGCCGATCTCTTACTGCCTCCGTTTAGGTTAAATGGGTGGGTATTTATAATTTATTTTCAAAGGTTAACAGCCCTCCGTTTTTTATAACACTTCTTCTAAAGTCATAATCTTCAGGCTTTCCTTTAAAATAGTAATTAATAATCCGCGCGTTAGCACTATGCGTAACAATTAAAACATTATTTTCTATGTGTTCTTTCATAACCATATCACAAAAATCCAATGTTCGTTTTATAAATACCTGAAATTTCTCTGTGCCGTTATCGCCGTTTTTTATTGCTTGCCAAAATAATTGAAGAGAATCAGCAGTTTCGTCTGTACCTTCAAACTCACCACAGTTAATTTCTGCAAGTCTGTCATCAAATATAATTGGTTCTCCACAAATAATTTCACAGGTTTGGCGTGCCCTCATTAGAGGGCTGCTATAGCATGCTTTAAAATCAACATTTCTAAGGTTTTCTGCCTGCTGTTTTGCCTGTGTGATTCCAGTCTGATTCAATTTTATATCGGTACAGCCATTGAATTTCTCATTCAGATTCCAGTCGGTTTCTCCCTGACGTACAAGGTATATCATGTCAATTCCCCCTTATTTAATAGTTTTTCCAGACCGCTATAGACGATTCTCACCTAAACCATAAACTAAGACCATATTACCATGGATCAAAATGGTTTTCCACTTTATCTGGTATTAATATCAAACAAAAAATTAAAAATCAGGTTTACAAACTGCTGCCATTTTTCTTTTTTCTTAGTAAATACCTGAAAGGAGGAGTTTCTGATGAATGGCAATACAGAAATTAAGGAACAGAAAAAAACTTACTTACAATCATATCAGGCGCTCACTTTTTCCATTAAAACTTTGGAGGTCCTGTTGAATCATATCAAAGGGGAGCAAAAGCATGCCATGTCTGTCTTTGCAGGGGATTCAGGTGGAGAACAGGCTGATGTGGAAATAACGGATATAATTTCTTGTTTTAGAAACCAGCTGGAAGAAAAAAATCAGATTTGCATGGCAATTGTAAAGAAAGTGGGGTGTATGAACTGCGAAATAGAAAAAAATATACTGCTATTAAAATATATTTCCGGATATACGTGGGAGGAAATCAGTGAAATGACCAACTATAGCTTAAGACAGGTTTATAACATACATAATCATGCGCTGAACCATTTTACCATGTGATAAGTAATGAGAAAACAGATAATAAATTATTATTTATAAGAAATCATGAAAGGAGTAACAAGATGAAAAAGATTACAAAAGGAGTTTTAAAAACGGTATTGCTAGTGATTTTGTTAATGATTGTTTTTGTTTTTCCGGAAAGGGCAGCAGCATACGGGCCGTCTGTCATGTATACATCACCTGCCGGTTCGCCTGCTCCGGGAGCGTTATATGCAAGGGCAATGCAGGTGAGCAATGGAAAGATGTATGCGACCTTTGAACAGTACACCACCGGAGCATCATCATTTCCCATATTTGAAAGCACAGATAACGGAGAAAACTGGACAAAGGTTGGTGACGTAAGGGATACCCATAAGGGTGTGGGAATGAGATGGGAGCCACAATTATATGAACTGCCTCAGGCAATTGGCAATATGCCTGCAGGTACGCTTTTGTGTGCCGGACTTGTATTACCTTATGACCGGTCTTTCTGCGAGATTGATTTATATAAGAGCAATGATGCAGGGAGAAGCTGGACCTATGTAAGCACAATTGCAGAGGGTAAGAAAGCGTATCCTGGAGATGATCCTGTCTGGGAGCCATTTTTGATGGTTGCTGATAACAGGCTGATCTGTTATTACTCCGATGAACGGGATACGGCCCATAGTCAGAAATTAGTTCATCAGACTACAACAGACGGCATTAATTGGGGCGGCGTGGTAAATGATGTAGCACTTTCAGACAGCAGCCAGAGACCAGGTATGGCAGTGGTGGCCAAAATGCCTGACGGAAATTATATTATGACATACGAGATCGTTGGAAATCCTGGCGGTGCTTACTATAAAATATCATCAGATCCGGAAAGCTGGAATCAGGCAGATGCAGGAACCTGCTTTGACCCGTCTGGAAGCGGTCCATATTGTGTTAATTTGAATGGAACTATTATTTTAAGCAGTGGCGGGAACAGTAAGCTGTATACAAATGATAACAATGGCACAGGCGGTTGGACACAGATCAATTCCATTGTTGGCGCATGCTATTCCAGATGTCTTGTTCCTATGAGTAACGGACGCTTGTTTGTGATCGGAGCGGGCTGGAATGGCAGTGGATTAAATAGTGTTACTTTTGGAGATATGTCTGTTTCCACAACAGCAGATACCTATGTTAAACTATTAAACCGTACTACCGGATTGTGTATGGATGGATATGGATATACTGCAAACGGCTCCGACTGCAATCAGTATGCCAGCAATAACAGTAATAATCAGAAATGGGTGCTTGAGCAGTCCGGCAGCTATTATATGATCAGAAACAGTGCAACAGGACTTTACTTAGATGGTATGGCCCGGACGGCAAATGGCTCTGTCTGTGGTCAATGGAGTAACAGCGGAAGTAATAATCAAAAGTGGATACGGGAAGCATCCGGCAGCTATTATAAATTTAAAAATGTTACAACGGGGCTATATCTGGATGGAATGGGTTCAACGGCTAACGGGTCAAATTTGTGCCAGTGGACAAGCAGCACAAGCAATAACCAGCAGTGGTCTGTTGTAACACCTTGAGTAAAAGCAAAACGATTCCTTTGTAACTTATCCAAAATGATGTTTACATTTCAGTTTGAAGATTCTTTATAAAAATTAGAAGTCAATTGGTTATCAACCTGTAATAAAGGAAAGAGGAGAGGTGAGAGTTAAAAATATTTCACAGGCGGGGAGCCGGCTGATAAATCAAATGTTAAATAAATAACAAGGAGGTCATCATATGACGAATCAAAAAGTAACTGCTAAAAGCACAGACACATATCAAAACAGATTTCTGGAACTCTGGGGAGATATTAAAGATCCTCAAAATGGGTATTTCAGTACTAAGGGTATCCCATATCATTCTGTTGAAACTTTGATTGTAGAAGCTCCGGATTATGGGCACGTAACTACAAGTGAGGCATTCAGCTATTATATGTGGCTGGAGGCAATGTATGGAAAATTTACAGGGGATTTCAGTGGATTTAAAACAGCCTGGGAAAAAGCGGAATCCTACATGATTCCAACGGAAAAAGACCAGCCCGAAACCAGCATGAGCAAATATACGGCTTCCAAGCCTGCTACTTATGCCCCGGAATGGGAATTACCCAGCTTATATCCTGCCCAGCTGAATTTCGGCGCAGCTGTTGGATCTGATCCGATTAACAGCGAGCTGCTCTCTGCCTATGGAAGCAATACCATGTATGGAATGCATTGGTTACTAGATGTAGATAACTGGTACGGATTTGGCAGCAGAGGCGACGGTGTGACATCACCCTCCTATATCAATACGTTCCAGAGAGGGGAACAGGAATCAACCTGGGAGACGATACCGCAGCCATGCTGGGAGGCAATGAAATTCGGCGGCAAAAATGGATATCTTGACCTGTTTACAGGAGACAGCAACTACGCAACACAGTTTAAATATACCAATGCGCCCGATGCAGATGCCCGTGCAGTACAGGTTACTTACTGGGCAGATAAATGGGCTGATGAATATGGCATTGACCTTGGAACCTGTGATTCCAAAGCCAGTAAGATGGGCGATTATTTAAGATATGCCATGTTTGATAAATACTTTCGTAAAATCGGTACTGCGTCAGCTGCAGGTTCCGGTAATGATGCAGCTCATTATCTGATGTCCTGGTATTATGCATGGGGCGGTGGAATCAGTTCCGACTGGGCATGGAAAATCGGTAGCAGCCATAATCACTTTGGATATCAGAATCCCATGGCTGCCTGGATCCTGTCGGAAGATGAAGATTTAAAACCACTTTCCAAGAATGGAGCCAGCGACTGGAAGACAAGCCTTAACAGGCAGCTTGAATTCTATCAGTGGCTGCAGTCTTCGGAAGGTGCAATTGCAGGCGGAGCCAGCAACTCTAATAAAGGACGTTATGAAGCATGGCCGGAAGGTACATCTACCTTTTATGGTATGGGATATGTGGAAAATCCTGTCTATGCAGATCCCGGAAGCAATACCTGGTTTGGTTTTCAGGCATGGTCCATGCAGCGTGTAGCTGAATATTATTACATAACAAATGATGACAGAGCAAAAGCAATTCTGGATAAATGGGTTATCTGGATTAAGTCAGTAGTACAGCTCAATGAAGACGGAACCTTTGCTATTCCAAGCGGTCTCGATTGGTCCGGACAGCCGGATACCTGGACCGGCACGTATACAGGCAATCCAAACCTGCATGTGACAGTTACCGGCTACGGAACTGACCTTGGGGTGACTGGTTCCCTTGCAAATGCCTTGCTGTTTTATAGCAAAGCCTCTGGTGATGATGAATCAAGAGTACTGGCAAAGGAATTATTAGATCGTATGTGGAATCTGTACAGAGATGATAAGGGCCTTGCAGCGCCGGAATCAAGAGCAGACTACAAACGGCTCTTTGATCAGGAAATCTATGTACCTGCTGGCTGGACAGGAAAGATGCCCAATGGCGATGATATTAAGTCTGGTATTAAATTCCTGGATATTCGTTCTCAATATAAAGATGATCCGGATTATGAGAAAGTACTTACTGCTTATAACAATAATTCTGATCCGGAATTTTACTATCACCGTTTTTGGGCACAGTGTGATATCGCTATTGCGAATGGTGTATATTCCCTGCTGTTTGGGGAAGGCAGTGAACCTGTAACCAACTCTGCAATCAACCCTGTAGCGGCAGCATTTGATAAGAATATAGCGGAACAAGCAGATATAACAGTAGAGCTAACCTTAAATGGTAATACTTTTACAGGTATTAAGGACGGAAGCGTATATTTGACGGAAGGTACGGATTATACCTTATCCGAAACTACTGTCATTTTATCTAAAAACTATTTGTCAGATAAGGAAATCGGCGAATTAAAGCTTGTTTTTGATTTCAGTAAGGGAATTGATCCTGCATTGACAGTGACAATTACTGATTCCACACCAAGCGGTTCTGTTACACCTGCCGCAGCCACTTTTGATAAAAATCCTGCGAAGCAGGCAGATATTACAGCTGTCTTAACTACGGCAGGACATACACTAAAAGGTATTAAGCTGGAGAACAGGGAACTGATTGAAGGAGTGGATTATACCATATCCGGAAGTACCATTACTTTCTTAAAAGCTTCACTGGCTGATCTTAGTACAGGAACCTACAATGTAATATTTGATTTAAGTGCAGGAACAGATCCTGTAATGGTTCTGACTGTAGTAGATACTTCCATTGCAAAAGGCAGCATTAAGATACAGATGTTTAATGGAACCACATCGGCACAGAACAATTCTCTCAGTCCGAAATTCAAGATCAGCAATAACGGCACAACCAGTGTAACACTTTCTGATGTCAAAATCAGATATTATTACACAATAAACGGTGAAGTGGATCAAAACTTCTGGTGTGACTGGTCATCAGTTGGCAGCAGCAATATTACCGGAACCTTTGTTAAAATGTCTGCTGCAAAGACGGATGCCGACTATTATCTGGAAATTGGATTTACATCGGGAGCCGGAAATCTGGCAGCAGGAGAGTCTGCTGAGATACAGATAAGAGTGACGAAAGCTAACTGGACAAATTATACTCAGACAGATGACTATTCCTTTGAGGGTACAGCAATGAGCTACGTGGATTGGACAAAAGTTACAGGATATATATCTAACAGTCTGAAATGGGGAATAGAGCCTTAAGTGATAGGAAAGAAAAACCCATAATTATTAAAAGCATGTTCCGGATTCTTATTATAGGTATCCGGAACATGCTTTACGAGAATTTTTGGGGCATACAAAGTCAGGCATAACTGCTATTCACATTTCGAGTACCCACAGCTTTTACAAGTATTACAACCGCCTTCAAATGTAAGTTCTAAACCACATATGGGACAAGGATTGACTACGTTTGCTCCATCCGCTTTATCATACGTCCTATTATTCTTCTTTTCCAAGTGTGTTGTTTCTCCGTTAAATCCCATTTTATTATCACCATGATATTTTAAATGCAACTCTGACTGCATTTCCTCATACATCTGAGTCAGTGCTTTTCCGATTGACATTGGGCAGCTGGATCCAGGGGAGGTATCCCTCTTTGTTGCTGTCCGAACTGCATAGGAGGAGCAAACCAGTGTACTTTCCAATTGGTCAACAATATCTTCCAGTTCGATCCCACCTCTTGCAGCCAGTGAAATCATACGGCTTAAACCAACCATAAAACTATTGCATCCGCCTTTAGACCCTTTTGAAAGGAATATTTCCATAAATTTTCCGGTGTTGGGATCAAAGAATGCTTCGCAGTGGAGCGTTCCGCAGCCAGTTCGCAGGGTTCTTCTTTTCCCAATACAGGCATCTGAAACCTTTACTATATGGCCACGCTCCAGGTTCTGGGACGTTTTTTCTTCGCTGGTTGTTAATACCCCCAGTCGCTTACATCCGTCTCTGAATATTGTAATTCCTTTCAGACCATATTGCCATGCCATAAAATACAAAGCCTGTACTTCTTCTTTTGTAAATTCTTTCGGGACATTAACAGTTGAACTAATGGATGCATCGATATGATTTTGCCAGACTGCCTGCATTTTGATTCGTTCCGTGTAGGGAAGTGACTGCGCAGTTACAAAGAAATCAGGCAGATCATTTTCGTCTGTAATACCATTTTCGTTCATATACTCCTGAACGATAGGGGTGTATACTTTATAAAATACATCTTCACCATGAAGACTTTCCGTTTTTCTAGTATAAGAATTCGAAAAAATAGGCTCTATTCCGCCAGATATACCAAGCATGGTTGACAGTGTCCCTGTTGGTGCAATTGTCAGGAGCTGGGAATTGAATAACCCTCCTGCATCTTTCACAAATGCAGCTACTTCTTCATCTGTATTAGCTTTAAAAAATGGGGTTTCCATAATTTCTTCTATGTTGCACTTAGGAAACGGTCCGTTCTCCTTTGCAAGTTTTGCAGATTGATAAATAGCATTATGAATCATTTCTTTTGCAATTTTATCGCAAAGCTCAATACTTTCATCACTTCCGTATCGAATACCTAATTTAATGAGTAAGTCAGCAATACCCAATACACCTAGGCCGATCTGCCGCCAGTCCCGGACAGAATCCCGCTGCTCTTTAAGCGGGTGTAAAGGAAGACCTTCATCCAGTACTTCATTCAGAGCAGTTACACAGGTACGTACATCTTTTATAAAGTTTTCATAATCAAAGACTTTCGTATTATCTTTTATGGCAACGTAAGCGGAAAGATTAATTGCTCCAAGCAGGCAGGATCCCCCAGCCGGTAATGGTTCTTCCGCACATGGATTTGTTCCGGCATATTGGAATTCCCTGGTATTGGACAGCAGATTCCAGCTCTCAATACGATCCCAAAACAGCATTCCGGGTTCTGCATAATCCCAGTTCATCTCACTGATACGGCAAAAAATTTCATATGCATTTACTTCTTTTTCAATTACTTCACCAGTATCTTCTACCTGAAAGGTCAGCATAAAAGGCGCATGTTCCTTCACTGCTTCCATAAATGCATTCGTTATACGAATAGAAATATTTGCTTTTGTAACCTTGGTTAAATCGGATTTTATTTCAATAAATGATTCTAAATCCGGATGAGTACAGGGAATGCTGATCATTAACGCTCCCCGCCTTCCGTTTTGCCCAATTAATTCGGTTACTGCAGAGTATAAATCCATGAATGAAACGGAACCGCTTGTATTCTCAGCAGCATTGTGGACCAGGGCTCCTTTTGGCCTGAGCTTACCAATATCAACACCACAACCGCCACCGTAGCTGTATGTCCTTGCCAGTGATTTAGCGGTATCAAAGATACTTTCAATATTATCTTCGGGAGGAGTTACTACATAACAATTGGAGTAGGTAATCTTTTTGCCGAATTTAGATAGTCCTCGATTGGTTAAAATTCTTCCGGCAAATAAAAATTTCTTATTGATAATAAGCTCTGCTACCTTCTTATTTCCCCCTGAGACACGTTCTACCCATTCGTCAAACTCTTCATTATTATACCGGTATTTATTGTTCCAGATATCCTGCCCTAAAATATTGCCGCTCCCCAAGTATTCCGTAATATCCATTCTAAAATTACCCTCTCTTCCCCAATAGGCTTATATCTGTATTGTGACCATATCCAAAACAGGACAAAATACTATATATTGCGAAACAATACCTATTATATACTATATGTAGAATGATATCAATGGTTTTGTAATAAATAGTATTTATTAAAAATAACATATTATGCGTTATATTATAACAGGGTGAGATGATAAACTGGGTGGAAGGGTTGTTGAGATTATGCTGGAAAAGGTATATCCGTATATATTAATCAGGGCTACTTTTTAACCGGTCTTATATATTTCCAGAACCGTTCTGGATTGTGATAAAAATATAGAATTTTTCCGGGAGAAGTATCAAAGCAGTAGCCGGTATCTGAAAAATCAAAGTCCGTCATTGCCTTTTCAATCTTTTCTTCCACACTTCGGTTTTCCTTTTCATAATCAAATGGTCCGTGTTCAAATGTAATATACTCTGCTTCCGGTACATCAATCAGAAGCATTTGGGGCGGTACTTCGCCTTTGTAATCAGCAGGAAGACGGACTCCGTAACACTCTGTGCGTGGGATTCCCCAATCGCAAAGCCGTCCGTCTGGGTCATTCATATAAGCCATAATCTGGCCGCTGCCGCTGTTTGATTCCGTTCCGCCTTCGTCATCCAGTTTACCCTTAATACTATCCAGTAAGCCGCATATGGTGTCGCAGTCCTGTCCTGGAATCATACTTTGTTTCTGCCAAAAATCCCAATATCCATTGCTTTCATAGTTTTTAATGTGCAGAAATTTGTGTGCTGGAATGGTAATAAAATAAATCTTTACATCATTTTCCGATTTCATCATGCCAATTTCTCCAAATCCTAAAAAGTAGCGGTCGAAAGGGGTTATTTTAGTACGAAGAAC
>Ga0316600_10000393_pt1 | contig 21951 bp, 21 predicted proteins | sample OWC_soil_day5_CT_FD_207652 | JGI IMG/M metagenome (GOLD analysis project Ga0316600, IMG submission 207652) | Wetland soil microbial communities from Old Woman Creek delta, Ohio, United States - OWC_soil_day5_CT | ecosystem: Environmental > Terrestrial > Soil > Wetlands | place: USA: Ohio... | reverse complement strand
ATCGCCGACCAGATCAGGCGCCTTTGCACAGGCAAGCCCGCCTGGCCGGCGGCGGACGCCGGCAAGGCCATCACCTGGGTGGAGCGCAAGCTGGGGATCGACCTGGCTTCGAGTCAGAAGGACGCTGTTGTCTTGGCGCTGAAGTCCAAGCTGCTGGTCATCACCGGCGGCCCGGGCGTGGGCAAGACGACGCTGGTTAATTCCATCCTGACGATCCTGCGTGCCAAGCAGGCCAATGCCTTGCTATGCGCGCCCACCGGCCGTGCTGCCAAGCGGCTGTCGGAGTCGACGGGCCTGCAGGCCAAGACCATCCATCGATTGCTGGAGGTGGATCCGGCGACAGGCCAGTTCAAGCGCAACCAGGATTCACCACTGGACTGCGATCTGCTGGTTGCCGACGAGTGCTCGATGATCGATGTGCCGCTGGCCAGCCAATTGCTCAAGGCCGTGCCCAGCCGCAGCGCGGTGATCTTTGTCGGCGACGTGGACCAACTGCCCTCGGTCGGGCCGGGCCAATTCCTGAGCGATCTGATCGACTCCGGGGCGGTGCCGGTCATCCGTTTGACCGAGGTGTTTCGCCAGGCGGCCACGTCGCGCATCGTGCGCAGCGCGCACCAGATCAACCAGGGAATGTTCCCGTCATTGCCCGCTGCAGGTGAAACCTCGGACTTCTACATGCTGCCGGTCGAGGAGCCCGAGGCCATCGCACAGACCGTGGTCGATCTCGTGAAGACGCGGCTGCCTGGAAAGTTTGGCGTCGATCCGTTGCGTGACATCCAGGTGCTGTGCCCGATGAATCGCAGCGTCACGGGTGCGCGCGCCATCAACCAGGCATTGCAGGCCGCGCTGAACCCGCCCGGCGAGCACAGCGTGGAGAAGTTCGGCTCGGCGTTCAGCGTCGGCGACAAGGTCATGCAGATCGAGAACAACTACGACCGCGAGGTCTACAACGGCGACATCGGCTTCGTTGCCGAGATCGACCGCGAGGAGGACGAACTCGTCGCGGAGTTCGACGGTCGGCTCGTGCGCTACCCCTTCGGTGAGCTGGATGAACTCGTACTCTGCTACGCGACGACCATCCACAAATCACAGGGCTCCGAGTACCCGGTGGTGGTGATTCCGCTGTCCACCCAGCACTACATGATGCTCAAGCGCAACCTGATCTACACCGGCATCACCCGCGGCAAGCGATTGGTCGTGCTGGTGGGCCAGAAGCGGGCGCTGGCGATGGCCGTCAAGGGCAAGCGCGACGAACGCCGGTGGTCGAAGCTGAGGGAACGGCTGTTGCCTTGACGGTGAAATGCGCTGCCAGAAAGCGGCCTATCAGCAGGACCCGGACTCGGCCATTTCCGGATGCTCCCGACCGTCTGGTTCAGGCGCCCGAATCTGCAACACGCAACTCGCAGTAGCTACGAGACAACCAACACAGCACCTACACCCTGAGGTGGGCGCCGGGCGATTTGACACCGTGAAGCACGACAGTCTCGACACAAGCAACTCGTGCAAGCCTTGGTGTAGCAGGCTCACCTGACGCCCGATGCCGCCCCGGTCCACTGCGAGCGCCAACGCCCCGAACTGACCACCCTGTACCGCCTTATGCAGCAACATACCGCGACCTTCATCGCACGGACCGATGCCGCCGCCTGACCCGATCTGCCGCAGTTCGTAAAGGACACGAGTTCGACACCTACCTCGAATGCGGCGTCCTGACCCACGGCTTGCTGCGGTTGCTCTGCGGTGACTCTGGGCAAGACAGGCTGGTTGCGGGCAAAGGCCAGAACCTGGCAGGCTCGCTTGCCGGAAACCGGTGCGGGTCGGATGGGTGGCGAACCACGCGACGTCGAAGGGTGATTTGTCCCAGACCGAAGGGCAAACCTCATCTGCGACATAGAGAGCCAGCGACGGCACCAACTGCGTCGGGTACCCGTTTCGCGGCCGGGTGCGCTTTGGGGTGGAACGTCGGTTGCGCTGCACTGGCCGAGCCCGTCACGCGAGTGCTTCGCGAAGCCTGGCGATCGCGTGACCGACCTCGGAGTCGGGTCCGGCACCGGTCAACAGTGCGGCTGCCTCGGCCGCGGCGAGGGCTTCGCGCCCGGCGCTGGGGTCGCCGGCCGCGACCTCGGCGTGCCCCCGGTGGCAAAGCAGGACGACGAGGCCAACCCGGTCGCCGACTTCCCGCAGGCGGGTTTCGCCCAGGCGCAGCCTGTTGCGGGCTTCGTCATGTCGTCCCTGAATCGCCAGCATTTCGCCCAGACTGCCGAGGACGGACCCCTCGTAGCGCCGGTTGCCCAGCGCGCCGTGGATGGCCAGTGCTTGGTCGAAGTGCGCTCGCGCTTCGTCGATGCGGCCCTGGCCCCGAAGCAGGTCACCCAGGATGCCGAGGACGAAGCCCTCGTGGCGGCGGTCGCCGACTTCACGGTCGATCGCCAGGGCGGCCTCGTACAGTGCGCGCGCCTCGTCCGTGCGGCCTTGATCGTTCTGCAACAGGCCGAGATTGCCGATGACGATGCCGGCGTCGCGCCGGTTGCCCACCTCGCGGTGGATGGCGAGTGCGAGCTGGTAGTGCTGTTCGGCCTGCCCGGTATTACCCAGTTCGCGGTGGACATTGCCGAGGTTGCTGGTGTCTATGCCCTCGATGCGGCGGTTGCCCACCTCCCTGTGGATGGCGAGCGACTGTTCGAAGTGCACGCGCGCGTCCTCCAGCCGGCCCTGCTCGCCATGCAGGTTGCCGAGGTTGCCCAGCAGGTTGCCTTCGAGGCGGCGGTTGCCCACTTCGCGCGCGATCGCGAGGGCGGCTTCGAGGCCTGCGCGCGCTTCGTCCATCCTGCCCTGGTCGCGGCACAGGTTGCCCCGGTGGGCGAGCACGCCGGCCTCGCGCTGGCGGTCGCCCAGGGCACGGGCCAGGGCCAGCGCGCCGTCGAAGTCGGCCGTGGCCTCGTCCATGCGGCCGGCGCGCCGCATGGCCCGGGCCCGTGTCAGTAGCGCCGCCGCGCACTGCGCTGCATCGAGTCCTTCGATGGCGAGCACCTGCGCCCCGAGAGCCGGCCCCAGTGCGAAGGGCCCCTGGAGTTCCAGCACCTCCCAGGCCGCGCCGTAGGTGGCGACCGCGACGCCGCCGTCGGCGCGGGCCACCGCCCGGCGGTTGGCGGCGACGAGATTGTCGAGTTCGAGTGCGAGCAGGTGCCGCAGCCTGACGCCGCCGTGCCGGGACAGCGCCTCCAGCGCGGCGTCGGTGCCGAAGCCGGCGAAATACCGTCCATGTCGACTCTCGACCGCGTTTGCCGCGTCGCGCCCGCCCGCCTCGAGCTTCGCGAGCTTCTCCGACGCATATTCGCGGATGCTGAGATACATGCCGAAGTACGGCTCTTCGATGGCATGCCGGCTGTCCTCGGCTGCGACCCAGGTGCGCAGCAGGCTCTTGTCGGCCAGCGCCTGCACCACGTCCATGGCCGCAGGCGCCTGCGGCCAGGGCGACAGGTCGAGCACCGCTTCGGCGGCCTCGAGCGTGAAACCGCGCTCGAAGACCGAGCACTGGGCACAGGCGTCCTGCTCCCAGGGCGTGAGCAATTCCCAGGACCAGTCGATGGCCGTTCGGAGCGTGGCCTGGCGCGCAGCCGTGCCGCGCACACCGGCAAGGAGCTGGAATCGATCGCGCATCCTGGCGACGAGCTGCGCGGGTGACAGCACCCGCACCCGGGCGGCCGCCAGCTCGATCGCAAGCGGCAGGCCGTCGAGCAGTCGCACGACCTCGGCGACCGCAGCGCGGTTGGCGTCGCCGAGAACGAAGTCCGGCCTCTGCGCGCGGGCGCGGGTGGCGAAGAGTTCGAGCGCCTCCCTTTCCAGCGGCAGCGGTTCGAACAGGAGGACCTCTTCGCCGGGCAGGTGCAGCCGTTCGCGACTCGTGACGACGAAGGCGGCGTTCGTGGCGCGGTCCAGCCAATGGCCCAGCGTCGCCGCTGCATGCTGCACGACCTGCTCGAAGTTGTCGAGAATGATCAGGCAGCGGCCGCGGCCGGCGATGGCGTGGCCGAGCTGGACGCCGGGGTCGTCGCGCCCGAGGGGGACTTCGAGCGCCGAGGCCACCGCAAAGAAGATTCCGTCCAGCGACCGAGCCTCGGACAGGTCGCAGAAGTGGATGCCGCCCGGCCAGTCGCCGAGCCATGTCCAGCCGTAGCGGCAGACGAAACGGGTCTTGCCGGTTCCGCCCGGGCCGAGCACATTGAGCAAGCGGGCGCCGGCGTCGAAGCGCGCGGCGAGCGCGTGCAGTTCCGCCGTCCGGCCCACGAAGGCATCGCGCTCGGCGGGAAGGTTGTGACGGACCTCGCGCACCGGGCGCCAGAAGTCACCCGTGCGGACCACACGGTAGGCCTTGTCGGCATCCGCCGGCGGGAAGAACGGCGACGAGCCGCGTGTACCCAGCTCGAATATCTCGACCGGCTCTGTTATGCCCTTGAGCCGGTAGTCGCCGTGCCGCACGACTTCGCCGCCATCGAGGGCCGCGTCGCCCAGCGCCTGCCGCGCGGCGGCGGTCATGAGAGTCTGCCCGCCGCCGGCGAGCGCCATGACGCGCGCGGCCAGCGGCTTGGCCACGCCTTCGACCTCGATGCGCTTGGCGCCTCTGGCGACATCGTCGGCCGTGTTCTCGCGCAGGGTCACGGCGCCGGTATGGATGCCGACGCGGGCGCGCAGGCCGAGTTCCGCAAGTGCCGCGTGGTAGGCCAGCGCGAAGCGGGCAGCATCCGTCGTCTCATCGAACAGCAGGAAGAAACCATCGGTTCTGTCGATCTCGCGACCGCGATGCCGCGACAGGTGTTGGCGGGCACATCGGTCGTGCGCAGCCCAGACTTCTGCGGCGCGAGCGTCCCCGAGCTGCTCGACCAGATGGGTGCTGTCTACGACGTCAGTGAATAGCAGGGCGCGTGTGTTCATGTGACAACGATCCGATGGCGCCCCGCCGATGCGCATGCCGGTCCCCCCGGCGCGTTCATCGAAGGGTACTCAGTGACCGGCTGATCCGCAACCGACTTTCCCATCTGTTGGCGCCGACGTCAGATAGAGCCACGTGCCGACCAATCGGTGCGCCACCATCGCTTCCGTTCGAACGCCTGCATGAAGTGCACTGGCGCCGTACAAGCTGCAAGTCCGTGCGATTGAAGGATGCGGCCGCCAATGTCGGCTTCGCGACCAGCACTTCGCTGAGACGACCGACAGCAGCGGGTCGAGCCCTGGCAGCCAATCCGGCGAATCTGCCGCCTGCTAGCCGTCGTCCGAACTGATGTTGCCGGTTTGCTGGCGCACGCCACCGACGGTCACTGCAGGGTGCGTGTGCAAGTGACCGGCGGGCTAGAGCCGCTCAATTTTGGTGAACGAAATCAACCGGCAAAGCGACGGGCCAGCCGCAGGCCGCTGTGAGGCTCTTCAAGGCCTTCGGAGAGAGTCGGGCCAGCGGCCGCGGCGTGATGTGCAGGAGCGTGGGCTTGGTTGTGACCAAGACCGTAGCCGGCCCAGATCTTCCACTCATTCAGGGGATGTGCGCCGCCTCGCGGGCTTCATAGGATCTTCCACGACGGTGACGTGGCGTCCTCAAGAGGCATCCGCGTCGGACATCCCTGCAGTGACCCGTGCTGGAACCGTCTCCAAAGCCTGCTGCTGTGCATCTTCGAGCCTGGAATGCAGCCGTCAGTACCGGCTCACAGCGAAAAGGTCAGCACCCGCGATGAACGCTGAAGGCCGTACAGAGGTGATCGGACCGTACTCGATAACCGGCTTCGTCCAGTACCTATCAGACGTGCAGATGTGGGAGCCGCACATCGTCATCGCTCGCGTTGATGGCACCGCACGGGAATTCGTGGTCCCCTGTGGTCCGGAGTGCTACCGGAAAAACAGTCAGGAGGCGCTTATGGTCGGCTGGGCGGCTGCCCGCCAGTGGCTCGATGGCGGCAAGATTCCCTGGCATGCGCCTGCAGCTGGGGGCCTAGCTCCAAAGTGAATACCCGATCGCCACGTCGATCACCCTCCAGATTATTCGCGAGACCTACGGGTTGCTTTCGAAGGGCTTGACACTGCCGAAGGATCGGTCCGTAGAACCACTGTCTGGCTCCTTGTCGAGGATGCCGGCGAAGCACGCAATCTGGAACGCTGATCTCACTGCCCTCCCACCCCATCAGACACGCTCGCCAGCACCGATGCGGCGGTCTGCAATGTGGCACACAGCGGGTGTTCGGCGGTCGAATCCCGGTGACAAGGCCCGGCCAAGTCCGGTCGCTCGCCACTCAGGTAGATCGTGTTGCCAACGACCACTTCGAAAAGCACAGCAGACGTAGCTCGAAGACTGATCGCGGGGACGATTTCTCCGAAGCGGTGAATCATCGCGTTCCGACATGACTGAGGCTTTGTAGCTTGCGCATGGGTCGTGGTCGGGATTCGCCGCCACGAGTTCGTCGGCGGCTTGCGATGGCTGGCAGAAGTGCCGAGCATGCGAGTCGTTCAGCAGATCGGCGGTTCCGACACACGCAAGTCGAAGCCAAGTTTGCATTGAGACTATGGGGCCCGGATCGAAGGCTGTAAAGGCTCGGCGCGGACCGGTTGCGCATCGAAACGGAAGTCTCGCAGGTCGCTGATCGGGTTAGGCGTTCGGGCACCACATCGAATGCCCATAACAAAGTTCGTTGCTGAGGTCGGAGAAGTAGTAGGCCACGCCGAAGACATCCAAGGGCCGTCCGGGAACAATCGCGTGCCCCGCGACGCCACCGATGAATGACGAGCGGATCGGGTTCGGATTGCCGTCGGCGATCGCCCTCACGCAGCCGAAGCAGACGGTCTACAAGGCGGCCAGCGAGCAGCAGGCCCGCTGAGGCGCGCTGCGCCAGGCCGTCGCGCCGGCGCACTCTGCGAGAATCGCGCGGCGCCGCGTGGCGCACATGCATGGAGCCTTGGTGCCAACATGACCCTGAAGAAACTGCTGCTCGTGCTGTTGGCCCTGTTGTTGATGCTGGCCGGCTACTTTGCGCTTGCCCTGAACTGGAGCTATTCCACGGGCGAGCGAGCCGGCTGGATCCAGAAGCTGTCGAACAAGGGCTGGTTGTGCAAGACCTGGGAGGGCGAACTGGCCTTGGTGTCGCTGCCCGGCAGCGCCACGGTGGAGAAGTTCCAGTTCACGGTGCGTGACGACGCGGTCGCGGCCGAACTGGCCAAGGTGATGGGCAAGCGTGTCACGCTGCACTACGAAGAAAAAGTGGGTCTGCCGACCTCCTGCTTCGGTGAGACGCGCCACTTCGTCACCCGGGTGACTGAGGCCAGTGACATTTCGCTCTCGCCCGGTGTCGTGGTTCAGACGGCGCCGGCCAGCGCGCCCACATCGGCCGCGTCGGCCGCCTCGCGCTGAGTCACGTCGAGCGCGTTGCGCCAGAAGGGCGCGGCGCAGACCAACCCTGGCTCTGGCCGGTCGGCTCACTCGTTGGCAGGCGTTCGAGTCGGCCTGCCGGCGAACGCGCCTTGCGGCTGACGGACGGACCCTCGACAAGAAGAAATTTTCGTGGCTCCTCGCGAGCCATCGACCGCCGCCGGCAACGTGCGTCTGCAGAGCGACCAGCGCTTCCGGCCCGGCGCTACCGCCTCGCACCTACCGGCACCTTCGAACCGTTTGACCGATCCAGATTGAGCATATGCCGGCCGGGAATCAAGCCCATCAGATCTCCGCCTTCGACCACGACCTCACCACCTACGATGACCCAGTCCCATCCGCTTGCCTCCCGGTACGGGTCCCTGTAGCCGGCGTTGTCCTGAAGGTTGTCGAGCTTGAAAACGAGGAGATCTGCGTCGGCGCCTTCCTCGATTCGGCCCTTTCGCTTGAAAGTGGGAGCGAACTCCGCAAGGCGGCTGACAGGCATGACGCCGGGCGAATTCAGAAGTTGATCGTGTCATCGGCCGGACCTGGGCGGTGCCGGGTTTGATCGAAGATACTCTTTCGCCCACCAGCTCGTTGTGTTGGGCTGCCGTGCCATTGGGAGCGGCAAGGGAAGATGCCTCGACGAGCGACGCAACGGCCACAACGGGCTGAGCCTGAAAGCCATGCCCCTGCCGCGCGCAAAGCCCGAAGTCGCTGCAACGATGTCCGACAGCGCAGCTACTGCACCTCGACCTGGCCAGTCGTGCGGGCGCGGATCAGTGACCACGACAGCCCGAGACCGAGAAGCACCCCGAGGATCAGCAGCACGACCCATGTCTTCGTCGTCACGCCGTCCAGACTGAGCCAGCCGGCCTGGACCAGCATCCAGGTGGCAGAGGCAAACAGAGCCGCCCCGAGAACAAGGCCGATCTTGCCCAGCGCGACGAAGGCAGTGCGCAAACAGAACACCCAGCCGATCAGCAGCAGCACACCGACGAAGGCCTTGACGGCCGTGATTCCCGCCGGCGGTGCGCCCAGCCAGTGGTAGAACGAATTCCCGCTGGGGTTGAAGGTTAGTAGGACAAGCGCGATGGCGAACACCATGCGCCAGATCACCCCTGCCCACGAAATGCCCGATGTAGCCATCCTGGCTGCTCCTCTTTTGGATGTGGCTCGCGAGTCTACTCATGATGTCGACGATGGCGCGAGTTGCTCTGTGACCGGCCTACGTTGCTGCAGCCGGCGCTGCGTTCGTAGGCACTGGCGTACCACTCGGCGCGCAGGACGCGCAACTTGGTGCCGAACTTGTATACGTGACCCCAACGACCACAGACCTCGCAGCGCGTCTGCAAACGGGCCGCGGTTCACCTAGCCGACGATCGGTACGATCGGCCTCGTTGCTCTCTTGGAATCGGCAGCGCCAGGTCTCAACTCACGGAAGCAGTCGCTCGGCCGCAATGTCTCGCTGTCGTCGGTCGGCACCGGGCGACCAAAGTCGTCAACTCTGACTTGCTCGACGGCTTCGCCAAAGGTCAGCTTCTGTTTAGGTTTGTTCGACACCTGCCCGTGCGACGCCTCGACGCTGCGCATGGCACCGGTCTGAGGGCAGGTGTTGGACAAACCTAAACAAAAACGGTCGCTCGCCAACATGAGTTGAATGCGGCTCCTGGTGACGTTGCAGGCGTGATGGACGCAATCCGGGGCCCGCAGAAGCTGCCGGGCAATGTCCACTCATCGGTATCAGGCCCTCGCCTCAAGAGGGTGAACCCGCTGCCAGCCATGACGACTGGCGCGGTTTGCGATTGCGGAATGCGAACATCCATGCTTCGTGGCCATTTCGCGAAGAGACAGCATGCCCGCAACGTAATCTTGCTCAATAGCATGCCAATCGATTTCAAAGCGGGTCATGGCCTGCACGCGTTCGGCTTGCCCAGCACATGTTGTGCTGAAACGGTGTTCCATTCTGTTCGTCCTCCGGTGTCCACCACGGGCGGACAGTACCTGCGTACCAAGGCCTGGGGCACGACGACTCTGGTTTTGCATGACTGTTGATGCTCAGAGCTCATCCCGGCGGAAGGGAGAGCAGCACCCGCGCCTCGGTCACGCTGGCCGGGCGCCGGCCGTACTCGGGCATCAGCGCGACCACCTGCTGCACCAGCGCCGCGTTCGACGGTGCCAGCGTGTGCCGGTCCAGCCGCACGTTGTCTTCCATGCCGGTGCGCACATGGCCGCCCGCGGCCAGGGCCCAGCGCGCCACCGTCAGCGCATCGCGGCCAATGCCAGCGCCAGTGAAGGTGGCCTTCGGCGACAGGCGTTGCAGCGTCTCAACATAGAAATCGAACACGCGCTCATCTACCGGCATGGCGTTGCGGATGCCCATCACGAACTGCACGTGCAGCGGCCCTTGAATGCGCCCGTCGGCTTCCATCGCCGCGGCCTGGAAGATCATCGACAGATCGAAGGCTTCGACCTCGGGCTTGATGCCGTAGGTGCGCATCTCGCCGGCCAGCCAATCCACCAGGTCCGGGCTGTTGTCGTAGACGCGGGTCGGGAAGTTCACCGAGCCGGTAGCCAGCGATGCCATGTCGGGCTTCAGCTCGAGGTGCGCGCCGCGCTCGCGGCCGGCACCGGAGCGCCCGCCGGTGGAGAACTGCACGATGATGCCCGGGCAATGTCGACGCAGGCCTTCCAGCACCACGGCAAAGCGTTCGGGCGACGACGTGGCCGAGCCATCGTCGTTGCGCACATGCAGGTGGATCAAGGTCGCGCCGGCCTCGAAGGCGGCATGCGCCGATTCGATCTGCTCGGCCGGCGTGATGGGCACGGCCGGGTTGTCGGCCTTGTTGGGCAGCGACCCGGTCAGGGCGCAGGTCACGATGCAGGGTGTGGTGGTGGTCATGGTTTCAGCTCGGTTGATGCCGCTCACGGCACACGGCGGTACATCGTGCGGCGGGTGTTGAGAAAGGCCGGGCGGACGCGCGCGCTCCAGGGCGTGGCGCGCACCTCCAGCCACGGCGGGCTGTTCAGGGTGCTGCGGTCGGTGAGGTCATAACCCGCGTGGTAGCGCGGGCCTACGCCCTCGCTCACGCGGTAGCGTGCAGCGCGGGCGGTGCCGGGCACTGCGGCCAGGCCCGGCAAGTGCTCGGTCTGATACCAGAGGTTGAAGTCGGCTTCTTGATCGGGCATCACATCCGTGGCCACGACGTAGTGCCAGTCGGCCGGCGCACCAGCCGATGCGCCGGCCGCCTCCTGCAGCAGCTGCAGGTGCACCAGCGCCACGCCCGCGGGCACCGGCAGCGCCGGTTGCTGCTGCAGGTAGGCGCAGCCCTCGCGGCCGTCTTCCGCCATGTACTGCGCCGCGCCCTGCGCCCGGGCCCATCCGAGAGCCGGGCCTGCGGTGAAACGAGCGAACCACATCACCTTCGGCCTTCAGTGCGCGACGTTCAGTGCCACCAGCAGGCGCGAGACCATGTTGTAGGCCGCCACCGTGGCCACCAGTTCGACCAGCTGGCGCGCGTCGTAGTGTTGCTGCAGCTCGGCCATCAAGGCGTCGGGCACCTCGACATCGCGTGTCATCGCATCGGTCAGCGCCAGCACCCGCTGTTCACGGGCATCGAACACAGGGCTCAGCGTCGCATCCCTCACGGCCTGGATCTTGGCGGCGCTGACACCCTCGCGCTCGGCGATTGGCGCATGCGCGTCGAACTCGAAGCCGGCCCGGTTGAGCACCGCCACGCGCAGGATGATCAGCTCGCGCAGGTCGCCCGGCACCGAGGTCTGGTTGCGCACGGCGGTGAGCATGCGCTCCCAGCCGGACGCTATCGGCCCGCTGTTCAGCAGCACCTGGTACAGCAGGGACACGCGGCCGCGCTCGGCCAGGATGCGGCCTTCGACTTCCGCCAGCTCGGGCCGTGTGCCGGGCTGGACGAGGGGAACTCGCGGTGTGCTCATCATGTCTCCTTCAGGTCGTCGGGCTCATTCGGCCTTGATCTTCTTGTCGTGGATCAGCTTGGCCCACTTGTCGGTGTCGCGCTTCAGCAGCGCGGCCAGCTCGGCCGGCGTCGAGGGCGCCGGGTCGGCGCCGGTGTCCAGCAGCCGTGCCTTCACTGCCGGGTTGACCAGCGCGCGGCGCACCGCCTCGCTCAGGGCCTGCACCGTGGCCGGCGGGGTCTTGGCCGGTGCGAACAGCGCGTACCAGTTGTTGGTGTCGACATTGGGGATGCCTTGCTCGGCCAGCGTCTTCACGTCGGGCAGCGCCGGGTGACGCTTGGTCGAGGCCACGCCGATGGCCTTGAGCTTGCCCGAGCGCACATAGCCGATCAGGCCGGGGATGTCGCCGAAGAAGCCTTCCACCTGCGCACCCATCAGGTCGGTGATGGCCGGTGCCGCGCCCTTGTAGGGCACGTGCAGCAGCTGCGCGCCGCTGGCGTCGCCCAGCTGTTCGATCGCCAGGTGCGGGATGCTGCCGATGCCGGTGGACGCCATCGCCACCGGGTCCTTGCGCTTCTTGCTGTTGGCCACGAACTCGGCTGCGTCCTTGGCCGGGTTGGCCGGGTTGACGACGAACAGTTCGACGTTGTTGACCACCAGCGCCACCGGCACGAAATCACGCTGCATGTTGTAGGCCAGCTTCTCGTACAGCGACGTGTTGATGGCCGCAGCACCCACGCTGGTGAGCCACAGTGTCTGGCCGTCCGGCGGCGAGCGCATGACATCGCTGGCACCGATGGCGCCGTTGGCGCCAGCCTTGTTGTCGATGATGACGTTCTGGCCCAGCTCCTTGCCGAGCTGCTCGGCGATCGTTCGGGCGACGAAGTCGACTGGCCCGCCGGGCGGGACACCGCGCCCGGTGCGCACCAGCAGGCGGTGGCCGAGCCCTGGCGGAAGCGGTGAGATTCGAACTCACGGACCCTTGCGGGTCGCCGGTTTTCAAGACCGGTGCAATCGACCACTCTGCCACGCTTCCGGTGTGCGCAGGATTCTAGGCGCGTGCTTCAGCCCGGCACCTGCGCCTGTTCACACGCCACCTGCACCCATTCGCGCCGGCCGCCGTCGATGCGCACCGCGCTGAGCTGGCCGCCCCACACGCAGCCGGTGTCCAGCGCCAGCAGGTCGGGCCGGTCGATGCGGCCGAGCGTGGACCAGTGACCGAAGGCCATCGGCGTGCCTTCGGTACCCCGGCCGGGGATGTCGAACCAGGGCTTGAAGCCCGGCGGCGCGGCGCCTGCGCCTTCCTTGCTTTTCAGCTCCAGCCGGCCGTCGGGCGTGCAGAAGCGGATGCGCGTCAGCACGTTGACGACGAAGCGCCAGCGCTCGGCGCCGCGCAGCGCATCGCTCCACTGTGCCGGTTCGTTGCCGTACATCTGCTGCAGCAGCTCGGGCAGGTCGCTCCCGCGCAGCACCGATTCGATCTCGCCAGCCAGCGCCAGCGTGGCGGCGGCGTCCCACTGCGGCACCACGCCGGCATGCACCAGCAGCCAGCCGTCGATCACATGGGCCATGCGCCGGTGGCGCACCCAGTCGAGCCATCCATCGCGCTTCTTCGAGCCGAGGATGTCGTCCAGTGTGTCGTCCTTGCGCGGCTTGCGCACGCCCTGCGCCACGGCCAACAGGTGCAGGTCGTGGTTGCCCAGCAGGCAGGTGGCGGCGTTGCCCAGGCCGCGCAGCCGCTTCAGCGTGGCCAGCGAGCCGGGCCCGCGGTTGACCAGGTCGCCCACCAGCGCCAGGTGGTCGCGCGAGGGCGAAAAGCCAATCTCGGCCAGCAGCCGGTCCAGTGCATCGCAGCAGCCCTGCACGTCGCCCACGAGGTAATCCATAGGCCGATTCTGCTACGCTGCAGGCCTTTTCCCGGCTTGCTGCCTGCTCAGGCGGCCGTGCATGGACGTCGCGCTTCTGGTCTTTCTCATTCTGCTGAACGGCGTGTTCGCCATGTCCGAGATGGCGCTCACCGCCAGCCGCAAGGCGCGGCTGCAGGTCATGGTCGAAGGCGACGAGCCCGGCGCGCGGGCGGCGATGGACCTGCACGAGCACCCGACGAAATGGTTGTCGACGGTGCAGATCGGCATCACCTCGATCGGCGTGCTCAACGGCATCGTCGGCGAGGCGGCCTTTGCCGAGCCCTTCTCGCGCTGGCTGCAGGGCGTGTTGCCGATCACGCCCAAGATGGCGGCCTACAGTGCCACTGCACTCGTCGTGGCCACCATCACCTACCTGACCATCATCTTCGGCGAGCTGGTGCCCAAGCGCCTGGGCCAGATGTACCCGGAAACCGTGGCGCGTCTGGTGGCACGGCCGATGAACTGGCTTTCCACGGCGACCCGGCCCTTCGTCTGGCTGCTCGGCGCCAGCACCGAGGCGGCCTTGCGGCTGCTAGGCATCCGTGGCGGCCCGTCGCGCAGCGTCACCGAGGAAGAGATCGCCGCCAGCCTGGAAGAGGGCGTCGATGCCGGCGTGATCGAGGCCCAGGAGCACCAGATGGTGCGCAACGTGTTCCGCCTCGACGACCGGCAGATCGGCTCGATGATGATCCCGCGCGCCGACATCGTCTGGCTCGACGCCGGTGCGCCGATCGAGCAGATGCTCGAGCGCATGATGCACGCCGGCCGCTCGCGCTACCCGGTGTGCCGGGGCAGTCTGGACGATGTCATCGGCGTGGTGGCCGCGCACACGCTGCTGCCGCCGCTGGCGCAGGGCCTGAAGCCCGATCTCAACGAGCACCTGAAGCCGCCGGTGTTCGTGCCAGAGACGCTGTCGGGCATGGAGCTGCTGGAGCACTTCCGCCAGACCAGCGCCGACATGGTGTTCGTGGTCGACGAATACGGCGCCGTGCAGGGCGTGATCACCGAGCGCGACCTGCTGGAGGCCATCACCGGGGAGTTCGTCGGTGTCGACCCCGGCGAGGAGGCCTGGGCCACGCAGCGCGCCGACGGCAGCTGGCTGATGGATGGGCTGATCCCGATCCCCGAGCTGAAGGACCGGCTGGAACTGAAGGACGTGCCCGAGGAAGAGCGCGGGCGCTACAACACGCTGGCCGGCATGGTGATGCTGCTGCTGGGCCGGCTGCCCGGCACTGGCGACAGTGTCGAATGGGAAGGCTGGCGTTTCGAAGTGGTGGACCTGGACGGCAAGCGCGTCGACAAGCTGCTGGTGCAGCGCACCGGCGAGAACGAAGAGGGGCGAACATGATCATCGGCAACCTGCACCGGCAGGTGGTGGCGCTGGACCGTAGCCTGCACCGCAAGCTGACGATCCACCAGCCGCAGATGGATTGGTCGGTGGCTGCGGAGCTGAACGCCATCTTCGTGGCTGGCGTCGAGTTCGGCGAGGTGTGCCGCGAGTACCCAACCCTGTTCGTGCGCGCCGGCACCGACCCGCAGGGCAAGCCGCAGGTGGCGCCGATCGCCGCGCTGGGCCTGGCGCCGCGCGAAAACCTGTTTCTGCAGGGCAAGGCGTGGCGCGCGCTGTACCTCCCGGCGCTGCTGCGTGCCTATCCCTTCGCCATCGGCCGCGCCGGCACCGATCAGCGCGCGGAGCTGTCCATCGACATCGGCTGGGCGGGGCTGTCGCAGACCGAGGGCCTGGCGCTTTTTCGATGAGCAGGGCGAGCCCGGCGAGCAGCTCAAGACCATGACCCGGCAGCTCGAGCAGTTCGAGTTGGAGGTGCAGCGCACGCGCGAGATCGGCCGGCTGCTGGTCGAAAAGGACCTGCTGCGCGAGATGCGCTTCGACGCCGAACTGCCCGACGGCCAGAAGCTCAAGGTCGACGGCTTCCTCAGCGTCGACGAAAAGCAGCTGGCCAAGCTGGGCGACGCCGACCTGCTGGCGCTGCACCGCAACGGCGTCATGGGCCTGGTGTACGCGCACCTGGTGTCGATGGGCAACCTGCGCAAGCTGGTGCAGTGGCGCATCGGCGGCGGCACTCCCGCGCCGGCGGCGGATCAGGCCGCGGCCAGGCCGGCGCCGAGCTGACGCGACAGTTCGTGTGCGCTGTGGCGCAGCACGCGCGCCACCGCGCCGTCGGTGCGCACGTCGAAGATCGCGCTCGGGCCGATGGCCGTCAGGCTCATGACGAGGTGGTCGCTGACATCGAACACCGGTGCGGCCATGGCACTGATGCCGGGCACCGAGGCATCCACTGCCACGGCCAGGCCGACCTCGCGCACCCGCGCCAGCTGGGCCTGCAAGGCGGCATCGAACCCTGCTGCACGCTTGCCGCCGTCGTGTTCGGCGGCCAGCAGCGGCAGCACGGTGGTGCGCGGCAGGTGGGCACAGAACAGCAAGCCCGAGGCGGTGCCGCGCAGGCTCATCACCGTGCCGTGGCGCATGTTCACGTGCACGGCAGACGGCGCTTCCTCGATGCGCACCATGGTCGGTCCGCGGTTGCCCCACACCGCCACGCCTACGGTGTGGCCCAGCGTGCGCGCCAGCTCGCCAATCAGCGGCGTGGCCAGGCGCACCGGGTCGTACTGCTGCAGGCTGATCAGCCCCAGCTGCATGGCCAGCGGGCCCAGGCCGTAGCGGCCGGACTGCGGATCCTGCTCGATCAGCCCGAGCTTGCCGAAGCTCACCAGGTAGGGGTGGGCCTTGGCCGCGCTCATGCCGGCTTCGCGCGCCAGGTCCTTCAGCGCCATCGGCCGGCCCTGATGCGCCAGCGCACGCAGCAGCTGGCCACCGACTTCCACGCTCTGGATGCCGCGCTGCAGCCGGGGTGGCTCGACTCGCGGCGCGGCGCTGAGAGACTTGCGGGGAGTGGCCATGGTCCGGGTTTCTACTGAAGCGAAGGCGTTAGACATTAACGAAACGCTTGATTAGAATCAAGTCCGTAGTTACACTAACGCAAACGTGTTCAACTAAACCGAATCTTGGAGACTGCATGAGCAAAGCCTTCGCCAGCCAGGCCGACCTGGAAGAAAAGACCGTCAGCTTCAGCAAGCTGTCCGAGCATGCTTACGCCTACACGGCCGAAGGCGACCCGAACAGCGGCATCGTCATCGGCGACGACGCGGTCATGGTCATCGACACCCAGGCCACGCCGGCGATGGCGCAGGACGTCATCCGCCGCATCCGCGAGGTCACCGACAAAGCCATCAAGTACGTGGTGCTCAGCCACTACCACGCGGTGCGCGTGCTCGGCGCGGCGGCCTACCAGCCCGAGCACATCATCGCCAGCCAGGACACACGCGACCTGATCGTCGAGCGCGGCGAGCAGGACAAGGCCAGCGAGATCGGCCGCTTCCCGCGCCTGTTCCGTAACGTCGAATCGGTACCGCCGGGCATGACCTGGCCGACCATCACCTTCACTGGCAAGATGACGCTGTGGCTGGGCAAGCTCGAGGTGCAGCTGATCCAGCTGGGCCGCGGCCACACCAAGGGCGACACCGTCGTCTGGTTGCCGCAGGACAAGGTGCTGTTCAGCGGCGACCTGGTGGAGTTCGACGCCACGCCCTATGCCGGCGACGCGTATTTCCAGGACTGGCCGAAGACGCTGGACAACATTGCCGCGCTCAAGCCTCAGGCCTTGGTGCCGGGCCGCGGCGCGGCGCTGCAGGGCGCGGCCGACGTCGCGCGCGGCCTGGAAGGCACGCGTGCCTTCGTCAGCGAGTTGTACGCCAGCGTCAAGGCCGGCGCCGCCGCAGGCAAGGACCTGCGCAGCGTCTACAAGGAGACCTTCGACAAGCTGCAGCCGAAGTACGGCCAATGGGTCATCTTCAACCACTGCATGCCCTTCGACGTGACCCGTGCCTACGACGAGGCCACGCAGTACCCCGACCCGCGTATCTGGACGGCCGAGCGCGACATCGAGATGTGGAAATCGCTGGAGACTTGACCCCCCGAAGCGCCTGCGGCGCTCCCCCGAGGGGGCAACGCCTGTGGCCCGGCCAAGCCGGTTCCGCGGCGTTCGCTGCAAGGGCCTGACCCACAGCACCCGCCGGCCTTGAAGGCGCATGACAAAGGAGACGATATGAAGATCGAACGCATCCATCACGTGGCCTACCGCTGCCGCGACGCCAAGGAAACGGTGGAGTGGTACCGCAAGCACCTGGGCATGGAGTTCGTGCTGGCCATCGCCGAGGACAAGGTGCCCTCGACGCATGCGCCCGACCCGTACATGCATCTGTTCATGGACGCCGGCAACGGCAACATCATGGCTTTCTTCGAGCTGCCCAATTCGCCGCCGATGGGCCGCGATGCCAACACCCCCGACTGGGTGCAGCACATTGCCTTCAAGGTGGGCAGCGTCAAGGAGCTGGAAGAGACCAAGGCGCGGCTGCAGGCCGCGGGCATCGACGTGGTCGGCATCACCGACCACACCATCTTCAAGTCGATCTATTTCTTCGACCCGAACGGCCACCGCCTGGAGCTGGCCTGCGACACCGGCACGCCGGACATGTACCAGAAGCTGGACGACGTGAAGTGGGCGATGCTGGAGGAGTGGTCGCGCACCAAGCGCGCGCCCAAGCATGCGCACTGGATGCACGAGGCTGAACTCGCGGAGTGAGCATGTCCAAGAGCTACACCTACCCTGAGTTTCCGTACCGGCAGAGTGCGGCGCAGCGCGAAGGCCGGGTCGAACGCCACCCGCTGGTGGTCATCGGCGCCGGTCCCATCGGGCTGAGCGTGGCGCTGGACTGCGCGCAGCGCGGCATCCCGGTGCTGCTGCTCGACGACAACAACACCGTCAGCGTCGGCTCGCGCGCGGTGTGCTACGCCAAGCGCCCGCTGGAGATCTGGGACCGGCTTGGCGTGGCCTCGCCATTGGTGGACAAGGGCGTGCGCTGGCAGGTGGGCAAGGTCTTCCTCGAGGACAAGCAGGTCTACCAGTTCGATCTGCTGCCCGAAGGCGGCCACAAGATGCCGGCGATGATCAACCTGCAGCAGTACTACGTCGAGCAGACGCTGGTCGATGCCTGCGAGGCGCATCCCAAGGTGGTGGTGAGCTGGAAGCACAAGCTGGTGGCGCTGCAGCAGCAGGGCGACCATGCGCGGCTGACCGTGCAGACACCCGACGGCAGCTTCGATCTGCTGGCCGACTGGGTGATTGCCTGCGACGGCGCCAACAGCGACACGCGCAAGATGGTCGGTGCGCAGTTCACCGGCCAGTTCTTCGAAGACCGCTTCCTCATCGCCGACGTGGTGCTCAAGCCCGGCGTGCTGGCGCCGGCGCAGGGCGCGCAGCGGCTGGGCAGCGAGCCCGAGCGCTGGTTCTGGTTCGACCCGCCCTTCCACCGCGGCCAGAGCGTGCTGCTGCACAAGCAGTGCGACGATGTCTGGCGCATCGACTTCCAGCTCGGCCGCGATGCCGACCAAGAAGCCGAGAAGCGCCCCGAGCGCGTGATCCCGCGCATCCAGGCGATGCTGGGGCCCGAGCTGCCCTTCGAGCTGGAATGGGTGTCGGTGTACCAGTTCGCCTGCCGGCGCATCGACAAGCTGCGCTACGGCCGCGTGATCTTCGCCGGCGATGCCGCGCACCAGGTCTCGCCCTTTGGCGCGCGCGGTGCCAATACCGGCGTGCAGGATGCCGACAATCTGGCCTGGAAGCTCAAGCTGGTGCTCGACGGCGTGGCGCCCGAGGCGCTGATCGACAGCTACCACGAGGAACGCGCCTTTGCCGCCGACGACAACCTGCTCAACTCCACCCGCGCCACCGACTTCATCTCGCCGAAGAGCGCCGTCAGCCTGCGCCTGCGCAACGCGGTGCTGGAACTGGCCGCCGATCAGCCCTTCGCGCGGCCGCTGATCAACAGCGGCCGGCTGTCGACGCCCACGCCGTACCTGAACTCGTCGCTGAACACGCCGGACGAAGAGGTCTTCGCCGGGCCGATGAAGCCTGGTACCAACTGCGCCGACGCGCCGCTGCGCCATCAGGGCCAGCCGGCCTGGCTGCTGAACGTGCTGAACACGCTGCACGGCCCGGGCGGCGGCTTCACGCTGCTGGCCTTTGGTGATCGACCGGCCTTCGAAAGCGTGGCCGAAGGCGGCGTCGTCGCGCGCGTGCTGTCGGTGGGCGGCGATGTCGACGATGCCGAAGGCCTGCTGGCCCAGCGCTACGACGCCCAGCCCGGCACGGTCTACCTGATCCGCCCCGACCAGCACGTGGCCGCGCGCTGGCGCGCACTTGACGCCGGCAAGGTGCGCGCCGCGCTGCGCCGCTGCATCGCCGTCCATTGAGGGAGCCGCACCCATGCCGCTGAACCGCCAACCCCACATCGCCGACTCCGACGGCTTCTACCAGGAGCTGATCGAAAGCCAGCGTGGCTTGAGCGACGCCCAGGCCGAGATGCTGCTGGCCAAGCTGGTGCTGATCCTGGCCAACCACGTGGGCGATCGCGAGGTGCTGCGCGAGGCCCTTGCGCTGGCCAGGGACAACACCCTGGCGCATGCCGCGGCGGCCCAATAATGGCCGCATGGACAGCCTGAACTACCAAGTCGGCTTCGGCAACCACTTCGCCACCGAAGCCGAGCCCGGCACGCTGCCGGTGGGCCGCAACAGCCCGCAGCGCGTGGCGCACGGCCTATATGCCGAGTTGCTGTCGGGCAGCGCCTTCACCGCGCCCCGCGCCGAAAACCGGCGCAGCTGGATGTACCGCCGCCGCCCCTCGTTGGTGACTGGCAGCTACGCGCCGCTGGCGCATGCGTTCTGGAAGACCGGCGCCAGGGACGGCACGGCCGCGCCGCCCAATCCGATGCGCTGGCACCCCACGGCGGTGCCGGAGGAACCGCTGGATTTCATCGACGGCCTGCGCACGATGGTCGTCAACGGCGATGCCGACGCGCAGACCGGCATGGCCGCCCACCTGGTGCTGATGAATCGGCCGATGGGCCGGCGCGCGCTGGTCAATGCCGACGGCGAGATGCTGATCGTGCCGCAGCAGGGCCAGCTCCATGTGAGCACCGAATTGGGCGTGCTGCAGGCTGGCCCGGGCGAGGTGCTGCTGCTGCCGCGCGGCCTGGCCTTCAAGGTCGACGTGTCCGGGCCGGCCATCGCCTATGTCTGCGAGAACTACGGCGCGCCGTTCAAGCTACCGGAGCTGGGGCCGATCGGCTCCAACGGCCTGGCCAATGCGCGCGATTTCCAGGCGCCGGTGGCGGCCTTCGAAGCCGACGAAGGCCCGTACCAGATGGTCAAGCGCTACGGCGGTGCGCTGTGGGCGGCGACGCAAGCGCATTCGCCCTTCGACGTGGTGGCGTGGCACGGCACGCTGGCGCCGCTGCGTTACGACACGCGGCACTTCAACACCCTCGGCTCGATCAGCTTCGACCACCCCGATCCGAGCATCTTCACCGTGCTGACCTCGCCCAGCGACACCCCCGGCACGGCGAACTGCGATTTCGTCATCTTCCCGCCGCGCTGGCTGGTGGCCGAGGACACCTTCCGACCGCCCTGGTTCCACCGCAACCTGATGAGCGAGTTCATGGGCCTGGTGCACGGCCAGTACGACGCCAAGCCCGAAGGCTTCAAGCCCGGCGGGGCCTCGCTGCACAACTGCATGGTGCCGCACGGCCCCGATGCCGAGGCTTTCGAGCGCGCCTCCGCGGCTGAACTGGCGCCGCACAAGCTGGACCACACGCTGGCCTTCATGTTCGAAAGCCGCTGGCGCTTCCACCTCACCGAATGGGCGCAGCGCGCCGGTGCGCGCGACGAGCGCTATGCCGACTGCTGGGCGGGGCTGCAGGACCACTTCAAATCATGAGCATGCTGGATCACACACACGACGCCGCACTGCGCAGCTGGGTCGAATCGGCCAACGCGCTGGGCAGCGACTTTCCGGTGCAGAACCTGCCCTTCGGTGCGTTCCGCCGCAAAGGCTCCGACGAGCCCTTGCGCATCGGCGTGGCCATCGGCGATCAGGTGCTGGACCTGCAGCTGGCCCGCGCGCAATGCCCCTGGGGCTCGGGCATCGACGAGTTGCTGGCGCCGCTGGCCGAGGGGGACCTGAAGCCGCTGATGGGTGCCACGCCGGCGCTGCGGCGCACGCTGCGCGGCGCACTGTCGCTGGCGCTGGCCGAAGGCAGCGACCAGGCGCCGTTCCTGGAGCTTTGTCTTGTGCCGCAGGCGCGGGCCGAGATGGCACTGCCCTGCGCCATTGGCGACTACACCGACTTCTTCACCGGCATCCACCATGCCACCGCGGTGGGCAAGCTGTTTCGCCCCGACAACCCCTTGCTGCCCAACTACAAGTGGGTGCCGATCGCCTACCACGGGCGTGCGTCGAGCATCGGCATCAGCCCGCAGGCCTTCGTGCGGCCGAACGGCCAGACGCTGCCGGCCGGTGCCACCGAGCCGAAGTTCGGCCCCTGCCAGCGGCTGGACTACGAGCTGGAACTGGGCGTCTTCGTCGGCGGGGGCAACGCCCTGGGCCGGCCGATGGGCATGGAGCAGGCCGAGGACGACTGGTTCGGCATCGTGCTGCTCAACGACTGGTCGGCGCGCGATATCCAGACCTGGGAGTACCAGCCGCTGGGCCCCTTCCTGGCGAAGAACTTCGCCACCACCATCTCGCCGTGGATTGTCACGCGCGAGGCGCTGGAGCCCTTCCGTATGCCCTTCACTCGTGCTGCGGGCG
>Ga0316600_10000392_pt1 | contig 21976 bp, 17 predicted proteins | sample OWC_soil_day5_CT_FD_207652 | JGI IMG/M metagenome (GOLD analysis project Ga0316600, IMG submission 207652) | Wetland soil microbial communities from Old Woman Creek delta, Ohio, United States - OWC_soil_day5_CT | ecosystem: Environmental > Terrestrial > Soil > Wetlands | place: USA: Ohio... | reverse complement strand
GACATGGCGGCCGCAAACTCCAATCTTGTCTACTACGCGAACGCCAACGCGGCCGCGACGTCGCTCGTCGATGAAGAGCTGCGCTCGGACCCGGGTATCTACCCGACGCCCGAAGTGAAGGCGCGATTGCAGCCCAACCTCTCGAAGTCAGCGGATTTCACCCGTCTCCTGAACCGCTCGTGGACGCGATTCACGACGGGTCGCTAGCCGCCGATCCAACCAAAGCCCGGAGCCTTATGGCCACGTCACCGCGCGACCCGCAGCTGAAGTTCGACCCCTGGAACGACCCCGACGCCAAGCCGTACGTGCGAATCGAGCGCGTGACCAAGAAGTTCGGCGACTTCATCGCCGTCGACGACGTCTCGCTCGACATCTACAAGAAGGAGATCTTCTGCCTGCTCGGCGCGTCGGGCTGCGGCAAGACGACGTTGCTCCGCATAATGGCGGGCTTCGAGCGGCCGACGTCCGGGCGCATCTTCATCGACGGCGTGGACATGAGCGAACTCCCGCCCTACGAGCGTCCGGTCAACATGATGTTCCAGTCCTACGCGCTGTTCCCGCACATGACGGTGGAGCAGAACGTTGCGTTCGGGCTCAAGCAGGACAGGCTCGCCAAGCCCGAGATAGCCAAGCGAGTCGCCGACATGCTCGACCTGGTGAAGCTCGGCCAGTTCTCGAAGCGCAAGCCGCACCAGCTCTCGGGCGGACAGCGACAACGCGTGGCGCTGGCCCGCGCCCTGGTCAAGAAGCCGAAGCTGCTGCTGCTCGACGAGCCGCTCGCGGCGCTCGACAAGAAGCTGCGCGAGCACACGCAGTTCGAGTTGATCAACATCCAGGAGACCCTCGGCGTCACCTTCATCGTGGTCACGCACGACCAGGAGGAGGCGATGACGCTGTCGAGCCGCATCGGCCTGATGAACCACGGCGAGATCGTCCAGGTCGGTACACCCACCGAGATCTACGAGTACCCGAACTCGCGCTTCGTCACCGAGTTCATCGGGTCGGTGAACATGTTCGAGGGGCGGTTGATCGAGGACGAGCCGTCTTACGTCCGCATCGAGGCCGGCGATCTCGAGGCTCCGATCTACGTGGACCACGGCGTGAGTTCTGCGCCGGGCGCGACGGTGTGGGCAGCCATCCGTCCGGAGAAGATGCAGATGAGCCGAGAGAAGCCCGACGTGTCCGACAACTGGACGGAGGCCGTGGTGCGCGACATTGCCTACATGGGCGACCTGTCGATCTACCTGCTGCGCCTGCCGTCCGGGAAGATCGTGCGCGTGACCCAGCCAAACGTCATCCGGCAGGCCTACGAGCGCATCACCTGGGACGAAAAGGTCTACCTGCACTGGGATCCCACCAGCCCGGTGGTGGTGACCAAATGAGCGGGCCGGGCTACCTGCCGCTCGGCCAGCGCATCACCGCCGCAATCGAGGACCTGCTGCACGCGGTGGTGCAGTCGCCGGTGGGGCATCGCCTGCGGCGCTGGGGTGTGACCGGGCGTGCCCTCGTCACGTCGGTACCGTACCTCTGGCTGGTGCTGTTCTTCCTCGTCCCGTTCGTGATCGTGCTCAAGATCTCCTTCTCGGACTCGCAGATCGCGATGCCGCCCTACGAGCCTCTCCTGCAGTGGGCGTCGGACAAGGTGCTGCAGATCAAGCTCGACTTTTCCAATTACGCGTTCCTGATCGAGGACAACCTCTACTGGAAAGCCTACCTCAACTCGATCTGGGTCGCGGCCGTCTCCACCGTCCTGTGCCTGTTGATCGGTTACCCGATGGCCTACGCGATCGCACGCAGCCAGGCGTCGACGCGCAACATCCTGCTGCTGCTCGTGATCCTGCCCTTCTGGACGTCGTTCCTGCTGCGCGTGTATGCGTGGATCGGCATCCTGAAGAACAACGGACTGATCAACAACGCGCTGATCGCGCTCGGCATCATCGACGAGCCGATCCGGATGCTGCAGACGGACTTCGCAGTCTACGTCGGTATCGTCTACTCGTACCTCCCGTTCATGATCCTGCCGCTCTACGCCAACCTGGAGAAGATGGACCTCACGCTGCTCGAGGCTGCGGCGGACCTCGGTTGCAAGCCGTGGAAGGCGTTCCTGAAGGTGACACTGCCGCTGTCCATCCCCGGCATAGTGGCGGGCTGCCTGCTGGTATTCATTCCGGCCGTGGGCGAGTTCGTCATCCCCTCGCTGCTCGGCGACCCGGGGATGCTGATGATCGGCAAGGTGTTGTGGACGGAGTTCTTCAACAACCGTGACTGGCCGGTGGCCAGTGCGGTTGCCACGGCCCTCCTGCTGTTCCTGGTGATCCCGATCATGTACTTCCAGCGCGCGCAGGACGCCGAGTCGGCCGCAGGAGCGCGCCGATGATGCACGGCCGTTCCTGGTTCCGGACGCTCGCCCTGGTGCTCGGCTTCGCTTTCCTCTACGTGCCGATCATTTCGCTGGTCGTGTACTCGTTCAACGAATCGCGCCTGGTGACGGTCTGGGGCGGTTTTTCGACGAAGTGGTACGGGGCGCTGATCGGCAACCAGCAGATCCTCGATGCGGCCTGGCTCAGCCTCAATGTCGCGGCGGTCTCGGCGACGGTCGCCGTGGTGCTGGGAACGCTCGCGGGCATGGTGCTCGCGCGTTTCGGCCCGTTCCGTGGCCGCACGTTCCTGTCCGGGATGACCACGGCGCCGCTCGTCATGCCCGAGGTCATCACGGGCCTGTCACTGCTGTTGCTCTTCGTGACCATGGAGCAGTTGATCGGCTGGCCGGCCGGTCGCGGCATGACCACGATCATCATTGCGCACATCACGCTCACCATGGCCTACGTCACGGTCATCGTGCAGTCGCGACTGTCGCAGATGGATGACTCACTCGAGGAAGCCGCGCAGGACCTCGGCGCGCGTCCCGCCAAGGTCTTTTTTCTCGTGACGCTGCCGATCATCTTCCCGGCGCTGATGTCGGGGTGGCTGCTCGCCTTCACGCTCTCCCTGGACGACCTCGTGATCACGAGCTTCGTGGCCGGCCCGGGCTCGAGCACGCTGCCGATGGTGGTCTTCTCCAAGGTGCGCCTCGGCGTGAGCCCGGACATCAACGCACTGGCCACGATCCTGATTGCCATCGTCGCCGTCGGCGTCGTGATCGCGGGCTTCTCGATGGGCCGGCAGCAGAAGATCCGCGACCGCGATGCGCAGATGGCCCTGGCCGCGAACCAGGAGATGGTCGAGAGCATGAAGAAGGCCTGAGACCGTGCCGGGACCAGCCATCCTTGCCTTCGACGTCGGCGGCTCGTTCGTCAAGGCGGGGCTGGTGGACGCGGCCGCGGGTCGGGTCGTGGGCGAGGTCCTTCGCCGCCCGACCCCCGAAGGCGCGACACCCACCGCGGTGATCGACCTGCTCGCGTCGATGGCCACCGAGTTGCCGTCGACGGGTCCGGTGGGCTTTGCATTTCCTGCCGTGACCAAGCGAGGCGTGGCCTGGACGGCCGCCAATGTCGACCACCGCTGGATCGGGACCAACGCACAGGCTCTGCTCGAGGCCCGGATCGCGCGGCCGGTGGCCTTCCTGAACGACGCCGATGCGGCCGGCGTGGCCGAGATGGCGCTCGGCGCGGGGCGGGGCCGTGACGGCACGGTCATGGTACTTACACTCGGGACGGGCATCGGCACGGCGATCTTCGCGGACGGACGCCTGCTGCCGAACACCGAGTTGGGCCATCTCGAGGTGCGTGGCCAGGAGGCCGAACATCGCGCCTCTGCCAAGGCCCGGGTGGATCGACATCTCGGCTGGACGGACTGGGTCGGCGCGGTCAATGAGGTCCTGGCGAGTTACCACGCGTTGCTGTGGCCCGATCTCTTCATCATCGGCGGCGGCGTGACCGAAAACTGGCCGCGGTTCGGGCACCTGCTGCAGAGCCGCGCCGAGATCGTCCGCGCGCAGTTCGGCAACGACGCGGGCATCATCGGCGCGGCGATGGCGGCCGTAGCGGATAGTCGCCGCTGACGCCTGGCGGCCGGCAACATGCCTCTGGCCTCAAAGCTCCCGCAGGTCGGCACCACGATCTTCACCGTGATGTCACGGCTGGCGGCGGAGCACGGCGCCATCAACCTGTCGCAGGGTTACCCCGACTTCGATCCGCCGCCGCGACTCGTCGACCTGGTGACCGATCACATGCGACGCGGTGCGAACCAGTACGCGCCCATGGCGGGATGGGCGCCGCTGCGCGAGGCGGTCGCCGCCAAAGTCAAGGCGCTCTACGGCCGTGAGGTGGCGTCGGAGTCCGAAGTCACCATCACCGCCGGAGGCACCGAGGCGCTGTTCTGCGCGATCCAGGCAGTCGTACAGGCAGGAGACGAGGTGATCCTGCTCGACCCGGCGTACGACTCGTACGAGCACTCGGTGCGGCTCGCCGGTGGGCGCGCCGTCCGGGTGCCGCTGACCAGGCCGGGTTTCGGTGTGGACTGGGACCGGGTGCGCGATGCGGTTTCCTCCAGAACGCGGCTGATCGTCGTCAACACGCCGCACAACCCGAGCGGGGCGGTCCTGTCCCGCGCCGACCTCGAGGCGCTCGCGGGTATCCTGCACGGCAGTCAGGTGCTGGTCCTGGCCGACGAGGTATACGAGCACATGCTGTTCGACGGGCGGCGGCACCACAGCCTCCTGTCGCACGCCGAACTCGCCGGGCGCAGCTTCGTCGTGTCGTCGTTCGGCAAGACCTATCACGTCACCGGCTGGAAGGTCGGCTACTGCGTGGCCCCCGCGCCGCTCACCGTCGAGTTCCGCAAGGTCCACCAGTTCGTCCAGTTCGCAGTGGCCACCCCGCTGCAGGCCGCATTGGCGGATTTCCTGGCGGAGTGCCCGCAGCATCACCTGGACCTGCCCGAGTTCTACCAGCGCAAACGCGACCACTTCTGCGCATTGCTCGCGCAGACGCGCCTGCGTTTCGAGCCGGCGGCCGGCACGTACTTCCAGCTGGTGGATTACTCCGCGGTCAGCGACCTGCCCGACGTCGAGTTCGCCCACTGGCTGACCACCGAGATCGGAGTGGCGGCCATTCCGATCTCCGTATTCTCCGAGAGTCCCCCGCAGGAGAGGATCGTGCGATTCTGCTTTGCGAAACACGAGTCGACCCTCGATGCGTCCGCACAGCGCCTGAGGCAACTATGAACTCACACCTTCGCGTCACCATGATCCAGTCGGCCCTCGCATGGCAGGAGCCCGCGACCAATCGCCGCCAGCTGGCGGCGCACTTTCGCGGTCTCGCCGGCCACACCGACCTGATCGTGCTGCCGGAGATGTTCCCGACCGGGTTCACGATGGCCGCGGAAGCCCTGGCCGAATCCATGGATGGGCCGACGATCGGCTGGCTGCGGGGGGAGGCCGCTGCTCTCGGCTGTGTCATCACGGGCAGCCTGATCGTTCGAGAGGACGGACGGCACTTCAACCGGCTCGTGTGGGCCCGGCCGGATGGCACGCTCGAGCACTACGACAAGCGGCACCTGTTCCGCATGGCGGAGGAGCAGGAACATTTCTCTGCGGGCGTACGCCGGATCACGGTTGAGCTGAAGGGTTGGCGTGTCTGTCCGCTGGTCTGCTACGACCTGCGGTTCCCCGTGTGGAGCCGTAATCGTGGCGACTACGACCTGCTCGTCTACGTCGCGAACTGGCCGGCCAAGCGTGCCCACGCCTGGGCGTCGCTGCTCAGGGCGCGGGCGATCGAGAACCTGAGCTACGTCGTGGGCGTCAATCGAGTCGGCACGGACGGCAACGGCGTGAGCTATGCGGGGGACAGCGTCGTGCTCGACTTCGTCGGCAAGTCCCTGTCGAGCGAGGGCGGCGGCGATCGGGTGGAAACCACCGTGCTCGGCCTCGAGTCGCTCCGCGCTTATCGCGCGAGCTTCCCGGCGCACCTCGACGCCGACGACTTCGAGTTGAAGCAGGTCGCTCGCGCGACATGAGGAAGAAGACCCGGGTCACGCACCTGCCCGAGGTGCCCGTGCCGCCGGATAACCGGCCGCTCGTGGCGCCGATCTACCAGTCCGTCAAGTTCACGTTCGACGACGTGGGCGAGACGCAGAAGTACTGGACCGGCGAGCGCGCCGGCTTCTACTACTCGCGTGTGTCGAACCCGACGCTGCGCCAGCTCGAACTGGTCCTGGCCGAGTTGCAGGGACGGGAAGCCTGTCTCCTGACCGGCTCGGGCGTCGCCGCAATCGCGATGAGCCTGCTCTCGTTGCTCAAGGCGGGCGATCACGTCGTCTATTTCGCGCAGATGTACCAGCCGACGCGCGCTCTCATCCGACGCCTGCTGGCACGCTTCGGCGTGACCAGCACGATGCTGTCGATCGACGATCACGCTGCGCTCGAGCGTGAGGTGGCGGACACGCCCACGCGCCTCGTGGTCTTCGAGTCGCCCAGTAACCCGGTGCTCAAGCTCGCGGACATCGCGCGGGTCACGGCGATTGCCCGCGCGCACGGTGCGGTGTCGCTGCTCGACAACACCCTCGGCGGCTTGCACAACCACGGTCAGTTCGACGTGGACGTGTTCGTACACAGCCTCACGAAATACGCGTCCGGTCACGGCGACGTGATGGGCGGCGCGGTCATCGCGCGCCGCGAGTTGGTCGCCGCGATGCGCGACGACTTCACCGTCCTCGGTCCGACGCTGGACCCGCACGCGGCTTTTCTGATCCTGCGCGGTCTGAAGACCTATTTCGTGCGCTGGGAGACGCAGTGCCGGAACGCGCTGCGGGTGGCCGAATTCCTGGCCTCGCATCCGGCCGTTGCGCGCGTGCATTACCCCGGATTGCCCGGCGATCCGGGCCATCGCCTCGCCCGGCAGCAGATGGACGATTTCGGCACGATGGTCACCTTCGACATCGCCGGCGGACTCGAGGCGGGCCGCCGCTTCGCAGAAGCGCTCGAGTTCTTCAGCATTGCGGCCAGTCTCGGCTCGACCGAATCGCTGGTCGTGGCGCCCGCCATGCAGCAGCCACGGGGTTTCACGGCGGAGCAACTTGCGTGGGCGGACATCGGCCCGGGCACCGTGCGACTATCGATCGGGCTCGAGGATCCGGACGACCTGCTCGAGGACCTGGCGCAGGCTCTGCAGAAGGCGGCTGGCTGACCGACTCGGCTCTGCTATGCTCGGCCGCAAACGAGACCGTTGGTTCGAAAGGTCATGGACGCCGGCGACCTGCAGAGTGGGTTTCGGCTGGGCGACTGGCTGGTGGAGCCGCGCGACGGGCGAATTTGCGGCCAGGGGCGCTCGTACACGCTTCCACCCCACCAGATGCGGATCCTGGTCTGTCTCGCCGAGCATCATGGCGAGGCCGTCGACCGCAGGGTCCTGGGCGAGCGGGCATGGCCCGGCCAGCGCGCGACCGACGAGATGCTGCGCGATAGCATCGGTGCCTTGCGCGAGATCATCGGTGATTCCCGCCACGACACGCGCTGCATCGTTTCGGTCGGTCGCCGCGGCTATGCGCTGATCGCGCACTTCGAGCCGCTGCCCGCGCCGCCAGCGAGTCCGGTCACCGGGCCTCAAGCCGGCGTCGCCCTGCCGAGCCTGGCCGTCCGTGCCCAGGCACTGGTCGTCGAGCTGCGCCGCCGCAGTGTTTTCAAGGTGGCGGGCGCCTACCTGGTCGTCATGTGGATCGTGCTGCAGGTGGCCGAGACCACGTTTCAGCCCCTGCGACTTCCCGATTGGTGGATGACGGTACTCACCATACTCGCAGTCCTCGGGCTGCCGATCGTGGCCGCCCTGGCGTGGTCATACGAGATCACTCCAGGCGGCATCGTGCTGGATACCGGGGCAGCGACGGCGGTGCGGTTGCCCAGGGCGCGGCGGACGATAGCACCGGTCTTGGTAACGGGCGTGGCGTTGATGGCTGCAGTCACCGGGCTCGCCTGGTGGCGTTCGATCGATCTCACGCCGGTGGAGCCGCCCCCGGTCGCGGAGACTGCGTCGCGTTCGATCGCAGTGCTGCCGCTCGTCGACATGAGTCCCGCAGGTGGCAACGCCTACCTCGGCGACGGTCTGAGCGAGGAACTCTCGTTGCGCCTGGCGCAGGTTCCGGGATTGCGGGTGGCCGCGCGCACGTCGGCCTTCGAGTTCAGGGGCCGCAACGTCGACGTGCGAAAGATCGGCCAGGCGCTGGGTGTGCGCCACGTGCTCGAGGGCAGCGTGCGGCGCGACCGCGACAACCTGCGTGTCATCGTGCAGCTGATCGACACGACCAATGGGTACCACGTGTGGGCCGGAAGCTACGACCGCGACTGGCGCGAGGTGCTCGCGATCCAGGACGATGTTGCCCGTTCGATTACCGAGGCGCTCCGCGTCATCCTCACGCCCGGAGCAGAGCAGGGGGTCGCCCGTCGCTCGGACGTCGACACGCGGGCGTTCGACCCGTACCTCGCCGGGTTGGCGATGCTGCGGCAGTCAGGCGACCTGAGCCAGCTGAACAACGCGGCGAGGCACTTTCGCGAGGCACTGCAGATCGACGCCGAATTTGCCCCCGCGCACGCGGGGCTCTGTCAGGTCGGCGTGCGCCGTCACAGCAAGACACGCGATCCGGCGGACCTGCTGGCGGCAGAGGCTTCCTGCAAGCGCGCGCTGGACCTGAACCCGTCGCTCGTTGAGACCGAGAAGGCGCTCGCCGGCCTGTACCTGTCTGGTGGCAAGTTCGTGGCGGCGCGGTCGATCTATCTGCGCCTGATCGAGCGCAATCCGCGGGACGCAGACGGTCACATCGGCCTCGCCCTCGCGCTCGATGGGGAAGGGCAGCGCGGTGCCGCCGAAAAGAGCTTCCGCGAGGCCGTGGCGGTCGAGCCCGGCTTCTGGGCCACGTACAATTCCCTCGGCGGCTTCCTGTTCGAGCGGGGCCGTGTCGACGAGGCGATCGAGGCGTACCGCCGTGTGACCGAACTCACGCCGTCGAGCGCGAGTGCCTACAACAATCTGGGCGCCGCACTGCAGATGAAGGGCGACCTGAACGCGGCGGCCGATGCGTTCATGCGCTCGCTCGAGATCGACCCGTCCCGCAGCGCGTACTCGAACCTCGGCACGGTGCATTACTACCTCGGGCAGTTCGTCGAGGCAGCCGACAACTACGCGAAGGCGGCAGTCGTTGCCGGGCAGGACCAGACCCTGTGGGGCAACCTGGCCGACGCGCAGTGGCAGATTCCCGAGCGCCGGCCGGAGGCGGTCAACAACTACCGGCGCGCGATTGAACTTGCGGAGCGCGACTTGGCGAGTACGCCCAATGACGTGACATTGCTGGCACAATTGGGCTATTACTACGGCCGTGTGGGGGACGCCGACCGGGGCGGCCGGTTGCTCGCGCGGGCGCAAGAAGCGGGTGCCGACGTCGTAAACGTGCAGTATCTCGCGGCGCTCAGCGCAGCTGACCGGGGTGACGTGACGGAGACCCTGCGAGCGCTGGCTGTTGCGATACGGCTCGGTTATCCGGTCCGATTGGTCAAGGCGACGCCGGAGTTCTCATTTCTGGAGCGGAACGCAGAGTTCCGCCGGTTGACGGCAACGGTGAACGAGGCGGGGAAACCCGCAGCAACCCGCAGTTGAAAGACGGGGAGGGGACATGACCGAATCAAGCAGTAGCGTTCTGTTAAAGACGATTCCCTTACTTGTGAAGATCGCCGGCGGCAAGGTGGTGATCGAAGGGCAGAATGGTGGCAACGTCCGTGGGCACGGCAAGAAGCTTGACATCGATTGGGTGCTCGACGACCCCGCGCCGGGTCAGACACTGGAGATCAGATTCTGGGAGTTCCTGTCGGCCGACGACCCGGACCCACCGGGGCAGGCCTATCCGGTCGAGCCACCCTCTCCGTCCGCCCCACCCGAGCACACGCTCGCTGGAGACACGCATTACACGCGGCGCCTGAAGGGCCTCGGCAAGGGTGAGCTGATCTTCGTCTGCAAGTACTCCGTGTCCGTGACGAATTCCGGCGCGACCCCGCTCGACCCGATCATCATCATCGAGAAATGAGGACCCGGCCGGCGTGCTGACCGATCACTCCGGCCTCAGTCCTTTCGAGCGACTGCTGACGCTTTTCACGCGCGTGCGGCCCGGCGAGGGCCGCAGCGCGTTCCTGTTCCTCCTGCACGCGTTCCTGCTGCTCTACTCCTACCAGGTCGTGAAGGCGCTGCGCGAGGCCTTCATGCTCACGCGGTTCTCGGCGGAAGTGCGTGCCTACGCCGTCGCGGTGATCGCCCTGGTGCTCATGCTGCTGGTCCCGGCCTATGGCGCCGTCCGGCGCCGCCTCGACGGCGAGAAGTTGCTGCGCGCGGTCACGCTCTTCTTCGCCACCAACCTGCTGGTCTTTGCCGCCGCGGCCTGGTCGGGCCTGCCGATCGCGTTCGTCTTCTTCGTCTGGGTCAGTATCTTCGGCCTGATGGTGATCGCCCAGCTCTGGGCGTTCGCCGCGGACACCTACAACCTGAAAAGCGGCCAGCGCCTGTTTCCGGTCATCATGCTGGGCGCGAACCTGGGCGCATTGGCCGGCGCGAAGAGCGCGCAGCTCACCGTCGCGGCGCTGACCCCGATCGGATTGATGCTGGTTGCCACGGCGCTCCTCGCCGTGACTGTCCTGATCGCGGGGCCGGCGGGACGTGCCGTCCCTGACGGTTCGCGGGCCATCGCGGCGGATCACGGCACGCGGGCTCCGCCGCGGCTGCTCGGCGGAATCGGGCTCGTGCTGCGCGACCGCTACCTGTTGCTGATCGCGCTGCTGGTGGTGTTGCTCAACTGGATCAACACCACGGGTGAATTCATCCTGGCCGATTACGTGCAGCGCGATGCCGTGGAGCGGGTCGCCGCCAGCGGGGGTGCGCTGGACAAGGGAACGTTGATTGCCGCGTTCTACGGGAACTTCCAGTTCTGGGTGACGATGGTCGGCCTCCTGATCCAGTTGTTCCTGGTGGCGCGCATCTACCGTTACGTCGGGGTGAGGGGAGCGCTGGTGATTCACCCGGTCGTCGTCGCCATCGGCTACGGTCTGCTGGCACTGGCACCGGTCCTCGGAGGCTTCGTGCCGATCTTCACGCTGATCCGCATGGTGAAGATCGCCGAGAACAGCATGGATTACTCGTTGATGAACACCACGCGGCAGGCGTTGTTCCTGCCGGTGGATCGTGACGCAAAGTACGAGGGCAAGACCGCGATCGACACCTTCTTCTGGCGCTTTGGCGACCTGATCCAGGCGGGCGTGGTCTTTGCCGGTCTCAACTGGATGGGGTGGGGCGCGTCGCAGTTTGCGCTGCTCAACCTCGTGCTGGCGCTGGCATGGATCTGGCTGGCCGTTGCAATCGGCCGGGAGTTTGCCCGCAAGGCCAAGGAGAACGTCACCAACGTCGCGCCGGAGGCCGCCGAACCCATTCCGGACCTCCTCTACCGTCCCGGCCAGCCGTTTCGTCACCCGATCCCTGCGGATGCATTCCACGATGCGGATCCAGGCGACGTTCTGCACCTGGACGCGAGCCTCATCGACGGGCAGCCGCTGCCACGCTGGCTCCAGTTCGACGTGCGCAGCCGTGAGTTCGTGGGCGTCGGGCCGGCCGACTACATCGAGGACATCACCATCGCCGTCGTGGCGAGCGACGTGGACGGCATGGAGGCGCGCAGCGTTTTCCTGGTGCGGCGCGTGGTCCAGTCCTCGGGATGAGCGAGATCAGCGGCCCGCAGTCGCGCGAGCCGGAGTCGCAAGCAGCGCGTCACGCCGCTCCAGCAAGGCGCGTCGCTCACGCGGGCTGAGGAGCTTGCCAAGCGCCTTCTCGAGGCCTGCTTCGTCAATCAGGGCGAGGCGGCGGCGCATCTCGGGACCTGGCGCTGGAGGCCGGGCTTTCAGGTAAGCGGGAAAGGCTTTCCCGGTGCCGAACGCCCGGTCGTGCCCCGTCGAGAGCACCAGCCATTCGGTCGCATCGAACAGCAGGCGATCCTCCGTGCGTCCCTCGTTGCCGATCAGCGCGTCGAAGACATAGACGAGTTCAAACTGCGGCTCGTAGGCACACCAGCCGCCGCCGCGCAGCGCTTGCTGCCGGACCTCTGCCTGCGTCACCCACCGGACCGGCCGGGCCTGCAGGATCCCCCGTTGTCCCTGGACTTCGCGTTCGGCCGTCGCTGGCACGAGGCCGAGCTGCAGCAGGCGGTCCACGCGATACGCCGCCAGTTCGCGCGTCGCAGCCTCCCGCGTCGTGGCGAGAAACACCGCGGGTACCTTCTTCCCGTCGTGTTCCACGACGGCGTCCATGACGCCGGGCGCTCGCGGGCCTCCGAGCGTGACCATGCCGTTTGCCAGGACCTCGGCCACCTGCCCGTCGTCGAGCGACTGCAAGCCGACGTACAACGGTTCGGCGGGGATCGCGGCCGGCGGACCTGCGGTATCGGCGTAGAGCACGCGCGGTTCGCCGTGCTCGATCACCAGTGCGGCCGCCTGGCCCCGGTACACCTTGCGGTTCATGCCCGCATCGAGCTTGATGACACGCCCGTCAAAGCGAGAGGCCACGCGCGCGTTGCGCGCCACCGTGTGGCCGATCACCAGGCGTTGCACGCCGAGTCCATCGAGGACGGGATTCAGGACGTCGGCCTCGGAACACTCGTTGCACAGCGCCGCGCCGCGATACCAGTTCGGGCCGTCTCGCTCGATCCAGGGGTTGTTGTCCGCGGCGACGAACCGCTGCACGGCCTCGGCCAGCTTCATTCGCTCGGCGCCGGCATCCGCCGGCAGCGCCGCGAGCCTTTGCTGCGCCAGTGTTGCGCGTTGCGCAAATTCGTCCTCGGGACGCACCAGGCCCGCGGCTTCGAGTGCCGCCAGTGATCCGAGGTAGTCCGTGAGCGCGGTCCGGTAGCGCAGGTTGATCTCCTGCAGTGTCTTCCCCGCGACGAGTCGCGACGGGCCGCCGTGCATGAAAAGCGTGCCGTCGATGACGATCGCTGCCGGCAGGCCGAGCAGCCAGCGACCGTACCGGCCGCCCGATGCCAGGGCGGCACGGTGTCCGAAGTATCCGGGCGGGAACCGCTGGTCGAACGCGGACCCGGAGTCGGGTCCATTGCGCGCGAGCCAGTCGTCGCGGAGGGCCGCGCGCTGCCCAGCCGGTTCGTCTCCGGCATAGGCCGCGAACTCGCCCGGCGCGGTGTCGCGCAGGTCGCCGAGCAGGTTCATGGCCTCGTGGTTCCCGAAGACGACGTGCAGGCGTCCACCCGCCGCAGCCGCCTCCTCCTGCAGGCGCATCAGCAGGTCCATGACCTTGCGCGAGTCCTCGCCGCGGTCGAGCAGGTCGCCGAGGCTCACGACGTGCGTCTTGCCTCCCGACCATTTCAATCGCTCGTCCACGACGCCGGCCGTACGCAGCAGTGCGGTCAACTCCGTGTAAGCGCCGTGCACGTCGGCGAAGGCCACTACGCGGTCGACATTTCGCCACGCGCTCTGCACGGCTTCCGAGGCCGACGCTGCGCCGGGCAGGGTCAGCAGGCACGCCGTCATCGACAGAGCCCGGATTGCAGCATTGCGCACGGCCGATCCCTCCCTCAGTAGGTCGCGATTCGCCCGGCGTCGACTTCCTGCAGCAGGCGCACCCGCTGACGCCAGACCGCCGCCACCTCGGACCGCTTGAGACCCATCTGCAAGACGCCGTCCTTCTGTCGCACGCCGCGGTTCGGTGCGAGATTTTCGCCCAGGGGCATGGGCACGTAGCGACCGCCCTGCAGTTGCCACTGCGCCAGCACCCCGAGTCGCTCGTGGAGTTCTGCTTCGGTGACACCGCGCAGCCGCGAGACGGTGTCGGCGGGCAGGCGCTTGACGCGCAGCTTCTGCCAGAGCTTGCCGCGGTCGCTCTCGCCGGAGGCGAACGCGACGCCGTTGTCGATCGAGAATACGCGCGGGCCCTCACCGGCCTTCGAAATCAGGAAATTCCCGACATTCGAGTCGCCATGCTCGATCAGGAAGGTGAAGATGTTCAGCTGGCCGATGTGGCGTGCGTAGACAGTGTCCGACTCGAACAGCGCGGGGTCCAGCACGTCCGCGACGACCTTGACCTCCGACAGCCACACCTGCAGCACCCCGAGCACCTCGCTCGCACCGCGAAACGTGGGCTCGACGTCGGGCGAATAGCGGCGGAAGTCGTCGAGCGGGATCATCCGCAGGCTGGTCGGCGGCACGACATACTCGGCCGGATCGATGAAGAGCTTCTGCAGTTCGTATGCGGCGAGGTCGTAGCGCGGGACGTTGTTGAAACTCTCGGCGCCGGGCTCGGATTTGCGGAGCTTCACCTTGAGCGGCGGCCGGTCGCCGAAGGACACGTCGGCCTTGAGGGTGATGTCGCCCTTGGCCTTCGGCCGGCTGATCTCCGCATTGACGATGCGGAGCGGCTCCTGCTGCAGCATCTGCTCCAGCTCGGCGACGGCAATCGGCAGGTTGACGTCCTGTGCGCCGGCCGGCGCGAGAGCGGCGAGCGCCAAGGCAGCTATGGCAATCCTGGCGGCAGCGCTCATTCGAACAGCCTCCGGGTCGGGGCGCTCACGATCATCAATTGCCGGGGGTTCGTCAACCCCGGGGGTACTTCCGGCGGTCAACGCACCACGTACAGGACGATGCGGTTGTCGTCAGCCTCGAACTGGCCGATCAGTTGCGGGTCGCGGTTGGCGCAACGTTCCACGCCGTTGACGAACGCCGCAGCCCGGTCTTCCTTCATGGCGTAGACGTTGTTTTCGCGGGACGCGATCTCGTCGCAGAGATTGTCTTCCGACACGTACTTCGCGTACTCGAATTCCCGCACCCCGATCTGCACGCTCTCGATGCGCAGGTCGAGATACAGTTTGAGCCCATAGAACGGGCGCATCCCGACGAACGCGATCTCCTCGATGTCATGGGGGTCGATGATCACCTGGATCGCACGGGCCATCTCACGCGCGTCCCGGTTCATGGGCCAGTGCGAAAGGGTGCCCTTGATCCCGATCAGCAGCACGGCGGTCGTCGCGGCGACCCACGCCAGCCGTCGGCCCGTGAGCCACGTCCACCGCGCGAGTGGTCGCGCCAGCATGATCGAGAGCGGCACGAACAACGGCAGCACGTAGAGCTGCAGACGCGACCGGGCCAGCATGAACAAGGCAAATGGCAGCACGAACCAGGCCGCCAGCAGGAGCCACTCGCGGTCCCTCGCGCGCAGCCGTGCACGCAAGCCGGACCAGGCCGGGCGAAGACCGCCCGCCGCCGTCAGCGACAGCGCCCACCACGGCAGCGCGCCCAGCAGGAATACCGGCAGGTAGATCTCGAATCCGCCGTACCACTGCGCATTGCGCCTGTGCACGGAGGTAAAGACCCGGTCGTAGACTTCGTAGCCGATGAAATACCGCAGGCGGTCGGGGTCCTGACCGATCAGGACCGCGAACCACGTGAAGGCCACCAGGGCAAATACCAGCAGCCCGACGGGATCGAACAGGCGTCGCAGGGCGGCTCGGTCCTGCCACGCGAGCAATCCGGCCATCGCAAGGAGCGGCAGCAGTCCGGGCGGACCCTTGGTCATGAACGTGAGGCCCCAGAGGAGCCACATGGCCCGGATCCACCGACGCTCGAGCGTTCCGCCACCGTGCCAGGCCTCGACGAACGCGTACATTGCCGCGGTCTCGAAGAACGTCAGCAACACGTCCGTCGAGACGATGTTCGCGCTCAGGAAGGGCGCGAGACTGAGCCCGTAGATCAGTGCCGGCAGCCACGGCCGGGCCGGGCACAGCCGCCGTCCGAGCCCGAAGACGAGCAGTGCGGTGCCCAGGAACGCCAGCGCAGCGGGCAGTCGGGCCGCCCACTCGTTCATGCCGAGCACCCCGAAGCTGGCGGCGAGCGCCCAATAGGTCATCGGCGGCTTGGTGAGGTGCGCGTGCTGGCCGTCGATGGTCGGCACGAGCCAGTTCCCGCTTTCGAGCATGTTGATGCCCGCCGACGTGTAGCGTCCCTCGTCCGGCTCCCAGATGCCGCGCGTGCCCTGGAACGCGAACGCCAGCAACACGAGCAGTGCCACCAGCCACCAGGGAGGGCGAGCTGTCGTCTTCATCACAGGCTGCTGAACACGCGCACCCGGTGCTTGTGGTAGGGCAGCACCTCGAGCAAGTCACCCTCGCGCAGGCGTTCCTGGATTCCACGCCACCACTCCGCAGTGAGAATCTCGCGGTGCGCGCTGAGAAAGACGTCCTTCAGGTGCGGTTCGAAGCCCAGGAAATTGATGAACGTCTCCGGGAAGACGTCGTTGTCCCCGACGTAATACCACGTCTCGGCGAGCATTTCGTCCTCGTCGTACCGCGACTCGGGAATGTCCCGGAAGCGGCAGTCGGTCACGAGGCACAGTTCGTCGTAGTCGTAGAAGATCACGCGCCCGTGGCGGGTGACGCCGAAGTTCTTCAGCAGCAGGTCGCCCGGGAAGATGTTGGTGACCGCGAGGTCGCGGATCGCCTGGCCGTAGTCGAGCACGGCTTTCTCGGCCTGGTCGCGCGTCGCCGTGCGCACGTACAGGTTGAGCGGCGTCATGCGGCGCTCGATGTACATGTGGTCGATGACGAGGCCGTCGCCCTCGTCGTGCACGGTGTTCGAGGTCTCGGTCAGGAGCTCCTGCAGCAGGTCCGGCGCGAACCTCGCCTTGGGGACCTTGACCAGCTTGAATTCCTGGGCGTCGACGAGGCGACCGGCGCGATCGTGCTTGAACACCAGGTCATACTTCTCCAGCACGTCCTGCCGCTGGATGTTCTTCTGGTCCGGAAACCTGTCCCGGATCAGCTTGAACACGACGTCGAAGGACGGCAGCGTGAAGCACACCATCACGAGACCCTTCTCGCCGGGTGCCAGCACGAACTGGTCGTCCGAATGCTGCAGGTGGCGGAAGAGTTCGCGGTAGCGCTCGGTCTTGCCCTGCTTGGCACGGCCGAGGACCGTGAAGAGTTCGCTGACCGGCTTGCGCGGCAGCAACTCCTTCAGGAACTTCACGGCTTCCCCCACGTGCGCGAGGTCGACGTGGAAATAGGAGCGCGTGAAACTGAAGAGCACGCTCACCGTGCTCTCCTCGAGCATGATCGCGTCCACCAGTACGCCGCTGTCGTGGTTGCGCAGCGCCACGACGAATGGCAGCGTCCATCCGCGACCGCTGATGCGCCCGACGAGATAGGCGCGCGTCATCTGGTAGAAGACCTCCTTGATGACCTCCAGCTTCTCGACCGTGCGGCGCCCGCCGCCACCGTCGAGCGAGGCCTTGAGCTCGTCGGCGACCCGCTTTACGCTCAGGTCGAAGTCGCGGTACGGCGTGCGGAAGCGGAAGTCCGCCAGCACCTCCTCGACGAGCAGGTCGATCGAGCCGCGATTGACGTAGTCCTTGGTCTCGACGTGCGTCGTGACGCTGCCGAGCGGGTCGAGGTCGAGCGCGAAGAACTCGACTGCGGGATCGACGCCGACGGTGGCAAAGGTCTTGCGCGTGATCGAGCAGAAGTAGGTCTTCTTGAACTCGTTGTCCGGCAGCGGATCAATGAGTTCCGCGTAGCGGCGTTTGATGCTCGACCAGACCGCCCGCTCCAGTACGTCCTCGCCGAGCCTGCGCCGCATCAGCTCGACGCCGCTGTCCACGTACCTCGAGTACAGCTCGATGCGCTCGACCGCATCGCGCTGGCTGCCGCGCCAGTCACGCTCCTCGAAGCGCTGCCGGGCGCGCTGCGTGACTGCGCGGAACTCCGCGTTGTAGTCCGCGAAGAGATCGACCAGCGTCTGCGCGCAGTCCTGGACGAGCTCGTCGCGCGAGCGCGCCTTGCTGACGGAGAGATTCAACGGCCTACAGGTTCCGGATCAGTGCGTCACCGAACTCACTGCACTTGACCTCGGTGGCGCCCTCCATGAGGCGCGCGAAGTCGTACGTGACGGTCTTCTGGCCGATCGTGCGGTCCATGGCCGCGATGACCGCGTCCGCTGCTTCGAACCAGCCCATGTAGCGCAGCATCATCTCGCCGGACAGGATCACCGAGCCCGGGTTCACCTTGTCGAGGTTGGCGTACTTGGGTGCCGTGCCGTGCGTGGCCTCGAACACTGCGTGACCGGTCATGTAGTTGATGTTGCCGCCCGGCGCGATGCCGATGCCGCCCACCTGGGCCGCCAGCGCGTCCGACAGGTAGTCACCGTTCAGGTTCATCGTCGCGATGACGTCGAACTCGTTCGGGCGCGTCAGCACCTGCTGCAGCGTGATGTCGGCGATCGCGTCCTTGATGATGACCTTGCCAGCCTTCTTCGCCGCGTCCTGCTCGGCGTTCGCCGTCTTCTCACCCTTCTCGGCGCGGGTGCGTTCCCACTGATCCCACGTGTAGGTCTGCGCTGCGTACTCGCGCTCGGCCAGCGCGTAGCTCCAGTTGCGGAACGCGCCCTCCGTGAACTTCATGATGTTGCCCTTGTGCACGATCGTCACGCTCGCGCGCTTGTTGTCGATCGCGTACTGGATGGCGGAGCGCATGAGCCGCTCGGTGCCTTCCTGGGACACGGCCTTGATGCCGATGCCGGAGGTGTCCGGAAAGCGGATCTTGCCGTACAGCTTCGGGAACGCCTGCTTGAAGAGTTCCTTGAACTTCTGGTTGTCGGCGCTGCCCGCCTCGAATTCGATGCCGGCGTAGATGTCCTCGGTGTTCTCGCGGAAGATCACCATGTCCACCTTCTCCGGCGCCTTGACCGGGGAGGGAACACCCTTGAACCAGCGCACCGGCCGCAGGCAGACGTAGAGGTCGAGCATCTGGCGCAGGGCCACGTTCAGGGAGCGAATTCCGCCGCCGATCGGCGTCGTCAGCGGTCCCTTGATCGAGACGAGGTATTCGCGGCAGGCCTCGACGGTTTCGTCTGGCAGCCAGGTGTTGTAGAGGTCGTTCGCTTTCTGTCCCGCGAAGACCTCCATCCAGTGGATCCTGCGCTTCCCGCCGTACGCCTTCTCGACCGCGGCATCGAGCACGCGGACCGAGGCGCGCCAGATATCCGGACCCGTGCCGTCACCCTCGATGAACGGCACGATGGGCTGGTCGGGCACCTGCAGCCGGCCGTTGGCAATCGTGATTTTCTGGCCCTGGGGGGGCACGTCGAGCTTGAGCGCGCTGGTCATCGATCGGGCTCCGATGGTTCGCCAAGACGGGAAAAATGGGCCCGAATCGTAGCACAGGCCGGGTCGCGCCGGCGTCCGCGGCTCCCGTCAGCGCAGGCGCGCAAAGGCGGTCCGCACTTGCGGCGGGTCGCCCGACTCGGTCCACGCAAACAGCAGGCCGCCATTCGCGCGCACCATCTGCGGGAAGCCGGAGGATCGCGCGATGCCCGTCCGTGCAATGACCACGGCCTGACCTGCCGCGCCGTCACGCGTGAAAGGCTGCGCTCGGACCTCGGCCCCGTGCTGGCCATCCGCGAGCCAGCTCACGACGGCTCTTCCGTCGTCGAGCAGGACCACGTCCACCCGTCCGGCAACCTGGCCGCTCGCGACCTCGATCGGCGTCGCGAACCTGCGCCCGGCGTCGACGGAGTAGGCGAGGCGCACTCGTGGCGCATCCGGTGCCGTAAACCAGGCGACTACCACCGTCTCGCCATGTGCGTCCACGGCGGGCCCGTTCACGGGGCAGGCATCGATCACCCAGCCGTCGTCGTGGACCCTCACAGGCGCGGACCAGCCGTCGGCTGTCTGACGGACCAGCGCGATGTCGCGGACCTCGCGTTCGCTCCGGTCGCGATAGACGACGACCGGGCCGGTGGCCGTGAGCGCAACATCGGTCTGGCAGCAATCGCACACCCGCGCGTCGATTTCGCGGTCCTCGCCGGCGCGGTGCCCGCCGGCATCGATTGCCGCGGCGCGCAAGGTCATGGCGCCCTGCAAGCCGCCGGAGTGATCGTGTTCGCCGGACGTGTGGCGGCCGTCGAGCCAGACGGCCTGCGGCACGCCTGCGACGCCAAAGAGCGACACGAAACCGTGCTCGGTCGGTGTTGCATCATCGTGCGGCGAGATCGGCACTGACCAGGAACCGCCTGCGTCCGTGCTGACTGCAATGCGGACGTCATAGGAATAGACGTTGCCCGGTTTCTGCTGCAGCCAGTGCGCCGCCCAGATCGGGCCAGTCACCGGAACCACCGACGGGAAGTCCGCCCAGTTGATGAACCAGTCGCTGCCGGTGATCACCGTCCGCGGCTGACTCCACGTTGCGCCGTCCCAAGCGGCATGCTGCAGTGCGAAGCCCGCATCGCGGAGCGGCTGCAGCCAGCTCAGCACGATCTCGCCCTCGTCGCCGGCGGCGAGATTCGGGTACCTGCCACCGGACTTCGCCGGCGACGGGACGAGCGTGACCTCTGCCAGCCACCCCTCGTCGCGAGGCTCGGAAAGATCACACGCTGCCGATGTCACGGCGAGAGCGAGCAGGGCAGTGGCGAGCCTGGACATCGGTGAATTGTGCCAGAGGCGCCGTGGACCCCTTGCGCAAATACGGTTCGTTCTCATTGCAAATCAGGGTGCCGCAGGATACTTTGCCGCGGGACAGGAAAGGACGACCATGACTTCCGGCATCACTTGGTTACGCACGCGACAGAGGGCGCTGGTCAAGGCAGCGCTCTCCCTGTTTGCGCTCGCGTGGCTCCAGGCCGCCGTCGTGCCCTGCACCATGGCCTATGCAGCGGAAGCGTCGGGTCCCGCGGCGCAGGCTGCGCACGCAGGCGCACACACCGGTCATGCGGCTCATGCCGGCCATGCTGGCCACGAAGCGCCCGCTACGGAACACGCGCATTGCCAGTACTGTCCTCCTGCGCCGGACGATGATGCCGGCGCCGGCTGCGATCATGAAAGCGAGTGCGCCTTTCCGCACGACCCGCAGATCGACGCGCGCGCCTTGAATCCGTTGTATGGCTCGCTGCCCTGCACGTTCATGGTCTCGGCCCCCAGGCTCGACACACCGTCGCTGCTCATTGCGGTGAGCGACACCCCGTGGGACGTGCCTCGCCGTCCACTGGCGATCAGTTACTGCAGATTCATCGAGTAGACCTCCCCGGTTCGCGTCCGCAGGGACGAGCATCCGTATTCCTGCCCGGGAGGTCGACATGTCACAGGTACATCCGGCGCCTGCAGAAGGCCGGTCCGCTGGTTTCGATTCCTCGATCACGCGATCGCTCACGGCGGTCGTGGTCCTTTGTCTGTGCGCCGTATCCTCGCCGCGGGCCGCAGGCTTGTCGCTCGCGGAGGCCGAGCATCTCGCGATCGAGCGCGATGCGGTCCTGCGGCAACTCGAGTCGGAATCCCTCGCGATGCGCGAGCGTGCCGTCGCCGAGGGCCAGTTGATGGATCCGAAGATGCGTTTCGGTGCCGTCAACGTGCCGGTGGATTCCTGGAGCCTCGACGCCGAGGACATGACGATGGTCGAGGTCGGCCTGAGCCAGGAATTCAAGCCGGGCCGGAGCCGCGAGCTGGCACGGCGGCGCATGGAGCAGTCGGCCGCGGCTGCCGAGGCGACCGCGGGCGACCGCCGCAGGACGGTACAGCGTGAGGTGCGGCGCGTGTGGGTCGAACTCGCTTACCTCGCGCGGGCACGGGAGTTGATCGCAAGCCAGGTCGACTGGGTCGAGCAGATGCGCAGTTCGGCACGCGCCCGCTACGCCTCCGGCGAGGGCAAGCAACTCGAGGTGCTGCAGGCCGGGCTCGACGTGGCGATGTTGCGCGAGCAGCAGCTCGACCTCGACCGGGATGAGGCCATGCGTCGCACGCAGCTGGTACGGTGGCTCGGCGACGAGGAGGCGGCGCAGGCCGGCCCGTTCACGCTGCCGGCTCGCTCGGATCTGGAGCCGCTTGCGACCCTGGAAGAACGGCTGCATCGTCATCCTGCGCAGATGGACTTCGAGCGCCGCATCGAAGCGGCCGAGACGGCCGTCGATCTCGCGCAGCAGATGAAGAAACCGGGCTGGATGCTCGACGTGAGTTATGGCCTGCGCAGCGGGACG
>Ga0316600_10000391_pt1 | contig 21982 bp, 16 predicted proteins | sample OWC_soil_day5_CT_FD_207652 | JGI IMG/M metagenome (GOLD analysis project Ga0316600, IMG submission 207652) | Wetland soil microbial communities from Old Woman Creek delta, Ohio, United States - OWC_soil_day5_CT | ecosystem: Environmental > Terrestrial > Soil > Wetlands | place: USA: Ohio... | reverse complement strand
TGCCTACGTGGCGGCGTGCCTCGTGGTCATGAGCGTGCTGTGGGTCCTCGCCGGGTCGCCGGCTGGCTTCAACGCCGTGATGGGCGGGGCCCTCGCCTGGTGGTGCGTCGCCTTCCTGTGGGTCGTCCTGGCGCCGCGCCACGGCGCGCCGTGGCTCGCCGGGCTGGCCGGGATCCTCGCGCTGGCGCCGATGTGGGTGGCCATGACCCGGCTGTTCGACGTTGGCGAGACTGGCCACGAACTGGTGATCTTCGCGCTCGTGATCGCCTGGGCCGCCGACGTCGGCGCCTACTTCGTCGGACGCCGGTTCGGGCGCACCAGGCTGGCGCCCTGGGTCAGCCCCAACAAGACCTGGGAAGGCGCCCTGGGCGGCCTGGCGGCCGGCTTCCTGGCGGGGCTCGCCGCGCAGGCGTGGTTCGGCTTCGCGGCGGGCGCGTTCCTGCCGCTGTGTGTCGCCGTGATCCTGGCCTCGATCGTCGGCGACCTGACCGAGAGCATGTTCAAGCGGCAGCGCGGCATCAAGGACAGCGGCCGGGTCCTGCCGGGCCACGGTGGCGTCCTCGACCGGATCGACAGCCTGACCGCCGCGGTGCCGGTCCTGACGCTCGGCCTGGCCTGGATCGGGGCGATCTGATGGGCGGGGTCGCCATCCTCGGCTCGACCGGTTCCATCGGCCAGAGCACGCTCGATGTCATCCGGCGCCATCCGGACCGCTTTCACGTCGAGGCGCTGGCCGCCGACCGCAACGACGGGCGCCTCCTGGAGCAGTGCCTCGAGTTCAGGCCGGCCATCGCGGCGATGGCCTCGCCCGAGGCGGCGAACCGGCTCGACGGCGCCTTGCGCCGCCACGGCCTGGCGACGCGCGTCGTGTCGGGCCGCGACGGGCTGCTCGAGGCCGCAGCCTGCGCGGGCGCCGGACAGGTCATGGCCGCCATCGTCGGGGCGGCGGGGCTCGAGCCCACGCTCGCCGCCGCCCGGTCCGGGAAGCGCGTCCTGCTGGCCAACAAGGAGTCGCTGGTCTGCGCCGGCCGGTTGCTGGTGGACGCGGTGGCAGCCTCGGGCGCCGAGCTGGTGCCCATCGACAGCGAGCACAACGCCGTCTTCCAGTGCATGCCGCAGCCGGTGCACATCGGGACCCGCTCCCCGGGCGTGCGCCGCATCGTGCTGACCGCCTCGGGGGGCCCTTTTCGCCGCACGCCGGCCGAGGCGCTCGAGCGTGTCACGGCCGAGCAGGCGGTCGCACACCCGAACTGGCGGATGGGGCGCAAGATCTCCGTGGACTCCGCGACCCTGATGAACAAGGGGCTGGAGCTGATCGAGGCCTGCCTGCTGTTCGGCGTCGGGCCGGAGCGGGTGGACGTGGTGGTGCACCCGCAGAGCGTCGTCCACTCGATGGTCGAGTACGCCGACGGCTCGGTGCTCGCGCAGCTCGGCAATCCCGACATGCGCACCCCGATCGCCCATGCCCTCGGCTGGCCGGAGAGGATCGAGTCCGGTGTAGAATCGCTGGATTTGATTGCCGTCGGGCAGCTCGCCTTCGAGGCGCCCGACATGGAGCGGTTCCCGTGCCTGCGGCTGGCGCGCGAGGCCGCCGAGGCCGGGGGCACCGCGCCCGCGGCCCTGAACGCGGCGAACGAGGTGGCGGTCGAGGCGTTCCTCGGCGGCCGGCTGAACTTTACGGGCATCGCGAAGGTCATTGACAGCGTGTTGCAGCGACATGACGTACGTCCGGTGACGAGCCTCGAGGAGGCCTTTGCGGCCGACCGCCGGGCGCGCGAGGCCGCGAGGCGCGCGCTCGACGAACGCGAGGCCGTTTCCTCATGACCATGGCGGTGCTCACCTCCGTGCTGGCCTTCGTGGTCGCGATCAGCGTGCTGATCGCGGTGCACGAGTTCGGCCACTTCTGGGTGGCGCGCAAGCTCGACTTCAAGGTCCTGCGCTTTTCCATCGGCTTCGGCCGGCCGCTGCTCCGGAAGGTCGGCGCGGCGCCGGATCGCACCGAGTACGTGCTGGCGGCCCTGCCGCTGGGGGGCTACGTCAAGATGCTCGACGAGCGCGAGGGGCCGCTCGACCCTGCGGATCGCGCGCGCGCTTTCCAGAGCCGTCCGCCGCTGGCGCGCATCGCCGTGCTGCTGGCCGGCCCAGGCGCCAATTTCCTGTTTGCCATCGTCGCCTTCTGGCTGCTCTACATGGCCGGCGTTCCGGGACTCAAGCCCGTGGTGGGCGAGGTCGCGGCCGGCTCGATCGCGGCCGAGGCCGGCCTCGAGTCGGGGCAGACGATCGTCCGCGTCGGCGACGCGCCGGTCGCGACCCGCGAGGCGGCGATGCTCGGCATCCTGGACGTCCTGGTGGACGAAGGCCGCGTGCCGCTCACGCTGGTGGACGAGGCCGGCCGCGAGCGCGCAACGACGCTGTTCGTGGCGCCCGACAGCCGCCGCGAGCTGACCGAGCCTGGCGCCTTGCTGGGCGGCCTCGGGTTCTCGTTCTGGTTCCCGAAGATCCCCGTCGTGGTCGGGGAACTGGTGGAGGGCGGCCCGGCCGAGCGGGCGGGGCTGCTCCCCGGCGACGAGGTCGTGGCGGTCGATGGCGAGCCGGTGGACGACTTCCGGCAGTTCGTCGAGCGGGTCCGTGCGCGCCCGGGCGACAGCCTGCCCTTCGACGTGCGCCGCGGCAGCCAGTCGCTCCGCCTCGAGGTCGCCGTGGAGGCGCAGCAGGAGGACGGCGCCACGGTCGGCCGCATCGGCATGTCGGCGGGCGGCACGGCCAGCTTTCCCGACTGGATGCGCACCGAGGAGCGCTTCGGGCCGCTCGCGGCCGTGGCGCCCGCGGTTCGCGAGACCTGGAACAAGTCCGCCCTGACCGTGAAGTTCCTGTGGCGCATGGTCACCGGCGACGTCTCGACCAAGAACATCTCCGGGCCGATCAACATCGCCCAGTACGCGGGCCTGTCGGCGCTCGGCGGCTTCACCTACTTCCTCGGCTTCATGGCGCTGATCAGCATCTCCCTCGGGGTGCTCAACCTTCTGCCGATCCCGATCCTCGACGGCGGCCAGGTGCTCTACCAGCTCGCCGAGATCATCAAGGGCCGCCCGCTGTCCGAGGAGATCCAGGTGGCCGGCCAGAAGGTCGGCATCGCCTTCCTGGTGGCCCTGATGGGCTTCGCCTTCTACAACGACATTGCGCGGCTCATCGGGTAGCCGCGCCGGGGGACTGGTCCGCTCATGCTACGCAGGCTCATAGGCGGCATCCTGCTCGCCCACGCCCCGATCGTGGCGCTCGCCCAGGCGGGCGGCTTCGTCGTCGGCGACATCAAGGTCGAGGGGTTGCAGCGGATCTCCGAGGGCACGGTGTACAACTACCTGCCCGTCAACATCGGGGACCGGTTCGACGTGCGCAGGCAGCAGGAGGCGATCAAGGCCCTGTTCGCCACCGGCTTCTTCCGCGACATCGAGCTCAGGCGCGACGGCAACACGCTGGTCGTGGTCGTGATGGAGCGCCCGTCCATCGAGAGTTTCGAGATCAAGGGCAACAAGGACATCAAGACCGAGGACCTGCAGCGCTCGCTGCGGGGCGTCGGCCTGGCGCAGGGCAAGACCTTCGACCGGTCGGTGCTGGAGGAGGTCACGGGTTACCTGACGGACCAGTACTTCAGCCGCGGCAAGTACGCCGTGAAGGTCAAGACCGACGTCGTCGAGGTGCCCGGCAACAAGGTCAGGATCACCATCGACATCGTCGAGGGCAAGCGCGCCAAGATCCGCCAGATCAATGTCGTCGGCAACACCGTCTACGACGAGGAAGACCTGCTCGAGGCCTTCGAGCTGAAGACGCCCAACTGGCTGTCCTGGTATCGCCAGGACGACCGCTACTCGCGCGAGTCGCTGCAGGGCGACCTGGAGAAGCTGCGCTCCTACTACCAGGACCGCGGTTACGCCAACTTCGACATCGAGTCCACGCAGGTGGCGATCGCCCCCGAGAAGGACGACATCTTCGTCACCATCAACGTGCGCGAGGGCGAGGTCTACAAGGTGGGCGAGGTGAAGATCGCCGGCAAGATGGTCGTGCCCGAGGCGCAGCTCAGGCAGCTGCTGCTGGTGCAGCCGGGGCAGACCTACTCGCGGCGCCTGATCACCCAGACGCAGGAGCTGATGTCGCTGCGCCTCGGCGCCGACGGCTACGCATTCGCCAAGATCGATCCCGTGCCGCAGGAGAACGCCGACGACAAGACCGTCAACCTGACGTTCTTCGTGGACCCGGGCAACCGCGCCTACGTGAGGCGCGTGAACTTCGAGAACACCAGCGCCATCGACGACGAGGTGCTGCGACGCGAGATGCGGCAGCTCGAGGGGTCCTACCTGTCGAACGCCATGCTCGACCGGTCGAAGGAGCGCCTGGCGCGGTTGCCCTACATCGAGGAGGTCGAGTTCGAGACCCAGCCGGTGCCGGGCACGCCGGACCTGGTGGACGTCAGTTTCAACATCAAGGAAGGCCTGCCGGGGCAGTTCAGCGGCGGCATCGGTTATTCGGAGTCGCAGGGCGCGATCCTGAACGGCAGCTTCGTGCACTCGAACTTCATGGGCAGCGGCGAACGCCTCGCGATGGAAGTCGCGGGCGGGCAGTACTCGAAGGTGTACAGCTTCTCGCACACCGACCCGTACACGAACATCGACGGCGTCGCGCGCACCTTCGGGCTGCAGTACCGCGACATCACGCAGTACGTGTCGGCCTCGTCGGACTTCTCCACCAAGACCTTCTCCGGCACGCTCGAGTTCGGCTATCCGATCAGCGAGTTCCAGGCGGTCCGCTTCGGGCTGATCGCGCAGCGTTCGGACATGATCACCAACGAGTTCGGCAGCGCCGCCGAGGCCGTGTACTGGGTGAAGAACAACGGCAATCCGTACACCCGCGACCTGGTGCAGCAGACGCTGGACCCGGTGACGGGGGACGTCGTCGACGTCATCACGACGCTGTACGGCACCAAGTTCGACACCTTCGAGCTGACGGGCGGCTGGTCCTACGACACCCGCAACCGCGCGCTGTTCGCCACGCGCGGCACCCGGCACTCGCTGCGCCTGTCGGCGACCGCACCGGGCAGCGACGTCAACTACTTCATGGCCGACTACGAGTTCCTGACCCTGCGACCGATCTACCGCCAGTGGACGGTCGCGCTCGGGAGCGAGTTGTCCTATGGCAGCGCCCTCGGCGACGACACCACCTCGCTGCCACCCTACCGGCAGTTCTATGCGGGCGGGCCCGAGTCGGTCCGCGGATTCTCCGAGGCCCGCCTTGGCCCGAAGGACAGCTTCGGCAACCCGTATGGCGGCAACCTGAAGGTCACGGGCCGGGCGGAGCTCATCTTCCCCGTGCCGGACAAGTGGCGCGCCAGCGCCCGCATCAGCGCTTTCTACGACATCGGCAACGTCTTCTCCGAAGGGGAGGACATCAGCTTCGTCGGCACGGACCGCGTGACCCCGGTCGACTACGAGTTCGATTACAATGAGCTCAAGCAGTCGGTCGGCGTGGCCGTGCAATGGCTCGCCCCGCTCGGCATCTTCCGTTTCAGCTATGCCTTCCCCCTGAACGACAAGAAGGCCGAAGGCGTCCTGTACGGGGACGAGACCGAGGGATTCCAGTTCACCGTTGGTTCCGCTTTCTGACCGAGGTTCCTTACCACTATGCCCAGCATGACCAAGACAGCGTGGATCGCGGCGGCAGCCGCCACGATAGCGCTTGCCCCCGCCATCGCCTCCGCCGAGATCAAGATCGCCTTCGTCAACACGGCGAAGCTGCTCGAGGAGTCGCCCCAGGCGCGCACTGCCCAGCAGGCGCTCGAGAACGAGTTCCTGCCGCGCCAGCGCGAGCTGGCCGACCAGCAGAAGGTGCTGCAGGACAAGGAAGAGAAGCTCAAGCGCGACGCCGCCGTCATGTCGGAGGCCGACCGGGCCAAGGCCGAGCGCGACCTGCGCGACGGCCAGCGCGACCTCGCGCGCCGCTTCAACGAGCTGCAGGAAGACGCCAACCTGCGCCGCAACGAGGAGTTCGGCAAGGTCCAGCGGTCGCTGCTGCAGGAAGTCCAGACCTACGCCCGGGCCAACGGCTACGACCTCATCGTGAGCGACGGCGTGCTGTTCGCCTCGCCGGCGGTGGACGTGACCGCCCAGGTGGTGACGGCGCTCAAGTCGAAGGCGCCGGCCGCGCCCGCAAAGAACTGACCCGGGCGGCCAGGCCGCGATGGGGACGACCCTCGGCGAGCTGGCGGTCCGCTTCGGCCTCGAGCTCGCCGGCGACCCGGCGCTCGAGGTGAGCCGGGTCGCGACCCTGCAGTCGGCCGGGCCCGGCAGCCTGAGCTTCCTGGCCAACCCGCGCTACCGGCGCCACCTGGCCGGCACGCGAGCCACGGCCGTGGTCCTCGACCCGCGCTCGGCCGGGGAGTGCCCGGCTGCGGCCCTGGTCAGCACCAACCCCTATGCCGCCTTTGCGCGGATCGCGCAGCTGCTGCACCCGGAGCCGGTGGCGCCGGCCGGGATCCACGCCTCGGCCGTCGTGGACCCCGGCGCCGCCGTGGCCAGCGACGCCAGCGTAGGACCCCAGGCCGTGATCGAGGCGGGCGCGCAGGTGGGTGCACGGGCCTTCGTCGGCCCCGGCTGCGTGGTCATGAGGGGCGCCCGGATCGGGCCGGACAGCCGGCTGGTGGCCCGGGTCACCCTGTATCCAGGCGTCGTCCTGGGCAGCCGCTGCATCCTCCATGCCGGGGTGGTCATAGGCGCGGACGGTTTCGGGTTCGCGCCCGACCGGGATGGTTATGTCAAAGTCCCACAGGTCGGGGGCGTCCGCATCGGCGACGACGTGGACATCGGGGCCAACACGACAATCGACCGCGGCGCCATCGAGGACACCGTGATCGAGGATGGCGTGAAGCTCGACAACCAGGTCCAGGTGGGGCACAACGTCCGCATCGGCGCCCACACCGTCGTCGCCGGCTGTGTCGGAATCTCCGGGAGCACCGTCGTCGGCAAGCGCTGCATGATCGGCGGCGCCGTCGGGCTCGCCGGGCACCTCGAGCTCGGCGACGAGGTGATCGTGACCGGCTACTCGCTGGTCACGCGCTCGCTGCCCGGCCCCGGCATGTATTCGTCCGGCATGCCCGCCATTCCGGCGGCCGACTGGCGCAAGACCGTGGCGCGACTGCGCCGCCTGCCGTCGCTCGAGCGGCGGCTGGCGCTGCTCGAGGGTCGCGAACCCGGCATAGACACCGAGATAGACACCGAAGAGGAAACCTGAGGCGATGAGCGAAGCGTTCTCGATGGACATCAACGCGGTGCTGAAGCAGCTGCCGCACCGCTATCCGTTCCTGCTGGTGGACCGGGTCGTCGCCTGCATCCCGGGCCAGACGATCGAGGCCATCAAGAACGTGACCGTCAACGAACCGTTCTTCTCGGGACACTTTCCCCATCGACCGGTCATGCCCGGGGTGATGATCCTCGAGGCGCTGGCCCAGGCGGCCGGCATCCTGGCGTTCAAGACGGCGGGCGTGGTGCCCGACGAGAGCACCCGCTTCTATTTCGTCGGCATCGACGACGCGCGCTTCCGCAAGCCCGTCGAACCCGGTGACCAGCTGGTGCTCAAGGCCAGGCTGGAGCGCGCGCTGCGCGGCATCTGGAAGTTCTCCACGGTGGCCGAGGTGGACGGCCAGGTGGTGTGCTCGGCCACGATGATGGTGGCCCCGGAGGTCAAGTGATGATCGACCCGCGCGCGATCGTGTCACCCAGCGCCCGGCTCGCGGCCGGCGTGGAGGTCGGCCCTTACAGCATCATCGGCGACGACGTCGAGATCGGCGAGGGCACCTGGGTCGGCCCGCATGCGGTGGTCAACGGCCCGACCCGGATCGGGCGCGACTGCAAGGTGTTCCAGTTCGCCTCGATCGGCGACGCGCCGCAGGACAAGAAGTACAAGGGCGAGCCGACCCGGCTCGAGATCGGCGACCGCAACGTGTTCCGCGAGTTCTGCACGATGAACCGCGGCACGGCCACCGGCCACGGCGTCACCCGCATCGGTGACGACAACCTGTTCATGGCCTATTCGCACGTGGCGCACGATTGCGTGGTGGGCAACAAGTGCGTGATGGCCAACTACTCGGTGCTGGCGGGCCACGTCGAGATCGGCGACTGGGTCATCCTCGCGGGCTACGCTGGCATCCACCAGTTCTGCAAGGTCGGCGCCCACGCCTTCCTCGGCAACAACACCGCGGTGACGCGCGACGTGCCGCCCTACCTGCTGGTGTCGGGCCAGCCGGCCGAGCCCAAGGGCATCAACAGCGAGGGCCTCAAGCGCCGCGACTTCAGCGCCGGGCAGATTGCCAACATCAAGAACGCCTACCGGGTGCTCTACCGCTCGGGGCTCAAGCTGGCCGAGGCGCTCGAGCAGCTCACGGACCTCGCGCGGACGCAGCCGGAGGTGCAGCCGTTCGTGGACTTCCTGCCGACCGTGACGCGGAGCATCGTCCGGTGAGCAGTGGGCGGTGAGCCGGACGCTTCGCATCGGCATCGTCGCCGGCGAGCTGTCCGGCGACAACCTCGGCGCGGCGTTCATCCGCTCGGTGCGGGCGAGGCGGCCTGACACACGGTTTTTCGGCGTCGCGGGCCCGAGGATGCAGGCCGAGGGTTGCGAGTGCTGGGAACCCTCGGAGAGCCTGGCCGTCATGGGCCTGTTCGAGGTCTTGTCGCACCTGCCGCGCCTCTTGCGGCTGCGCAGGCTCGTCAGGGCCCGCTTCCTCGCCGAGCGCCCGGACGTCTTCATCGGCGTGGACGCGCCCGAGTTCAACCTGAACCTCGCCCCGGCACTGCACGCGGCCGGGATCCCGACCGTGCAGTACGTGAGCCCGCAGGTCTGGGCATGGCGCCAGGGGCGCGTGACGAAGATGGCGCGCTTCCTCGACCTCGTGCTGTGCCTGCTGCCCTTCGAGAAACGCTTCTATGGCGAGCACGGCCTGGCGGCCGAGTTCGTCGGGCATCCGCTTGCGGACCAGCTGCCGCTCGAGCCTGACCGCGCCGCGGCCCGCGCGCAACTCGGGTTGCCGGCCGACGGCGAGGTGGTCGCCCTCCTGCCCGGCAGCCGCCGCGGGGAGGTCAGCCGGCTCGCCGCGGATTTTGCCGGTGCCGCCGCCTGGCTCGGAGAGCGTCGACCCGGGATCCGGTTCGTCGCGCCCATGGCCAACCCCGCCGCGCGCGAGATGTTCGCCCAGGCGCTGGCGGCCAGGGCGCCGGAGCAGCCGGTCCAGCTGCTCGACGGGCAGGCACAACGGGCGCTGACCGCGGCCGATGCCGTGCTGGTCGCGTCCGGCACCGCGACCCTCGAGACGCTGCTGTGCAAGCGGCCGATGGTCGTCGCGTACCGACTCGGCGCGCTGACGGCGTGGACGCTCGGCTCGCTGGGCCTGATGAAGGCGCCGCACTTTGCGCAACCCAACCTCCTGGCTGGGCGGCGGGTGGTCCCGGAGATCTTCCAGGCCGAGGTCACGCCCGAGCGGCTGGGTCGCGAACTGGCGTTCTGGCTCGATCATCCTGCCGAGCGGGCGGAGCTGGAGCAGCTCTTCGCCGGGATCCACCGCCAGCTGCGGCAGGGCGGCAGCGACAGGGCGGCCGAGGCGGTGTTGGGGTTGGTGGCGGCGCGGGAGTCATCGAAGTGAGCCGGCGGAAGAGGTGCCAGGCACCGCCAGCCTCGTCGCTTACCGTGGACCCGACCCGGATTGCGGTGCCTGGCACCGATCGGATCGCGGGCGTCGACGAGGCGGGCCGGGGACCCCTCGCCGGCCCGGTCTTTGCCGCCGCGGTGATCCTCGACCCGCTGCGGCCCATCGACGGCCTCGCCGACTCCAAGAAGCTGTCGGCCGCGGCGCGAGAGAGGCTGGCGCCGATCATCCGTGCCCGCTCGCTGGCCTGGGGCATCGGCATGGCCGATGCGGAGGAGATCGATGCGCTCAACATCCTCGGCGCGACCTGGCTGGCCATGCGGCGCGCGCTGCTGGCCCTGCCGCTGCACCCGGCGCACGTCCGGGTCGACGGCAATCGCTGCCCACCGTCCACGGGTCTCGGCTTTGATTGCCGCTTCTCCGCGGTCGTCGGCGGCGACGCGACGGTGGCCGAGATCAGCGCCGCCTCGATCCTTGCCAAGGTCGGCCGCGACGCGTGGATGTGCCAGGCCGCGCAGGCCTACCCCGGATACGGCTTCGAGCGCCACAAGGGCTACCCGACTTCCTCGCACGTTCAGGCACTTGCGCGGCTCGGGCCGTGCCGGCTGCACCGCCGCAGCTTCGCGCCGCTAAAATCCCCGGACCTCTTCCCGGCCCCGGCCTCCGACGCATGACCCAGTTCGTCCACCTGCGCGTTCACACCGAGTACTCGCTCGTGGACGGGGTGGTGCGCGTGCCGGCACTGATGAAGGCCGTCGCGGCCGCGGGCATGCCGGCGGTCGCGCTGACCGACCAGAGCAACCTGTTTGCGATGGTCAAGTTCTACAGCGAGGCGCAGAAGCAGGGGATCAAGCCGGTCATCGGCGTGGACGTGCTGCTGCGCGAGGGCGACGAGCGCGCCGAGCCCAGCCGGATGACGCTCCTCGTCCAGGACTACGACGGTTACCGCAACCTGACCCGGCTCGTGTCGCGCGCCTACCTCGAGGGCCAGCAGCGCGGCATCCCGATGCTCGAGCGCGATTGGCTCGACGGCGACAGCACGCGTGGCGTCATCGCGTTGTCCGGCGCCCGCGAGGGCGACATCGGGCGGGCGCTCCTGGCCGGGCGGGACGACGAGGCAGGGGCGCTGCTGGAACGCTGGCTCGGGCTGTTCGGGGACCGCTACTACCTCGAGATCCAGCGGACCGGCCGGCCGGGCGAGGAGGAATACATCCGCGGCGTGCTGGCGCTGGTCGCGCGGACGCCGGCGCCGGTGGTCGCGACCAACGATGTCCGCTTCGTCGCGCCGGCGGACTTCGAGGCGCACGAGGCGCGCGTGTGCATCCAGGACGGCATGCTGCTCGACGACCCGGGACGGCCGCGCCGCTACACCGAGCAGCAGTACCTGCGCACGCCGGCCGAGATGGCCGCGCTGTTCGCCGACCTGCCCGAGGCGCTCGAGAACTCGGTCGAGATCGCGAGACGTTGCTCGATCGAGGTGACCCTCGGCAGGTCGTTCCTGCCCGAGTTCGCGGTGCCGGCCGGCATGACCACCGCCGGGTTCCTGCGGCAGCAGGCGGCCCGCGGCCTCGTGGACCGGCTGGCGGCCGTCGAGCGCGCGCCCGCGCTGCGGCTGAAGCCGGTCGCCCGCGACGACTACGACGCGCGCCTCGCGCTCGAGCTCGACGTGATCTGCCAGATGGGCTTCGAAGGCTACTTCCTCATCGTCGCCGACTTCATCCGCTGGGCGCGCGACAACGGCGTGCCGGTGGGGCCCGGACGCGGCTCGGGCGCCGGGTCGCTGGTGGCCTATGCGCTCGGCATCACCGACCTCGACCCGCTGCAGCACGACCTGCTGTTCGAGCGTTTCCTCAACCCCGAGCGCGTGTCGATGCCGGACTTCGACGTCGACTTCTGCATGGAACGGCGCGACCGGGTCATCGACTACGTGTCCAGGACCTACGGCCGCGACAAGGTCTCGCAGATCATCACCTTCGGCACGATGGCGGCGAAGGCGGTGGTGCGCGACGTCGGCCGCGTGCTCGGGCATCCGTACGGCTTCGTGGACGGCATCGCCAAGCTGATCCCGTTCGAGCTCGGCATCACGCTCGACGACGCCCTCGCCAAGGAGCCCGAGCTCAGGCGCCGCTACGAGGGGGAGGACGAGGTCCGCGACCTGATCGACCTTGCGCGCTCCCTCGAGGGCCTGACGCGCAATGCCGGCACCCATGCGGGGGGCGTGGTGATCGCGCCCTCCGTGCTGACGGACTTCTCCGCGCTCTACTGCGAGCAGGGAAGCCAGTCGGTCGTGACCCAGTTCGACAAGGACGACGTGGAGAAGGTCGGCCTGGTGAAGTTCGACTTCCTCGGCCTCAGGACGCTCACCATCATCGACTGGGCGGTCAACACCATCAACGCACAGCGCGCGGCGAAGGGCGAGGCCCCGCTCGACATGGCCACGCTGCCGCTGGTCGACCCGGCGACCTACGCGCTGATCAAGTCCTGCCGCACGACCGCCGTGTTCCAGCTCGAGTCGCGCGGCATGAAGGACCTGATCCGCCGCCTGCAGCCTGACTGTTTCGAGGACACGGTCGCGCTGGTGGCGCTGTTCCGGCCGGGGCCGCTGCAGTCCGGCATGGTCGAGGACTTCATCAGCCGCAAGCACGACCGCAGCGGCGCGGCGGTCGACTACCTGCACCCGAGCCTGGAGGGCATCCTCAGGCCCACCTACGGCGTCATCCTGTACCAGGAACAGGTGATGCAGATCGCGCAGGTGCTGGCCGGCTACACGCTTGGCGGCGCCGACCTGCTGCGGCGTGCGATGGGCAAGAAGAAACCGGAGGAGATGGCCAAGCAGCGCTCGGTGTTCATCGGGGGCGCGACCGCGCGCGGCGTCCGCGAGTCGCAGGCAGCGCACATCTTCGACCTGATGGAGAAGTTTGCCGGCTACGGCTTCAACAAGTCGCATTCGGCCGCCTATGCGCTGCTGTCCTACCAGACAGGCTGGCTCAAGGCCCACTACCCGGCGGCCTTCATGGCCGCGGTGCTGTCCTCGGACATGGACCACACCGACAAGGTCGTGACCTTCATCGACGAGTGCGCGCACATGGGCCTCACCGTGCTGCCGCCGGACGTCAACGAGTCCGTGTACCAGTTCACGGTGGCGGACGAGAGGACCATCCGCTACGGCCTCGGCGCGGTGAAAGGCGTGGGACAGGGCGCCGTCGAGGCGATCATGCAGGAGCGCACCGAGCGCGGCCCGTTCCGTGACCTGGCCGACCTGTGCCACCGAGTGGACCTGTCGAAGTTGAATCGCCGCACCCTCGAGGCGCTGATCCGGGCCGGCTGCATGGACGGCTTCCGGCTGAATCGCGCCACGCTGATGCACCAGCTGCCGGCCGCGCTGCAGCTCGGCGAGCAGAGCACCCGCGCCTCCGCGGCGGGGCAGGTGGACCTGTTTGGCCTCGCGCCGGCTGCGGACGCGCCGCGGCCGCTGCCGGTCGACACCGTGCCCGACTGGAGCGAGGCGGTGCGCCTGGCCGGCGAGCGCGAGACGCTCGGGCTGTTCCTCACCGGCCATCCCATCGCCGAGTACGAGCGCGAGCTGGCCGCCATCGTCTCCGGCCGCATCGCCGACATCGCCTCCGGAAAGCCGGTCGGCGAGACGCCGCGCTTCGGGGGCGGCAGGCAGGTGACGATCGCGGGCCTGGTGCTCGAGATACGCCGCCGCGGCAACCGGACGACGCTGGTGCTCGACGACCGCAGCGCGCGCATCGAGGTGATGCTGTTCGACGATGTCTTCCAGCAGCACCGCGACATCATCGCGCGGGACGCCATCCTGGTGGTGGAGGGCCAGCTGCGCTACGACGAGTTCATCGAGGACTGGCGGCTCAATGCGAAGAAGCTGACCCACGTGGACGCGGTCCGCGAGCGGGAGGCCCGCCGCATCGTGCTGCGCTGGCCGGCGAACGGCAACGGGGCCCGGCTGGTGGGAGAGCTCGAGGACGTCCTGCGGCCGTACACCAACGGCCGCTGCGGCGTCGCACTGCAGTTCTCGACCGGGGACGCGCGGGCCGCCATCACGCTCGGCGAGGAGTGGCAGGTCCGTCCGACGCGGGAGCTGCTGGAGCGGCTGGCACAGCTGGTCGGCCGCGACGCTGTCCGGGTCGTCTACGGGCCGCGGCTGGACGGGTAGGAGGGCTCAGACCCCTCTTGCGGTAAACTCCCGCGTCATGACCATGCAATTCCTGGACTTCGAGCAACCCATCGCGGAGCTCGAGGCGAAGATCGAGGAGCTCAAGTTCCTCGGCGAAGACGGCGAGGTCAACCTCGCCGAGGAAGTGCAGCGCCTGCAGGCCAAGAGCCGGGCGCTGACCACCAGCATCTTCGCGGGCCTGACGCCCTGGCAGGTGGCGCAGCTCGCGCGACATCCGAGCCGGCCCTACACGCTCGACTACATCCCGCTGGTCTTCACCGAGTTCTCGGAGCTGCACGGCGACCGGATGTACGCCGATGATCCGGCCATCGTCGCGGGCATGGCCCGGCTCGACGGCAAGCCGATCATGCTGATCGGCCAGCAGAAGGGGCGTGACACCAAGGAACGTGTGCGCCGCAACTACGGTATGCCGAAGCCCGAGGGCTATCGCAAGGCGCTCAGGCTGATGAAGCTGGCCGAGCGTTTCCAGCTGCCGGTCGTCACGCTCATCGACACGCCGGGCGCCTACCCCGGCGTCGGGTCGGAGGAACGGAACCAGTCGGAGGCGATCGCGCGCAACCTGTTCGAGATGTCGGAACTGACCGTGCCGGTCGTGTCCTGCGTGATCGGCGAGGGCGGCTCCGGGGGCGCGCTGGCCATCGGCGTCGCGGACCGGCTGCTGATGCTCCAGTACGGCATCTACTCGGTGATCTCCCCGGAGGGTTGCGCCTCGATCCTGTGGAAGAGCGCCGACAAGAAGGAGCTCGCCGCGCAGGCCATGGGCATTACCGCGGACCGCCTGCGCCGCCAGCGCCTGATCGACGAGATCGTGCGCGAGCCGCTCGGCGGGGCGCACCGCGACCCGCAGACGACCGCCGACAACCTCAAGGCGGCACTGGGGCGGCACCTCGCCGAGGTCGAGGCGCTGCCGCCGGGTGAACTGCTGGAGAAGCGCCGCGCGCGGATCCGGCGGTTCGGCGTGTTCGGTGAAGCCTAGGAGGCGGGGTCGGGCCCCACCGTGTCCCCGAAGGCGGGGACGGAGTGGAGCCCGACCGGTCCTGATCCCGTGACCGAAGCCGTTTCCCTCGTCGACCGCCTCGCCGAGCGACTGGCAGCGCTCGCGCCCGGCTATCCCGACGTCCGGTTGTGCGTCGCGTTCTCGGGCGGCATGGACTCCGTAGCGCTTCTGCACGCCGCGCGTGAGCTGGCCGGACACCAGCCGGCCCTCTCCCTGCGGGCGGTCCACGTCGATCACGGCTTGCAGCCGGCGGCTGTGCAGTGGGCCGATCATTGCCGGGAGCATTGCCGGCGCCTGGCCGTGCCGCTCGAGGTCGTCGAGCTCGGGCTCGAGGTCGGGAAGGGCGAGAGCGTCGAGGCTGAGGCCCGGCACGAGCGATATGCCGCGCTCGCGGCGCGTCTCGCGCCGGGCGAGTGCCTGCTCACCGCGCACCATGCCGACGACCAGCTCGAGACCGTGCTGCTGCAGCTGTTTCGCGGCGCAGGCGTGGCGGGACTGGCGGCGATGCCGGATGCCGCACCGCTCGGCCCCGGCCTGCACCTGCGGCCGTTGCTCGACACCGCCCGTGACGAACTCGTCGCCTACGCGACGGCCCTGGGGCTCGAGTGGATCGAGGATCCCATGAACGCGGAGGGTCGCTACGACCGCGCCTTCCTGCGCCACGTGGTGCTGCCGGCGATCCTGGCACGCTGGCCTTCGGTCGCGCGGACCGTCGGGCGCAGCGCGCGTCACCTGGGCGAGGCAAAACGCCTGCTGGAGGCGCTCGCCCGGCTGGACGGCCGGCCGCTCGTGGACGGGCAGGGGCGGCTCGACATCGCGGGCCTCAGGGCGTTGCCGCGCGAGCGTCAGGTGAACGTGCTGCGCTGGTGGATGGCGGAACAGGGATTGGGGACGCCCTCCACTGCGCGGCTGGAGTCCATCCTGCGCGACGTGGTGCCGGCGCGACCCGACGCGCACCCGGTCGTGACCTGGCCGACGGGCGAAGTGAGGCGCTACCGGGGGAGGCTGGTTGCGGGGCGGTCGACGGGTCAGGCGGCCGGGACGGAACCCGGCCGGCGAGACTGACCTACCAGCACGTGGTGGTCGTGTCGTCGCCGTCCGCGTTGATCGCGGTCCGCACACCGCGATCGTCGATCTGGAACTCGCGGCAGTCGGTGTCGTTGAACTGCTGCCCGCCGCTCGCGGCCGTTGCGCTGACGGCGAATCCGTCGGTGGCATCATCCACGTCTGTCGGTTCGGTGATTTCCAGCGTGTACCAGCCGCGCTCGCTGGTGCCGATTCCCAGCCCGGCGGGCGGTGCATCGTCACGCTCGTCGTCAATCGCGTAGCGGTTGTTCTGCAGGTAGAACTTCTCCTGTGCCGTGGCCAGGCGCAACAAGGCTTCCTTGGCGTCGCTGCGCTGCGCGCGCACGACGTACGCACGATACGAGGGCACCGCGACGGCAGCCAGGATCCCCATGATCACCATGACGACCATGAGTTCGATCAACGTAATGCCAGTCTGCTTTTGCATCAGGTCTACTCCGCGGCGTGCCCCGGCCAGGTGGCCGGGGCCCACTGCCGTCATTCGACGCCTCGCTGGCGCCAGTAGGTGCGAACCGGCTCCACCGAGAGTCCGGGCGGGCATACCGTGAAGCCGGCGAGGCAGAACACCGTCCGTTCACCGGTCGTCGTTCCGGGCACCAGCTGGTCGGTGAACAGGAACACGACCTCCGAGGCGATTCCGGACTGGGTCAGCTCGGTCGACCGGTCGCCCGCGCTCTCGGTAAAGGAATCAGCCACGCCGTCACCATCGGTGTCGGTATTGAACGGCATGTCATCCTGATATATCGGCCGGGCATCAATGATGCTGACCACGTAGAGCCGGTTGGTGCCGAAGTTGACCGAACAAGCCTCCGGGATGTAGTCGCGCGGCGTCGGCTCGTAGGTGGTGAAGAAGACCTTGCCGCCCAGGGTGCGTGCTTCGGCCAGCGCTTTCTCGCCGTATGCCTGGGACAACCAGATCTTCCAGCCCTTGGCGCCGTCCGGGACCAGGTTGGTGGCCGCGTCACCGACGATGCTGGTCAGGTCGACCAGGTCAGCGTCCGACTCGGTGACGATCTGGTGGCAGGGGTCCGTGCCGGTGCAGGTCGCCTTGTACTGGGACGACAGCAGGCGCGTCTTGGCGTAATAGTCACGAATGCTGAAGAAGGCATTGTGCGTGTTGGTATCGGTCGCCGGCAGTTCGCGATGGCCCGAGCCAATGCCGATGTTGATGATGCTGCGCCCGTACAATTCGAAGGGCACGGCATCCGGCGCGTAGAAGAAGCGGCGCGTCGCCGTGGAGGCCGGGGTACCGTCTTCTGCGTTGCCGAGCGAAGCCAGCACCCCGCCCTCGACCAGCCGGTCGCCCTCGGTGGTCGAGGTCGCCGACTTGCCATTGACGATGTCGAACCTCCAGACGCGGCCGCCCAGGTCGGCGGCGTAGAGCCGGTCCGCAAACCCGTCGCCCGAGAGCTCCAGGACGCGCACGTCGGCCGCGAACGCATGCTTCATGTCGGGCAACTGCAGGTTGGCGCCGCCGTCGGTGGTGGGTCCGGCGCGCCAGAGCAGCGACCCGGTCAACAGGTCGAGCATGTAGATGCGGTTGCCGGCGGTGTCCGCAGGGTTCGGATACTGCTGCCAGGCAGGGGGCGTACCCACCACGTTCTCGTGGTCGGGTGAATAGCCGCCGCTGACGAACAGTACGATCTTGTTTTCCGTGCCGATCCGGACCCTGGCCGGCTGCGGGGTGGACCAGCTCTGGCCGGCGCCCGGCAGGCTGTCGTTGACCCACATGAGCTTCGGCGAATTCTTGACCGAGACGTCCATGGCGTAGTACGCCATGCCGCCGCGGCGCATGCCGAAGAAGAGGTAGGCCTTGTCCCGCTTGCCGTCTGCGTCGTCGGGCTCGATCACGCCGTTGTTGTTGGTGTCGAAGATCAGCAGGCGGACATTGGCGTCGAGGCCGTAGTCGCGCTCCTCCGGGGTGATTTCCCCGTTCTCGTACAGGTTCCTGGCACGCTGGAGGAGGGGCTCCGGAATGAAGGCCCACTGCTCGGTGCCTTCGCCGGCGTCGATCGCGTGCAGGAAGCCGTCGTTGGTCGGCACGAACAGGGTCGCGTCATTCACGTCAGGGTCGGCCGCCGTGCCGCCGTAGACCAGCACGATCGGGCGGGCGTGCAGCGGGTCACCCATGTCCTGCCGGGTTTCCGTCAAGTCTCCGTCGCCGTCCGCGTCTCCGACGTCGCGGCCGTACAGCCACTCGACGATCTCGTCAACGGTAACGGTATCCGTGGCGCCGATCCCCAGCATGGACTTGGCCAGGGCCGGGTCGTAGCCCGTGAGCGCACTCAGCTTCTTGCTGTCGGCCGTCAAGGTGACATCGGTCGTGTCGCCAAAGTTCACGTAGACGTTGCGGCTGTCCCAGTCGGGAATCTCGCCGGCAGCGCCGCCCAGCGTGACGTCCTTGCCGTCCACCTCGTCCGACCAGTAGCTCTGCGAGGTGCTCAACAGGAAGCCGTCTGCCGGATCGGCGGCCGGTGCGCCGTTGATGTCGACGATTTCACCCTCATCATTGACCTTGAACTTCTTGACGTTGCCAAACCAGCGGCGCGTCAGGTCGGGGCGGAACAGCGACACGTAGACATCGTCGAGGTTGCGGGTGCGGTTGAACGCGTCGACGGTCACCGCCGGGGCGGTGAAAGTGGCGTTATCCGTCAGCACGGCGCGGACGATGTCGTCGAACGCATCCTGCAGGGACTGCGCGTCATCGGCCTCGTAGTACCGTCCGCCGCCGCGCGTCGCCGTGGACTTCAGCAGCGGCTCCGCATTCTCCTTCGCCGTCGCGTCGAGGGCAAAGCCGATGGTGAACGTCTTGACGTTCTGGATGCCGGCAATGCTGCCGCTGGCGTCGGCCTCGAACATGAACTCCGCAATGTCGTCAACGCACTGGGAGGGAGTGGGCACGATAGAGCTGAGCTCCGGGTCAACGTCGCAGTCCCCGACCAGCTGCGCAAAGGTCCTTTCGCCGGTGCCTGCCGGCTCCTTCAGCTGCTTGATCGAAGTGTTGTCGGCGCTGTTGTCCTGCTCGGTCGTGCCATCCGACAGCATGACGATGTAGTTCTTGCTGCAGCCGTCGACAATCGGACTCTTGTAACGGTCGCTGTCCAGCGTTTCGCCGATCCTCGAACCGGCCACGCTGGGATAGGAGTGCTGCGAGCCGATGCCGGCGGTCAGGTTGGTGTTCTTCTGCGATGTCGGGTCGCCGCGGTAGTAGGCGTAGGCCTCGAACAGCGACGTCCCCATGCCGGTGCGGCCGTTCGGGGTGAACAGCTGCACGTCACAGGCGCCACCCTGCCCGGGGACGTTTTCGTCGTAGAGTTTGGACTTGATCGTGTCAACGGTGCCCGAGGCGTCGATGCCCAGCATCTCCATCACGACCAGGCCCTCGCCCGACTGTCCGGTGCACTCGAGGGTCCCGTCGCTGCAGGTCGGGATGATCGGGACGCAAGCCCCGGCGTCGATGTTGGCATCCAGGGAGTTGTTGGCGCCGAAGCGCATCAGCGAGATATTGACACCGTCGGTGTTTTTGGCGAGCTCGAGGACGGCCTCCTTCATGACCTCGATGCGCGGGCTGGCGGCCGAGCCGACGCTCGCCTTCCAGGCCAGGTAGTTGCCGTCGTAGAACGTGATGCCCTGCGTGGAGATGTTCGCCCAGTTGACCGGCAGGGTGGTGGCGGGGGGCGTGCCGTCGCCCTGGCAGATGACCGGAGTGTTCGCCGTGCCCTGGAGGTTGCGCCACTGCGTGCCCCGGGAGGCCGGGGGACCGCTGGTCCGGTTCCACTGTTCGGCAACCTTGGCCGGCAGGGTGTAATAGCCCTCCGAATCCACCGTGGCCTTGGTCACATCGCAGTAGAAGTTGGCCGCCGTGATCTTCGGCGACGAACAGCTGGGGCTGCCGGAACCAACGACGTAGTAGTAGCCGCTCGTGTCGCAGCCCGACGCGGCGTAGGTCGTGGCGGCGTCATACCCTGCACTCGGCGCGGCCACGTCGCTCCACATCGATCCCGACGCGTCGAGCAGGAAGATGATGTTCGGCTGCGCACCGGTGTCCGTCGCCGGACTGGTGAAGAAGACCTCGATGTCGGTGGCGCCCGCAGGCATGGGGGCGTAGCCACCCACCACGACGGGGAGCGCCGCCATCAGGGTTGCCGTTGCACGGTGGACGACGCGGGTAAGCGATCCGTAATTCATGATCTGACTCCCGGGCCTCAGGGCAGGCCCGTGGTGGACGGCAGGGTCGTGCCGCCGGTGTTGACGATGACGTAGAAGCCCTGCGTGTGCTCGGACTCGGCGCCACCGGGTGCGTAACCGTCCGCGGTGACCTCGAAGTGAAACGCCGACAGGCCGACCCCTGCGCTGACCGCGCCGGTCGGGGCGCTCGCGGGCGGGGTGAACTCGCCGACGGGTCGCAGCTGGTACTCGAATTCCTCGGTGTCGGGGGCGCCCGGGTCGATTTCCGTCCGCGCAACGGTCGTGACCGTCGACGTGCTGGCGATGTTCGTCGTCAGTGCACGCTCGACCGCAACTTCCGCTGCCTGGAAGGCGCGCTCCTGTTGCTGCTGGTTGGCGACCATGCGCAGCTCGAAGGTCGACGTGACGACGCCCGATACGGCGAGGATCGTCAGGACCAGCAGGAGGATCAGTCCGATGACCAGCGCTGCACCGCGCTGGTCAGTTCCCTGTCGGCTTGTGGTGATGCGGTTCATCGACGGGTATTCCGGAGCATGATGGTCTTGGAAATGAGCAACCTGCGGAAGTTGCCACCCGGGGCGTAGTCCACCCGATTGCCGTAACTGTATTCGCGATCGTCGGTGAAGCCGCCCTCGCGCTGGCTGGAGCGCACCAGCAGCCAGACGCGGACTGCGACCGGCACCGCAGCCGCCGGCAGGCCGACGGTGTCCGGGTCGACATACAGTTCGGCATTCTGGTCGCCGTTCGTGTCCCAGCCGATCTGGACCTGCAGGTCCTCGACCCCCGACACGACCTCCTCGTCCTCGACGGTCGGCACGCCGCCCGCGAAGCCGAGACGCTTGCGCCGAAGCGAAGGCACCGTCGTGCTGCTATCCGACTGTTCGTCCACGTAGTAGCTGTGCACGACCAGCGCGCGGGTCTCCGACGAGGGCGGCAGGAAGTCCGGTGGAATCGTGTCGCCCGAGAAGATCTCTCCCTGGCTGCGGCTGGCCTGTATCTTGATCTGGCCGTCGCTGGCCGCCAGGGCCGCCGCCGACATCATGCCGGCCTGCGCGAAGCGGACGGTGAGCAGGTCGCTGTCTTCCACGGCATCCGTGTAGGGGTCGCAATTCAGCGGGTAATTCGCGTCCGCAGCCTCCAGGTAGTTGACGACGTCGACGCCCCAGTTCTCGGCGCAGGCATCGATCTCGTCTTCCAGGCTGGCGTTCAGGCCTGCCGGCAAGGTGGTCGCATCCGGCGCCCGGTTGCGGATGTCCAGCGAGTTGTTCAGCAGGCCCCAGTGGCTGGACATGCGAAGGTCGGACTCGAGGGTGCTCATGGCGTAGCGCGCCGCCTCCTGCAATCGCGCCGCCTGCTCATTCGTGCGGTACAGGTCGCGGGTCTTGCCAAAGACGGTGATCGTGCCCACCAGCAGGAAGGTCCCGATCGCCAGGGCAACCATCAACTCGACCAGCGATAGGCCACGACTCCGATGCATGATGACGCTCATGATTCCACCGTCAGCGTGTAGCTCAATGCGCCATCGGTCCCCGGCTCGGTCCACTGGACCGTGATCACGTAGGAGTTCGGGTTGCCGGCCGTCACGACGACCCGCCCCTGGCCGTTCGGCACCAGCGTGGCCAGCGAGGCTTTCCACTCGGCAAGGTCGTGCTGGGCCATCTCGGCGGCCGAGCAGCCCACGGCCGTCAGGCAGGCCGGGACGGTTGCGACGGCATCGCCGAAGTCGGTGTCATAGGTCACGGAGGATTCGCGGTTGGCCCGGATCCGGTCGGCCAGGTCGGCCGCCACGTTGATCGCCTGAGTGCGGTAGATGGCGGTACGCCCGGCGCGC
>Ga0316600_10000390_pt1 | contig 21983 bp, 19 predicted proteins | sample OWC_soil_day5_CT_FD_207652 | JGI IMG/M metagenome (GOLD analysis project Ga0316600, IMG submission 207652) | Wetland soil microbial communities from Old Woman Creek delta, Ohio, United States - OWC_soil_day5_CT | ecosystem: Environmental > Terrestrial > Soil > Wetlands | place: USA: Ohio... | reverse complement strand
ATGGGCATTCATCTGCTTCCTTTTTTCATGAAATCAAAGGAGATACCAATATGGACTTTGAATTTATACGTGCGTATGCGCCGCTTTACGCCAGTGCCGCAGGCTTAACACTGACCATTGCATTTTTGGGGATTTTTCTGTCAGTTGTGATCGGTCTGCTGTGCAGTCTGGTAAAGATTTTTAAAATACCGGTATTAACAACCATTGTGAACGGGTACATAGAGATATCAAGAAATACACCGTTGTTAATCCAGCTGTTTTTCCTGTATTTCGGTCTGCCTAAGATTGGGATTGTATTAAGTTCAGAGACTTGTGGGATTACAGGGCTGGCCTTCCTGGGAGGAAGTTATATGGCAGAGACATTCCGTACCGGAATTGAACAGATTCCAAAGATCCAGACAGATTCCGGATTAAGCCTGGGTATGACGGGACTTCAGATATTCCGTTTTATTATACTTCCCCAGGCCATAGCAACTTCCGTTCCGGTGTTCTGTGCCAATATCATTTTCCTGATTAAGGAAACCTCTGTATTCAGTGCAGTTGCTCTTGCAGATCTTATGTTTGTGGCAAAGGATCTGATTGGTATTTACTATAAGACAGACGAGGCACTTTTCATGCTGGTCATCTCGTATTTACTGATTCTTCTGCCAGTATCCGCTTTTTGTACCTTGTTGGAAAGGAGGGTGCGGTATGCAGAATTTGGGAATTCAGATCCTGTTTCAGGGAAATAACTTTTTAAGGCTGTGGGAAGGTTTATGGGTTTCGCTAAAGCTTGCGGTTATATCAATGTCTTTTTCCATCTGCCTTGGAATGCTGTTTGGCATGGTAATGACCAGCACCAATAAGCTTGTACGTTTTTTCTGCCGTCTGTATCTTGAGACAGTACGGATCATGCCCCAGCTGGTTCTTTTGTTTCTGGTTTATTTTGGGGCGGCGAAGCATTTAAATGTGAATTTATCAGGAGGAACCGCCGCAGTGCTGGTATTCACCTTCTGGGGAACCGCTGAGATGGGGGATCTGGTGCGAAGTGCACTGGAGTCCATACCTGTTCATCAGTATCAAAGCGGTTATGCCCTTGGCTTTGGTAAGATTGGTGTTTACCGCCATATTATCATACCCCAGACCATTCGCCGGCTTTTACCGTCCATGATGAATCTTCTGACTAGAATGGTTAAAACCACATCGTTAGTAGTTCTGATCGGCGTAATTGAAGTGGTTAAGGTGGGAAAGCAGATTATTGACGCCTCCCGCTATACAGTTCCGGATGCAGCTCTTTGGGTTTACGGCGTTATCTTTATCATGTATTTTGCAGTCTGTTACCCATTTTCCAGGGCAGCGGCTCTGTTAGATAAGAAATTGAGGGATTGATTATGAAAGTGGAAGAAATTTTAAAAACGGAGCAGCTGAATAAATCCTATGAAAATGGATTAAAGGTTTTAAACGACATTACATTTTCTATGAAAAAGGGAGAAGTAGTTGTAATAATTGGCCCTTCCGGTTGTGGAAAAAGCACCTTTTTACGATGTTTAAACATGTTGGAGCCAGTGGATTCCGGCACCATTCGTTTTAAAGACCGTGTCATTGACCGGGCGAATAAAGATGTTTATGAGTTAAGGCAAAAAATTGGAATGGTATTTCAAAGCTATGATTTATTTCCTCATCTGACCATTCTGGATAATATAATTCTGGCTCCCATTAAGGTTCAAAAGAGGGAAAGATCAGAAGTGGCAAAAGAAGCTGAGGAACTTTTAAAACGGGTCGGTCTGTCGGATAAAACAAATGTCTATCCCAGACAGCTGTCAGGCGGGCAGAAACAGAGAGTTGCCATTGTGCGGGCGCTAATGATGCATCCGGAGATCCTTCTTCTCGATGAGATAACAGCTGCTTTGGATCCGGAGATGGTCCGGGAAGTTCTGCAGGTAGTGTTAGAGCTTGCCAGAGAGGGAATGACAATGGTGATTGTAACCCATGAGATGGAATTTGCAAAAGCAGTTGCAGACCGTGTTTTGTTTATGGATCAGGGCATAGTGGTTGAAGAAGGAAGTCCGGAGGAGTTTTTTAACTCACCCCAAACAGAAAGAGCAAAGCAATTTTTAAATATGTTTCATTATGAAGCTCGATAGAAAAGGAGGAAATTATTTATGAAAAAGGGATTATTAAGCGCATTACTTGGAATCACCATGGCAGCGGGGCTTTTAGCTGGCTGCAGTCAGGCAAAGGCACCGGCAGGAGCACCAGCACAGGAGGCTTCTCCCTCAGCAAAAGCCAGAACACTTGATGAGATTAAGAAAGCCGGTACCATCCGCATCGGTGTGTTCAGCGATAAGAACCCATTTGGATATGTGGATTCCAACGGTAAGATCCAGGGATATGATGTTTACTTTGGAAAAAGAATTGCAAAAGATTTGTTTGGCAGTGAGGATAAAGTGGAATTTGTCTATGTGGAGGCTGCAAGCCGGGTGGAATACTTAAAATCTGCCAAGGTTGATGTCATACTGGCTAATTTTACAGTGACTGATGAAAGAAAAGAACAGGTAGATTTTGCACTTCCTTACATGAAGGTTGCGCTGGGAGTGGTATCACCGGATAAGGCTCTGATTTCTGATGTTTCCCAGTTAAAAGATAAAACCTTAATTGTAGTAAAAGGTACGACCGCAGAGACTTATTTCTCCCAGAATCACCCGGAAGTAAAGCTGTTAAAGTTCGATGAGTACCAGGAGGCATATGATGCTCTGGCCGACGGAAGAGGGGATGCGTTCTCCACAGATAATACCGAAGTTCTTGCATGGGCGATTCAAAACAAGGGATTTACAGTAGGAATTGAATCCATTGGAAATCTTGACACCATCGCTCCTGCAGTGCAGAAAGGCAATACGGAACTTTTAGAATGGCTGAATGGGGAAATTAAGTCTTTAGCAGGGGAGCAGTTCTTCCATCAGGATTATAAAGAAACCTTAGAACCTGTATACGGAGATGAAATTGATCCGGAGAATCTGGTAGTGGAAGGCGGTCAGGTTTAGATCTGAATATCATTATTGAGAAAAAATAACCGGCAGGGCGTATTGACGCCCTGCATTTTTTGTATGATAATAACATCGTTATATAACAGTGTTATAAAGGAGAACAAATGAGTACTCAGGGAAATGGAAATGATACACGCCTCGCTATCCTGGAAGCGGGGAAACAGGAATTTTTAAAGTATGGATATGAAGGTGCTTCCTTAAGACGGATTGCAAAAGAGGCCTGTGTGACAACAGGAGCGATTTATGGATATTTTCCAGGTAAGGAGGCGCTTTTCGAGGAACTGACCGGAGATGCAGCAGACGGATTGATGGAAAAATACAGAGCAGTACATGAGGAGTTTGCCGCACTGCCTCCGGAGAAACAGGCGGCAGCCCTTGATGTGATCTCCGATGATAATGTTCCATGGATGGTGAATTATGTTTATGACCGCTTTGATCTGTTTAAACTGATCTTCTGTAAAAGCAGCAAAGAATACTGTGACAGTTATTTAAGTGAGCTGACGGAGATTGAAGAAGCCTCAACCTGGGAGTTTGTAGAGGCAATGAAGGAATTGGGGCATGATGTCATGGAGATTGACAGCACCATCATTCATATTTTAGCACGGTCGTTTTTCCAACAGCTCTGGGAGTTTGTAGCTCATGATGTTCCCAGAGAGAAGGCTCTGTCTTATGGGCTGGTGCTTGGAACCTTCCAGCATGCGGGCTGGAAAAAAATTATGGGGCTTTAATGCTCCATATTATTTTGAATACGAATTAGTTTAAGCTAACTAATGGCTGAATAAATTCAGCCAGAGGAGGAAAAAAGGTGGAAGAAAATAAGAATCTGATGACAGAACTTCCGGTTACCGGGAAGGTCACGCTCCTTACATTTGCAGGGAGTTACAAATATTTAACGTGGCTGGGGTGTCTTTTGTCCGGAATCAGCGCGGTAATCGGGCTGTTTCCCTATGTATTTATGTGGAAGGCGGTAAAAGCTGCCGTAACCGCCTGGCCGGATGTCCGCACAGCAGGTGAGATGATCACTTATGGCTGGTATGCTGTTGGAGCAGCACTTGGCAGTATGCTGATTTATTTCGGCGCACTTTTGTGCACCCATTTGTCCGCATTCCGTACAGCCAGGAATATGAAGACGGTTGCACTTCATTATCTAACAAAGCTGCCTGTGGGTTATGTGAGACGTATGGGCAGTGGAAAACTGCGCCGGATCATTGATGACGGTGCAGGGCAGACCGAGACCTATCTGGCTCACCAGCTTCCTGATCTGGCAGGTGCAATGGTGACTCCAGTGGCCGTTTTATTTCTCCTGTTATTTTTTGACTGGAGATTTGGACTGATCAGTCTTTTGCCTATGGCAGTCGGGCTTTTTGTCTTGACCCGCGTGCTCATGGGGGATATGGAAAATTCCATGGCACAGTACCAGAACGCACTGGAGGATATGAACAATGAGGCCGTGGAATATGTGAGAGGAATTCCGGTTGTAAAAACATTTCAGCAGAGTATTTTTTCCTTCAAAAACTTTCATGAGTCCATACTCCGTTATAAAAACTGGGCAGTAAACTATACCGTTTCTTTGCGGATTCCCATGTGTGCCTATACTGTAAGCATCAATGGTATTTTTGCTTTTCTCATACCGGCGGGTCTGATTCTGACCGCAGATTTAAGCTATGGAATTTCTTATCTTAAAGTGGTTCTGGACATTTTGTTTTATGTTTTGTTTACACCGGTCTGCGTTACGATGATGGATAAAATCATGTGGACCAGTGAGAATACGTTAAAAGCAAAGGATGCCTTAAACAGAGTGATGCTTATAATAGAAGAACCCCCTTTAAAAGAACCGGAATTTGGGAGTATTCCAAAAGATTCATCCGTAGAATTTAAGAATGTTACCTTTTCCTATGAAAAAGGAAAGGAAGCTGCTTTGAAAAATGTATCCTTTAAAATCCCTCAGGGTGCCACTGTGGCGATTGTGGGTCCTTCAGGCGGAGGAAAGACTACAGCTGCCAGTCTCATTCCCCGGTTTTATGACGTTGACAGCGGAAGCATCTGCGTGGGCGGAGTCGATATCAGGGAAATGAATACGGAAAAACTGATGGAGAAGATCAGCTTTGTTTTCCAGGACAGCCATCTTTTTAAAGATACCATTCTTAATAATATCCGGGCGGCAAGGCCGGAGGCTACCAGAGCGGAAGTGGAACAGGCGGTCAAAGCAGCCTGCTGTCAGGATATTATTGACAAATTCCCAGGTGGGTATGAGACTGTGGTGGGCACAAAGGGCGTTTACTTATCTGGCGGAGAATGCCAGAGAATCGCCATAGCAAGAGCCGTGTTAAAGAATGCCCCAATTGTTCTTCTTGATGAAGCCACTGCATTTGCTGATCCTGACAATGAATATCAGATCCAAAAAGCATTCGAAACCCTGGTTAAAGGTAAAACAGTTTTAATGATTGCCCACCGTCTTTCCACTGTCCGCGGAGCAGACAAGATTTTAGTGATGAATCAGGGACGGATTGAGGAGGAAGGAAATCATGAGGAGCTGATTCAAAAACAGGGGCTGTACGCCGCTATGTGGAAGGACTATCAGACCTCAGTTTCATGGAAAGTAGGTGAAAAACATGAGTAAGTATTTACAGAGACGGTTTGCTCTTAGTGAACAGGGAGGGAAAGATCTGACTAAGGCAGTATTTGCCTGCGCAGCGGCTAATTTGGGGCTTATTTTTCCCATGGGACTTTTAATACTTTTTCTTGAAAAACTGCTGATGCCTGTAACAGGAGGAAAGGGAGTACAAACAGGACTGTTTGGATTTATCGGGCTTAGCCTGCTCTTTCTGATTCTTATTTTTATCCTTCAATATATACAGTATAATAAAACCTTTCTTGCTTCGTATCAGGAAAGCGCCAATTTGCGGGTTCGGCTGGCGGAAAAATTAAGAAAGATTCCGCTGTCTTTCTTTGGAAAAAGAGATCTGGCAGATTTAACCACTACCATAATGGGGGACTGCGCCTGGATGGAGACTGCATTTTCTCACTTTATACCAGAACTGATCGGCGCCCTGCTTTCCACCGCCTTAGTGGGACTGGGAATGTTTTTCCTGGATGTGAAAATGGCACTGGCACTTTTATGGGTAATTCCTGCAGCATTTATGCTCTCAGCGGGGACCAGACCTTTGATTGACCGAATGGAGCGGAAGGAAAAAACCAAGAAACTGGCAGCTTCCGATGGAATTCAGGAGTGTATTGAGAATATTCAGGATATAAAAGCCAATAACCAGCGGGATACTTATTTAAAGGATCTGGATTCAAAAATTATTGCGGTGGAGAAAGGAACTGTCCGGATGGAAGTATTAAACGGCGGCTTTGTGACGGCCTCCCAGATGGTATTACGCCTTGGAATGGCAACTACCGTTCTTACGGGTGCATTTCTCATGACAGAGAGAAAGTTAGATCTCATGGTATTTCTTATGTTCATGGTTGCAGCTACCCGTATCTACGGTCCCCTGACCGGCTGTTTAAATAATTTATCGGCGGTCTATTCCACCCTGCTGCAGGTAGAACGAATGAGAGCCATTGAGGAGGAGCCGGTACAGGAGGGAGAAGAAATCAGGAAACTCAGTGGATACGATATCGTGTATGATCATGTGGGATTTTCCTACCATCAGAATGAAACTGTGTTGGAGGATATTTCCTTTTGCGCCAGACAGGGGCAGGTTACCGCGCTGGTCGGCCCTTCCGGCGGCGGAAAAAGTACAGCTGCAAGACTGGCAGCACGTTTCTGGGACGTGGAAAAAGGAAGCGTTACCATTGGGGGAATGGATGTAGCGGGGATTGATCCGGAATATCTCTTAAAGCATATCTCTGTGGTATTTCAGGATGTGATGCTTTTTAACAATACAGTTATGGAAAATATCCGGATCGGCAGAAAGGAGGCATCGGACAAAGAAGTCATGGAAGCAGCGAAAGCGGCTCAATGCATGGATTTTATTCATCGGCTGCCGGAAGGCTTTCAGACCAGAATCGGTGAGAACGGGTCAGCACTTTCTGGTGGAGAGCGGCAGAGGCTGTCCATAGCAAGGGCGTTATTAAAAGACGCGCCAGTTATTATACTTGATGAAGCCACCGCTTCCCTGGATGTGGAGAATGAATCTCTCATACAGAGCGCCATATCAAATCTGATTCGGAATAAGACTGTTCTGATTATTGCCCACCGGATGAGAACAGTTGCCCAGGCAGATAAAATAGTGGTATTAAAAGACGGCAAAGTGGCTGAAGAGGGGAGTCCGGAGGTTCTATATAAGAAAGGCGGAATCTACCGTCATATGACGGACTTACAGAATCAAAGCCAGAACTGGTCAATCAGATAGAGGAGGATTGTGTTGTAAGATTGTGGGATTTATGGTATAATTACCATGCAAAATCACAGCAGTCATAAGAAAAAGGAGGGTATTCACATGAAGTTTTTAAAGTGTAATCATTGCGGAAATATTGTAGCGGTTGTAGAAGAAAAAGGCGGCACAATTACCTGTTGCGGAGATAACATGCAGGAGTTGAAAGCCAATACCACAGATGCAGCCACTGAGAAACATGTGCCGGTTATTGAAATTGATGGCCAGAGCGTTACGGTTACAGTTGGTTCTGTAGAGCATCCAATGCTGCCTGAACATTTCATTGGCTGGATTGTATTAGAGACAAAGATGGGCAACCAGAGAAAGATCTTAAGTCCTGGTGACAAACCAGTTGCAAAATTCATGATGTGTGAAGGCGATGAGGTTCTGGCAGCCTATGAGTACTGCAATCTTCACGGATTGTGGAAAGCAGAGAAATAAATAGAATTAAAAAGCTCACAGACCTTTGGTCCGTGGGCTTTTTGGTCATATCCAAGGAAACAGACAGCTTTAAGACAGGAGAGTACCTTTCATGAACAAGAAAGAAGCAAGCGAATTAAAAAAGCTTTTTACCCCGGCAAACTGCGCCATCAGCCGGATCTGCGGCTGCTATGTTGACGCAGAAAAGAATAAACGGACAGAACTAAAAGAGGCTTTTCTCTCTCTTCCGGAAGAAGAGGCATTTAAATATTTCACCATTTTTAAAAGCGCCCTTTCCGGCACATTGGGAAAAAATCTGGTGAATATGGAATTTCCTCTCCATACAGAAGAAGAGGGAGGGACACAGAATTTTCTGTTAAAATTAAGGGACAGCCAGTTAAAGGATGACGGCCTGATTGAAGAATTTTACGATAAGGTAATAGCAAGCTATGATTACGGTGAGAACTATTACATCATTCTGATTCACTGTGCCTATGATATACCGGCAAGATCCTCAGACGGACTGGAGATGTACGATGCTTCTGATTTTGTCTATGAATTTATCCAGTGCACCATCTGCCCGGTGAAGCTGTCAAAGGCAGGCCTTTGTTATAACTCCCAGGCCAATGTAATCGAGAACAGAAACAGAGACTGGATCGTGGAAGCTCCGGAGACCGGATTTTTATTTCCTGCATTTACAGACCGCAATACCGATATTCATGGACTAGTCTATTATTCCAAGAATCCGGAACTGCTGCCGGAACGTCTGATCGACGAACTCTTGGGCTGCGTGATTCCAATGACAGCAAAGAGCCAGAAGGAGACCTTCCAGACCATAATTGAGGAGACTCTGGGAGAAAACTGTGATTTTGAGACAGTAAAGAACATTCATGATACCATCAATGAGATGCTGGAAGAGACAAAAGATGAACCGGCTCCCTTTACCATTGATAAATACCAGATGAAGAAGCTTCTGGAGAACAATGGCGCATCCCAGGAAAAGCTTGAGGAATTAGAACAGCGGTTCACTCAGGAAGAACAGGAGAAAAGTCCGGGATTTCTTGCTTCCAATATTGTCAATGCAAGGAGCTTTGAAATCAAGACCACAGATGTAAGTATTAAGGTAGCACCGGATAAAACTTATCTTGTGGAAAACCGTATGATCGAGGGACGCCCCTGTATTGTAATCGGCATCAGTGAGCATGTGGAAATTAACGGGATAACAGTAAGACCCATTGGAGCTGTACATACAGAAGAAGAGGACATGTAATCCTCTTCATTTGTCCCTGTCCGGGTGCCTGTTAATTAATTTAATACATTGCCAGTTGATTCTCTTGCGGCATTCATCATGCGGTAAATGATATATAATGCAACAATAAGTTCTGTCACAGGCATAGCCACCCACAAGGCATCACTTCCAAAGAATACCGGAAGGAGCATTATAAGAGTTCCGCTGATAAGAATACCCCGTGAAAGTGAAATTATAAATGAAATCCCCGGTTTCATTACTGACTGAAAATAGTATGTTGAAAAGACATTAAATGGCATCAGCAAAAATGATAAGCAGTAGCAACGGATAATCAACGGAGCAATCTTAAGAACAGATTCTGTGGGTGCCATAAAGAATCGTATAAACGTATTGGGAATTGACATGGTTAATGTAATCCACACACAGCTTACAACTGCAACAGTAATAAAACTGTAACGCAACAGCTTGCGAATTCTATCCTGCTTTTGTGCACCATAATTAATGGATAGAATTGGTTGAGCTGCCTGTCCTACACCATAAGCGCAGCATTGCACAAATGTACTGATATTAACAATAACGCCGTAGACTGCAAGCGCATCTGTTCCTGAATATCGCATAATCTGACGATTAAACAGCATCGTCAATATCCCCATTGCAATGTCTATAAAAAACGTGGAAAAGCCGGCTGTAAAAATCTGCCCTGCCTTTGCGTATAACTGGGTTGGACGTATCAGCTTAAGTGAATGTCTGCTATTAAAAAAATGTGTCAGCAAAACAATCAGTGTTATGCTTGCACTGAAAGCTGTTGCAATGCCGGCTCCCAATATACCTAAATCAAACGTGAATACAAGTAAATAATCTCCCGCTATATTAAGTATGCCTCCCAGCATTACAGCTTTTGTAGCCAGTCCCGGGTTCGAATCATTACGTAAAAAAGCAGAAAGCATTTGAGTAAAAAGAAATACTGGAGCAGTATATTTTATTGGGATTAAGTATTTTTTTGCAAGGGGGAGCAATGTATCATCTGCACCAAATAAAAGCAGTAGCTGATCCTCAAAAAATATCAGAGAGATCCAGAGTATTGCAGACAATAAAACCGTCAAAATTACCGCTGTTGAAAAATATTCATTACCACGTTCAGAATCATGGCTTTTTCCTCGGCTTGTACTGAATAATATAGAGCCTCCTATTCCCGTAAGCAGACCAAAACTATAGAGAATATTCCATACAGGAGCGATTACCGCCATGGCTGCAGAGCCAGAGGGACCGTGGTATTGCCCGACCATTATCATGTCTACCATGCTGTAAACCGATGTAATTAAGGCACTTCCAAAAGACGCTGTCAGATACTTCAGATAAATCTGTTTTACATTTTCATTTAATAAATCCATATTTTCCTCCTGTAAATAAAAAAGCCGGATAAAGCAGCAGGCATTCCAGCCTGCTGCCTTATCCGGTACGTCGTTTCGATGAACGACTTACCCTCCGGTAAGCAGTGCAACTATAACATAGATGGGTGCATAAAGTCAACATCTCATCTGTAACATATTTTATTTTGTTTTGTGATAATATACAAAAAAATAAGTATTTTTTGTTGAAAAGGTTGAAAATAATTTTTACCAACAGATTTCTATTGAAAAATGTCGAATTGTGTCATATCATATAACATAACAAGTTAACTTGATAAATTTATACTATAACATAACAAGAAAAGGAGAGGACTATGGGAAATTTGTTTGACGAGGGAGCCGATCGTCATAAAACATCCTGCATTAAATGGGATTTTCAGGAAATGGATTATGGTATGAGCGGTTTGCTGCCGTTTTCCATTGCCGATGCAGATTATCCAACTTACACGCCAATTCTTCATGCATTAAAAAAACGCATAGACAATGGTGTCATAGGCTATACGGATCTGAGTGAAGAATATTTTACAGCCGTTTCAGAGTGGTGCCGGCGCCGGCATGACTGGAAGGTAGAACGCAGCTGGATTGTACCCACCGGCGGAATTGTTCCGGCGATCTGTAATGCATTAGAAGCACTTACACAAAAGGATGCGAAAGTCATAATACAGCCGCCGGTTTACGATCCGTTTTATTCTATCGTTGAGGCATCCGGAAGGCAATTGATAAAGAATGATTTAATTCTTGATGAGAATGGTTATCATATGGATTATAATGGTTTGGAGGAAGCCTGTATATCGGGCGGAAAAGTCATAATCCTATGCAGTCCGCATAATCCGGTATGCAGGGTCTGGAAAAAAGAAGAGCTTGAGCGACTTGCGGACATCTGCAAAAAATACGGAGTCATGATCATCAGCGATGAAATACACTGGGATCTGATTTTAGGTGATAACGTACACACGACTATGGGGAAATTCGAGGAGATAAAGGACCGGCTTATCGTATGCACCAGCTGCAGTAAAACCTTTAACATAGCGGGACTTGAAACTTCTAATCTCATTATTCCGGGAAAAGAATTAAGAGAAAAATATCAGCACTGGCTATATGCGAGATATCTTTTCTGTCCCAATACCCTGGGGCTTGAAGCAACCAGAGCAGCATATGAAGACGGCGATGCCTGGGTAGATGAGGAACGCAGATACTTAACGCAGAATGCGGAAATGGTCTGCGGCTTTATGCGGGAATACCTTCCTGAGGTAAAGGTCGCAAAGCCGGAGGGAACCTATTTATTGTGGTTTGACATGCGTGCATACCACCTTAGCAGTGAGGAACTGGTAAAACGAATTGCAAAAGCCGGAGCCGGACTGAACAATGGTCATCATTATGGGGAAGAGTACGATGGTTTTGTCCGCATGAATATTGCATGTCCGCGAAAACAGCTGATGGCGGGACTTGAGTGTATTAAACTGGCACTGAAAGATATTGGGTGATTTTATAACGAGGAGGTAGCGTTATGTCAGAGGAAAATAAACAGGATGGTTTAAAAAAGGTTCTTGGACTCAGTGATTTACTGGGAATTGGGGTAGGACAGATTATTGGGTCCGGCATTATGGCATTGACAGGGATCTGCATTGCACTGACGGGGGCAGGCACTCCGCTGGCATTTTTAGCAGCAGCAGTTTTAGTAATCTGTCCCAATTTAGTACTGGCTGTATTGGGAAGTGCCGTTCCGGCAACCGGAGGTATGTACACATATGTCAGAGACTATATTGGCAGAAAAACAAGTTTCTTTTATCTTGCATTACTGGTTGCAGGACAGCTGGTATTATCTATGTTTGCAATTACATTTGCAACCTATGCATGCAGCCTGATACCCGGCATGAATGAAACCATTGTGGCATTCGGGATTCTCACCTTATGCTACGGTATGAATCTGGTTGGAGTTGACATGGCTGCGAAGCTGCAGAACATCCTTGTAGTCGTGCTGGTCGCAGCTTTGGGAATGTTTATCATTTTAGGTCTTCCAAAGGTGGATTGGTCCGTATTCCGGGCTGAGAAGGCGTTTATGCCCAATGGTCTGATGAATTTTCTGACAGCAGCAAGCCTTCTTACCTTTGCTACCGGCGGAGCTGAGTTTTTAAGTGAATTAGGCGGTGAAATGAAAAACCCGGGGCGTGACCTGCCAAAAGCGATGATCGGAAGTACCGTTTTTGTAGCTATTATTTATGCGCTGATTGGAATTGTGGCTGTTGGCGTTCTGCCAATTGACCAGGTGGCAGGACAAAGTCTGGTGCTTGTGGCAAAATCGGTTCTGCCAAAGCCATTGTATGTGTTCTTTATCATCGGCGGAGGTATGTTTGCAGTGGCTTCCACATTAAATGCAACCTTTACCTGGTGTACAAAGGGATTATTAATTGCTGCAGAAGAGGGCTGGCTTCCAAAGCAGGCGGCATCTCTCACAAAGAAAGGAGCACCGTGGGTACTGCTCACTGTATTCTACATTGTGGGTGCCGTACCAGTATTAACCGGGATAGATATTACTACAATCGCAATGCTGGGCAATGGAGTATCCCTGATCTATGTCATGTTTCCAATTTTTACCGGATATCTGATTCATAAAAAGAACCCGGATGCAATGAAAAGAACAACATTTAAAATGGGTAAATCTGTTCTTGCCATTCTGACAACGGTTGCGCTGGCTGGTTATGCATTAGCAGCTGTATTGAATTTCAGCGATATTGAAAGTGCATGGAAGATTATGGCAATATACAGTGCAATTGTTATCACATATGCATTTATAAGGGAAAAGACAGTGATCCGTAATTCTGCTGTCAAGCTCAAAGAATAGACGTTTCTTTTTACTTGTCATGTGATATAATAAGATAAAACAAGATTGCATGATAGGAGAGAAGTATGCTGAAAAAAGTACAGAGCACAACCACGTTATATGAACAAGTGGTAGAACAAATAAAGATTATGATAGCTCAGGGGATATATCAAAAAGGAGATATGCTTCCAAGTGAAAAAGATTTGATAGAGATGACCGGAGTCAGCCGGATTACCGTTCGTGAAGCTTTAAAATCTCTGGCAGAGGTTGGGATTATTGAAACGAAAAAAGGAAAAGGAAGCTTTGTTCTTGTGGATTCAAACGCGTTGTCTCCTGACGAGGCGGCGGTAGAGCAGCAGGCGGATTATCAGAAGAATTTTTTGAATTCCAGCAGGGCAAGGCTGATATTAGAACCAGAGCTTGCCCGCTTCGCAGCAAAGCAGGCGACGGAAGCCGATATTCAGGAAATCGGGAATACACTTTCTGCAAAACAGTCTGTGCTCACAACGGAGAACCAGTTTGACAGTTTTCATTATGTGATTGCAAAAACTGCCGGCAATACAGTACTTCTGGATTTTATGAAAGAGCTTTTAGAACTTGAAAGCCAGAATGAAAGCCGCAATCAGGCTGTTCTTCGGCTTGTCACTCCTGAGCATCAGAAAAAGATTTCTGCTGAACTTAACAGCCAGCATAAGAAAATATTTAACGCAATAAAAGACCATGATTCGGAATTTGCCTATTTTTATATGAAGGAGCACATGCTGTATCTTTTAAATTCTTACGAGGAATATTTTGAGAGGTTTTTCTCAAAACAGGAGTAAAATGTGAATATTACAAAATATAAAAGTTACCCGTGGCTGCTGGTAGCATGCTATTCATTGCTGGGAATATTTTTCCCGGCAGCAGTCACTCAGTTCAGTATGGTGGTCAACAGCCTGTCTGAAGCACTTGCTGTTGACCGCCAGGTGATTTTGCTGGCTGATACCACCCGGGCTGTATGCCTTGTCACAGCCATGTTTTTATCCAGTTATATCTACAAACGCTTTGGACTGAAAAAAACAATGGCTTTAGGGCTGATGTTTCAGATATTGCCCCAGTTTCTGATCCCAATGGCTGTAAACGGAAGACACATACCGCTGCTGTTTCTTTTTAAAGGAATGCAGGGTTTCAATGCAATGGCATTTCCTCTGTATATTTCAACCATCACCTTATGGATGGACAAACGGTATACTGCGCTGGCAACCGCTTTGTTTAATGGCAGCTTTGTAGCCGGAAGCGGAGTCGGGGCATGGATTTCCGGTAAGATTGTACCGGTTCTGGGCTGGGAGGCCTCGTTCTATGCAGTCGGCGGAATCTGCCTGCTTTTTGCAATACCGGCATGGATGCTGACGAAAGACAAAATTAAGGCTGCACCACCAGAACGTGAGGGAAAAGCCGTCTCAAAAAACGTATATGGAAATGTCATCCGGCAGCCTGTCACCTGGCTTCTTATATTAGCTTTAATCGCCAATACCTGGGTCTGTCAATCTGTGGCTGTAGATATGTCTGTTTATGCAAATATAACAGGTTACAGTTATGGACAAACTGGTAATTTAATGCTTGCAATCAGCTTTGTAACTGTAATTTCATCAATTATGGCTGGCGGAGTCTCCGACTGGTTTGCCATGAGAGCAAAGAATAAAGTAAAAAGCAGAAGCATGATCATGGCGGCAGGTTATGCATTCAGTGCCGTGGCCGCTGTTTTACTTCCGAATGCATCTGCTATGGGTTTCTTGCCATTGGTTCTGACTTCCTGCACGATGATGTTCGGAGTATCCTGGGCCGCTGGAGTTTTCTGGGCGCTTCCCATAGAAGTATATACGGAAAATGATAATATCCCCGGGACTGCATTTTGTTCCGGCGCAGCTAATATTCCAAATCCAATCGCGCCTATGGTCGTAGGTGTGCTGCTTGGAAGCAATGGACATTGGGCTGCCGGCTGGCTAACCTGTGCTTTGGTTTCTGCACTCAGCTTATTAGCCAGTCTGGTTTTGGCAAGATATAAAAATAAATAAAAAGGAGAAATAAATATGAATTTTAAGACACCAATCGTTTCAGATAACGCACCTAAGGCAATCGGTCCCTATTCACCTGGAATCTGTATAAACGGACTGGTTTCTCTGTCAGGGCAGCTTCCGGTGAATCCAAAAACCGGTAAGATATCAGCCAAAGACATAAAAGAACAGACCAGGCAGAGCCTGGAAAATGTAAAAGCTCTTTTAGACGCTGCGGAATTAACATTTGAGAATGTTATTAAGACGACTGTATTTCTGACCGATATGAAAGATTTCTCTGAAGTGAATGAGGTCTATAGCGAATATATGATAACACCCTATCCAGCCCGTTCCTGTGTGCAGGTTGCAGCTCTTCCGATGAATGCCGGAGTTGAAATTGAAGTGCTCTGCGCACGTGGAACCATCACGCCGGCAGACTGCGGCTGCTGCGAATAACAGCCTGTTCCAGGCCTCGTTTCTTCCTCATTGCCATGTTGGCTATGAGAAAGTAACGGGGCCTTTCAGTTTAATGCATGCGAAAGCGGGACAAAATATTTTGCCTATCTGTTCTGCCTATGCTATACTGTAAGAAAACTACAGTGAGGAATGAAACGTGGCTGAGAGAACATTTGGCTGGGTACAGGAGGCTTATACCCTGGACAATTTAAAAAATGTGGTATCCGTATTTGTACCGGATTCCAGAATAAACCGGCTGCTGAAAACGGACAAGATTCCACGACTCATAAAGGATGAGGACAAACGGGAAGAATTTATAAAAGAACTGGATCATGAGGAAATCCGTATTCCCTATACCCATTTAAAAGGAAAAGGAACACCGAAAGGTTACACCAGAAGCAATGCGCCCTGTTCTGGCATCATACAGGCGGTACTTCCCGGACAGAGAAAGGAGTATCAGTCTGACTGGCCGGCAGATTCATTTATAAGATGGGCGGTCAGCATTGGTTTTCTGGATTATGACAGGGCAGCTGATGAATGCTCCTTATCCGTTTTAGGCAGGCAGTATGCTGAGGCAGAGGAGGGGAGTGAAGAGGAAGAGGAAGTATTAAAAACAGCCCTTCTTTCCTATCCTCCGGTGTGCAGAGTCCTGTCCCTTCTGATGAAGGAAGGGCATATGACTAAATTCGAGATAGGAGCCAGGCTTGGCTTTATTGGAGAAGCCGGTTTTACATCCATTCCCCAGTCCATGATTTTAGAGGGGCTTGCAGCAGCAAAAGAGAAGGAAGAAAAGACAAAGCTGCTTCAGGATACGGAAGGAACCAGCGACAAGTACGTCAGAACCATTTGCAGCTGGCTGATGTTTGTAGGCTGGATAAGGAAAGTTCCAAAAGAGATACCCGGTCTGTACGGGCACAAGGAAGAGACAGAGGTAATTCCCCAGTCGTATCAGCTGACACTAAAAGGAAGAACCATATGCAATCATATAACAGGAGTATCCAGATACAAAAAAGTACCAAAGCGGGTAATGTGGGATATGCTGGCGACCAAAGCAGCAGACCGGGAATACTTAAGAAACCGGCGGGCCCATATCATATTGTGTCTGGAAAAGTCGCCCCTCACTCCTATGCAGATTCAGGAGTATTTAAAGCAGAAGGGGATAGAGGAAGAGGCAGAAACCATACTTGATGATATCAAGAGTCTGGAAAATATCGGGCTGCAGGTCCAAAAGACCAGAGAAACATACCGGATTACAGATGAGATTACGGGACTTCAATTTCCCGAAACCCAGTCTTTCCTTCCCGTAAAATCCCAGGTATCCATACTGAAGGATTATTTACGATCCTACTTGTTACATGTGGACCATAAGTATTTAATTCTGCTGGATTTAGGCTTTGACGGCACCTCTGACCGGGATTACGAGATACAGACAGCCCAGCTTCTTACTGTAGAGTTGTCCTTTCTTGGAGGAAGACTAGGAGATACCAGAAAGCCGGATGTCTGCATTTACTACAAAGACAACGGTCTGATCATCGATAACAAGGCTTATGGAAAGGGGTATTCCCTTCCCATTAAGCAAGCCGATGAGATGTACCGATATATAGAAGAGAATAAGGAACGAAGTGAGCTGCTTAATCCTAACTGCTGGTGGAACATTTTTGATCAGGGTGTGAAAACATTCCGCTTCGCCTTCCTGTCCGGAGAGTTTACCGGCGGTTTTAAAGACAGATTAAACCATATCTCCATGCGTTCCGGTATCAAAGGGGCAGCAGTGAATTCTGCAAATCTGCTTATTATGGCAGAGCAGTTAAAATCAGGTACAATGAGGTATGAGGAATTTTTTCAGCAGTTTGATCATAACGATGAAATTACAGTTCCGCACCTATCATTACAGGGAGGTTTGATACTATGACACTGGGAGATTATCTTCCTTTTTGGAACAAGCTTACAGAGAAACAAAGAGAAAAGCTGTCATCCAAATCGAAAAAAATAAGATTTGAAAAGGGAATGCTGGTACATGGCGAATCCGATGAGTGCAGCGGTTTTCTTCTTGTAACAGAAGGTCAGTTAAGAGTGTTTACCATATCGGATGAAGGCAGGGAACTGACTTTGTACCGGCTGTTTGAGCGGGATATCTGTCTGTTCTCCGGGTCCTGTATGGTGAAGAACATTCAGTTTGATGTAACTGTGGAAGCAGAACAGGATACGGTAGTGTTCCAGATTCCAGCGGATATCTATCGTGATTTAATGGAAGAATCAGCTGTGGTCTCAAACTTTACCAATGAACTGATGGCATCCAGATTCTCCGATGTGATGTGGCTGATGGATCAGGTGATGAACAAAAAGATGGATGGGAGACTGGCTGCATTCTTACTGGAAGAGTGCAGACTCAATGATACGATGGAGCTTTCCATTACCCATGAGCAGATCGCCCGCCACTTAGGGACTGCAAGAGAGGTGGTAACCCGTCTGCTCCGTCTGTTTCAGGGAGAAAGTCTGGTGAAGATTACAAGAGGGACCGTAGAGCTTCTTGATGAAAAGGGTTTAGAGGTGCTTGCTGCCCATAGTTTAAGATGAGCTTGTATGTACTATTTAAAGAACATGAAAAATAAACTTGCTTTCTTTTATCTGGAACGTTATATTATAAAAAGTTTATAAAAATTTTATAATAGACAGAGGATGAAGAAATGAAAGATTTAGTACCTCAGTTTTTTTTATCAATGAAGCATTATACGAAGGAACAGTTCTTAAAAGACTTCGTATCCGGAATCATTGTAGCTATTATTGCCCTTCCCCTTTCCATTGCCCTGGCATTAGCAAGCGGTGTTACACCGGAGCAGGGGCTTTACACCGCCATTACAGCCGGTTTTGTGATCTCTTTTCTGGGAGGAAGCAAGGTTCAGATTGCAGGTCCCACCGCCGCATTTGCATCGATCGTGGCGGGGATTGCAGCGAAAAACGGCTTTGACGGACTGGTTATGGCAACCATTCTGGCAGGAATCTTTCTGCTTATCATGGGATTTTTGCGGATGGGAAGCCTGATCCGCTTTATTCCATATACCATTACAACAGGATTTACCACAGGAATCGCTGTTACGATATTCATTGGCCAGATCAAGGATTTTATGGGACTTACCTTTGGGCATGCCCCAATCGAAACTCTCGGAAAAGTCAGTGAGGTGGTACACAGCATTGGTACGCTTAATCCCATGGCTCTTGCAGTGGGATTTACAGCGCTCCTCGTTTTAATTGTGTGGCCCAGATTTTTTAAGACCATACCGCCGTCACTGATTGCCGTTATCCTTACGGCAGGTCTTGTAAAAGTGTTTCATCTTCCCGTAAATACCATCGGGGATTTATACACCATATCATCGGAGCTTCCCAGCTTTCATCTTCCTGTGTTTTCTCTTGCCATGGTACAAAAGGTAATGCCGGATGCCGTGACCATAGCAGTTCTGGCAGCTGTAGAATCCTTGTTGTCCTGTGTAGTTGCAGACGGAATGGTAGGAAGCAGACATAATTCCAATATGGAACTGGTTGCCCAGGGCGCCGGTAATATCTGTTCCGCTCTTTTTGGCGGAATTCCAGCCACCGGAGCCATAGCAAGAACTGCTGCAAACATAAAAAACGGCGGAAGAACGCCTGTAGCAGGCATGGTTCATGCAATAATGCTTCTTCTGGTTTTAGTATTTTTAATGCCTTATGCGGCGTTAATCCCCATGCCGGCTATCGCAGCTATTCTCTTTATAGTAGCTTATAACATGAGTGAGTGGAGAGTCTTTCTTTCCATCATGAAGACAGCTCCCAAAAGTGACTGGTCCGTTCTTCTTGTGACCTTTGTATTTACGGTTGCATTTGATCTTGTGACAGCCATTGCAGTCGGAATTTTATTTGCTTCCCTGCTGTTCATGAAACGTATGGCAGATGTGACAGAGGTAAGCAGCTGGAAGTACTTAGAGGATGAAGAAAGCAGCAGCGAATCCATAGACTTAAAACCTGTGCCAAAGCATGTCGCAGTCTTTGAGGTAAGCGGTCCCATGTTCTTTGGTGCTGCGGAAAAGATTTCCCAGCTGATTATAGAAGAGGGGAAACGGGTTCTGATTCTTAGAATGAGAAGTGTTCCGGCAATGGATGCAACGGCTTTAAAAAGTCTGGAAAAACTATATCACAATTTAAAGAAAAAGCATGTGACCCTTATTTTATCCCATGTTAATGACCAGCCCCTGTCCATGATGGAGCGGGCGGGCTTTTTGGAGTCCGTGGGGAGAGAGAACCTGGCGGGATGTATTGATGAGGCGCTTTCTTTTGCAGCAGATCTTTAAACCATAATTAAAAAGAACCGAAGTTCAATCCCTGAGCTTCGGTTTCTGTTTTTATTGGCTAACTAACTCATCCAGGGATTTAAACTGATACCCCATCTCTTCCCATTTGGTCAGCAGCTCATCAAGAATCTGGGCATTGGTACTGGAGGTGCTGTGCAAAAGTACGATGGCACCGGGGTGAATCCGCCCTAACAGCTTTTTAAAGGCTTCTTCCTTTGTAGGCTGCTTATCCTGATACCAGTCCACGTAAGCCAGGCTCCAGAAAAAGGTTTTATATCCCATATCCTTTGCCATCTGCAGATTGGATTCACTGTATTTGCCCTGAGGCGGACGGTAATACTTTTTCATCTTCTGACCGGTGGTCTGTTCAAACAAAGTTTCTAAGTCTCCCAGCTCTTTTTCAAAAGATTCCTTTGAATTCATCTTAGACATATCCGGATGATGATAGGTGTGGTTGCCTACTGAGTGACCTTCTGCAATCATCCGTTTAACCAGCTCTGGTGCAGTTTCTATGTAGTTGCCAACAACGAAAAAGGTTGCGGGTGCATGATGCTTTTTAAGTGCATCTAAGATTGCAGCAGTATTTCCGTTTTCATATCCGGCGTCAAAGGTGAGATATAAAACCTTATCCTGGGTTTTTTGTGCATAATAGGCATTATACTGCTTTAAATAATCCATAGTGGCATTGGCAACAGGAGGCTGGCCTTCCTGCTGGAAGCTTAAGCCCCAGTTTCCTTCTGCAGCGGTTTCCACAGCGCGATGATGCTCCATCAGCATAGCCCCCAGACGCCCGGCAAAAAAGGCACATAGGAGGAGCAGAAATATCTTCAGGCCTTTCTTTCCATTTTCCGGAGAAATGGAAAATGTTCTGATTTTCTCCGCCAGTCTTAATCGGTTGAACCATTTCATAGTAATACTCCGTCGTATACGTTTGTTTCAATATATGACGGGGTTTCGGAAATATATGCTGTAGGATTAACGTTCAGACCATTTTTCTCCCCGGATTTTCATCTGATTACGACGTTTTGTAAGCTGTGACAGTTTTCAAAACGGAACTAGTTCTGTAATAATAAAAAAGGATTTCTGTCCTCTGATACAACTGGACAAAAATCCTTTTTATATTTATGCTTCTGTTATAATAGTACCTGCATTTCCAGCCAGGCTTTCTTCCGCCTTTTCCAGAGAGGTAATGATCGCCTTCCGATTCCTGCCATGTTCAATGAAATCAAGTGATGCTTCAATCTTAGGAAGCATGGAAGAGGATTCGAACTGATTGTCCTCAATATAAGAAGCCGCCTCTGTTTTGCTCATAAGGCTGATGGGACTGGCATCCGGCTTTCCAAAGTTTAAGGTTACGTTATCCACATTCGTTAAAATCATCAGCACGTCGGCATCGATTTCCTTTGCCAGCAGCCCGGCAGCCCTGTCCTTCTCAATCACAGCGCTGGCTCCTTTTAAGTAGCAGCCCTGCTCCATAACGGGAATACCGCCGCCTCCGCAGGCGATCACAATCTGATCTGCATCCATAACGGCTTTTATGATATCAATCTCAACAATGGAAACTGGCTTTGGAGAAGCGATTACTCTTCGAAAACCCTTGCCAGGAACTTCTTCCACATAGTTCCCCTTATCCTCTTCTACCTTTGCTTCCTCTGCAGACATGAAACGGCCGATGGGCTTCATGGGGGTGTAGAATGCCTCGTCATATGGATTTACCATCATCTGGGTTAAAATCGTAGCCACCGACTTATATATGCCCCGTGTCATAAGTTCTGCACGGATTCCGTTTTGTAAGTCATAGCCGATGTATCCCTGGCTCATGGCAGAACAGACAGACATGGGAGCGGAAGTATAACCGTCATGCTGTTTTC
>Ga0316600_10000389_pt1 | contig 22018 bp, 19 predicted proteins | sample OWC_soil_day5_CT_FD_207652 | JGI IMG/M metagenome (GOLD analysis project Ga0316600, IMG submission 207652) | Wetland soil microbial communities from Old Woman Creek delta, Ohio, United States - OWC_soil_day5_CT | ecosystem: Environmental > Terrestrial > Soil > Wetlands | place: USA: Ohio... | reverse complement strand
ATAGCCTTTCCACGCATGTCTGGCAGCACCGGCCGCGGCAGCACACGCGCCGGCAAGACGCAGCACGCCTGCAAGGGGCCATGCCCCAATCTGGGCGGCCAGAATGCGGTCCACCTCGTGCAACGAGAGCATGTCGGCCAGCGACGCGACCGCGTAGAGAGCCATGCCCGCGAGGGCGAGCCCTGGAAGCTGTCGCCGTGAGCGCCGAAGGCCGACCGCGGCCAGCAGTCCGAAAACGCCGGCCAGTGCGACGGTCGTCACCTGCTGAACGATACGGCGCTCCTCGTAGAGGCCGGCCGCGCGCGCGAGACTTCGTGCCTGCTCCGTGATCCAGGTCCCAGCGGCGAGGGCCTCCCAGGTGGCAAGCACGACACACAGGACGATGAACACGCCCGCCGCGGTGGCGGGTGCCGACCGCCGCGAGGCCGCAGCGGCGACGCCGCCCGCGCCCAGCCAGAGTGCGGCGATGGCCGCACGAAGGAGCGGAGGGTTTGCGACCTCGATCGGGGGATCTTCCTTCTGGTCGTGAACCGTCAGCGGCCTCACGACGATGTCGGCCGCACGAGGCGTGCCGCGAATGACCTCGAGGGAGTCCGAGCGCACAACGCGGAAGGCATCGCTCCATTGTTCGGACCGTGAGAGGTAGATGACGGCGTGCACGAGCGCGACGTCCGGCCGCTCGCGCAGCACGAGCGCAAATCTGAAAGTCCGCTGCCCGCCGACGACAGCCTGAGTCTGCCCGGCAGCGACGACGCGGAGTGAACTCTTGCGTGCATCCTTCCCGTGGAGGTCGAAGTCGAGAAAGGCCCCGTCGGCCGGTTCGAGCAGCGTCACAGTGGCGATGAACGGCTCGCCGACGACGATCACCGATGGCGCGTCAACACGCAGCCAGGATGCCTCTGGCTCTCTCCGGAAAACCAGCAAGGCGACAGCGGCGACAAGTGTCACGAAGATCGCCGGAATCACGCGGGTGCGAAGCAGAGTCATGTTGTGGTTGTGTTCGCGCGCGAACTTGCACAGTGTGTAGCGCCAGTTGTTCACTCCCGACTCGTCGACAAGGGGAGCACGCAGGTCACGCCCGAACCCTTCACGGTCCGTGAAGTCAAGCAAGGGCCGCTCCCTCTGGCTATTCGCCCAGGCATGAGAATCGATCCCCTGCGTTGACGCAATGGGCTCGTGCCCTTGAAGCAACAAGACTTTCCCGGCACGTAGACGTGGACTCACGGGTCGCGCGGCTGGCCGCTAGTCAGCACCTGGCGCAGGTGGTCGACAGCAACTTTCCAATCTTCGGGTGGATACCTTCTGGTGGTCAGCCGCCTGGTCGCGAAGAGTGCGCGAACGGGCAACTCCGGTGCTCGGAAACCGCCGTCCACCGGCGGCCGCTCGTGGCCGGGACACGCCATTGACTTCCCGGTCACGAGCCCGGGATCGTATGTGCACCACTCGCTGAATCCCGCCTCCCGAGGCCCGCCCCGATTGACACTGACATCAGTGTCACTTACGGTCCTCACCATGGCCCGTGACAGCAAAACCGCGCCCGCTCCCGCCCGCCGCGGCGCTGCCGCTCGCCCGATGCCGACGGCGCCGCTCGCCCGCTCCTCGGCCGGCCGCCGCGGCAGCGCCCAGCCGCGCGCGACACGCCCGCGCGCGCCGGCCGGCCTGACCGAGCAGCGGCTGGTGGGCGCCGCCTACGAGGTGTTCGCCGCCAAGGGCTACGTGCGCGCCACGGTGCAGGACATCATCGCGCGCACCGGCTGCAGCCGTGGCGCGTTCTACCTGTACTTCCGCAGCATCGACGACGTGTTCGAGCGCGTGGTCCGGCAGGTGATCGACGCGCTGGTGGCGGCCACGCGCGAGCGCAGTGGCCGCACGCTGCGCGAGCGGGTGGACGCCGGCAACCGTCGCTACCTGGAGATGTTCGCGCTGCACCGCGGCGTGATGCGCGCGCTGGCCGAGGCCGCCTACGTCAACCCGCGCATCGCGCAATTGCAGTCGCAGTTGCGCAGCGCCTACCTGCGGCGCGTGCGCGACCACCTGCTGCGCCAGGCCGAGGCCGGGCACTGCCAGGCCATCGACGCCGATGCGGCCACGCTGGCGCTGGGCATGATGGTCGAGGGCGCGGCGCAGGCCTGGGTGGTGACGGGGCTGGAGCCCTTCGAGCGGCCGTTGGATCTGGAGCGCGTGTGCCGCCAGATCACCGACATCTGGTGCCGCGCCATCTACCTGGACCCCGACGCGCCGATGCCGGACGTTGCGAACGCCTCGCGGAGGATTCGATGAGCCAAGGCACCCCGCCCACCACCGTGGATGCCGCGCTGGCCGACGGCGTGCTGACGCTCACGCTGAACCGGCCCGACAAGCTGAACGCCTACACCGCGCAGATGGGCCGCGAGCTGGAAGCCGCCTTCCGCCGCGCCGACGAGGACGATGCGGTGCGCGCGGTGGTGGTCACCGGCGCGGGCCGCGCCTTCTGCGCCGGCGCCGACATGTCGGGCGGGGCAGACAGCTTCGGCGACTCCGAGCGGTTGTTCGGCGCGGCCGGCGCGGCTGAGCGCCACGGCGGCGGCTTCATCCAGGCGATCTTCGAATGCCGCAAACCGTCGATCGCCGCCATCAACGGCGCGGCGGTGGGCGTGGGCCTGACGCTGACGCTGCCGATGGACATCCGCCTGGCCAGCGCCGATGCGCGCTTCGGCCTGGTGTTCACGCGCCGTGGCCTGGTGCCCGAAGCGGGCAGCGCCTGGTTCCTGCCGCGCATCGTGGGCCTGCCGCAGGCGCTGCGCTGGTGCTACTCGGGCCGCGTGTTCGACGCGGCTGAGGCGCACCGCGGCGGCTTGGTGGAATCGCTGCATGCACCGGAGGCCTTGCTGCCGGCAGCGATGGCCATCGCGCGCGAGATCGCCGACAGCACCGCGCCGGTGGCGGTGGCGCTGACACGGCAGCTGCTGTGGCGCTTCACCGCCGAGCCCTTGCCCGACGACCTGCTGGCGCTGGACAGCGCACTGAACCGCACGCTCGGCGCCGGGCCCGACGTGCGCGAGGGAGTGGTGGCCTTTCTGGACAAGCGCGCGGCCCAGTTCCCGGGCCGCGTGTCCAGCGACATGCCGCCACAGTATCCGTGGTGGGAGCCGAAGTGAGCGACCCCTCCACCATGTTGGCGCAGCAGCTGGGCGCGCTGCTGCCCCAGGTGCTGCCGGGCTGCAGCGGCATCGCCGGGCTGCAGCGCCTGTCGGCCGGCGCCACGCTGCAGACTTGGGCCTTCGACACGGTGGGCGCGGGAGCGCCGCAGCCGCTGATCCTGCGCTGCTCACCGGGCGGGCTGCGCGGCGCCGAGAGCCTGGCTTTGGCCGACGAAGCGGCGCTGCTGCGCGCGCTGGCCGGCGCCTCGGCGGCGCTGCGGCCGGTGCTGGCCGAGGTGGTGCATGTGCTGGACCCGGCCGGCCCGGTGGGCGACGGCTTCGTCATGCGCCGCGTGGCCGGCGAGACCATTGCGCGCAAGATCCAGCGTGACGCGCCCTTTGCCTGCGCGCGCGAACGGCTGCTGGGCCAGCTGGGCCAGGCGCTGGCGGCCATCCATGGCGTGGACCCGGGCGTGCTGCCGGCCCTGCCACGGCGTGGCCTGCAGGCCACGCTGGACAAGCTGGAAGCACGCTGCGCCACGCTGCCGCGGCCGAACCCGGTGTTCGCCTTCGCGTTGCGCTGGCTCAAGGCGCACCGCCCCAGCCCGTCCGGCGAGCGGCTGGCGCTGGTGCATGGCGACTACCGGCTCGGCAACGTCATCGTCACGCCCGATGCACCCGGTGCACCGGGCGGGCTGGCGGCGGTGCTGGACTGGGAGATCGCCCACCTCGGCGACCCGGCCGAGGACCTGGCCTGGCTTGGCCTGCCGCCGTGGCGCTTTGGCTGCATAGCCCGGCCGGTGGCCGGGCTGGGCACGCGCGAGCAGCTGTTCGCGGCCTACCAGGCCGCCGGAGGCGAGGCCGTGGATGCCGCGCGCGTGCGCTGGTGGCAGGCCGCCGGCAGCCTACGCTGGGGCCTGGGCTGCGCCGGCATGCGCGAGTGGTTCGACAGCGGCCGCGACGCCAGCGTGGAGCGGGCGATGATCGCGCGCCGCGTGTCCGAAAACGAGATCGACCTGCTGCGCCTGATCGCACCGCGGCGCGAGCCGGACGCCTTGTGGCCCGGGACAGCATGATGCTGGACGGACCCCACGGCCCCGAGCTGGTGCAGACGGTGGCGCGGCTGCTGCGCGACACCTTGCGCCCGCTGCTGCCGCCCGAAGCCGCCTTCCAGGCGCGCGTGGCGGCCAACGCGCTGGAACTGGCGGTGCGCGAATGGCAGCAGGCGCCGGCCGCTGAGGCGGCCGCGCAGGCGCGGCTGCAAGCGCTGCTGGGCCAGGACGGCCCACCCGCCGCACTGGAAGCCGAGCTGTGCCGCCGCATCGCCGACGGCCGGCTGCGCAGCGACGACCCGGCGCTGCAGGCCCACCTGTGGGCCGGCACGCTGCAGCGGCTGGCCATCGACCAGCCCAGCTATGCCCCGTACCGCGACGAGATCGGCGCGGCCGCCCACGACAAGGAGTGAGACACGATGGACTTCAACCTGCCTACCGAACTGAGCGAGCTGCTGCGGCAGATCGACCGCTTCATCGACCAGGAGATTCGCCCGCTGCAGGCGCAGGACGACAACGAGCGCTTCTTCGACCACCGCCGCGAATGGGCGCGCACCGATTTCGACAACGGCGGCCTGCCGCGGCCGGTGTGGGAGGCGCTGCTGCTGGAGTGCAAGAAGCGCGCGGACAAGGCCGGATTCTTCCGGCTGAGCCTGCCCAAGGAGTACGGCGGCCAGGAGATCGGCAACCTGTGGATGGCGGTGATCCGCGACCACCTGGCGAGCAAAGGGCTGGGCCTGTTCAACGACCTGCAGAACGAGCATTCGGTGGTGGGCAACTTCCCGATCATCGTGATGCTGCGCGACTTCGGCACGCCGGCACAGAAGGAGCACTTCATCACCGGACAGCTGAAGCACGAGACGCGCATCACCTTCGGCCTGACCGAGCCGAACCACGGCTCCGACGCCACCCACATGGAGACGAAGGCGGTGCGCGAGACGCGCAACGGCGTGGACGGCTGGCTGATCAACGGCGAGAAGATGTGGACCACCGGCATGCACACCGCCACCCACTGCGCGCTGTTCGCGCGCACCGCCGGCAAGGCGGGGGACGCGCGCGGCATCACCTGCCTGCTGGTGCCCACCGGCACGCCCGGCGTGAAGGTGGAGGAATACCTGTGGACCTTCAACATGCCCACCGACCACCCGCGCGTGAGCTTCACCAACGTGTGGGTGCCGTGCGATGCGATGTTCGGCGAGGAGGGCCGCGGCCTGGCGCTGGCGCAAAGCTTCGTGCACGAGAACCGCATCCGCCAGGCGGCCAGCAGCCTGGGCGCGGCCGCCTTCTGCGTGGCCGAAAGCGTGAAGTACGCGCGTGAGCGAAAACCCTTCGGCGAGGAACTGGCGCGCAACCAGGGCATCCAATTTCCGCTCGTCGAGCTGGCCACGCAGGTGGAGATGCTGCGACTGCTGATCCGCAAGACCGCCTGGGAGATGGACCAGATGCCGCACCCCGAAGTGGAGAAGAAGCTGTCCGACAAGGTGTCGATGTGCAACTACTGGGCGAACCGCCTGGTGTGCGAGGCGGCCGACCGTGCGATGCAGGTGCACGGCGGGATCGGCTACAGCCGCCACAAGCCCTTCGAGCACATCTACCGCCACCACCGCCGCTACCGCATCACCGAAGGCTCCGAGGAGATCCAGATGCGCAAGGTGGCGGCCTTCCTGTTCGGCTACCTCGGGCCGAACCGTTTCTGAATGCCTTCCCCCCACCGCCCTCGACAGAAGGGCTTGCCTCATCTCACCCCAAGGAGACTCGCATGAAACTGTTCAGGAAGTGGCTGATGTGCTCGGCCATGGCCCTCGGTGCGGCGGCGGCAGCCGTGCCGGCGGCGGCGCAGGAGGTCTGGAAGCTGGGCACCGCGGCCATGCCGGGCTCGGTGCTGTACGACATCGTGATGAAGTTCATCAACGACTTCAACGCCTCGGCCGGCGGCGAGCTGAAGATCGAATACCAGCACGTGGGCAACGAGCAGGAGATGCACCAGCAGCTGGTGCGCGGGCGGCTGCAGGTGGGCGCCTCGTCCTTTGCTGGCGGCGCGATCATCGTGCCCGAAGGCACGGTCTTCAACACGCCCTACCTGTGGAAGAACGATGCCGAGCGTGCCTGGGTCACAGACAACCACGGCCTGCCGGTGATCAAGAAGCTGTACGCCGACAAGGGCATGGAGCTGATCCTGGTGGCCGACGTGGGCTGGAACGACATGGTCTGCAAGACCGCCTGCCTGACGCCCGAAAGCCTGAAGGGGCAGAAGATGCGCGTGTCGCCCTCACCGGCCTCGCGCATCGTGTTCAAGCAGCTCGGCTCCAACGGCGTGCAGATGCCGCTGAGCGAGTTCTGGCCCGGCCTGCAGAGTGGCCTGGTGGTCGGTGGCGACCTGCCCTTCCTGTTCTACGTGACGACGCCGGCGGCACAGAGCGCGCCGCACTACGTGGTGACGCGGCACTACCACCACCCGTCGACCTTCATCGTCAACAAGGCGCTGTTTGACGGCATGAAGCCGGCCCTGCGCGACAAGCTGCTGAAGGCCGTGCCGGACGCCAACTGGGCGCGCAAGCAGGTGGCCGACACCGAAGGCCCGAAGATGAAGGAATTCGTCGCCAAGGGCGGCTTCGTTCACCAGCTCACCGATGCCCAGCGCGAAGCCTGGGCCGTGGTCATCCGCCCCGGGCAGGCGGAGATGATCCAGGCCATCGGCGGCAACGCGCAGCAGGTCTACGACGCGCTGATGCAGGGCAAGAAGGTCTGGGCCGAAAAGCACGAGAAGAAATAGCCCGCGCCGGCAGGCGGCCCCGCCGGCCCGGGCCGCTCCATCCCCTCGTCAGCGCGCGAAGAAGGGGGCGGTCTCGAACACCTGGTTGGCGAAGCGCTGCCCCTTCAGCGACAGGTTGCGCTTGAGCACGAAGTCGAACAGCAGCACGTTGCTGTGGCGCAGCGCGCGCAGCGGCTCCACCATGCCGGCGTCGAGCAGGCCGCGCGACACCAGCTTGTGCAGGTCGATCAGCGGCACCACGCCGGGCAGCGGGTAATCCGAGCCGTTCAGCAGCCGGGCCTGCCAGTCGCGGCGCGAGAGCAGCGTGTCGAGCACGCCGATGCGGTTGGACTGCACCACCGCCGAGATGTCGCCGAAGAGCAGCCTGCCGTACCTCGGCTCGTCCATCAGGCGCACGAACAGGTCGAAGTTGCTCGGTTTGCCGCCCGACCCGGCCGGATCGAGCTCCTCGCCGTGGCCCAGCGAGGCGCAATGCGCGACGATGACGCGCACGCCGGCCTCCAGCGGGCGGCGCAGCCGCAGCGGGTTGCCCAGGTGCTCGCCGAAGCCGACCACCGCCTGCTCGTCGCCGGCATGGGTGATCAGCGGCAGGTTCAGGCCCACCAGCTTGGCGTAGTAGCGGTCGAGGCGCGGGCTCGCCGGGTCGATGTTCTGCGCGGTGGGCAGCCACTTGATGGCCCGCGCGCCGGCGGCCACCGCGGCATCCAGCCGGTCCAGCGCGCGCGGGTCGTAGGGGTGGATCGAGGCCACCCATTCGAAGTGCGCCGGGTGCTCGGCCGCCTTCTTCGCCATGTACTCGTCGCTGGCGTAGTAGGTGGACATCTCCTGCACCGGCGCGCCGGCCTCGTCACGCGCCCAGTCGAAGGCGAAGAGCATGGCCTTGAAGCCGGGCTGCATGCCGCGCGCCTGCGCCAGCAGGTTGGCGCCGAAGCTCAGGTCGATCTTGCCCGGCCGGTCGTCGATGCACGAGGCATTGATGTAGATCTTGCGGCGCAGGTATTCCTGCGGGTTCCACAGGTTGTTCATGCGCGGGTTGAACCACAACCCGCTGCCCGAATCGCCGTCGCCGAAGACATGCACGTGGGTGTCCCACACCTTGGCGGCGTCCAGGCCCTTCCACGCCTCGCGCAGCCGGGCGTCGTTGCGCAACTCCGGCGGCAGCTCGGCGATGCACTTGTTGAGCACGCCGTCGCGCAGCGACAGGTCGCAGCCCGACAGCAGCAAGCCGGCGGCAGCGCCGGCTCCGAGAAAGGCACGTCGTCGCATCATCGGGCCAGCAGGTTCTTGTAGATGACGCCGCCCTTCATGATGAGCACGAAGCTGCGCTGCGGGTCGGCGATCAGTTTCAGGTCGTCCAGCGGGTTGCCGTCGACCAGCAGCAGGTCGGCCAGCGCGCCTTCTTCCACCACGCCCAGCTTGCCGGGATAGGGATTGCGCGGGCCCGACAGCGCCAGCAGCTCGGCATTGGTGCCGGTGGCCATGGCCAGCACCTCGGCCGGCGTGAACCACTGGTTCATCTGCAGCAGCAGCGCGCCCTGGCGCGTGGCATTGGCGGCAGAAAACAGCACATCGGTGCCCCAGGCGAGCTTGAGTTTGTACTTCTTCGCCAGCGCCACTGCTGCTTCAGTGCCGGCGAAGATCTGGCGCAGCCGCGCCATGCTCGATGGCGGCATCTGCGGCGCGAAGCCGTCGTCGACGAAGGGCTGGAAGCTCAGCCACACGCCCTTCTCGGCTATGAGCCGGGCGCTGTCCTCATCCATCAGGTGGCCATGGTCGATGACCTTGACGCCGGCGGCAATGGCGCGCTGGATGGCCTGCGGCGTGTAGGCATGCACGCCGACGTAGGTGCCCCAGTTGCCCGCCGCCTGCACCGCGGCGCGCAGCTCTTCTTCCGTGAAGGTGGACGCATCCAGCGGGCTGTGGGGCGAGGCCACGCCGCCGCCGGCGGTGAGCTTGATCTGCGAGGCGCCCAGCAGCAGCTGCTCACGCACACGCAGCCGCACCTCGTCAGGCGAATCCGCCAGCTGGCTGGCGTTGAGCGCACCGCCGATCGGCGGCGGTACGCCGATCTGGCGCGGCAGTTCATGCGGTGCGCGGAAGTCGCCATGCCCACCGGTGATGGTGATCATCGCGCCCGAGGGGTAGATGCGCGGGCCGGTCACCAGGCCCTCGTCGATGGCGCGCTTGAGCGCGAACGAAGGCCCGCCCAGGTCGCGCACCGTGGTGAAGCCGCGCATCAGCGTGGCGCGGGCTTCGGCCGCGGCCAGCAGCGTGAGGTAGCCGAGGTCCCCTTGCAGGATCAACCCCAGCGGCGGCGCGGCGAACATCGTGTGCCAGTGGTTGTCGATCAAGCCCGGCATCAGCGTGCGGCCCTGGCCGTCGACGACGGTGGCACCTGCCGGGGCGGCGATGGGCGCCGCGGAGATGCGCTCGATGATCTCGCCGCGCACCAGCACGTGGCGGGCGTCGGTCAGGCTGGCGCTGCGGCCGTCGTAGATGCGCACGTTCTGCAGCAGCGTGGCCCCGGGCGCCTGGGCCCAGACGGCGGCGCACCCGCTCAGCAGGCCGAGGGCAACCAGCAGCGAGCGCCGGCGCAGGGGTTTCATGCGGCGTGCTCAGGATCCGGGCCTGAGGCCCAGGGTGATGACTTCGTCGATGCGCTGCAGCACGAAGTCGAAGAAGGGGTTCGAGGACATGCGCGCCAGCGAGTCGATGCTGACGACCAGGATGCCGCGCTCACCGCGCGTGGCCATCGCGCCGAGGTTGGCGCCGTAGTCCTCGCTGGTGTCGGGCTCCAGCCCGTACAGCGGGTCGCTCAGCGGGAAGGGGATCGCCAGGTGCGACAGCGAGAACACGCCGGGTGGATAGGCCAGGCCCAGGTCGCGCGTCTGCTCGGCGGTGGCACCGGCGTCGAGCGTGCGCGCCACCACGGTGCCGGTGCCGCGGCTGGCGTTGGTGACGATGGTGGTGCGGAAGTTGCGCGGCGCATCGGGCAGCAGGCGCTCGAGCACGGTGTCGGTACTGCGGCGCAGCAGCGGCCCGAACTTGGCCTGGCGGTTCAGGTCGAAAAGCACCAGTTCGCTGCCGTTGGCCGGCAGCTTGGCATACAGCGCGCTGACGATGGCGCGCGTGCTGACGGTGAAGTCCACCACCGACTGGAAGGTCAGCACCGGCGCCAGGCCCTTCAGGTTGTCGGCGCCGGCGTGGCGGTCGATCTGCGCCTGCAGCCGCCGCGCCACCAGCGACGACTGGCGCGCGCCATTGACCGGGAAGCTGTTGTACTTGAAGGGGTTGAACTCGGGCACGATGCCCAGCCACGCCGCCTTGTCGAAGGCCGGGATCAGCGCCGGCCAGCCGAACACGCCGGCAAAGCGCGCCATGCTGGTGATGCCGATCATCGGCGCGAACAACACGATGTGGTCGGGCCGCGCCAGCGACGGGTCGTCGAGCACGTCCAGCACGTACTTCATGGCCAGCGCACCGCCGTTGGAAAAGCCCACGACATGCAGGGGCGCCGGCGCCGGCGCCAGCCGCCGCGCCTCGCGTACCGCCAGGTGGGTGGCGGCCATCCACTGCTCCCATTCGACCTTGGCCAGGCCCGCGGGCACGGTGCCGTGGCCGGGCAGGCGGATGGCCACCGCCACGTAGCCGGCCTGCACGTAGCGCCGCGCCACATGACGCAGGCTGTAGGGGGAATCGGTCAGGCCGTGCAGCAACACCACCGCGCCGACCGGCATGCCCGCAGGCGCCAGCGTGTAGGAGCGGTTCCAGTCCTGCGCGAAGCGGCCGGGGTAGATGGGACTGTCGGCGAAGTAGCGGTTGGAGTTGACGCGCGCCTCTTCGGGCAGCTTGTCGGTGACCTCGCTGCGCACCTGCTCGAAGAGCTTCTTCTCTGCCTCCAGGTAGCCGGCCCAGTCGAGCTTGGCGATCTTTGCAGCCGTACTTTCGTCGGGCACGAAGGTGTGCCAGCGCTCCAGGTGAGGCTCGCGCAGCGAGTCGTAGACGCGCCAGGCGAGGATCACCACCAGCAAGGTGGCGAACAAGGCCAAGGCACGCTTGAGGAACTTGAGCGCAGTCGCTTTCATCACGGCTTTTCGAGGGCGCGGCAATGCGCGGCCGGTCGATCATAAGCGGCGGCATCGGCAACAATGGCTGCGCAAGAACGACAGGAGACCACCGCATGCCGACGATCTGCGTCCGTGCCGCGCGCGACGACGACCACGATGCCTGGATGCCGCTGTGGCGCGGCTACCAGGCCTTCTACAAGGTGGACATCGCTGACGCAGTGAGCCGCATCACCTGGCAACGTTTCTTCGACCCGTCCGAGCCGATGCACTGCGACCTGGCCGAGGTGGATGGCGTGGTGCGCGGCCTGGTGCACAGCATCGACCACCGCAGTTGCTGGATGACGGAGCCTTCCTGCTACCTGCAGGACCTGTTCGTCGCCCCGGAACTGCGCGGCCAGGGGCTGGGCCGCCGGCTCATCGAGCAGGTGTACGCACAGGCCAAGGCGCGCGGCTGCGCGCGGGTGCACTGGCTGACGCACGAGACCAACCTCGACGCGATGAAGCTCTACGACCGCATCGCCGAGAAGTCGGGCTTCGTGCAGTACCGCAAAGCAGTTTGAACCCCCCGAAGCGCCTATGGCGCTCCCCCCAGGGGGCGCCGCCAGCGGACCGGCAAAGCCGGATCCGCGGCGGCCGCTCGAAGTGGTCGCATGCAGGGTGAATGTGCTGCGCATCCGCCCCAGCGAGGACTGAACCCATGTGGCAGAAACTGAAGCCGCAGCCCGGCAACCTGCGCATCTGGCAGGTGGGCCTGCTGCTGGCGTTGCTGGGCTTCTGGCACGTGATGACGGCACCCGGCCTGCTGCCGAACCTCATGTTCGAGAACGACCGCCAGGCGGCCTTCTTCTTCGGTCAGCCGGCGGTGGTGGCGCAACGCATCTGGAGCTGGTTCGTCAGCGAAGGCGACATCTACCGCCACCTGGGCGTGACGCTGACCGAAACCCTGCTGGCCTTCGCCATCGGCTCGGTGCTGGGCCTGGGGGCCGGGCTGTGGCTGGCGCTGCAGCCGATGGCCTCGGCGCTGCTCGAGCCCTACATCAAGGCCATGAACTCCATGCCGCGCATCATCCTGGCGCCGATCTTCGCGGTCTGGTTCGGCCTCGGCATCGGCAGCAAGGTGGCGCTGGGCGTGACGCTGGTGTTCTTCATCGTCTTCTTCAACGTCTACCAGGGCGTGAAGGAGGTCAGTCCGGTGGTGCTGGCCAACGCGCGCATGCTGGGCGCGAGCCCGCGGCAGTTGCTGCGCCATGTGTACCTGCCCAGCGCGATGGCCTGGGTCTTCAGCTCGCTGCACAACAGCGTGGGTCTGGCCTTCGTCGGCGCGGTGGTGGGTGAATATCTGGGTTCGAGCCAGGGCGTGGGTTACCTGATCCTGCAGGCCGAAGGCAGCTTCGACATCAACACGGTGATGGCCGGCATCGTGGTGCTGACGGCCTTTGCACTGCTGCTGGATGCGGCCGTGACACGCATCGAGAAACGGCTGATGAAGTGGCAGCCGAAGAGCGGCGAGACCGAGAAGCTGTAGCCGTCTACAGCTTGCGGTCCTTGCGCAGCCGCACGCATTGTTCGTGCCTGGTCCAGGCCTTCTTCGCACATTGCGTCTCCATGCACTGCAGCAGCGCATAGCGTTCCTTGCCAGCGCAGGCCTGACGTGGACTGGTTTCTCTTGCTTGCGACTTGAGCGTGGTCGGCGGCTGGCCCTGGCCCTTGGCCGCCACCGGCTTGCGCGGCGCTGTCGGCGAAGCAGGCTTGCTCTGCGGCGGGATCGATGCTGCGGAGCGGGCAGTCTGCGTGTTGACACGCGCATCCGTCTTGCCGGCAGGCCAAATGTCCGTCTGTGCAACAGGCTGACGTGTGCTCGGCGGCGCAGGGGCGGAGGCCACAGGGGGCTGCGCCGAGGGCGCGGTCACTCGCGCCGCCCCGGAAGTCTGGGTCACATCCGCACCGGGGCGGGCCCTTTCCAACCACATGGAGACCGCGCCCGCGACAATCGCCATCAGCATCAACGATCCCGCCACCTTGGCAATGCGCGATCGTGAACTGGCAGTCCCCAGTACGTCTGCGGGTCCCCTCAGCCCTGGCTCAGCCGAGAGCGCAGCATCGAGCTGCGCGGTTGCTTCGTGCTGTTTGGCCACGCCGTTGCCAGCGTCAGCGTCAACCGTGGCGGCTACTGTGGAACTCGACATCACCAGCGGCGACCGCAATTGCACAACACCGTCGGACGCCTGTTGCGCAGTCTGCGAGGCGTCTTGCACATCGGGTTCGGCGTCCCGTGCCGCCTCTTCCGCTGTTGTCTGCCCCGGGCGCGCAGCCAGTTCGGGCGATTTGACGACTGGGATGCTGAGCCGCGGCGCGAGCCCGGCCGCGACCGATTCCATGCCCGCGCGTGGAACCGGTCTGTCGATGTCAAGCAGCCTGGTCAGTTGTGCCACGCTCTGTGGGCGGTCCTTGGCAGACTCGGCCAAACACGCGTCGAGTGCCGCCCAACAGGGTCGACCGACAGCACCCACCGCCTCACCCGCACTTGCTTGGCACCGCGCCGCGGATTCGAACCACGCACCCCGAGGCCTTTGCGCAAAAGTCCCCGGGAGCTGGCCACTGACGCAGAAACGCAGGGTCGCCGCCAAGGCATAGAGGTCGGTCCAGGGCCCGAGCGGCCTTGCAGGCGCCGGCTCACACTGCTCTTGCGGTGAAAAACAGGGCTCGAGCGCCGCAATCATGCTTCTTGTGCTATCGCTGAGGATGGCGGCATGCACGGCATCGGAGTCCAGCAGCACAGGCCGATCGTCGGACAGCATCAGGATATTTCCGGGCGACACGGCACCATGCACCCGGCCGGCCTCGTGCCATAGCGCCAACGCGCCCAACAGGCCTTCGAGCCACGTGCGCAACAACCGCTGCGTTGGCGCTGCAGGCATCCTCTGCCGGTGCTCGAGCAGGGTTGACCCTGGGCAATAGGGCATCACCTTGTAGACGGTGCCATGACATTCCAGGACGCTCAGTACACGCATCAGACAGGCGTGGTCGTAGGTGGCCAGAGCCTTCGCCTCCTCGAGGAAGACCTCCCGCCCACGCTGGAAGTTGTGCTCGTGACTGGATTCGCGCGCCACGACCTGGCCGTCGTCACCTCGCATCGCCAGCCCAGTCGGCAAGAACTCCTTGATGGCGACGGCTTGCTTGCTTCTTCGATCCTGGGCGCGGTACACCATGGCCATGGCACTTCGTGCGACGACGCAATCGATCTCGTAGTCTTCCAGCCGAGTTCCGGTACGAAGCGCATCCGCCGGGATCAAGGCGGAGTTCGCGGACAAGGCGGTTTGTAGCGTCATTGGATCGAAATGCTCCACATGCTCGGGTCGATCGTCGCACAGCGCGTGGACCCGCCCCGTGCAGGGAACCGACAAGGCAAATGCCCGTCGCGGATTGTCACAAGGCACGGGCAGAATCGAAAGCGTGCAGCACGGATTAGTCTCCTGGGGGCCACATGTCAAAGGACTTCGAGTCGATGGAAGACTCCAACCGCAGCGCCAATGCGGGCATCCACGACGTATCCGATCCGGCGCGGCGCTTGTGGGTGCAAGGCGGCCTGGGCACGTTGGCCGCGACTGTGCTGGCGCCGCTGCTCGGCGGTTGCGCCACGGCCTCGATGGGCGGCGGCCCGCTGCTCGGCTTCAAAAGCATCCCCATCACCGACAAGGACACTATGGTCGTGCCCGAGGGCTACGAGGCCGTGGCCTTCGTGCCCTGGGGCGAGCCCGTGGGCGTGAGCGGCCAGATGCCGGCGTGGCGCATGGATGCCAGCAACAGCGCCGCCGACCAGGCCGTGCAGATGGGCATGCACCACGACGGCATCCACTACTTTCCCATTGGCGGCAGCAGCACGCATGGCCTGCTGGCCATGAACCACGAGTACACCGACGACGGCCTGCTGCACCCCGACGGCATGAAGACCTGGAGCGCCGAGAAGGTGCGCAAGGCGCAGGCGGCGCACGGTGTGTCGGTGGTCGAGATCGAGCTCTTGGATGGCCGCTGGCAGGTGGTGCGACCGTCGAAGTACGCACGGCGCTTCACCGCGTCCTCGCCCTTCGCGCTGACCGGCCCGGCTGCCGGCCATGCACTCACCAGGACCGAAGCCGATCCGGCCGGCACCCTGGTGCTGGGCACGCTGAACAACTGCGCCAGCGGCATGACGCCGTGGGGCACCTACCTCAGCGGAGAGGAGAACTTCGCCTTCTACTTCGACGGACCCGACGCGCCCGACGCCGACCAGAAGCGCTGGGGCCTGCGCAAGACCGGCTTCTACCGCTGGCCTGAACATGATGCACGCTTCGATGCCAAGCGCCACCCGAACGAGTTCCACCGCTTCGGCTGGGTGGTCGAGATCGACCCCTTCGACCCGACGAGCGTGCCCGTCAAGCGCACCGCGCTGGGCCGTGCGGCGCACGAAGGCGCCTGGATCGCGGTGACGCATGACGGCCGCGCGGTGGTGTACTCGGGCGAAGACGCGCGCTTCGAGTACATCTACAAGTTCGTCAGCCGTGACCCGATCGCCCCCGGTGGTGCCAAGGCCAACGCCACGTTGCTGGACCACGGCACGCTGTATGTGGCCCGCTTCGACGCCGCCGGCAGCGGCCGCTGGCTGCCGCTGGTGCAGGGCCAGGGGCCGCTGACCGCCGCCAACGGCTTTGCCGACCCCGGCGCGGTGGTGGTCAGGAGCCGCCAGGCCAGCGACCTGCTGGGCGCCACCAAGATGGACCGGCCGGAATGGCTGGCCATCGACCAGAAGGCGCGCACCGTCTACTGCACGCTGACCAACAACGGCAGCCGCGGCGCCAAGGACATGCCGGACGTGGATGCCGCCAACCCGCGCGCCATGAACGTGATGGGCCAGATCATCCAGTGGACCGAGGACGGCGACTTCGACGCCATGGCCTTTCGCTGGACGCACCTGGTGCTGGCCGGCGACCCGGCCAATCAGCGGCCCGAGGCGCGCGGCAACATCCAGGGCGATATCTTCGCCTGCCCCGATGGTCTGACGCTGGATGCGCGCGGCGTGCTGTGGGTGCAGACCGACATGCATGCCTCGCAGATGTACAAGGGCGAGTTCAAGGGCATGGGCAACAACCAGATGCTGGCCCTGGACCGCAGCACCGGTGAAGTGCGGCGCTTCTTCACCGGCCCGGTGAACGGCGAGGTCACCGGTGTCACGCTGACGCCCGACGGGCGCACGATGTTCATCAACATCCAGCATCCGGGGGAAACCGCCAGCGACCGCAGCGATCCGGCCAATCCGTCCAGATACTCGAACTGGCCGGACTACCAGCCCGGTGGCCGGCCACGCTCGGCCACGGTGGTGATCCGCAAGAAGGACGGTGGGCCGATCGGGACCTGAGGGCGCGCCTACACACACCCGAACGCCTGATCAGCGCCTCGAGGTTGGAAGGCGCGAGGCCGAACGGATCGACCCTGAAGTCGGCGCCTCAGGTCAACCGGTACAGGTCCAGCCGCACCCAGTTGGCCTCGCGCTGGCCGCAGGCAATGGCCATCACCTTGTTCAGGTGCGCCCACTGTGCCGCGCCGGTGGTGAAGCGCACGAGAGTGCGGAAGAAGTACTCGTCGCGCGCCACCGCCTCGCCGCGCGCCAGCCTCGCCATCACCTCGGGCGGGCCGTGGCGCAGGCCGTTGCTCTGCACCTCGATCAGCGCGCCGTCGTCGGCGCGGATGACGTAATGCGCTGCGATGTCGAGCACGCCGTCAGCGCGGTTCACCTGCCAGTCGACGCCGCCCTCGACCAGCGTGCCGTTGAGCTCCGGGCCGCGCACCGTGCCGCCGCCCAGCGGCACGTAGCGGCGCTCGCCGTAGGGCGCTGCTCCGAGCGTGACCAGCGCCTTGACCTCGCAGTCGATGTGCGTCATGGGCAGCAGTGCGGGCGGGGGTGGCAGGTGAGTCATCGGCAGCCTCCTTCGGCCGACGATTGTGCCGCCCGCGGCCTCAATTCCATGCTATGGATGTTGTCTTTCCGATAGTTTCTGCGAAAGAGCTTCTGAGTCCGGAGCATCGCGCGATTTTCCAATCTCGATGGAGCACAAGCGCATGTTGACCCGACGCCATTTTCTCGGCGCCAGCCTGGCCACCACCGCCGCCTACGCCGCCGGCTCCTACGTACCCGCCTGGGCGCAGAACGCGCCCAACCTGGGCACGCCGACCTTGCCGACCACCGGCTTTCGCCGGCTGAAGGTGGGCGACGTGGAGGTGATCTCGCTGCTCGACGGCGTGGCACGCCGGCCGCTGGGCGAGGAGTTCGTGAAGAACGCGCCGCTGGCCGAGGTGCGCGCGCTGTTGGCTTCGCAGAGCCTGCCCACCGAGTACATCGACGTCCCGTTCACGCCTTTCCTGGTGGTCGCCGGCAACCGCCGCATTCTGATGGACACCGGCCTGGGCGAGTTCGGTGGTCCGACCACCGGCAAGCTGCTGGAGCAGTTGCGCGCGGCCGGCTTCCAGCCCGGCGACATCGACACCGTGCTGATCACCCATTACCACGGCGACCACATCGGCGGCCTGCGCAACAAGGCTGGCGAGTACGTGTTCGCCAAGGCCAAGGTGATGGTGCCGGCGCCCGAGCATGCCTTCTGGATGGACGACGCCAAGATGGCCGGCGCGCCCGAAGGCATGAAGGGCGCGTTCAACAACGTGCGCCGCGTCTTTGCGCAGATGCCGGCCGAGATGCTGGTGCGCTTCGAACCGGGTGCGGAACTGGCGCCGGGCATCCGCTCGGTGGCGGCCTTCGGGCACACGCCCGGGCACACGCTGTTCGACCTGCGCTCGGCCGGACAGAACTTCGTCTACGTGGGCGACCTGACCAACGTGCCGGCGCTGTTCGCTCGCAACCCGGACTGGGCAGTGACCTTCGACATGGACGCCGAGGCCGCGCGCAAGGTGCGGCGCGAGACCTTCCAGCGCATCGTCGCCGCCAATGCGATGGTCGGCGGCTTCCACTTCCCATTCCCCGCCATGGGTCGCATGGCGGTGGCGGGCGCGGGCTACGCATTCCAGCCGCTGGCCGGCGATGCCTGAGTTGCCGCGCATCGCCTGGGGCACCCGCCGGCGCGCCTTCGTGGCCGCCGGCTTGGCTTGGCCGCTGTGGCCGGCCGGGGCGGCAGACGACGAGGTGGCGCAGCTGCTGCGCGACGGTGGCGCGATCATCGCCTTCCGCCATGCGCTGGCGCCGGGCACCTTCGACCCGCCGGGCTTCAAGCCCGGCGTGTGCAGCACGCAGCGCAACCTGAGCGACGAGGGCCGCGCGCAGGCGCGGCGCATCGGCCAGTGGTTCAAGGCGCGCGACCTGAGGCCGGCGCGGGTGCGCTCCAGCCCCTGGTGCCGCTGCCTGGACACGGCCACGCTGGCCTTCGGCGCGGCCGAGCCCTGGGCCGCGCTGGGCTCGCCACGCGTCGCCACCGAGACCACCAACGCCGCATCGCTGGCCGAACTGCGCCGCGGGCTGGCCGCCGCCTCCGTGCCGGGTCGACCCTTCGAGGCCTGGATGACCCACATGTTCGTGCTGTCCGATCTGGCAGGCACGAACAGCAGTCCGGGCGAAGGCCTGGTGCTGCGCGCCGAGGCCACTGGCGGGGTGAAGGTGCTGTCGCGGCTGAGGGTGGCCTGATCGCGGATCGGGCCGGCCTACCTGCCGATTGCCACCGTCACCAGTGCGGAGCTGTCTTCGATGGCCAGTACGCTGTGCAGGCTTCTGCCCCGCAGAAACAGCAACTGGCCAGCACGCAGCGTGTGCTCGTTGCCTTCCGCGGCGACCACCATGGCGCCCTCCAGGCACTGGATCGTGATCTCGCCAGGCACCTTGTGCGCGGGCAGCGACCTGCCTGCCCGCAGGACCAGGCGCATCATTTCCAGGTCGGCGGACTTGACCAAGGCGAAACTCTTCTCGGTTGCCAGCCGGGTGCCGAGCGGCGAGATGTCGACCACCTCGCCTGGCAGGATGTGTGGAATGGCCATGGCCGCGAGTATGCGCTCGGGCAGTGCCCACTGCGCCTGCCGAACGGCCCCGCGCACGACCCGGCAATTGGCTGCTCGCAGTCAAGGCTGCGCAAGGCCGCCGTGCATGAGCTCGCGTGCGGGCCTACCCACGGGCTCGCTGGGCGCAACGCTGGCGTTGCGGGGTGATCGACGCAGGGAACGAGCTTTGGCGCGCGCGTCATGAAGCGCCAACGACCATGGAGAGCGGGTCACTGCAGACTTTTTCGATGACGCTGGTGACAAACTCGCTTGCCGGCATTGCGGCGATCTGGTCCGAAGGGGCCGCGAAGAGCGTTTCGAGGCCGGCGAATACCCGCGACGAGTACTCGACGTTGAGCTCACGAGTTCACGCCGATGGCAGGTGATGCCTCGCGAACCGCGCTTGTCCGCCGCCGGGGCGGTGCAGACAGAACGTGCTCTGCGGCTGCGATGCGCAGACCCTACTTCGCCGTCGGCATGACGAACTCGGCGCCCTTGGCGATGGTCTCGGGCCAGCGCTGCATCACGCTCTTTTGCCGGGTGTAGAAACGCACGCCTTCTTCGCCGTAGGCATGCATGTCGCCGAACAGGCTGCGCTTCCAGCCACCGAAGCCGTGCCAGGCCATCGGCACCGGGATCGGCACGTTGATGCCAACCATGCCGATCTGCACACGCCGGGCAAACTCGCGCGCCACGTTGCCGTCGCTGGTGTAGCAGGCCACGCCGTTGCCGAACTCGTGCTCGTTGACCAGCTGCAACGCCTCGGCCAGGTCCTTCACGCGCACGCAGGCGAGCACCGGGCCGAAGATCTCTTCCTTGTAGATGCGCATGGCCGGCATGACATGGTCGAATAGCGTGCCGCCGGTGAAGAAACCACCCTCCAGGCCCGACACCTTGTGGCCGCGGCCGTCGACAACGAGCTTGGCGCCTTCCTTGACGCCGATATCGATGTAGGCCTCGATCCGCTCTTTCGCCTGCCGCGTGACGATCGGGCCCATCTCGGCATCCAGCTCCATCGGGTTCTTGATCTTCAGCGCCTTGGCGCGCTCGGCCAGCTTGGGCACGATCTTGTCGGCGATGTCACCCACCAGCACGGCCACGCTGATGGCCATGCAACGCTCGCCGGCTGATCCATAGCCGGCGCCGATCAGGCCGTCCACGGCCTGGTCGATGTCGGCATCGGGCATGACCACCATGTGGTTCTTGGCACCGCCCAGCGCCTGCACGCGTTTGCCGTGGTGCGCGCCGGTCTCGTAGATGTACTGCGCGATGGGCGTGCTGCCGACGAAGCTCAGCGCCTTGACGTCGGGGTGCGTCAGCAGCGCATCGACCGCCACCTTGTCGCCCTGCAGCACGTTGAACACGCCGTCGGGCAGGCCGGCCTGTTTCAGCAGTTCGGCCATGAACAGGCTGGGGCTGGGGTCGCGCTCGCTGGGCTTCAGGATGAAGGCGTTGCCGCAGGCCAGCGCCACCGGGTACATCCACATCGGCACCATGCACGGGAAGTTGAAGGGCGTGATGCCCGCCACCACGCCCAGCGGCTGGCGCAAGGTCCAGTTGTCGATGCCGGTGCTTACCTGGTCGGTGTAGTCGCCCTTCAGCAGCTGCGGGATGCCGCAGGCGAACTCGACGATGTCGATGCCACGCGTCACCTCGCCCTGGGCGTCGGTGAAGACCTTGCCGTGTTCGGCGGTGATCATCGCGGCCAGCGTGTCGCGGTGCTGCATCAGCAGCTGCAAGAAGGCGTTCATCACGCGCGCGCGGCGGATCGGCGGTGTATCGGCCCAGGCCGGGAACGCCGCCTTGGCGCTGGCGACCGCGGCGTTGACTTCGTCGATCGAGGCCAGCGCCACCTGGCGCGCGACCTTGCCGGTGCTGGGGTTGTAGACCGGCTGCTGCCGGCCGCTGGCGCCGGGCACGGTGCAACCGCCGATGTAGTGGCCGACGTCGGTGGTGGCGGTGAAGGCTTCGGGTGCGCCCATGGTGGTTCTCCGTCAGGTGGGAAGGGTCAGTCTAGGTCTTGGCGCGATCGGCACGCAAGCTGGGCAGGCCGATGCCCACGGCATCGAAGCCACCGTCCACGGCCAGGCACTGGCCATTGACGTAGCTGGCCGCATCGCTGCACAGGAAGCCGATGCCGGCGGCTATTTCTTCCGGCGTGCCGTAGCGGCCGAGCGGAATGCTGTCGTGGTAGTCGCGCCGGATGGCGGCGCTGTGTACCAGCTTGGCCATTGCCGTGTCCACCGGCCCGGGGGCGATGGCATTGACGCGGATGCCGACGTCGCCCAGCTCGGCCGCCTGCTGCCTGGTCAGGTGGATCAGTGCGGCCTTGCTGGTGCCATAGGCCACGCGCAGCGTGCTGGCGCGCAGGCCGGAGATGGAGGCGATGTTGACCACCGCACCGCCGCCGTGCTTGAGCATCAGCGGCGCAGCCGCCTGGGTGCACAGGAAGGGCCCGTCCAGGTTGGTGGCCATCACGTCGCGCCATTCGTCGAAGGCCGTCTCGAGCAGCGGCTTGAAGACCGCGATGCCGGCGTTGTTGACCAGCGCATCCAGCCGGCCGAAGCGCGCCTCGATGGCCGCGACCGCCTGCACCACCTGCGCCGGATCGCGCACGTCGGCATGCAGCACCAGCACCTGCTCGGACAGCGCCAGGGCGGCGGCCGCGGCATCGAGCGTCGGACCGTCGATGTCGAGCAGGGCCACGGCATGGCCGTGCGCCAGGAACCATTGTGCCGTGGCCAAGCCGATGCCGCGCGCGGCGCCGGTGACCAGGGCGACTTTGGGGGGACTGTTCATGAGCTGCAATGCTATAGGCGCCAGCTCAGGCCTTCTTCCGCACGGCAGCACTGCGCAGCAGTTGCGCCAGTTCTGGCAGGCCCATCAGCTGCACGCGCGACTCGCGGGCGAAGTCAATGGCCTTCTCGCTCACGGTGCCGGCCGCCAAATACAGGCTGGCGTCGGCTTCCAGGCGCAGTTGTGCGGCATGCAGCTCGC
>Ga0316600_10000388_pt1 | contig 22117 bp, 25 predicted proteins | sample OWC_soil_day5_CT_FD_207652 | JGI IMG/M metagenome (GOLD analysis project Ga0316600, IMG submission 207652) | Wetland soil microbial communities from Old Woman Creek delta, Ohio, United States - OWC_soil_day5_CT | ecosystem: Environmental > Terrestrial > Soil > Wetlands | place: USA: Ohio... | reverse complement strand
ATACAAGAAGTGTCGTTTAAAACGCCAAACGGCGTAACGGAACCTTTGTTTAATCCCATATAATCATGTAAATTTTCCTCTGATGCAAAACTAAGCGGGCGACTGCTCAATTTTATACGCAATTCTTTTAAATCTGCTTTTTTATCTTTTTGAAGCACGACTAAGAAAAAGCGCTTTTTCTTATCATCGCGTAAAAATAAATTTTTAACTACTTCGCCGCCATTATTGATATGTAAATTATATATTTCATCTATGGTATAAACCGCTTTATGAGATAATACCTTATAGCAGATTCCCATTGCATCTAATTTATCAAATACTCGTTGTTGAACTTGGCTCATATTTATAAAACCTCTTTTTAAAATTGTCATCATTTTCAGCATTCGTAGCTACTAGATGAATATCCATCGCAAGCAAAATTCTCCTTCACTAGTAATTTTATGAGAGTATCAAAGTTACATATTCTTATAAAAATTTAAAACTCCTGCCAAATTCATGTAATTTAGCAGGAGCGTCCTTTGGTCTGGTTATATCATATTTAGAAGTATTTTGACTGTAGCACTCCTAAATTGATAAATTAATCTTTCTCAGCTAATAGCTTATCTATTCCTCAGCTTGAACTTTGCATCAAGTTCCTCTTCCAATCGGTCTGTTGCATTACCGGGAGCTTCAGAAAAAGCCGTAATCCGATCCAGCATTTCGGGCTCCATCTGGAAGTTGGCTGCTGCAAGGGAATCTTCTAATTGTGCTAGGTTTCTAGCACCAATGATTGGCGCGGTGATTGCTGGATTCGCCATAACCCAACTGATAGCTAGCATTCCAGGCTTAACACCAAGTTCTTGAGCGTAGTTCGTAAACTTTTCAGCGATCTCATAATATTTAGGATTGCTATAGCGTTGACTATACTGGCTTTTCTCAGCAATCCGCCCTGTGGCTGATTTTGCATGATTGGAATACTTCCCAGTCAGCAAACCAGCGCCTAGTGGACTATAGGGAATAACGCCTAACTTCTCTGACTGAGCCAACGGTAAGATTTCAACTTCCGCCTGTCTTTTTACTAAGTTATACATCGGCTCAATGCATTCAAAACGAGCCAAGCCTTTTCTCTCTGAAATTCCTAATGCTTTAGCTATCTGCCAAGCGGCCCAGTTGCTTACACCAAGGTATAGCACTTTGCCTTGATGTACTAAATCATCAAGCGCCCGCAAGGTCTCATCCATCGGTGTAAGTGGGTCAAAGTGGTGGATAAAGTAGAGGTCAATCCGATCTGTTTTCAGCCGCGAAAGGCTTTGCTCAATCGACCACATGATATGCCTTCTAGATGACCCTAGTGCATTGATATCTTTACCAACGCGCTGGGATACTTTCGATGTGATAAAAACTTCATCCCGACAACCACTGATAAGTTTTCCGAGGATGCTTTCAGCTCTTCCATCGCTATAATTATTTGAGCAGTCGAAGAAATAAATACCAGCCTCCCTGCACCGATGAAACATACGTGTTGATTCCACTTCATCGGCTTCACTACCGAAAGTCATGGTTCCAAAGCATAGCTCTGATACCAATACGCCTGTGTTGCCTAAAACTTTATATTTCATCATTGCTTCCTCCTAGCATAGTGCCCTAGTTTACTAAGGAACACCGCTATTTTATTATAAATTCTCCGATATTGTTTCAAGTATTTGTTTTAACTATAGTTTGCAAAATAAATCTCTTTCGCTAAGGTCTTATGCACCGGACATTTACTTACCAAGTTTATGACCTTTTGTTTCACCTCTTCAGGGATATCACAAATACTATCGATATCATAAAGAAATCCTGTTCTGACTTTCTCTTTACATATTCTTATAAAAGCAAAAAACTCCTGCAATTTCAGCAGGAGTTTCCTTTTCATTTTTACTACTACACTTTAGAAGTAGCAATATTGGTCGTTTCAATTGCTACTGGCTGTACTTTATTTCGCGTGGTTATCAGTACACCTGTGATGGTGATAGCCATACCGAGCAAATGATAGGCTGAAATTGTTTCTCCATATAACAATACAGCAATCCACGCTGCATTTAGCGGTGTGAGGTTAATATAGGCCGAGGCCTTCGTTGCTCCAATACGCTCTACACCCCAATTAAAGAGTAGAAATGCAAACACAGTACTGCATACGGCTAGATATAATATCTCTAACATAGTTTGATTTGATACGGACAGGACGCTCTGCCATTGATCTTCTTTTACAATGGAGATCATTAGTAGCATCACCGCCCCCATCATGGTTGATACAGCAGTCATTGCGCCGTTTTTCATAGTGCCCGCAACTTTCTTTACAAGTAAGGTATACGCCACCCAACTTGCGACTGAACCAAATAAGTATAGTTCACCGATGCCAATCGACATATGGGTCAATACACTCAAATCACCTTTGCTAATAACTAAGGAAACCCCGAGTAAAGATATAACGACGCCAACGATCGTACGCCAATTCCACGCCTCTCCCATAAAGAAGCTGGCAATACACGTAGTAAATACTGGATTAATGACAATAATCAGAGCAGCTGTTATCGCGGAAGTATATTGCAAGCCTGTGGCAAAAAAATAATTATAGGAAAAAACACCTGTTGCCCCTAATGCTAGCAAACCGAAAAAATTCTCTTTAATGCTCTTCCAAACAAGTTCCCCTCGCAAGGCACTCCATGCAACCATGAGAAGTCCTGCAAGCATAAATCTAAGCACCGATGTCGTTAATGGCCCTAGTTCTGATAAAATATGCTTCGTTGTGCCAAATGCCCCGCCCCAAAATAAAGGCACTAGTAATAAAATGATATATGTTTTAGTAAGACTCTGTTTTTCCATGCTATACTCCTTTGGTTAGAAAATAGATGATCTATTTTTCAATCACTAGTCTAATCAGTTTTTATTTTATAAGGAAAATAAATATTATTAAATATTTAATCACACTTATTCTTTAGCTGTCAATCATTAAATGCCTTGTATATTAAAAGCAAAAAAACTCCTGCCAAATGCATATAACATTTAGTAGGAGTTTCTTTTTATCGTTTATATTTTAACAGAGTCCCTTACCACTCAATCACAACGCCGCCATGCGTCAAGCCAGCACCAAATCCGTACAATAGCATTTTATCGCCCGCTTTAATTTTTCCTTCTTCTAATGCGATCCAAATCGCCAAAGGAATCGATGCCGATGAGGTATTGCCGTAAAATTCATTACTAATCAAAGTTTTCTCTAGCGGAAAATCCAGTCTTGTGCAAAGCGCTTGTATCATCCGCAAATTTGCACTATGCGGGACAAACCACTCAATATCATCAAAAGTTAGTTCACTTCTTTTTAATAGACTGTTCACACCATCGGGAATATTCTTCACTACGTATTCATATAAAAGCTTGCCCTCTTGCTGAAATAAACGCGATTTATTTAGCTCGTGACCATTTATTTTTTCTGATAAATTACTGCAAGCAACATTTTGTGCCAGCTTTCCATCCGAAGTAAAATATGATGAAATAAAACTACCTTTTTCATGCGTCCGTTCAAGGAGCATCGCTACCGCAGCATCACCAAAAAGTATGCAGGTATTTCTATCGGTATAATCGACCACTTTAGATACTACCTCAGAGGCGATAACCAATACCTTATTGCTATGTCCAGCTGTGATTAAAGAATCCGCTACACATAAACCATACACGAAGCCTGTACAAGCGGCGTTTAAATCCATTGTTCCGGCATTTTCCATGCCAAAATGTCCTTGCACTAAACCGGCAACCGTTGGTGTGAAATGGTCAGGGGTAAACGTTGTGACAATGACCATATCTACATCATTGACCTTAACATTATTTTTTTCTATTAAATTTTCAACCGCTTTGATTGCTAAATCACTGGCAAATTCATCTTTTTCTGCTAAGCGTCTTTCCCTCACCCCTGTACGACGGACAATCCATTCATTATTGGTATCCACCATCTTTTCAAGATCAGCATTCGTTAGTCTTCGCTTTGGCAAGTATGTCCCCAGTCCTACTATTTTTGCTTTTGACTCGTTATTCATAGTTACCTCCCAACCAATACTTATATTTTTAGCACCAAGTATTAATATCTAGTGATATTATTATAATACGAATTAGATAGTATTTCAAATATATCTTTAGACCTGCATAAACAAAATAAATCTGAATTGCATTTTATTACGCACGCATCTGCATTAGTATGTACAAAAAAAATATCAGTATTACTGTAGGTTGAAATATAAATAGAGTATTTGCATAAGACTTTCTTAGGCTCTTGACAGCACTATAAATTTTTGCTACACTTAAATCACAAGTGGTATAGTCCACTGTACCACTTGTGATTTAATGCATTTAAATAAAATTTATTGTTAACTAATTTTACTTTAAATAGAAAAGATTAAATAAGAAGAAGGTAACGATAACAATGAAATTGGATGAAAATTCTTTAATTCCTTTGTACTATCAATTGGAGAATAAAGTAAGAGGAAGAATTGAAGATAACAAATACAAAGAAGATGAAAAAATTCCTTCTGAAAGGCAATTAAGTGAAGAGTTAGGCTTAAGTAGGATGACAGTAAGTAAGGCCATCAACAATTTAGTCGATGAAGGAGTTCTCTATAGGAAAAGAGGGCAAGGTACATTTGTTGCTCCTAAAAAGGTAAAATTTTTCCCTGAACTTATGGGATTTGCAGAAATTATGATGCAAAAGGGTATGACACCATCGAGCAAGCTAGTATCTCAAGATATTATCCTGCCCAGTAAAATATTATGTGAAAAACTGCAAATTGCTGAGAACGAAAAGCTTATATTAACCCAAAGGTTACGTTTGGCGGATAATCGAATTATTGGTTTGGAAAAATCATTTGTTCCTCATTTTTTATGTGAAAATTTATTAAATGTAGATTTAGAAGAACAGTCTATTTATAAATGTTTATCGTCAGCAGGTTATAAGTTGACAAAAGTTATACAAGAAATTCAAGCTACACTATCCAATCAAGAACTAAGTAAACTTTTACAAATAGATATTGGAAAACCGATTTTAAAACGTGAAAGAGTGACATTTTCAAATGATATGCCAATAGAATTCAGTCTTAATTTCTATAGAGGAGATACCTATAGTATGATCATTACCTCATCCAATTAAGACTTGGTATAGATAGCAAATGGTATAGATAAATAAATTTTTTATTAGGACGGTGTTTTTTATGACAAAAAATGGCTTAAAAGTCTCAATTATCGGAGGGGGAAGTAGTTATACCCCAGAAATAATCGAAGGTTTCATTAAGAGATATGATGAATTGCCGGTAAAAGATTTATATTTAGTAGATATTGAAGAAGGTAAAGAAAAATTAGAGATTGTAGGCAATTTAGCTAAAAGGATGGTTAAACAAGCAGGCAAAGATATCAATATCCATTTAACAATAAATAGACGAGAAGCAATTAAAGATTCTGATTTTATCGCAACGCAGTTTAGAGTAGGACTGCTTGATGCAAGAATTAGGGATGAAAAAATTCCTTTAAAATATAAATGTATCGGGCAAGAGACTACAGGTGCCGGTGGAATGGCTAAGGCTTTAAGAACAATTCCGGTTATATTAGATATTTGTAAGGACATTGAAGAACTATCACCAAATGCGTGGCTTATTAACTTTACAAATCCAAGTGGCATTATTACTGAAACAGTCCTTAAATACACGAATGTAAAATGCATTGGACTATGTAATGTTCCAATTTTGATGCACATGTTATGTGCTGATATATTTCATACGGATAAAAAGAACATAAGAATGGATCTAGTCGGATTAAATCATTTAGTTTGGGGAATTGACGTTATTTATCAAGGTAAAAGCAGAATTGATGAAGTTATGAAAGAATTAATCGCGGGAAAAGGCTATACAGCCAAAAATATTCCTAATATTGATTGGGGAAAAGATCTATTAGAGTCATTGGGAGTGTTTCCTTGTCCATACCACCGCTATTATTATTTAACAAATACTATGCTAAAAGAAGAAATGGAAACAGCAAAAAAAGAAGGTACACGTGGAGAACTGGTTAGAAAAGTAGAACATGAATTGTTTGAATTATATAAAGATCCTAATTTAAAAGAAAAACCAAAGCAATTAGAAAATCGCGGTGGACAATATTATTCCGATGCAGCTTGTGACTTAATTAGTGCTATTTATAATAATAAAGGAACCATTCATTATGTTAATGTCCAAAACTACGGTACAGTAAGTTGCCTTCCAGATGATTCTGTTATTGAAAGAACTTGCTATGTTGATAAATCAGGAGCGCATCCATTAAATGTTAAACCATTGCCATCAAAAATTAAAGGATTATTACAGGTAGTGAATGAGTATGAATCTTTAGTTGTAGAAGCAGGAGTAGTTGGTAACTATGGTGCGGCACTCCAAGCTTTAATACTACATCCATTAGTGGAAAGTAGCATTGCTCAGCCTCTTCTAGATGAAATAATAAGAGAAAATATTGATTATTTACCGCAATTTAAGTCTGAGTATTCGAAAGGTCGTTAAATATGATAACAAAGTTGGAAAATGAATACATCATCGCCACTATTAATAGTTTTGGAGCCGAACTATGTAGTTTGAAGCTCAAACAGGACCAAACGGAATATATATGGCAGGCTGACCCAAAGTATTGGGCAAGGCATACGCCAGTTTTATTTCCAATTGTCGGCAGATTAGCTGAGGATGAATATTTGCTGGGAGATAAAACTTATACTCTTCCGCAGCACGGATTTGCTAGAGATATGGAATTTGACCTTCTGATTCAGGAAAAAAGCCATGTACAGTATCGCCTACTTTCTAACGAACAAACTATAAAAAATTATCCCAATAATTTTGAACTAGTACTTGGATATACCTTAAAAGATAAGGAGTTGATTGTCGAATATACAGTAAAAAATAGAGATGATAAAATCATGTATTTCTCTTTAGGTGCTCATCCTGGCTTTAGATGTCCATTACTACCGAACGAATGCTTTGAGGATTACTATCTGGAGTTTTCACAAAAAGAAACCGTATATCGGTATCCTTTAGAAAATGGATTGATATTAAATCAGCCAGAAATACTTTTAAACAACGATCATATCATTCCATTATCTTATGATTTATTTAAAAGAGATGCCCTGATATTTAAAGGGTTAAAATCAAACTCCATTACCCTAAAAAGCAAAAAATCCAACAAAGCACTCATGGTAAAGTTTGATGGTTTTCCATTCCATGGAATATGGACTAAGCCTAATTCTAATGCTCCTTTTATTTGTATTGAACCTTGGTATGGAATCGCTGATGCAGCTGGTAGAAAAGGCCAACTTTCAGATAAGGAAGGAATATGCTCGCTTAATGCATCTGAAGCTTTTTCATGCCAATTTAGTATTATGATTCATTAAATAGAAATCTAGAATATATGGATATCCATTTGCTGATAAATTTTATTGGGGTTTATTTTATAAATTCATTTCATGGTAAAAACAAGAGTTTTTAATTTAAAGAAAAAATTCTTCTCTGCTCTAAGTATTACCTATATAAATAATCATATTTGCTCAGAAGTTTTTTCAAATGTTTTAGTAATCCATTTTTCAAGTGATGATTCTTAAGACTGATTTTTTGCTGTATTTAGAGAATTTTATGTATGAGATTGAAAGGAGAGTTATTATGTTTAAAAATTCATTTGGTGTCTTACAGCAGGTTGGTAAATCTTTAATGCTACCTGTAGCATTATTACCTGCCGCCGGTCTTCTATTGGCTTTTGGTAATGCATTTCAAAATCCAGCATTGTTAAATATTTTTCCATGGTTAGCAAATATTCATAGTATTGCCCTCGTTATGGAACAAGCCGCAGGTGTTATTTTTGGAAATCTCTCACTTCTCTTTGCCGTAGGTGTCGCAGTCGGATTGACGGGCGGCGAAGGAGTTGCGGGATTAGCGGCCATTGTAGGTTTTTTAATTATGAATGTAACCATTGGTCTTGTAGCAGGTATTACTCCTGAGTTGATCGCAACTAAAAATCCTGCTTATGCTATGATATTGGGGATTCCTTCCTTACAAACAGGTGTATTTGGCGGTATCATTGTAGGTATTGTATCGTCAATATGTTATAAACGCTTTTATACCATTGAACTCCCTTCCTATCTAGGTTTTTTTGCAGGAAAACGGTTTGTGCCTATTGTTACTGCAGTGGCTGCTCTAATTTTAGGTGTGCTGATGGTTTTTGCTTGGCCTCCTATTCAAAATGGACTTACCTATTTCTCACGCAATATGATTGATACGAATAAAACACTCGCCGCCTTTATTTTTGGAGTCATTGAGCGAGCACTTATCCCTTTTGGGTTGCATCACATTTTTTATAATCCTTTCTGGTTCCAATTTGGGGAGTATATTAATAAAGCCGGTCATGTCGTAAATGGTGACCAAAGTATTTTCTTTGCGCAGCTTAAAGATGGTGTTCAGTTTACAGCTGGTACTTTTATGACAGGTAAATTCCCATTTATGATGTTTGGATTACCTGCTGCAGCTCTTGCTATTTATCATGAAGCAAAACCGGAAAAGAAAGCTATTGTAGCTGGTTTAATGGGTTCAGCAGCGTTGACCTCTTTCTTGACAGGTATTACAGAACCAATTGAATTTTCCTTCTTATTTGTCGCTCCTATATTGTTTGGTATTCATTGTATTTTTGCTGGTTTATCTTTTATGACCATGCACCTTTTAAATGTGAAAATCGGTATGACCTTCTCTGGTGGTATTATTGATTATATGTTGTTTGGTGTGATTCCTAACAGAACAGATTGGTGGTTGGTTATTCCTGTAGGGCTGGTATTTGCTGTCATCTACTACTTCGGATTTCGTTTTGCTATCCGCAATTGGAATTTAGCAACTCCAGGTAGAGAAAAAGATGACGAAATTGGCACTATTGTAAATGCTAAAGGTTATGATTTAGCAAGTGCTACACTACAAGCTCTAGGTGGCAAAGACAACATTAACAACTTAGATGCTTGTATTACTCGGTTACGTGTTAGTGTGAAAGAAATTACCAATGTAGATCAGAAAAGTTTAAAAAGTTTAGGTGCTACTGGAGTTATGGTAGTCGGTAATAGTTTGCAAGCTATTTTTGGGCTAAAATCTGATCAGCTAAAAAGTCAAATCAAAGATATCATAGATGGAAAATTTACAGAAACTTGCGAATTTTCTAGCGCCATAGAAACTGCCGCAACTGTAAAATTTGAAGCTGAAACTCTAGGCAAATTTGTTGCTCCTGTCTCTGGAAAAATAGTTTCTATCACAAAAGTGCCTGACAAAGTATTTTCACAAAAAATAATGGGTGATGGCTTTGCTATTGAGCCAATTGATGGCACTGTAGTATCACCGATTTCCGGAACTGTTACTAGTTTGCCTGATAGCAAACATGCAGTTGGTATTACTGGCGATAATGGTTTAGAAATTATTGTTCACTTTGGAATTGACACTGTTAACTTAAACGGCGAAGGCTTTACAGCGCTAGTAAATCAAGGTGATAAGATCGCAAGTGGACAAGTTTTATTAAACATCGACCTTGCAAAGGTACAAGAACAAGTACCTTCAATTATAACTCCTATTGTTTTTACAAATCTTCCTGAAGGTAAAACTATTCAAATTTGCGAAGGACAAAGTATACAACGTGGAGACACTGATTTTATTACAATAAAATAAATGTATTCCCCAAAAGATCCATATTTTAAAAATAGAATATGGATCTTTTGGGGAATTTTTCTAACTTGAATGATGCTATAATTATTGAAACCTTCCGTCAGTCTAAACTTTATAAAAATAGTGTCTTCGACACATCAGCTCCCCTGCCCCTCAATCTTTGAGGGGTGGGTTCTTTTTTTCCCCATAATGCTTCATAATAAAATTATGAACATCTTACAACAAATTTTTATTGATCATTACGAAGAAATCAAATATGTTATAAATCCTCGTCCTATCGTTATGGATAATATTGACCGCATGCTCAACTGCGGTGACCTATCCTTTGGCGGTAACATGTATGCCTGCCCTGATTGTGGCCATCTTAAACTACTAAACTGGTCAAAAACATGACAGATTCTTACCTATTAGATATGCATTACTTTTTAATTGAAGATGAGGATATTGACGATGAACCAGAGGATGGTTTTTACATCTAAAGCATCATTTACTTTATTGCGCCCGCAGTTAGCGGGCTTCTTTTATTTGAAACAACCATTTTGGAGAACTTTCCTATTAAATAAATAAACAAGCAAATCACCTGCGGGTGCTTTTTTTATTTGTACATAATACATAGTCAAGCTCCATTTTATCATCGTTCTTTACATATTAATCATTTATAATCTACAGCCTATTCTACCATAAAACAATAACCTGACCCCTTTCTTAAATAGGCAGGAATGTTCCTCCATTACACGAACTAGTACTAAAAATAAATAATCATCACAAAGGAGAGTATCATGATAAAAATTGGCGTTCTTATTTTTCCGCAAGTTGAAGAAATGGACTTTGTCGGACCCTTTGAAGTATTAAGCTATATCAATAAACTTCAGCCTAATAGCACCCAAGTTTTCCTCGTGGCTGAGAACTCGGACGTTATTCAAGCATTTAATGGGATGAAAATTGTTCCTGAATATTCTTTTGAAACTTGCCCTGATTTAGATATTTTAGTTATCCCCGGTGGCAAAGGTCGTTTCGAGGCTATGCACAATCCGAAGATCAAAGAATTCGTGCTAAATCAAGCCAAGCATACAAAATATATGACCTCCGTTTGCACCGGTGCCTTCATCTTAGCCACCGCTGGTTTACTCGAAGGGAAAAAAGCGACTACGTATCACACAGCACTAGAAGAACTGGAAATTTATCATGCAATTGCAATCAAGCAAACAAAAGTTGTCCAAGATGGGAATATCATCACCGCCGCAGGTGTCACCTCTGGATTAGAGCTAGGATTCTACATCCTTAAGCTTCTCTTCGGCAGAGATTTATCAAAAGAAGTGGCAGAGAAAATTGAATATGCTGTAGATATTGATCGTTTGTAAAATATCCAAGGGACATGTAGTTAAATATTTTCATTTTTTGATTACATCCACGCTGGACCAACTAAGAAAATGGTCTTTGTTTCTCTGTGGTAAAGGCTGTTCCTCACATAAACTACGAATAACATCCTTGAGCATCTCAATATCCCAATTTCGACTTTGAACTATCTTCAAATCCTTTTTAAATCTATTCGTATATTCTGGTTGTAGCATGATATCATATCCCTAACTCATGAAACATTTCATCAGCATTATTAAATCTACTTTTCCCAGATTTAATAATGTCATTGCCTTCTTGCATAGCTTCAATTGTTTTGTCATTAGGAATATTCGCCGTAATTTCAAAAGGTATTTTCCCCTGCGTCACAACTGCTTTTGTAAAAATAGTATAAGCAGTCGTCATATTCATACCCATTTCGTCAAATAGCTTTTCAGCTTGTTTTTTAAAATTTTCATCTATGCGTATAGTTTATGTATATTACTATTATGCACATAAAAAATCAAATCATTTGACTGGACTTGTTATATTTAATAAATGAATCTCGTTAAAAATAAACTGCATGAACTCAAAGAGAGGGTGATTTTCTCAATCTATCCTCAAACCAGATTTTTCGTAAAAGTCTAACCGCTGGTGCAATATCATCAAGCGCGATTGCACTGAACCCTAATAATATCTGTGGGTATAACGGAGGTTCAACCTGTGTCCATAATTTATCACTTGCAGAAATAACGATACCTGCTTTGGCCGCTTGTTCTACCAATTTTTGCGCTGAAGCATTACAATTGATTTGTACCAAGAGATGAACACCTGCACTTTGCCCGAAGATAAAAATTTCGTCACCAAAATTTTCTTGAAGAGCGCAGACAAGAGCACTATGCTTTTTCTTAAAATGGTTTACCATTTTTCGTAAGTGACTCTCAAAATACCCTTCTTGCATAAAAAGCTCTAAAGGTTTTTGAACGATAAATGGCACTGAACAAGGAATAAAGCTTGATTGATCCTGCATTTTTTGCACCAAATTTTTCGGTAATACCATATAGGCTACCCGTAAAGAAGGTAACAACATCTTGGAGAAACTTCCGATATAAATTACTTTTTCAGGAGCCAATCCTTGCAATGAGGAGATCGGCTTCACATCATAACGCAGATGACTGCTATAATCGTCCTCGATAATATAGGCATTTCGTTTATAAGCCCATTCAATCAGGCGAAGCCTTCTCGTTATTGACATGATAGAACCAGTAGGAAACTGATGAGAAGGAGTGACGTATACGACTTTTGCAGTGGAAGTATTCAAAGATTTCACATTAATTCCGTGATGATTTAAAGAAATCGGATCAACACGAAATCCTTGATTTCTAAAGGTCAAATAAGCCCTTCGGAACCCTGGCTCTTCCATAGCTACGGCAGTCGTATCCGAATGAAAAAGTTGGCAAACAAGCGCAAGCCCCTCTGTTATTCCCGAAGTAATTAGAATCTGATCAACGCTGCATTTGACATCACGGTAAATACGCAAGTATTTTGCAATCTCTTTACGAAGTCCAAGTTCTCCCATAAAGGAACTATACTTTAATAATTGATTTTTGTGTTTTCGAAAACACACATTGGTTAAATTCTGCCATTTAGAAAAAGGAAAGGTATCCGCCGGAAGGTTGCCATAAGTAAAATTATATTTTATTTTTTCATCTGTTGATTCTGGAAATATTTCTGTCTCTGGTATCTCTGGCAAAAAGGGAACATTTTCATTGTTGATTGTTTCGACATAGTAACCGCTTCTTGATTTGCCAACAATATATCCTTCTGCTAAAAGCTGTTGATAAGCCAGCTCTACTGTGTTTCGGCTTATTTTAAGTTCTGTAGAAAGATTCCGGCTTGAATCAAGTCTTGCCTTAGGCGGAATCTCACCATTCAAAATTTTTACACGCAATTGTTGGTATAGTTGACGATAGAGTGGCGTTTTATTTTTCGCATCTAATATAAACATAAAAACCTCATATATCATTTTTAATCGTAAAGTATCCATAACTCACCTAAAAGCAAGTTATGGATACTTTCTTCTTCTTCTTCCCCAGCAATCCCTGCTATACATTCACATTAATGCTTAATTATAAAAAAATATAACTCCCACACAATTGTAGGAGTTATATTTATATCCTCTTAAAAGGAAATAAGAACCTCATATTTTTCAGATTCTATTCTCTATAAAATTGTCCATGTTGGAAAATAGCACTCTTAAGGTTATCCATATCTTTTCTAAAAGTTTCTTCGTTAATACCAAGAGAAGTAGCTACATCTTCCCATCTATTATTAACCTTTTTCATATCAAGCACATCGGCGATTGATTTCTTGGTATCGCTCGCAAATGCATTTGCTATAGCAATATCGCGAGATTGATAGCCTTTTTGTAGAAGATCTAGTGATGTTTCTTTTGGAATATCCAAATTATCTTCGAACATCGTCGATACAACATCATTATGGGTATCTCTCATCTTTTCTTCCGAAACCCCTAAAGCTTTGGTAACAGCTCGCCAATCAGGATTTTCCATTTTTGTATCCATGACTTTTTTAAGGGACTGCCCACTTGCTTTCGCTACAAAAGCCCCCATGGATATGTCTTTGAAACGAACCCCTTCGTTCATATACGCTATTACTTCCTTCTTATCAACACCACACATATCGGAAAAATTTTGCGCTATCTTATCTGGTTCTATTTGCTGCTGGCCAACGCGAAAAGCCGGATTAGGACCGTCGTCAAAGCCATCTTCAGGCGATGCACTGGCAATAAACGGATTCAGTATTCCTGTACAAAGCACAGCACCCGCTGATAGAACCAGTAAATTCTTTTTCGATAAAAAACTCATAAAATATACCCCCTATTCAAATTTTAAATACTTTTATAAATTGTTGGCGATTATGGCACCTATGATAGCACCTGCTATAATAGCACCACTATTATTTTTCTTGCTATCCACTTTTTCCTTCTTTGGAGGAGGTGGTGGATCACTATGACCATAAAATTCAACTTGCGAAACATTATGTACAGGTAATGGTGAAGCTTCTGTGACGCTAGAGCCAATCCCCATTAACAGGCATCCACCTAAAGCAATCGCAACTATATTTTTTGATAGTTTTTTCATCGTCGTAACATCCTTCCTTTTTCCTATTTCATCTTTTGTTTGGGAAAATTTCCTTTGTTACTATATAACTACTTTAATCTTAGATTTTTCTTTGTTTAATAAAAATTTATAAACTATATCGCTTATTTCATTTTTAATAATTTTAAAACTCGTTATCGATGGCAGCGCCTATCATAGCACCTCCAATAATGACACGATTCCTATCCTTATTGTGATGATGTTTTTTTTCTTTCTTTTCTTTCTTTGGCGGAGGTGGTGGATCATCATGTCGATCACCCTGATCTTGGGATTCAACTTGTGGAGGATTATCTGCCGGAAAAGGTGAAGCCTCTATAACGGTAGAACCGATCCCCATTAACAGGAATCCACCTAAAGCAATTGCGACTATTTTTTTTGATAAGCTTTTCATTGTAGCAAGGTCCTTTCCATATCTAAGTTTATTCTTTTTAAATAAATTTTCTTCTCTTACTATATTTAACTACTTTAACCTTAGATATTTCTTTGAATTTAAGCTTGTCCATAAAGATAGGACAAAAGTGAGGGGTTTTTGCTCAAAATTACTCTATTTTTGCCTACTCTTATTTTACGAGTTCAGCCTATTAAAAGATTTAATGGATATAATTTGGTATAAAGTTGTGGCATACTATAGCGGCAAGTTCCTTTTTACCTGATATAATTATGCTTCCTTTTCAAGTGCACCTACGTAATTTTTTTGGAATAAAATATACAAACAATCAAACCTACTATAAAATGTACTCAGGAGGTGTTTTTATGAACGGAATAACCGGAGAACAAAAACTCTTAGCCATTTTAGCTCATATATCCTATTTTTTAGGTGGACTTGGCTTTATCATTGCCCCATTGATCATTTTTCTATTAAAAAAAGACGACGATTTTGTCTATGAACATTCCAAGCAGGCTCTTGTTGCTCATTTAGCTATATTGGCTGCAACCTTCATTGTTAGCTTCTTGTGTATGTTAATCATTGGTGTCTTCCTGCTACCTGTCGTAGCAATTGTCTGGCTCATTCTGCTAGTAACCTCTATTATTGCCGCAAGCAAGGCTTTGCAGGGAGAATTCTATCAATATCCTTTTATCCAAAAACTTGTCAACAAACTTTAAAGCTAAACCTTATACCTTTGATTTCGTACTAGGAGGAAGAACTATATGCGTAATAGAATTTATCAGTATCTTTCCGTCGGTATTGGCTGCTTGATCAGTGCGGTTGCAATCAACAGCTTTCTCGTCCCCCACCATCTACTAAGCGGTGGAGTGAGCGGGGTAGCGATTATCATTTATTATCTAGTCGATTGGCCCATTGGTTTACAAATGCTATTCATGAATCTCCCCCTCTTTTATGCTGCTTATCGGCTCATTGGCGGGGAATATCTTTTCAAAACCATCTATGGAGCAGTGCTTTTTTCCCTATTCGTAGATGCAACAGGCTATTTATCAAATTTTATGATCGTAGATGATCCAATTCTCTCTGCGATCACGGGCGGTATTGTGACAGGCATTGGCTCAGGTCTTATATTTAAAGCCAACGGCAGCGGCGGCGGACTTGATGTCATTTCTAGCATCATAAAAAAATACTACTCGCTCAACGTGGGTATTGTTTCCTTTTCGATTAATTGCGTAATTATGCTGGTCGCCGCTCTCCTCTTTGGCATTAAACTAGCCATTCTCACCCTTATCTCCATGTTTATTGCCGCCAATATTACGGATAATGTCGTGGAAGGATTTAATCGTAAGAAAACCTTGCATATCGTTTCCTATAAAACTGATGAGATTATCGATGCCATCTTAAAAGAAGTAGGGAGAGGTGCTACAATTCTCAATGGAGAAGGTGCCTTTACTCGCCAGGAAAAACAAGTGATTTTTGTCGTTGTGAGCCTAACCCAAATTGGTCAGATTAAACTGCTCATCCAAGCTGTAGATCCCAATGCTTTTATGATCGTCCAAGATGCCGTGGAAGTTTTAGGAAGAGGATTCACACTACCCGGTCCCAAACAGCTATAAAAACCCAACCTAAAAAGTGCATAAAAAAACAGTAAAAGACTACTCACTAAAAAAGAGTAGTCTTTTACTATTTTTACCTAAGGACTATATTTCAACTTATCTTTCGCATAATACACCGCATAGTTTTCTATAAATCACCAAAGTCAAAAGCGACATGACCAGTCCTTTTATCATATTAAAAGGCGCAATTGCTAAGGCAATAAACGATTTTAAATCGACAATCTGCGGATTTGCAATTGTACCCATATGAACGATTTGTTCTAACGGAAAATGCAATACCGCCTGATATATAGGTAACAAAACAAAATAATTCAGAAATGAAGCCAAAAACATCATGGAAAAGGTTCCAACCGCGAGGGCAATCATAGCTCCCTTATGGCTATGATTGCGTTGATACAAATAGCCTGCTGGTAGAACAAATGCCACGCCCACTAGAAAATTAGCGACTTCCCCAATTCCCATTGTTTGCGTATTTGCAGCATGTAGCAGATTTTTAATAAATTCAATCGCCACCCCTGCCATAGGACCGAACACAAAGGCTCCAATAATCGCCGGCAATTCGCTGGCATCCAATTTCAAAAAAATAGGCATCATTGGCAAAGGCACTTCAAAAAACATTAAAATCACAGCGATTGCTGATAACATTCCGATTTTCGTAATATATCGTGTATTGGTCGAAACCATATCCATTCCCCCTAAAAATATCATCACCCCTTAAAACTAAAAAAATCCCCGAAATCTCTTCGGGAATCTAAGGATTGTAAACACATGCATATGCGAGCTTACTAAGCCCTATTGCATCTACTTACTCATCTTCTTACATCCAGACTATACTGTCGGCTTTGGAATCACACCAAATCTGCCTTGCGGCTCGTGGGCTTGCAGAAACTCTGCTTACCACCGGTCGGGAATTTAACCCTGCCCTGAAGATATTTCAATTTATTTAGTTCTAAGCGCAGAGATAATGATTATCTCTACTGGATGACTTTATTGTAGCAAACTGTCTGCCTCTTTGCAACTATATTCATTTCACCTCGGATACTGTCTTTCCTTTTAGCACCATGTGGGCATTCAGCGAAAAGGCTGAATACATGCCTTCGGTAACCGATTTCATAATAATCGTAACCATAGCATCAACCGGCACTAGTGGTATCGCCTTGTACCACCATTTGATATTCGCCATGACGCAGGCTGCAAAGATTTTGCAAAACAGCTCATGTTTCTGCACAATACTTATAGACTCAACAGTTTCCTGTGGTAGCAGTTTAAAGGATTTTTGCAAGCTTTTTTCAAAAATCTGCTGCATATCCTCATAAACATAAAGCTCCATATTCCGATTCCAAAGAAGCATGTACCAATCCTTTCGCGACCACATAAACGTCAATTGCTGTTTTAATATATCCGCAGAGAGAATGATCTGCTTTTTTTCAGCTACGTAATGCTGCTCAATCGATTGGACAAGTTCCTTCATTGTCTCATTTACCAACGCCTCGCGTAATTGATATTTATCCTCATAATATTTATAAAAAGTCGAACGATTGATCTTCGCCGCAGTGGTAATCTCCTGAATCGTAATCGAGGAAAAAGTTTTCTTTTCTATACACACAACAAAACCATTCTTTATATTTTCAAGAGTTTTTACTACTCGCAAATCCGTCATCTTCATCCCAACCTTATCGACTATTTCTATCCCTTTTAGGAAATATTATAACCTTTTCTTTTTGAAAAAAACAACAAAAAAAGCGCCAAGTGTTGCTTAAGCGACATTTCAGCTAAACCTATTGGTATTTTTGCCAAGAGTTCTTTGCTATACTTTAGAAAACAAAACATTTTATGTAAATCCGCATACCAAAATGATTCCTTTGAGTCTGCGGATTATGGAGGAAAATAATGAGACCTATAAAAACATCCTTAACACCAGAAGAAGAAAAGAAAACCTATGCAAAATATTTTTATCAGCCACTTGCTACGCCAAATCCAGAGCTTATCACTATCTTGGAAAAAGGACCGATGAACCCGTCCAAGGCTTTAATGCCGGAAAATATAGCCCATCTGGCAGAGGACGGCTATGATGAAGTCGAAACTGGCTACTGCGTCTGTCCAAACGGCACTGGCTATCTTGCTGTAAATAACATTTTTCCTGGCGCAACCATCGAAATGCTCCAGTGGTGGTTCGCATGGCACTGTCTCGAAGATATGCGATATATGCTTTGGTATAACAAATGCCATTTCGGTACTTTTATCAGCGATGCGGACCGGGCAAAAATTCTTGATCCAAATGTACCACTTGCCGAAAAATCTCATGGAATAACACACCATATCATCGAAGATATTGGTGGTGGCCCAGATAATATTGATATTTCATTTTTATCACCAAAAGATTTAGGCTTTGACCCAGCTATCGTTGCCCAAAAACATCTTGCCCTAATTGGCGGAAACGGAACTTCCCAGTCACGAGCCGGTGGTCCAAAGATTCCAACTTTGATGCTCCACCTGTATCGAGAAATTCCTAGCGGCGTCGAATCACGTACACGCTTTTGGATGGGGTATCAAATAAAAAATGGAAAGATCTGCAACATGCTCCCTGAGGGCATCCGTATTCCGCTTGAAGCGCCTATGGGGCTAGCCTTCCACAACGTCTGTGAATTCAGTAATTTAGCCAATATCCTGCCTTCATTGTATAAAGAAATGAACGGTCATATTGGATGAATAAATACACTGCTTCCAATGAGTGAATAGAACTATTTTCTATCTAAGGAGAACGTAGCAATAGCAAAGAGGGTCTGTCGCCAGCGTAAAAAAACGCTTAATGCGACAGACCCCTTTTGTGTTTGAATAAATTCGACTTATTATTAAACGCACTCAACAAAAAAAAAAATTTGTCCCCCGTTAATCACAGAAGACAATAAAACTATTATTTATTCATATAAGGACGGCGACCGAATTTTTGAAGCAATTCAATCTGCCCTTGTGTCAACTCATTTTTAATATAAATCTTCCTCCATGTTTCACCCTGCGCCTCAGTTTCTACCTTTTGTGCACTTTCCCCTACACTACAAGACACATTCCTTACAACTTTCATTTACGTCCTCCTCTCTTTATTCATTCTCCCTCTAACAACGAGATAACTTCTTTTCTATCCTCGGTTAAGAGCAATCGCTCTAGTATCCGCTCATCCGCCAAAGCACTCGTAATCTGCCCCGACAGACTCAAATGCAGTTTCGTCTGATCTTCCTTGCTCATCGCAAACAAGATCACGATACGAACCAACTTATCATCGAAAGCATCCCACATTAACCCCCACTCGCTCCGACCAATCGCAATCGAACTCACTGCGACCGCATCCGACTTACAATACCGAATCACCACCCGATTACCAATCCCCGTCCGCCCCTCTGCTTCCCGCTCATAAACATCCTGCAAAAACGGCGTAGAATCATTGACCTTCCCCTCTTGATAAAGAAGATCGATCAACTCCCTTATCGCCTCCGCTTTAGACTTTGCTTGTAGCTCTAAATTTACTAATCTCTGATTTAAAGCCGCCCCAAAATTCATGCCTCATTCACCTCTGACCTTTTCTGCTTCTGAATTTCTATATAATCATAAATTTCAAAGTTTCTCATGGCGCATTCTCTTTCAAATAGTTACTGCTATATATTTTATAAAAATTAAATTACACGTTTTGTTTTAAAAATACGAATTTTGGCAATATTATTGGTGGACTTTAAGTAGTAAGATTGCTATTTAGCACATCACTTCCTTAGCCGATTATCATTTTTGGGAATTGAGATTTTGGATTTAATAGTTTTGAAATACTTACTCCTAAAGCCGATGCCAATTTTTCTACAATCGGAATCGTCGGTTGCTTCTTCTCAGCTTCAAGTTCCGATATATAGGTTTGTGAAACCCCCGCTTTCTCAGCTAATTTTTTCTGAGACCATCTCTTCGCCTTACGAAATATAACTAAATTTTTCAAATTCTCACCCCCTTTTGATTTTAATTATAATGTTTTTGCGTTAATTTTTCAATGCTAAAACGTTATTTTTTTCCTATTTTTTAATGTTATAATTGCTTTAGCGTTAAATTGGAGGATATAATTTATGATTATTGCTGAACGTGTTATTCAGTTGAGAGCAGAAAAAGGTTATAGTACCAACAAACTTTCTCAACTTGCAGAAATAGGCCAGGCAACTCTACGAGAAATCGAAATTGGTCAAAAAAGTCCTAACATTATCACCTTAGAAAAAATTTGTAATGCACTCGAAATTACCTTGGCGGATTTTTTCTCAGAGGATAAGGAATCGGATGGTAGTAAAATAGATGAGCTTCCCATTGATGCTCAGAAAGAATTGGATTTATTTAAGGAATTTCTTTGCTATAAATATGGAATTAAATAAGACGGCAGGCGCGAAAAAACAGGGTGTGCAGAATATTTTTTTATTCTGCACACCCTGTTTGGTTAGGTGGTATTTATGTAGTTAACTAAATTTAAATTGAGCTGCTATCAAAAAGAAACATCCCTTCATGTCCGAATTAACTTTAATCTACCGTCCCAACAAACTTGCGTATCCTAAACTTTACAGCTCTATTATTAATATCATTAGGAAACTTTTCAAGATAAGTACGGCAAGTCTAAATTGCCTTTACACAGTCTTCTTTTGCCGCATAAGTATCTATATAAGTGAAAAAAGAAGCTTTTATATCAAAAACCAAGGCTAACATCAATAGTTTTACTTAATTTATTTATTGGAACAATTAAATATCTTGAAGTAAATTTATATGAATAAAATACGGAACTATCAATTAACTCATCCAATATAATAAAACGAAATTCATTCTGTTTTACAAAGCAACTATTCTTACATAGAAGGATACGATAACTATCAGACTTTTTTATAGGTAATGCCTCTTTCAACCTAATTCTTGTATCTCCTGTCGCCAGATACATATATTTTTCAGGTGTATCATTATCATAGTAATGTATTTCTTCGCCAATAATTTTATGATTATTTATGCTTTGAACATTACTAGCAAATTTATTAGGTTCCAAAATAATCAAAGCATGTGTTGCTTTTGGAAAATCTGTTCTCACACACTTTAAATCATCAGGTAATAATCTGATTTGATAATGAGCTGAATCTATATAATTCGTAGTACTTTTACAATCGTATTGTGAAAGACAAAACACTGGAAAATTATTTACATTTTGAAATGATATTGTAGATATACAATTAGGTAATGAGCGCAAAACCACCCCTGTCTCTGTGTCACTTATTTTCAAACTGGCTTTTATCTTCATTTTTCCTTCAAGTGCATCGCCTTGTCCCTTAGAATGCAACTTCTCTTCCATCTGAATATAATCTTTCGATGGAGCAAACCTCAATTTTCCTTCGACAATTTGACGCAAATGACTTTCTTCACCATATTTAATCATAAATTGCGACTTCACAACAGTTTCGCCCCCTTCAATAAGCAATCAACTAAATTATAGAAAGCTAGACAAAAGGACAAGGGACATTCGGTGACGTTCCTTTTCCGTCATCCTCCCATCGACTTTTTAATATTAAGTTTACATATTCTCATAAAAGCCCAAAACTCCTGCCAAATTCATACAAAATTCAGCAGGAGTTTCTTTTTTATGGCTATTTATTGATACTTTTTTTATCACGCATAATTACTTGAAATTTCGACCACAGTTATGACAAAACTTATGCAATCTCTTGCACGTTATAGTTAGACAACAAGGACAATTCTTATATAATAAATGTGTCCCTCCAATTGCTATAACGATCAGAAAGAAAGGAATAAAAAAGAAAATCTTTCCCATAAAAATTTTCATAAAAAGCAATGCGAATATAAACCACAGCAAATATATTATTTCTATTGACC